>OGCQ01001791.1_pt1 | contig 24311 bp, 22 predicted proteins | sample 1570161 | NCBI WGS metagenome assembly OGCQ01 (sample SAMEA4384402, study PRJEB24528) | human gut metagenome
TGCCAACTTCGCATGGTTGCAACACATGATACACCATCTTTCACCCACAGGGCGTATCGGCATGGTATTGGCAAACGGTTCTCTTTCTTCCCAAAGCGGTGGCGAAGGAACGATTCGCGAAAACATTCTGAAAGCCGACTTGGTGGAAGGTATTGTAGCTATGCCTTCACAGTTGTTTTACACAACAGGCATCCCTGTGTCTTTGTGGTTCTTAAACCGCAACAAAAAGCAAGCAGGAAAAGTCCTCTTCGTAGATGCTCGCAATATGGGTAAAATGGTCACTCGCAAATTGCGAGAACTATCAGAAAAAGAAGATATAGAAAAAATAGCAAAGACCTTCGAAGACTTCAATAACGGCACATTGGAGAATGAAAAAGGTTATTGTGTAGCAGTTACCCTTGAAGATATAGCAAAGCAGGATTACATCCTCACTCCGGGGCGATATGTCGGCATAGCTGAAACGGAAGATGACGGAGAACCTTTCCAAGAAAAGATGGAACGATTGACAACAGAACTTTCCGACCTCTTTGCCCAATCCCACGATATGGAAAAGGAAATCAGAAAGCAATTAGCAAGTATCGGGTTCACGATAAAATAAACTCGCTATATTCTTCATTATAAGTCAACCCCAAAAATGAAGAATATGAAAGAGAAACTTATTAAAGAAATCAGTAATGCGATGACAGAAGTATTAAGTGTAGATCAAATAGTTCAACTGAATAGTGCTTTGCTACAAATCGTTAGCAAATACACGGTTACAGAAGACGGCGAAAAGTTGCATGAAGATTCTGCAACAAACGAACGTCTGCTTGAGGTCTTTCTGTCCGCAAAACAGGTAGAAGGATGCACAGCACCGACTATCAAGTACTACGGCTCAACCATCAGGCAACTTTTTAAGAAGATGCCGAAAAAGGTCGTTGATTACACCACCGAAGACATTCGTGCTTATTTGGCAGTGTTTCAACAAAAGAACAAATCGAGTAAAGTTACAATAGATAATATCCGACGCATCTTCTCTTCGTTCTTTGCTTGGCTCGAAGAGGAGGACTACATCATCAAAAGTCCGGTTCGCAGGATTCATAAAGTAAAAACCGGAACTCAGGTCAAGGAAGTGTTGACCGATGAAAACTTGGAACATCTGCGCGACCATTGTACAGAGATCCGCGACCTTGCCATCATCGACTTGTTAGCTTCTACAGGGATGCGCGTGGGCGAACTGGTCAAACTCAACAAAGAGGACATTAATTTCAACGAACGTGAGTGTATAGTGTTTGGTAAAGGAAATAAGGAACGCATCGTTTATTTCAATGCGCGAGCAAAAATCCACCTCCAGCAATACCTTGCTACCCGAAAAGACCGTAATAAGGCGTTGTTTGTTTCGTTAGCCAAGCCCCACAACCGCCTGGAAATTTCAGGTGTGGAAACACGCTTACGAAAGATAGGCAAACAAGCCAAGATTGTACGTGTACACCCGCATAAGTTCCGTCGCACGCTTGCCACAATGGCTATCGACAAAGGGATGCCGGTAGAACAAGTGCAACGACTTTTGGGACATGTCAAGATTGACACAACCATGCACTATGCTATGGTCAACCAAACGAATGTAAAACTATCACATCGTAAATTTATTAATTAGAATGCTATACGGATATTATACATATAATACACCACGTCGTTTCAAATGTCGAAATAGGCATAGAAATGATAATTTAGAGCAGCAGGCACAGGCATTGTTCAAGTCGTGGTTTGTGGATTTTGAGCCGTTCAAGGACGGAGAATTTGTGAACTCTGAGTTTGGAATGATACCGAAAGGATGGAGAATAGGTGTTCTTTCTGATATTATAGAAATATTATCTGGATTTGCTTTTAAATCAAATACATTTGAAATTGAAGGCAAGTACAAGTTAATCACTATTAAAGCTGTGCAGGATGGATATTTAGATTTAAACGGAGCTGACAGCATTAATGATGTGCCTATAAAAGTCCCGATACATTGCTTTCTTAAGAAGAAAGATATTCTATTGTCTTTAACAGGGAACGTTGGAAGATGCTGTTTAGTAAATAGTGACAATTTACTTTTAAACCAACGAGTTGCCAAGATAGAGCCTAAAAAAACAAAAGATTGGGCGTACACATATATTTTGTTCAGATTGGCAGACACTAAAACATACTTAGAAACAATATCCCGTGGTACAGCACAAGCTAATTTAAGTCCTATCGAGACAGCTAATATGCCTATCTTAATTCCAACTCGTGAAGTAATGGATGCTTTTTCTGTATGTGCAACACCGTTAGTGAATTATTCAATGGTATTGACTATCGAAGCAGAAAAACTTGCGCAACACCGTGACACACTTCTCCCGAAATTAATGTCAGGAGAGTTAAAAATTAACGATTTAAACAGCTAAATTCTCATTTATCAAATGAAAAGATATTCAGTGAACATAAAAGAAATTGAAATTAAAATACATCAAGGAAATTATAGACGTAGGGTGAAATACGATAATAAAGATTTTGATCTTCTTGTTATCAGCATAGAGGATGAAACTGAAAAAAGATATTTTGCTCTATCAGCATCTATTCTACCAGATAAAGATTCCATTCATATAAATTATGATCCTATATCAAAAAACATTCAATGGTCTCCACTATTAAATGAAATTATCGAAGTTACAAAGTTTTATAAATAGTTTTTTTATGGAAGAGTGGAAAGAATATAAATTGAAGGATGTAACAACCATTTTAGGTGATGGTTTACATGGTACTCCCAAATATGACAAAAACGGGAATGTTTTTTTTATCAATGGGAATAATCTTGTTGATGGAAAAATTGAAATAAAAGATTCAACAAAACGCGTGTCAGAAGATGAAGCTAACAAGTACAGAAGAAATCTAAACCATCGAACTATATTAGTTTCTATCAATGGTACAATCGGTAATGTTGCAAAATATAAGGGAGAAACATGTATATTAGGCAAGAGTGCTTGCTACTTTAATGTTGCAGAAGATTTTGACTTAGATTTTATATATTATGTTGTTGCCTCAAAACAATTTAGAAATACTATAACTCGCTTAGCTACAGGAACTACAATTAAAAATGTATCATTGGAAACAATGAGGAATTATTCATTTGTAGCACCTAGCATAAATGGACAAAAAAGTATATCATCTATGCTATCCTCTCTCGATAATAAAATCGAGTTAAATCACCGGATAAATGATAATTTAGAGCAGCAGGCACAGGCGTTATTCAAGTCTTGGTTTGTGGACACCCCTAATCCAGACTGGGAAGAAACGACATTATCAGAGGTAGCATCTTTCATCGGTGGATATTCATATAAAGGTGACGAATTGGCTGATAGCTCTGACATTGCCATGGCTACCATAAAGAACTTTGGACGTAATGGTGGATTTAAGGTTGATGGCTTTAAGGATATTACTCCGTCCACGAAACTTAAAGAATGCCAATACGTTGATATGTTTGATGTTTTAGTTGCGCATACCGATTTAACTCAAAATGCAGATGTGATTGGGAATGCGGAACTATTACTGACCTATGGCAAATATGATAGAGTCATTTTCTCAATGGATTTAGTTAAGGTGTTACCTAAAAACAATTTTCCATACAAGTTTTTACTCGCAGCAATGCTTAAAAATAAAATATTTAAAGGGCATTGTCTTGGATATGTGAATGGAACTACCGTTCTTCACCTTAATAAAAAAGCATTGCCTGAATTTGAAATAAGAATACCCTCCGAATATGAGGCAAGAACCATGAATGATACTCTTACTCCTTATTTTGAGCAAATGGCTGGGGTGCTACAAGAAAATGAAAGGCTTATTCGCCTTCGTGACACACTTCTCCCGAAACTAATGTCGGGTGAGTTGAAAATTAGTGATATTGAAACAGCATACGAATAATGGTTAAATCAATCGGCATATTAGAAAAGGATTACACTTTATGGGTCAAAGAACTTGTAAGGCGTTATCGTGGCAGCCAAATCAAGGCGGCTATAAAAGTGAATAGAGAATTGCTCCGCTATTATTGGGAACTCGGTAAAGACATTGAAGAAAAGCAAGCGGATAACAAATATGGCAGTAAATTCTACGCTACACTGAGTCGTGATTTACGTCATGAAATGCCAGATGTGGAAGGACTATCCGAGACATCCATACGTTACGCAAAACGTTTCTATACTCTTTATAGTCAACAGATTGCAATTTTTCCACAACTTGTGGAAGAATCTGAGAAAGAAAATCTTCCACAGCTTGTGGAAAGGTTATATTCTGATTTGTTCTCAATTCCATGGGGACACCACCGCTATATCATAGATAAATGCTCGACAGATTCAGACAAAGCGTTGTTCTATGTACGCCAAACATTGGAAAATGGATGGAGCAGAGATATATTGCTCAATGTATTGGGAACAAACCTGTATGAACGCAGTGGCAAGGCTCTGACCAACTTCAAAAATACACTTCCAGAAATAGATAGTGATTTGGCGCAAGAATTAACACGCGATCCCTATGATTTCTCTTTCACAGGTTTACTAGGTAAATACAATGAGCGCAAACTAAAAGACACATTGCTGACCAATATTACAAACTTCTTATTGGAACTTGGCACAGGTTTCGCTTATGTAGGCAAAGAATATCGCTTACAAATAGCAGAGAAAGAAAAGTTTATAGATTTGCTTTTCTACAATCTTAAACTATCTTGTTATGTGGTGGTAGAGGTAAAAATCGGTGAATTTGACTTTGCTGATGCCGGTCAATTAGGCGGTTATGTTGTTGCTTGCAATCATCTTCTCCGTAAAGAAGGACGTGATAATCCTACAATTGGATTGCTTATTTGCAAGCAGAAAAGCAACACTTTGGCTCAATATGCTCTCGAATCAAGTAGCCAGCCTCTCGGAATATCAGAATATGAACTTGAAAAACTTTATCCTGAAAAGGTTGAAGGAACAATGCCGTCAATCAAAGAGATAGAAGCCACATTAGATGGTCAAACAAACGACTAAATTCTCATTTATGGAAGAGTGGAAATATATAAAAGCATGCGACTATTGTTACAATGTAACAGATGGAACACATGATAGTCCTAAACAGAAAGAAACAGGAAAATATCTAATTACGTCAAAACATATTAAAGGTAATCGTATTGATTTTGATAATGCGTATAAAATTTCAGAAGATGATTATAAAAAAATAATATCTCGAAGCAAAGTTGATCAATGGGACATTATTATTAGTATGATAGGAGCCTATTGTGGTTTTTGTTGTATTGAATCTTCCACTCAAACAGATTACGCCATCAAGAATGTTGGTTTATTTAAGATAGGCGATGAACTCAAATGTAAATGGTTATACTATTATTTGACTTCACCATTAGGAAAACAGCAACTATCCATACTACGAAGTGGATCATCACAACCGTATATATCATTAAATGCATTAAGAAATTTGGAAATACCAAATCCAAATAAAGAAGTCATGATTCCCATTGTATCTATTCTACAATCTATAGACTCTAAAATCGAACTGAACCGCCGGATAAATGATAATTTAATATAGTCGCCTAACCCTTTATACAATGAATTGGATTCGTGAACATATCAATAAAATGCCAAGTTTCAACTACTTGGATAATCATATTTCAACCATCGAAGATACGGTTGAGACGAATCCTGATTTGTGTGTAGAGGTCTGTAAAAGTGTGATTGAAAGTATCTGCAAAACAATACTTACCAATCTAAACATTGACTATGATGCCAATGGAAAGTTTCAAGCATTAGTAAAACAAACACTAAATAGCATACTAACTACCGAATGCTACAAAGAACAAACAAGTGAACTTGTTAGAAGAATCGCATCCGTGACCCAACAATTAGGCGAAATACGCAACCAATCCGGTTTTGCATCACATGGAAAGGACATAGAACATGTTCCGTTGGAAACAACCTTAGCTCTATTAGCAAGCAAAACAACAGACGTTGTGGGTGGATTTATTCTGCGCTCTTATATATTCCACTCAACCAAAACAAACTCTAAGATTCGTTATGAAGATTGCCACACCTTTAATGAATTGTTTGATGAAGAGAATCCACTGATATTGGGTGGTGTCATCCTCTCTGCCTCAGAAGCCTTGTACAAACAAGACTATGAAGCGTACAAAGAAGTGTATTATTCATATTTAGACAACTTAAAAAATTGATAGCTATGCCATTTACAGAAAACAATTACGAAAAAGCATTGATAGCTCTATTTGAGAATATGGGTTATCAGTATCTGTATGGTCCTAATATAGAAAGAGACTATAGTCTGCCTTTTTATGAAGAACAGATAATAGACTGTTTGTATTCAGTAAATCCCAAGAAACCTAGTACTGCCATTCAGGAAGCTGTTGCCAAGTTGAAAAACATAGAAACAGGTAGTTTGGTACAGAAGAACGAGCTGTTTATGGACTATCTTCAACACGGCATCGAAGTTTCCTACCATAATGGTAAAGAGATGTGCCATGAAATAGTATATCTGATAGATTATAAGAATGTAGAACGCAACCAATTTCAAATAATCAATCAATGGACTTTTGTAGAACACTCCGAAAAGAGAGCCGATTTAGTTGTCTTTATAAACGGATTACCATTGGTCGTTATCGAATTAAAATCGCCTTCGCGAGAAGAGACCGATGCGTCAGAAGCATACCGACAGTTGCGTAACTATATGATGGAAATCCCGTCACTCTTTATTTACAATGTCTTTTGCGTAATGAGCGATATGGCCTGTTCCAAAGCCGGAACCATCACTGGTAAGGAAGACCGTTATATGGAATGGAAAACCAAAGACGGACATTACGAAAGCAAAGAGTTTGCTGACTATGACACTTTTTTTGAAGGCATATTCCCCAAAGAACGATTGATAGACATTATCCGCAATTTCGTTTGTTTTTCAAAAGACGAATCAGGAGCAGCCAAAATACTAGCAGGCTACCATCAGTATTTTGCCGTAAAAAAGGCGGTAGAAAGAACCAAACGGGCAACGGATAATGATGGAAAAATTGGTGTGTTTTGGCATACACAAGGTAGTGGAAAATCTTTATCTATGGTCTTTTATGCCCACCTGCTGCAAGAGGAATTGCAACAACCCACTATTGTAGTGATTACAGACCGTAATGATTTGGACGATCAATTGTATACTCAATTCTCTAAATGCCAACAGTTTCTACGACAAACGCCCCAACAAGCCACAAGCCGTAACAACTTGAAAGGATTGTTGGAGGGAAGAGAGGCAAATGGGATTATCTTCACCACTATGCAAAAGTTCGAGGAATCGGAAGAGCCGTTATCGTTGCGCAGGAATATTGTCGTAATGACAGATGAAGCGCATCGAGGACAATATGGATTTGAAGAAAAAGTGGATGAAAAAACCGGAAAGGTATCTATTGGTACGGCACGAATCATTCACAATGCACTACCCAATGCTTCGTATATCGGTTTTACAGGTACACCAATTTCCACTAAAGACAAGGATACAGTGGAAGTTTTCGGTGATTACATTGATGTCTACGATATGACACAGGCAGTTGCAGATGGTGCAACGTGTCCAGTCTACTACGAATCAAGAGTTATCAACCTGAACTTAGACGAAGCTACGCTCAAAGCCATTGACGATGAATATGAGTTACTGGCCGCAGAAGGTGCGACAAAAGAACAGATAGAAAAGAGCAAGAAAGAGATGTCGCATTTGGAAGAAATTCTGGGTGCTCCGGCAACGATTGATTCCCTCTGTGAAGACATCTTGAAACACTACGAAGAAAACCGCCAATATGAATTGACGGGAAAAGCCCTGATTGTAGCCTATTCGCGTCCGATAGCCATGAGTATTTACCACAAAATACTTGAACTACGCCCTGATTGGACCGAAAAAGTGAAAGTGGTAATGACCAGCGGAAATAAAGATCCGGAAGAGTGGCACGGTATTATCGGCAACAAGCAATACAAGAAGGAGTTAGCCAAACGGTTCAAAGACAACGACGACCCTATGAAGATTGCCATTGTTGTGGATATGTGGCTAACTGGCTTCGATGTACCTTCATTGGCTACAATGTATGTGTATAAACCGATGAGCGGTCATAATCTGATGCAAGCCATCGCCCGTGTCAATCGAGTATTTGATGGAAAAGCCGGAGGTCTTGTTGTGGATTATATCGGTATTGCTAAAGCATTGAAAGAAGCTATGCGCGATTATACCGGACGTGACCAACATAATTTCGGTAATCCGAATATAAAAGAAACAGCATTGCTCAAATTCAAAGAAAAACTGGAAATCTGTCGGGATATGTTTCACGGTTACGATTATAGCCTATTTCAGCAAGGTACGGATGCAGACCGTGCCCAAATTATAAAAGGAGGAGTAAACTTCATCATATCCCCAGATAAACAAGATGTCCAACCGTTGTTTATGAAAGAAGCAACACTGTTGCACAATTCCATTACACTTTGCCGCAGTTTGCTTGACGAAGCACAACGCTTTGAAGCCGCTTTCTTTGAAACAGTACGCACATTACTTTCACGAATGACGGGCAAAGGCAAAGTTTCAAAAAGGGAAATAAACACAAGGATTGGAGAGCTTTTGAAACAAAGCGTAAAGAGTGATGGCGTAATCAATCTTTTCTCGAATATAAAAGCTGAATTTTCATTGTTCGATCCAGCCTTCCTGGAAGAAATAGCTAAGATGAAAGAGAAGAATATCGCCATAGAGTTATTGAAAAAGTTATTGGCTGAGAAAGTACAAATCTACCAAAAGACAAATCTTATTCAAGCGGAGAAATTTTCTGATTTGCTAAACAAATCCCTTTCATCGTACTTGAAAGGATTGCTGACCAATGAGGAAGTCATCCAAGAGCTACTGAATTTGGCAGCAGAAATTTCAGAATCAGAAACAAAAGGTAATGAATTAGGATTAACAGCAGAAGAGAAATCATTCTATGACGCACTCACTAAACCGCAAGCAGTTCACGATTTTTACACCAATGAGCAATTAGTTGCAATGACCAAAGAACTAACTGAAGCTCTGCGGAAAAACAGAACCATAGACTGGCAAAAAAAAGAATCGGCACGGGCAGGAATGCGCAAAATGATAAAAAGGTTATTGAAGAAATATAAATATCCACCTGAGGAAGCAGCCAATGCCCTAGAAACAGTCATCCGTCAATGTGAGCAATGGACTGACAATGACAATTATACGCATTACTCCATAGATAGAAGCGTCAAACAATATGAAGTACAAGAGAATTCATATTCTATTGCCGCAGAACAACATGTTGAATATAATATTAAAGAAAAAAAATGATTATCAAGAAAATTATTGCACAAAATTACCGTACATTAGAAAATGTAGAGCTCAATTTTAATGGATACTATACCGCTATCAGTGGTAAAAATAATGCAGGAAAATCCAATGTAATAAGAGCAATACGTGGTATTTTAAATCAAGGTATGCGCTTCAGATTACGAGGAGGTTCTATTTTAGGTTTCGAGGGATTTGATTGGAAAGATGAAATTACTAGTTGGAAAAAAGATACAAAAGAAGACATATCTATCAATATAACATTAGAGATTCATAAAGATAGCGATGCCGCTATTTATAAATTCTTAACAGATTTAATATTTAAGGATACGACAAATTTCACAATTGCTGAGTGTGAAACTTTACAGATAAATTATACCAAAACAGCCAAAAACGAATCTAAATACAGTGTTTTTTTAGGCGAAAATGAAGTAAAAGACAATTACCAACAACAAGAAGTTCTTAAAAGATTAAAAAGTACCGACTGTTTAATCTTTCATAACTCAACATCTTCTGATTTTAATCCATTCGATAATAGTATGGATAGAGTTACTAATTTCATAAGTAACTCTGATCTTGAAGCCATAAACAAGAAAAAAGAAGAACTTGTAAAAATAGTTCAAAAATCGCTTAAGAATCACCAAACAGAACTCACTGAATTATTAGGTAATCTAGAAGATAAATACGAGGTAAGTTTATCAACACAAGGATTAAACTTTGAAAGAGAAACCATAAATATTTCTTTAAAAGAAAGAGATACTGATGTATCATTAGATGATTGGGGAAGTGGCACAAAGAACAGGACATTGATTTTTTTAAATCTATTAAATGCTAAAAGAGCACAGCAAACAATCATTGATTCAGATCGTATAACCCCTATAATTCTCATAGAAGAGCCTGAATGTTTTTTACATCCTCAAGCACAAGCTGAATTTGGACGAATATTACAAGATTTAGCAAACGAACTTCAAATTCAGATAATAACTACCACACATAGTCCCTATTTATTAAGCTTTAAATCACCATATTCCAATATACTAATAGATCGAGATACAAAACCTAAAAGTAAAGATGCTAGTTCTCACATCATAGACACTCATTCTGAGAAATGGTACGAACCTTTTGCTGTCGCATTAGGAGTGAATCAAACAGATTTTGGCCCGATGAAAGATATTATATTTAGCGAGAATTCTAAAATTTTGCTCGTAGAGGGGATTATTGACAAAGAATATATGACATATTTACAAAATAACATTCATGGAAACAATGCTTTATCTTCAGATATTGAGGTTTTCCCTTACGACGGAGCTGATAATATAAAAAACAATATACTCATGAATTTTATAAAAAAGAAATTCAAGAAAGTAGTTGTAACTGTTGACTTAGATAGATTCAGTAGTGTAAAAAAGGCTGTTACATCAATAGGATTTAAAGAAAATGTAGATTTTCTTGCTATAGGGAAAAATCAAGCTGGCAAACAATGTATAGAGGGGCTTATTCCGCAAAGTGTATACAGTATAGTATATGCGAATGAACCAGATTTAGCTCAAAAAGCTATAATGGCAACTGGAGAAGAACAAAAATCTGCAAAGAATGAAATTAAAAAGAAACTTATTGAAGAATTCAAAAAACAACCCATTGAAAGTGATATATATAAAGATTTTTATGACTTAACAAAAAAGATAAATAAAGCATTCAAATAAAGACGAATATGATAGACTTTGAATCATACATCCAACAAAGCGAGCCGCAAAAGCGTGAAAAAGGTTACGCTTGGCAAACGGCAATAGGACTTCAAGCAGTAGATGGTTTGAAGCCCTCCGAATATCTTATTGAAACCGCTCGCAAACATATTGAGGGAGACATAACCATTGATGAAGTACAGCAACTTATCAAGAGTTACTACGATTCAAAAGATATTCGTACTGAAAAGGATAATGAAACAGAAGAAGCCGATAAAGTTTCTGCCAATATAACCAAACTATTGAATGAGCGTTCATTTGCTTTTACCATAGCCGGATTGACCGCCATTCATCGGCGGATATTTGATGGAGTATTCAAGTTTTCCGGACAAATCAGAGATTACAATATCACCCAAAAAGAATGGGTGCTTCGTGGTGATACCGTATTTTATGTATCTGCTCCCGACATTCACAGAGCCATAGAGTATGATCTTGAACAAGAAAAGACGTTTGATTATACAGGATTAGATATAGACCAAATTGTCACTCATATTACCCAATTCGTATCCGGGTTGTGGCAGATTCATCCGTTTGGAGAAGGCAATACCCGAACAACAGCAGTATTCACCATCCAATATTTACGTTCAATGGGATTCAATGTCGAGAATAACCTTTTTGCCAATCATTCTTGGTATTTCCGTAATGCTTTGGTTAGAGCTAACTATCAAAACATACAAAAAGGTATCAAAAGAGAGTCTGTGTATTTGGAACGATTCTTTCGCAACCTATTGATAGGAGAAAACAATGAATTGAGGAATCGTTTCATGGTGGTTAATGCTCCTGGAGATATGGCTATCTCCACCCCGACAAGTACCCCGACAAGTACCCCGACAAGTTCAGAGAATCCATTGCAGATAGACAATGAGAATATCAGCCGCTTAATAAAGGCTATTGCAAACAATAGATTATCAGTCAAAGAGATGATGGCTTCCGTAGGATTAAAGAACCGTGAGAATTTTGTGGAATACTCACTTAATCCTGCCATGAAAGAGGGATTTGTTTCTATGCTCTACCCAGACAAGCCCCGTCATCCTCGTCAGAAATATCTATTGACGATTAAAGGATTGGCGGTGTATAACTCAAACAATCTGAAATAATGATAGACGAGAACAATATACCCTCTATTCAATCAGACTTTGAACGGATTAAAAAGCAAGACGAAAACGGTTCGGAGTATTGGACTTCTCGTGAGTTGTGCACCGCATTAGGCTATAGCACATACCAAAAATTCAATCGTACTCTAAACAAAGCTATCGCCATTGCCAATAAGAAAGGTTGTAACACTATCGAGCATTTTAATCCTACGTTTGAGATGGTCAAACTAAATTCCGGCTCCTTTCGCAAGGTGGAGAATATACATCTATCACGAATCGCTTGTTTGATGATTGCGGAAAATGCCGATGGGAAGAAACCGCAAGTGCAAATGGCTAGAGAATATTTCAAACAAGAAATATCAACTCCTGAATTAATTGACAATAGCTTATCATCCAATATATTGCTATATAAGACGAAACAAGGAGAAAGTCGTATAGAGGTCATCTTCAATAATGAAACATTTTGGATGTCGCAAAAGCGAATGGCCGATTTGTTTGGTGTTGAAACGAATACGATCAACAACCATCTGAAAGAGATTTTCAAAAGCGGAGAATTGGAGGAGAGTTCAGTTATTCGAAAAATTCGAACAACTGAACTTGATGGCAAGAACGATGATACATTGTTCTACAATTTGGATGCGGTTATTGCCGTTGGGTTTCGTGTGGGCAGTTATCAAGCGAGCCAATTTCGGATGTGGGGCACATCGGTTCTAAAAGAAATGATCATAAAAGGATTTGTATTGGATGATGAACGCTTGAAACAGGGCAAACATTTTGGCAAAGATTATTTTGACGACCTATTAGAACGTATCCGAGAGATACGGGCTTCAGAACGTCGGTATTATCAGAAAATCACCGATGTCTACGCCGAATGTAGTGCCGATTATGATCCTAAGGCTGAGACTACCCTACAATTCTTCAAGAGGGTGCAAAATATGATGCATTGGGCTACTTCCCATCAAACGGCAGCCGAAATCATCTACTCAAGAGCAGATGCCCAAAAGCCCCACATGGGACTTACCACGTGGAAAAACGCTCCTGACGGCAGAGTCCAAAAGTCGGATACAATTATCGCCCAGAATTACCTATCAGACAAAGAGGTCTCAGCTTTCAATCGTCTATCAACCGCTTTCCTTGATTTGGCCGAACTTCTTGCCGAGCGGCAAATCATCTCCACAATGACAGATTGGAAAAAACAATTGGATGATTTACTGACTCTGTATGAGTATGACAAATATAATGAGGCTGACACCATTTCCGCCGAGCAAGCGAAAGAAAAGGCATACGCCGAATATGATAAATTCCGCTTGATTCAAGACGAAGAATTTCTTTCGGATTTTGATAAGGAAATCAAGAGGTGGAAAACTAATGGGGTGTTTGGCAAAAACTAATTCTATCTATAAACACTATTAACAGGAACATAAGATGGATCATAACGGCATATTCTCACTATCTTTTCCCGAAGCTAAGACAATTATTGTTTCTGGTGATATTCATGGAGACTTTAATCAGTTGGTGTTCAAACTCTGTATCCAATTATTGCTGTCCGGTAAAACTTTGGCATGATAGAAATCGTGCGAATTTTATCCCATATAGCATGAAATTTACTTGTATAAATGTCTTCTAAAGGCTTTTTTATGCTTAGTACCACCAATTTTACACAGTACAAAAAGACAAGCCCCCTTTTGCAAAACTGATGTAACTTGGTGTATTTGTGTTAGATATAAGATTGTACTGATTTTTACCGGACAGCAATAGTATCCAATATCAACTTACAGACACCTTGCTAATTGTAGCCGGAGATTGCGGCTTCGGCTTCGAAAGGAAAGAGTACTATGAGCAGATGGTTAGACGAAATGTCAAGCGAATGAATCAAGCCAACAATTGGATTGTGCTTGTGCGAGGTAATCATGATAATCCTGCTTATTTTGATGGAATAATGTTCAACTTCAAACGCTTCATTGCTGTTCCCGATTATGCCATTCTACAGGCTTGCAATCATACCATCCTTTGTGTGGGTGGAGCTATCTCTATTGACCGTATCTATCGCATAAACGAATGGGATAAACGCAAATACCGTGTTCATTCAAATGAGTCGCAAGAAAATGATATTTCTCGCAATTTATATTGGCAGAACGAAGTTCCTATTTACGACCCAGATAAAATGAATGCCATCCGTGTTAGCTTCCTGATTGATACGGTTATCACACATACAGCACCTTCACATTGTGAACTATTCTCAAAAAGCAATCTTAACCAATGGGCTGAGAACGATCCTTCATTGATTGAGGATATACAATTTGAACGGAAAACGATGGATATGCTTCTGCACCATCTCAAAACCGACAACCATCCGATAAGCCATTGGTACTATGGCCATTTTCATCAAAGTTGGCATTCTGCCATTGACGGAATACTATATCAGATGCTTGATATTATGGAGTTCTGTCAAATATATTGATTTATACCATTTCGGGTATAATATTGATGTGACAGACAGAATTATACCCGATGGGATATAATGGTTGTTGTCTGAATAGAAGCGTTCCTGTTAGGGTATATAACTTTTTCCATAGCAAACAAACGGAGGCAGCTACACTTTTTCAAGCGAATAATTCAGCATTATTACACTTTTTCCAACGAATATCCCCATTGCTCTACACTTTTTCAAGCGAATCGAGGTGTCTTCTATAGAAATTTTCTGCTACTATAACCAATTTTCTACTATCCAACACTCTTCAAGGAATAAAAATCACACCGCACCCCACAGAAATCCCAAGAAAACCACTACCTTTGCATTCAACAAGCGTTCTGTAACATACCTGCGGAAATACCCTATCACCCAATACCTTGTATCTGATAGCGGACATTCCACAAAAGGGCTGAAAAGAGGCGGTACAACACGTATATGCAAAGCAATGAAATACAACGGCTTGCATTTGTCCCTACATTCTGTGTATTTGTCAAAACAGAGGTTGTACCGATTAAAATGAATAGTCGCTGATAATCAGTGATGTAAATATGCTGCGTAGTGAAATGGCACCTCCTGATGGTGCGTCACCACTTTATCCTTTCCTATCCAATTGAGTGTAGGCATATCCCTATCTTTTTATTCTGTTATTCAAAAACTCAGTCATGTCAACCTCAAGAATTTCTATTCCTCTATCTATCAAGAAAACTCTTTGCCCGCATAGATCTCCATACTATAAATCATCATCCATAGAATCCCAATAATCCATATCCATTTTCATGACTTTCAACACTTTTTCTGTCTGTAATCCCAAACCACAATCATACATATACTCAGTTAACTGCTGACCATTAATCAATATTATGGTAGGGCTTCCATTTAGACTCTCAACATAATCAATCGCTTCTTTCGTGTAATCAGATGTAGTTATAAAAACACCTTTTTTAGAAGAAGTTCCTGCTACAGCACCTACAAAACTTTGAATTTCTTTTCGTCCTACATTATTATGTTCCGCATAACGCTTTGCTTGAATAGAAATATGATTAAAACCTAATATATCCTCTTTAATAATGCCGTCAATTCCTCCGTCATTGGTCAGTTTTGTAACAATACCAGAATTCTTAACTTCACCTCCATATCCCATCATCTGTAATAACTTTACGACTAAACGTTCAAACTCATAAGGTTTCTTGGAAAGAATTGTAGCTAAAATTTCAGAAGAAATTGACTTCTTGATATTGTTATATGAATTATCTAAATTTTCTTGCGGAGTATGTTCCTCACTTACAGATTTATTAGCCATTGGATCACATCCCTTAGATTTAACGATCTTTTTAGACGAATTAGCCAAAACCGCATTCTTCACATAAATAGTTATTTGTTCGTCTGTACTATTAGACAACATTTCAAGGCCTTTCAAACTAATCTTATAATCCCCTCTTTTGGGTTTCTCAACAAGTCCCGCAATAAACAAATAACTTAACGCCCAACTGATACGATCCAAAAAGATATTACCATTACCTGATGGATACCATGCATTAATCTCATCTTCAGTCAATTGAAAATATTTAGCCAAAGGATCTCGTAATTCCTTGGTTCTCATAACAGCACCGGAACTTAGTTCACGAAGTGCTTGAAGTCGAATTTCTTCAAATTGAGGTATCATGTTCTTTGGTATTTAACAGGTATAACTTTTATATGCAAAGTTAATAAAATCTGCCTATACAACACCTTTCACTCTCTTATTTATGCCAACAAAACCCTAAAAAGACAACCATAGAACAAAATTAGAATTAAAACATAGGTTATAATCTCAATCAGAAATTTCACCTATCTTATCTCCCGTGATCGCCACCTTTATAACCCCATCCAACCTGTTTTCGAAGATACGGTAAGCCTCCTCAATCTCGTTCAATGGAAACTTATGGGTAATAAGAGGCGTCGTGTCTATCTTACCTTCTTCTATTAGGTTAAGAATCTCGGCGCAATCGCAGCCATCCACCCCACCAGTCTTGAACGTCAAGTTCTTGCCATACATGTCTGGCAAAGGAAGAAGCTGAGGTTTATCATAGAGGGCTACGATGGTGACAATGGCGTTCGGACGGGCACAATCCCATGCCAAGCGGAAGGTATCCTCACTCCCCGCAACCTCCAATACGACATCCGCACCGCCATGATCGCTGTTACGAAGAACAAATTCCTTACAGTTTTCGGGATCTGTCACCAAGACTTCTGGATAACGCTGGCGAACGAACCGGGCCCTTTCCGGAGACTTCTCGCAAACAATAATACGTCGTGGCTTCTTCAACAACACGCACAACAAAGTACAGATCCCCGTAGGACCAGCGCCAATAATGAGAACCGTATCATCCTCTGTAATCTCCGAGATACGAGCGGCCCAAAAACCTGTCGCTAACACATCACCGACCAGCAAAGCCTGCTCATCACTGACCGTATCTGGGATATGATTCAAGCCTCGATCCGCATAAGGAACCCGGACATACTCCGCCTGCCCCCCATCGATACGACAGCCCAACGCCCAACCGCCATTGGGATCGGTACAATTATTGACATATCCACGCCGGCAGAAGAAACACTCTCCGCAAAAGGTCTCGACATTCACGGTCACCCTGTCACCCGGCTTGACTGCAGTAACATCGGCACCCACCTTTTCCACCACACCAACCATCTCATGCCCAACGGTTATTCCGGATACCGCACGTGGTACGCTACCGTGTTTAATATGAAGATCGCTAGAACAAATGCTACCCAAAGTCACTCGTACGATAGCGTCCCGTGAATCCTTTATTTCCGGTATCGGTTTCTCTCGCAATTCAAATTTCCCTTGTTCAATATAAGTGTACGCAAGCATGATACTTCCTTCTTTTTGTTAATCGCCTTACAAAGATAAGGATCGTATCGCCAAAAATATCAGATATATCAGTAATTTGGGTACAAACTGTTTCATTTTTCTCTCCTATCTTTATCGCCATAAATACATAGCATTCTCGTAATGAATATAAAAACAACAAAAATTCAAGAAGTATGAAACGAATCGTATTATTCATGGTCATGGTCTCAATGGTATGTATCGCCTCTTATGCGCAAAAGGCTGCCGAAGGGACAAAAGTTTTAGTGGCTTACTTCTCGGCAACGGGAAATACTGAAAAAGCGGCCCAACAAGTCGCGTCTATTGTCAGTGGTGATCTTCACAAGATCCAACCTGAGAAAAGCTATACCTCCGCCGATCTGAACTGGCGGGATAAATCCTCACGCAGCAGCGTAGAGATGGACGATCCTACATCACGACCGGCCATTATCGATGATTTGAAGAACCTAGCGGAGTATGACACCGTTTACCTAGGATTTCCCATCTGGTGGAATCAAGCCCCAAGACTCATCAACACCTTTTTGGAAAAATACGATCTCTCGGGTAAAACCGTTATCCCATTCGCCACATCAGGCAGCAGCAGTATCTCGAACGCAGAGAGTGAATTGCGGAAAGCCTATCCGGATGTGAACTGGCAAAAAGGGAAGTTGATGAACGGAGTGACAGAAGAAGATATCAAGAATTGGACTAAAAAATAAATGATTATGAGAAAGAATTTTGGAGCGAAGCCTTTGAGCTATCCGCAACCCGTATTTATTATCGCCACGTATGGAGAAGATGGAACTCCCGACGCGATGAACGCCGCTTGGGGCGGTATCAGTGAGATGAATGAGATCAGCATGTGTCTTAGCGCCGGTCACAAGACAGTTAAGAATATCCTGAAGCGTAGAGCTTTCACGGTAAGCATGGCAGATGCCGATCATGTCGTGGCTTGTGATTATGTAGGTATCGTGTCGGGCAATAAAGTTACCGACAAGTTTGCCAAAGCAGGATTTCACGCTACAAAATCAGACTTCGTAGATGCTCCGTTGATCGACGAATTGGCCGTGGCTATCGAATGTAAATTGAAAGATTACGATCCGGATACTTGCATACTCCGTGGCGAGATCGTAAATGTCAGTGTTGACGAGCGTGTACTTGATGAGAACGGCAAGGTGAATGTAGCTAAAGCCGCTCCCATCATCTTTGATCCATTCAACAACGACTATTTGAGAGTGGGCGAAAAGGTAGGAAATGCCTTTGCTGATGGAAAGCAACTGAAAACATAAAAGAAAAGTCTATCTAAAGTTGTTATATATGTAAACTTAATTTATATTTGCACTATGGAAAAAAAATGAATATTATGCAAGCAAATCCTAAGATCGGGAGTATGGACGCCGTATTAGATAAATTATACGGCAAGGTTGGCTCACCAGAAAGAGAGGAGTTTCGCAAAGAAGCATACTCTTATTGTGTGGGGCAAATTATTAGTGACGCACGGAAGCAAGAGAAAATGACACAATCCGAGTTGGCCGAAAAAGTAGGAACTAATAAGACCTATATATCAAGAATTGAAAAAGGAATCATAGAACCGGGAGTTGGTTTATTTTTCCGTATTATTGATGCGCTTGGCCTTAAAATTGAAATCGTAAAGCCTATCATGTGAGCAAAAGGGACTCTCTCAGATCACCTCTATTAAGATTGTTTTCCAACATGAGTAATAAAAGGGGCAAAGGCGTAATCACTACGGCTTTACCCCTTTATACATCAGCTCATGAAATCAATTTAGAGATATCATACCCACGTTCCGTTATCTTCCCCAGTAAATCTTCCCGAACCGCTTCCGGTAAGTTCCTCTCACGGCTCAAGATCCAGAGATACTTGTCTGAGCTACTTCCTATCACCGCATATTGATAATCCGCATCAAGTTCTAAGATATAATAATCCGCATAGAACCATAAGAAGAAAGCCACTTTCAATTTTCCGGGATTATTTTTAGGGTCCGGTTGTTTCGCACGACCGGTGGCTTTTTTGTGAACGCCGCCTTTATATCCTTCGTTCTCCACACGGATCTTTCCGTCCGGAAGCAACGTATACGTGGCCGTCACATCCGTCATGCCTCTCTCAAAATGATTCTCATAACGGGCGATTTCATACCATCGCCCCATATACCGTTTAACATCCAGTTCCGGTACGGTATGATGATCTGTTATATTCATAAGTTTCTCTATTGTTGGATAAACGTATGTAAACCCAGATTCCAGTAATTTGGTGGGATGAACGGTTTGCCCTTTTGTCACGAACGACGCTCCCTCGCCAAACTTCAGCCGAAAAAAGAACTCCGGCAAAGGGATGATCCAACGGATCTTATCCGCTCTCGCTAACGTATGAGCCAACTGCTTTTGGGTGATAAGGTCTGGAGAAACCAAATTTACCACACCCCTCATCTGCCTATTCCGTATGATATACCCAAAAGAGCGGCATAGATCAAACAGGCTGATCCATGGAAAACGCTGTTGCCCGCTACCGACCACGACACTTACCCGTGAGAGGCGTTGCAAACGAAGCATCTCTTTCAAGGCCCCTCCATCCTCAGACAATACGACACCCAAACGGGTAATGACAAGCCTCACGTCCGATGAGCATGCGGACGCTTCCTCCTCCCACGCCCCACACAACCGGGCCAAGAAATCCATTCCCCGATAATCATGATACTCGTCATATTCCCCGAAAGCCGGATAATAACCTACGGCGGAGGCCGAAATAAACAACTCAGGTTTCACCCTTCTCGTGTTTATGGCATGCACCAACTGTCTGGTCACGTAAATACGGCTATCATACAACTCCTGTTTGTAAGCCTCCGTCCAACGTTTATTAATGGAAGCGCCCGCCAAATTAATGACGACTTCACAGGATTCCACGCATCGGCATAATTCATCAAAACAATCTTCCTTAAACAAATCCCGCCCTAAAGGGATAACATCATATCCTTTTCCCTCCAAAAAAGATGAAAGATGCTGACCGATATATCCGCTTGCCCCGCTGATCGCTATTCTCATAATCAATACTTTTCTATTAAAACAAATCCACAAGCAATTTAGATGGCAATTTCCGGTTCTATTTTAGTATCCCAAACAGAATATCGACTAAAAGAAATCGGTTCGACAGAAAACAACTATATTTGTCCTCATTTAATAGTGACTGAATCATGGCAGACAATTATCTGGAAAATAAGTACGCAGAATACCAAGCCCGGAAGACTTCCGGCACTAGAACGGGGCATACAACGAAGACACTTCATAAAACAAGAAGAGTCTTCATCACCGGTGGAGCCGAGGGGATCGGGAAAGCGATTGTAAGGGCTTTCAGAGGAGCCGGACATCGTGTGGCCTTCTGCGACAAGAACGAGACCTTAGGAAAAGAGACTGCCCTACAAACCGGGACACAATTCCATCTCGTGGACGTTAGTGATAAAACCGCACTAGAAGATTGCCTGCGAAAGATCATCGAGGAGTGGGGAGATATTGATATCATTATCAACAACGCAGGTGTCAGTCAGTTCTCTCCCATCACGGAAACAAGCGTAGAGGATTTCGACAAGATACTATCCATAAACTTACGCCCGGCGTTTATCACCTCCCGCCAATTAGCGCTCCATCGGCAATCCCTTGATGCACAGAACCCATACGGAAGGATCATCAATATCTGCTCTACCCGTTACTTGATGAGTGAACCCGGTAGCGAGGGATATGCCGCCTCTAAAGGAGGTATCTATTCTTTGACACATGCGTTGGCCTTATCGCTCTCGGAATGGCATATCACGGTAAACTCTATCGCTCCCGGTTGGATACAGAATAACAATTACGACCAGCTTCGTCCGGAGGATCATGCTCAACATCCATCCGGACGGGTGGGCAAGCCGGAGGATATCGCCCGTATGTGCTTATTTCTCTGTCAAGAGGAAAACGATTTCATTAATGGCGAGAATATTACGATTGACGGTGGGATGACCAAGAAAATGATCTATCTCGACTAAATAAACATCCGTATATGACACAAACATCGAATATAGAAACCAACCGTCTTGTGCTCCGTCCTTTCACCGAAAGCGATGCTCCTGATGTTTTTGAGAGCTGTAAGAATCCAAACCTAGGCAATAACGCCGGATGGAAACCTCATGAAACGATCGAGGAGACAATCGATGTTCTAAATGCCATTTTTATCGGGAAAGAAGGGGTTTGGGCTATCGTATCAAAAGAGACAAAACAAGTCATTGGCTCCATTGGCATCATTCCCGATCCAAAGCGGGAGAATCCGCATGCCCGCATGCTGGGATATTGGCTGGATGAGAAATACTGGGGACAAGGCTTCATGAGCGAGGCAGTGAAGAGCGTATTGAATTACGGATTCACCCAAATGGGTTTACATTTGATCACGGCCAATTGCTATCCTCATAATCAACGTTCACAACGAAGGGCTGCTTCACCAAGCGGAGTTAATGTATAATGGGCAAATATATGACCACCTGTGCTATTATCTTGAGAATCCGTCCTTATCCCGTAAAAACAACATCTTATGATTGTAGTAATAAAGGATTTATATACGCTCAAGAGCTGGGAAGATCAAGACACCGAATCCCTAGCCTTCCATTTGAACAATAAGAAAATCTGGGATAACTGCCGGGATGGATTACCTTATCCTTATACAAAAGGGAATGCCCGCTTCTTCATCAAACAAGCGCAGGAGAAAACAGATATATCGGATTTTTGTATTACGGTTGGTGGCGAGGCTATTGGTAACATTGGTTTTGTGAGAGGTACGGACGTAGAGCGTTTCAATGCGGAAGTGGGTTATTGGATTAGTGAGAAATACTGGAATCAAGGAATTGTTTCGGATGCGTTAACCGAGGCCATCCAGTATTATTTCGCGCATACGGAGGTTATTCGTATATTCGCCACGGTCTACGAATATAATCCGGCCTCCATGCGAGTATTAGAAAAAGCTGGATTCAGGAAGACCGGCATTTTCAGAAAGGCTTGTTACAAAAACGGACAATTCATTGATGCGCATCATTTTGAATTGGTAGCAGATAAGAAACTAGAAGAGAATCAAAAAGAATAACATATCTATGGAAATTCGACAATTACCGGCAAATGAATACGATAAGGCATTAGACTTATCTCTGGACGTTTTCATCGAATGCGGAAGAAAGGATTTCGATGAAGAGGGGCTGGAAACTTTCAAGAATTTCATTTATAATAAGCAACTAGTAAATGAATTAACCTTCTACGGAGCCTTCGATGGAGAGTCTTTAATTGGCGTAATCGCGACAAAAAACGAGGGAAAACATATCTCCTTATTCTTTATCAAACCGTCTTATCATAGAAGAGGAATCGGTAAACAATTGTTCAAGACCGCGATCTTAAATCAGCCCGTATCAGAAATGACGGTTAACTCCTCTTCTTACGCAATCCCCATCTACAGAAAGCTCGGATTCGAGCCTGTCTGTGAGGAGCAGGTGACGCATGGGATGAAGTATACGCCGATGAAACGAATGGGAACAAAAGTAAGAGAATTAGAGAAAGTTTGCTAAAAAGACTATAACTTTACGGCATAAAAGATCGAAAGATATAAGATTCAATGTTGTAAATGGATTTAAGAGAGAGATTATCTGACCGCATCCACATAGAGGATATCCATGAGATATTGCGATATGTGCAAGGAAGCCAGAAACGGAAATCGGAACTATACGGTTTGATCTTCGATCCGGACGAGACCATCGGTTATCAAGCGTTATGGGCCTGTAGCCATTTTTCCGCAGATGAGAATAAATGGCTATACGATAAACAAGATGAATTGATAAACGAGATTCTGGTCTGCAAGCATCCCGGTAAACGACGTCTTCTATTGAATTTGCTTTTACGACAGCCTCAAGCGAATCCCCCACGGGTGGATTTCCTTAATTTCTGCTTGGACCGGATGCTTTCAGCGAAGGAATTACCCGGTGTGCAAACGCTTTGCATGAAACTGGGATATGAGTTATGCCGTCCCATTCCAGAGCTATTACAGGAGTATAAGACACTACTCGATCTGGCGGAACCCGATTTACTACAAATCTCTTTGCGAACCGTACGTAAGAACATCTTAAAAAAAATACGATAAAACATGAGAAAGATTTTCACACTATTCTTCTGTGCCGCCTCCTTGGCCACAGGACTAGCGCAACAAGAATCCTATTTTACCAATCCCGTGATCCACGGTGACGTAGCCGATCCTTCCATTATCCGGATCGACCAGACTTACTATATCACTGGCACCTCCTCGGAATGGGCCCCTTATTATCCGGTTTTCACCTCTACCGATTTGGTGAACTGGCAGCAAACCGGACATGTATTCGACGAGAAGCCGGAATGGACTAAATCCTCATTCTGGGCTCCGGAATGGTATCAGCATAAAGGGAAGGTATATGTCTATTATACGGCCCGGAAGCAATCGGATAACATCTCGTGCATCGGTGTCGCCGTGGCGGATTCACCTACGGGCAAGTTCAAGGATTACGGCCCGGTGGTAGAGTTTGGGAAGGAAGCGATAGACGCATTTATCTTGGAGGACAAAGGCAAACTTTACATCAGTTGGAAGGCTTATGGATTGGATAACCAACCCATAGAGTTATTGGCCTGTAAGTTGACGGACGATGGGCTTCGCCTAGACGGAAAGCCTTTCAGCCTGTTGCGTGACGATGAGCGTCAAGGTATGGAAGGTCAGCATTGGTTCAAGAAAGACGGATA
>OGCQ01001794.1_pt1 | contig 24261 bp, 15 predicted proteins | sample 1570161 | NCBI WGS metagenome assembly OGCQ01 (sample SAMEA4384402, study PRJEB24528) | human gut metagenome
CGAGTTCGAGCCTCGTAATCCGCTCCAATGGCGCTATAGCCAAGTGGTAAGGCAAGGGTCTGCAACACCCTGATTCTCCAGTTCAAATCTGGATGGCGCCTCCAAGAGATGAGAACGCAAGCGGGCGTTCTCTTTTTTTGTATCTCTTGAAGGTCAAGGGCAATACCGCACAAAGATTGTGCGGTATTGCCCAAGCTTTGCGGCTGGAGGATGCGTATACCTTAGAGCCTGTCCTGTACCTGTTTTGCAGTGTGCAGGACAGGCTCTTGTAGCACCTGAACCAATCGAAAGGAAAGGAGGAAATGCAATGGCAACGTATCTGATCGACTATGAAAATGTTTATATCGAGGGACTGACCGGTTTGGAGTATCTGACAAAGCGGGACGAGGTAGTGATTTTCTACACACAGAACCGCTGCGGGCTGACGTTTGAACTGCACCAGCGGCTGATCTCCTGTGATGCAAAGCTGCGGCTGATGGAAGTGACAGCACTGTCCACCAGAAAAAACACGGTGAAAAATGCACTGGACTTGCAGCTTTCCATGTATATCGGCTATCTGATCGGCAGCCGTCCGAAAGAACGTCTGTATATCATCAGCAAGGACACCGACTTCGACCTGAACCAGCAGTTCTACGACCGGTACCTGCAAGAGGATGTGCACGCTCTGTCGATTTATTCTACCATTGAGAATGCAATGAAAGGCATTCCCACGAGAGATGCAGTACAGGCTCTGGAAGAAACTGCTGCGGCTGCACCTGCGGATACGACTTCAACAGAAGAAGAAAACGTACCGGCAGCACCGAAAAAGGCAAAGAGCAGTGCGGCAATGCTGTTTCCGAAAGAGTTACAGTCGGAAGTGCGGGAACTGCTGGACACAGACGACAAGCAGGCGGTGAACCGGATCTGTGCGATCATCACCGCTTCGGAAGACCTGCTGACACTGAACAACCTGCTGTCCCGCTATTACCACGACGGCAAGCAGGTAAAGGACATGTATCACAAACTGAAGCCGTCCTATAAGGCACTCCATAAGCTGGCAAACGGCACGAAGTGACAGACTTTCAAAACCCAAAAGAGCACCCTCCGGTGAAACCAGCCGGAGAGTGCTCTTTTTGCTTCATAAAAATGAAAAACCGAAAACAAGCGGCAATTGCCTTTGCTTTCGGTCACTTTTCATATTCAACTGTCAAAAACAGAGCTTACGCACGCTCGATCTTGCCGGAGCGCAGGCATCTGGAGCAAACGTACATATGACAAGGAGTTCCCTTCACAATCGCTTTTACACGCTTTACGTTCGGCTTCCATGTTCTGTTCGACCGTCTGTGGGAGTGAGAAACCTTGATACCGAAGGTAACACCCTTTCCGCAAACTTCACATTTAGCCATTCTACTGCACCTCCTTATCCTAACATTGCATGCCGACCGCCGGAAAATAGACTTCTGCGGCAGTCTGCAAACTAACATATCTATTTTATCAAATTTCCCGAAAAAAAGCAACCCTTTTCCTTGGATTCTTTTGAATATTTTTTTTACGATCAAAATACCTTTCGAAAAATACAATTATTTGCGAAAACAGACTGCAAAATCAAATACAGACTTATTTTCAAAAAGCAACCGAAAAAGAAATCGGCACATTTCCGGCATTCTGTCCTGCGGAAATCTTGTAAATTTTATGTCAAATGGCAAAATAGGCTTGAATTTTTCCGGAAAACCATGTATAATAAAAAGAACACATTATAGGGTATCTGGGTAGAACATTTTCATTTGGAAAGGACTGGAGCAATGGGAATTCTGAGCAATTTTATGAACTTGAACCGTTATGAGATTCTGGCAAGAATCGTGATCATATTGTTGGTGTTGCCGCTGCATGAGTTTGCTCATGGCTGGGTGGCACGGAAATGCGGTGATGACACCGCCGAAGCTGCCGGACGGCTGACGCTGAATCCGCTGGCACACGTAGACCCCTTTGGTGCAGTGCTGCTGCTGCTGACCGGATTCGGCTGGGCAAAGCCGGTGCCGATCAATCCGGCACGAATGAACCACCCCCGCAAGGGCATCATCTGGACATCACTGGCGGGGCCGCTGTCCAATCTGCTGGCGGCACTGGTAGGCGTGGTGCTGATGCAGATCGTCTTTCCGTTTTACTATGCCGACCCCAACGCCGTTTTGACAGGCATCTATACGCTGCTGTACTGGTTCGTGGCGATCAACATTTCGCTGGCAGTGTTCAACCTGATTCCTGTGCCGCCGCTGGACGGCTCCAAGGTGCTGATGATGCTGCTGCCGTACCGCCAGTCCGCGTGGCTTGAGCGAAACCAGCGGTATTTGTCGCTGGCACTGTGGATCCTGATTCTGGTGGGCGTACTGAGCACGCCGCTGAGTTATCTGTCCAACTGGATCATGCACTTCTTCGTCTGGGCGACCCAGTGGATCGGCACGCTGGTGCAGATGGTGATGTGAGTTCATGCAGACGATTTCGTTTAAGCTGGAAGTCTTTGAAGGCCCCATGGATCTGCTGCTGAACCTGATTTCCAAGCACAAGCTGAACATCTATGACATTGAGATCTCCAGCCTGCTGGAACAGTATCTGGCGTATCTGGATCAGTGTCGGGAACAGGACCTGGAGCTGGCAGGGGAATTTCTGGAAATGGCGGCACGGCTGATCTACATCAAAACGGCTTCGCTGCTGCCCCGTCCGGAAGATGCCCAAAAGGAAAAGCAGGCATTACAGGGGGCACTGATCGAGTATGCCCTCTGTAAGCAGGCGGCACAGGCTCTGGCACAGCGTTTTGTGGGCGGACAGATCTTTACCCGTCCGCCGATGCAGGTGGAAGTTTCTCCGGCATACGCCAGAACCCACCTGCCCTGTGTGCTGCTGGAAACATGGAACACCATGGGGCAGAAACGCTTTGCCCCGCAGGAAAACGCCCGCGAACGGTTACAGCGTGTAGTGACGCGTCCGGTGGTGTCGGTGATGTCCAAGGTGGTCTACGTGATGCGAAAGGTGTATCACGATGAACACGTGTATTTCGGGGCACTGTACGCCGATGTGCGGGAGCGTTCTGCACGGGTGGCACTGTTTCTGGCGGTGCTGGAACTGACCAAGCATGGCAGGATCGGCATCAGCGAGGACAGCACTTATCTCTATCGCCGGACAGACTATGTGAAACATTCTGCAAAGGGTTGAGAGAACTTCATTTATGCAGCCGTTCAAGTATGAATCCGAAGAATCGGGGAATGATAATGGAAAGAAACACCAGATCGCCGCTTTGCCTGATGCTGGAGGCGGTGCTGTTTGCCAGCGGAGAGCCGGTGCCGGTGTCCCGTCTGGCACAGGCATGTGAAGTATCAGAATCCGCGGTGCAGACTGCCTTACAGCAGCTGTCGGCGTGGTATGAAAAACAAAAAAGTGCGATCTGCGTGCAGCAGCTGGGGGACAGCTGGCAGATGTGCACCCACCCTGCCTATGCGACTGTGATCCAGCGGGCAGTGGAAACCAAAAAGGCGGCTCCGCTGTCAGCGGCTGCCATGGAGGTGCTGACGATCGTGGCATATAACCAGCCGGTCAGCAAAAGCTTTGTGGAGCATGTCCGCGGCGTGGACAGCAGTTCCGTGGTGAACACCCTTGTGGAAAAGGAACTGCTCACAGAAGCCGGACGGCTGGACGTGCCGGGCAAGCCGGTCGCCTATGCGACAACGCCCCATTTTCTCCGGTGCTTCGGCTTGCAGTCGCTGGACGAGCTGCCGCCGCTGCCGGTGTCGGCTGTGCCGCAGGAAATGGTACCGGAGTCGGAGGAATCTGACGATCTGGCAGAATGATGCAGAGGAGGCGAGTGGTCTATGGTTGGCTGGCTGATCGTGCTGGGGCTTCTGGCACTGCTGCTGGGACTGCTGTTGTCGCCGTTCTCCTTTGCGTGGGACTACGATGCCCCGAAAGACCGCTTCTTCTGGAAGCTTTCGTGGCTGGGGATCTCCTTTGCTGACAGTGCCGGAAAGGGATTGTTTCAGCGGGAAAAAGAGGAATCCCAGAAGCCGGAAAAAGAACCGGAAAAGCAGAAGAAAAAGAAGCGGAAGAAGCCGAAAAAGTCCCGCCGACCGGCAAAAAAGAAGTCGCCGGAATCTTCGGAAAAGACCGAAAAGCAAAAGCTGGAACACGGCTGGGCTCTCATCAAGGGCAGCCTGTCCGTGCTTCCGAAACCGCTGCGGCTGCTGTGGAAAGGCATCTCTCTGAAGCAGCTGACAGTGGGCGTGCAGGTGGGACGGTTCGATGCACAGGAATGTGCCCTCGCCTACGGAGCAGCCAATGCGGCAGTGTACACCGCCGTGGGGCTGCTGGGCAGTGCCATGCGGGTACAGGTGCAGCAGATACAGGTGCAGTGTGCGTTCGGGCAGGAGTGCTCCCGCTGGGTCGTCCGCGGAAAGCTGCACCTTTGTTTCCTGGCAGCTCTGGCGGCACTGTGCAGCTTTGCCGTAGGCTATGCGATGCAGAAAAACCGGCAGGAAACTGACGGGAAAGAGAAAGAAGATACCGCAGAAAAAGAACACGCTGCGGTGAGATAACAGGAGGTAAATGTAATGGCAGAAAAGCGTCCGATTCAGGATCTCATGGGAGTTACAATGGAAAAAATGCGGGAAATGGTAGATGTGCAGACCATTATCGGAGATCCGATCGTGGTTTCTGACAAGGTGACTATTGTGCCCGTGTCAAAAGTGTCATACGGATTTGCCTCCGGCGGCTCTGACCTGCCGGTGAAAACCAATCCGAAAGACCTGTTCGGCGGCGGTGCCGGTGCCGGCGTGTCCATTCAGCCGGTCGCCTTTCTGGTGGTACAGGAGGACGGCGTGCGGCTGCTGCAAATGGACGAGGGCAGCGATGCTCTGTCCAGTGCCATTCGCTCGGTGCCGGAAGTGGTAGACCGTCTGGGCAGCATGTTCAAGAAGGGCGACAAGAAAAACGACAAAAAGACTGAAAATCCGGAAAAACCCGCGGAAACGGATTCCGGCGAAGCAGAATAAACTGCCGCTTCTTTCGCATACATTGTGGTAATTTTACAAGTATGCGGAGGAATCTGAAATGCGAAAACAACATTTTCTGCGGTGGCTCAGCGGGATATGGGCGGTGTGTCTGGCGGTGACTGGTCTGCCGGTGCTGCATGTACAGGGCGAGGCTCTGTCGGTTTCGGCGGAGTCCTGCATTCTGATGGAAGCGGTGACCGGTGAGGTGCTCTATGAAAAGGCGGCAGATCAGCAGCGACCTATGGCAAGCACGACCAAGATCATGACCACGCTGCTCTGTCTGGAAAGCGGCGATCTGGATACGCCCTTTTCGGTGGACAACGATGCGATCCATGTAGAGGGCTCTTCCATGGGGCTGGTAGACGGGGACATTGTGACCAAGCGTGCCCTCTGCTATGGCATGCTGCTGCCCTCCGGCAATGATGCTGCCGGAGCAACTGCTGTGAAGCTTGCCGGCAGCTATGCCGCTTTTGCAGAGCAGATGAACCGGAAGGCTCAGGAACTGGGCATGACCCAGAGTCATTTTGTCACGCCCTCCGGTCTGCACGATGCGGAGCATTACTCAACTGCCCGTGATATGGCACTGCTGACAGCGGCGGCTTTGCAGAACGAAACCTTTCGGGAGATTTGTGGGCAGGCTTCTGCCAAGGTGTGCTTCGGCAATCCGCCCTATGAACGGTGGCTGACCAATTCCAACAAGCTGCTGACCATGGACGAAACGGTGATCGGTGTCAAGACCGGTTTCACAGACGAAGCCGGTCGCTGTCTGGTGTCCGCCAGTGTGCGGAACGGCATCACGCTGATTTGCGTGACTCTGAACGACCGGAACGACTGGCAGGATCATGAAGTCCTGTACGATTACGGCTTCGGGCAGCTTTCCCCGCAGGAGGTGACATTTCCCGCCGACTGGACGCTGCCCGTGACCGGCGGCACCACAGGAACTGCTGCGGTGGCTCCTGCGGAAACGCTGACAGTAGGTGTGAAAGACGGGAACATGCCGGCGTGGTCGTATCAGCTGAACACGCCGCCGTTCCTCTATGCCCCGCTGACCGCCGGACAGGAAGCCGGCACGTGGAAGCTTCTGCTGGACGGCAGAGTTGCCGCACAGGGCAGGCTGCTGGTGCAGTCTGCGGTAACTTATCAGGAAAAAACGACAGAGCCGGAACCCCAAAGCTGGTGGAAACGGCTGCTGCAAAAATAGAGCAAAAAAGGAGTCAAACAGGAAGTGGAAAAAATACGAATTCAAAAACTGCTGGCAGATGCCGGATATTGTTCCAGACGACAGGCGGAAAAGCTGATCTCTGACGGAAAAGTCAAGGTGAACGGACACCCTGTCAAGCTGGGCGATAAGGCAACACTGGCAGATCTGATCACCGTAGGCGGCGAACGGGTATATCTGCCGCGAAAGAAACAGTACCGTTATCTGATGCTGTATAAGCCGCGGGGCTATGTGACCACCACCTCTGACGAGCTGAACCGCCGCTGTGTCATGGATCTGCTGGAGGACGTGGAGGAACGCGTTTACCCCGTGGGCAGACTGGACAAGGATTCCGAGGGCTTGCTGCTGCTGACCAATGACGGCAGCTTCGCCAACGGCATCATGCACCCCAGCCGCCATATCAGCAAGACCTATCGTGTTACCGTTCGTCCGGACGTGACCGAGGAACAGCTGATCGCCCTGTCCGGCAGCATGGAACTGGACGGCAAAATGACTCAGCCGGCAACTGTGGTTGTCAAGACCAAGGAGCCGGGGCGTGTCGTCCTGCTGATGACCATTCATGAGGGCAAGAACCGACAGATCCGCCGTATGTGCGAATCCGTCGGGCTGGAAGTTGCCCGTCTGCGGCGAATCAGCATCGGACCGCTGAAGCTGGGCATGCTGAAGCCGGGTACTTACCGTGACCTCACCGCCGAGGAACTCCGTGCCATTCGAAATGCCATGGGGACCGGCGAAACCGCTGCTCCGGCAAAGAACAAGGGCAGACGGAGATAATCGGAGTATTCATAAGTTCTATCAATAGTTCTATCAAAAAACGTTCTGGGAGGAGGAACAGGCAATGCCAATTTGTATTTCACCGGAGCTGCCGGCGTATCACACTCTGTCCGAGGAGAATATTTTTGTCATGGACAGCGACCGTGCGGCTCATCAGGACATTCGCCCGCTGCGAGTGCTGGTGCTGAATCTGATGCCGAAAAAAATTGAAACGGAATGTCAGTTCCTGCGGCTGCTCAGCAACACGCCGTTGCAGGTGAATGTTGAATTTCTGCATGTATCCAGTCATATCAGCAAGAACACGTCGCAGAATCACCTTGCCACATTTTATCGGACTTTTTCCGAAATTCAGGATCAGTATTACGATGGCTGCATTATCACAGGTGCTCCTGTAGAGCATCTGGCATTTGAAGATGTGGACTACTGGCAGGAGATCTGCACGATCATGGAGTGGACAAAGTCCCACGTCTTTTCCACGCTGCACATCTGCTGGGCGGCTCTTGCGGGGCTGTATTATCATTTTGATGTGCCCAAGTATGACCTGCCGCAGAAGATGTTCGGCGTTTTCCCGCAGCATGTGCTGGAGCCTCACTGTCAGCTGCTCCGCGGCTTCAACGACGTGTTCCACGCACCGCATTCCCGCCACGCGGAAGTGCATCGGGAGGACATCGAAAAGGTGCCGCAGCTGAAAATTCTGACGGAGTCGGAACTCTCCGGCGTGCACATCGTCGCCAACAAAAACGGCAGACAGTACTTCATCACTGGTCATTCCGAGTATGATCGGGACACGCTGAAAGGGGAGTATTTTCGGGACAAGGAAAAGGGAGCAGAGATCGCGGTTCCCTATGGCTATTTTCCAGATGATGATCCCACCAAGGAACCCCATTTCAGCTGGGGGTGCAGTGCGAACCTGCTGTTCTCCAACTGGCTGAATTACTGCGTCTACCAGCAGACACCTTACGACCTGACTGCACTGGAACTGTACAACTGGGACTGGCAGGCAGGACTGTAAGGCATCATATTGTACAAGCTGTGAAATCATAAAAAACCCGTCCGCACCGGAGAGCCATGGTGCGGACGGGTTTTTTAGTTTCAAATAAATTTAGAGATATGTGAGGAACTGCGATGCCAGAACCACCAGTACCAGTGCGATCGGATAGGTTGCAGCGTAAGCACTTGCAACGTTCGGTGTGCCGCTGGTATTGATGAGAGCACCCAGAGCCGGTGTGCTGGTCATACCGCCGGTGATAGAACCGAGGTTGTTGAACAGGCTCAGCTTCAGCACCTTCTTCGCGAGGAAGAAGCCGATGAACAGCGGAATGATCGTCATCAGTGCACCCCACAGGAACAGCAGCGGACCGTACTTTTCCAGTGTCTGTACGAATCCGGCACCGCCGTCTACGCCGGCACCGATGAGGAACAGAACCAGTCCCCATTCCTGAAAGACTTCCAGCAGATGCTTGTTGACCTTCATGCTCAGCTTGCCGATTCTGCCGAAGTGTCCGAAAATCAGACCCATGATCAGCGGGCCGCCGGTAGTGCCCAGATTAAAGGAACCTGCACCCAGCGGAATGTTGATGCAGCCCAGAATGGCACCAGTCAGAACGGTCAGGGCAAATGCACCCAGACCGAATTTGTCCATTTCAAACAGCTTTTTCTGCTTCAGCGGACTTTCTTCGCCAGTGTCTACAGAAGTCAGCTTGGCACGTTCTTCGTCCATGTTGGCTTTCAGTACCTTCGGTACGATCTGCACGAACAGAACAACGCCGATAACGCCGAACGGATATGCCACGGCATGCCCTACGGCGATTTCCTTGAACACCGGAGAACTTTCCCCGATCGCTTCCTGTGCTGCGGCAAATGCCGGCGTACTGGTCAGTGCACCGGACAGCAGACCAACGCTCATGGCAGAATTCATGTCCGGCACCAGCAGTGTGATCAGAGCACAGACACCTGCACCGGCAGCAATGATGATCGCACCCAGCAGAACGTAGGACTTGGCGTTTTTCTTCAGATTCTTGAAGAATGTCGGACCGGCGATCAGACCAACGGAAGTGACGAACAGGATCAGACCAAAGCTCTGGATCAACTTGAAATAAAAGTTGACAGCGTCCTGTGCTTCTACGTCAGCGATCCATGCGGCAATACCGTTGTCGCCGAATGCCACGCCCTTGAAGTGGCCAACGACCAGAGCCACCAGAAAGATGGCAGCGGTTCCCAGCGAAACGCCCTTGATGTTGATCTTGCCCAGCAGATAGCCTACAACGATGATCGCAAAGACAAAGAACAGGACCATGACAATGGCGGACATGCTGAAAATATGCGTGCCTGCCACTTCGAACAGTTTTAGACTCATGAAAAAACCTCTCTCCTTATACATGAAGCTGGGAGAAACCGACAGGCTCTCGTTGGGATGTCGGTTTCTCCGCGATAAACACCTGTGTGCCGTATAAAAACAAGCGGAACACAACATACTTTATTATTATAACTGATTTCAGTTTTTTTGTCAATAATGCCGAACGATTTTCTGAAAATTGTACGTTTCCAATGATTTTCCACCCTAAAAGTGTCGATTGACTGGGGAAAAGCACAAAACCAGATGTAACAGTTTGAAAAAATTAGTGGATTTCCAATTGCACAGTACGAATTCCTCACCGAATTTTTGGAATTGGAGGAAATTTTTGTGAGTGATGTGAATTTGCACAAAGATACATCTCCGGATTGACAGAAAATTATAAATATGATATAATAAAAGCAGTTGAAAATTCTGCAATTGCAGAAAAAGGAGGTGTCGGTAAATGCGGCACAATTGGATCACCCCCAGGATGGGGCTTTTTTTGGCGGCGGCAATGCTGATGTCATCGCTTTCGGCGTTGCCGCCGGTGTCTGCGGCGGAAACTGCCATGACAGATGATCTGCTTTCGGTGCAGGGGATTCCGGTGGAACACACGCCGGAAATTGCCCTTTACGGAGCAGGGAACACGTCCCCGGACGAACAGGCAGCGTATCCGGAGGACATTTACAGTTCCACAATGGGCTATGACGTTCTGAACGATGCACAAAAAAGCCTGTACCGCAAGATCAAGGCGGCGGCACATGCATTTTATACCGGAACTGCGGCGGCAGAAGGAGTGTCTTACGGTTCTGATGAGGAAAAGCTACCCTGCTTTGCCGTAGTCAGCAATACGGATTCTTCTCTCTCCAACGAGGATACCGTCAAGGTCATTTCCATGTTCCGCAATGACAATCCCATGTATTTTTTTGTGGGGAACAACTACTTGTACAGCATGGACTACGATTTTGAAACGGAAAAAAACTATGTTGGTGCGGTTTATATCGCCTGCGTCGAGGAATACACCAGCGGGACGGCACGACAGGCGGAACGCCGTGCACTGGAAACACAGATCACTGCGGCACGGGAACAGGTGGAAGCACAGGATACTGCATGGGCAAAAGCCAGAGCCGCCAATGACTGGCTCTGCAACAGCCTGACTTACGCCTATGATGCCAGCGGTAATCCGGACGATTCCATGGCATCACACAGCATTGTAGGGGCGTTTGATGAACGCTATTGTGCGGCAGTGTGCGAGGGCTATGCCAAGGCGTTCCAGCTGCTGATGAACGCTGCCGGCGTGGCGAATGCCTACATTGTCGGGCTGGGAAACGGCGGCGGGCATGCGTGGAACATGGCTCAGATGGACGACGGCTACTATTATTATTTTGATGTGACGTGGAACGACTCCACCAGTTCAGACAAATATTTTGCCGCGGGAGAAACGAGTTTTTCCAAGAATCACACGCCCAACACGGCAGACGGCGAGAGATGGGACTATCTCTATGACCTACCGGACGTGCCGGAGGATGACGGCACTGATGAAACGGGTACTGTTCTGACAGAGGGAGATTTCACTTACCAGCTGTACACAGACCACGCGGTTCTGACGGCGTACACTGGCGAGGACGTATCTGTTTCCGTGCCGGAGGAGGCAGACGGGCTGCCGGTTACAGCGATCAAAGGGGCATTTGCCGGAAACGCTGCCGTACAACTGGTGGACCTGCCGAAAACCGTGACTGCGGTTTCCTACGGCACCGGTGGCATCGGGGCATTTGAAAACTGTACCGCTTTGCAGGCGGTTTCCATGATTTTGACTTCCCGCGTGGAATACCACTCGTTCCGGAACTGTTCTGCGTTGCAGACTGCCACGCTGCCGCAGACAGTTACCCTTGTGGGAGCAGGTGCTTTTGCGGCGTGTACCAGTTTGAACACGCTGCGTGTTTATTCCAGTGACTGCACCTTTGGGGCAGCATCGGCAGTTCCTGCGGAAACGGTGCTCTACGGCTATGCGGGTTCTACCGCACAGGCTTACGCGAAAAAGTATGACCGGACATTTCTGTTGTTCGGGACTGTGACGACTGCCGCAACCACAGCTGCAACTGAAACGACAACGACCACCACACAGACGACAACCACGACCCGAGCGACAACACAGACTACCTCTGACAGCACCACTGCAACCACGACAGCAACAACTGTCACTGCCGGAGAGATTCTGCTGCCGGAGGTGGGGGACTGTAACAATGACGGCGTGTGCAGGGTAGATGATCTGGTGCTGCTGAATCAGTACCTGTTGGGCAGCGTACAGGGCAGCGAAGTGCAGCGACCTGCGATGGACTGTAACGCAGACGGCACAGTGGACAGCAGGGACAGCCAGCTGCTGGCGATGTTCCTCATGCAGCTGATCCCACGGCTGCCGGCATAACAACGGATACGAGGCAATACCGCACAAAGAGCGTCTGGCGACTTTGCACGCCATCTGCCTGCAAATTTCCCGTCATATTTCACAAAAATGCTCGTGAATACATCAAGTATTCACTCCGCTTTTTGTTTCATCTGACGAAAAATTTGACGACGCATCTGTCGCACAATCTTTGTGCGGTATTGCCATAATGAAAAGGCACAGCTTCCGAAAAAGCTGTGCCTTTTGTCATATCATGAAATGGTTTGCAAATGATTGTGAAGACAGGTTCTGAGATCAGCCGTTGTACGGCAGAGTCTTGACAAGGTTTACAATGAACTGCATCAGAACGGTTGCATCATCAGAGCTGATTTCGCCGTTGCCGTTGCAGTCTGCATTCTTGTTCGCTGCGGTGTCCAGCTGTACCGAACCGGCAACTGCCTTGTTCAGCAGAACACAGTCGGTAACATCTACACGGCCGTCCAGATTGACATCGCCGTACAGAACGACACCGGCAGGAACCGTTTCAGTTGTACCGCTGTTGCTGCCTTCTGTAGTCTGGGTGGTATCCGTTGCTACCGGAACGGTGGTGTCTGTTGCTACCGGAACTTCGGTATTTGTAGTCGTGATCGGATCCAGCGAATCAAATGTGATGTCGTTTGCGTTTGCGTAGTCCTTTGCGGCAGTGCTCTCATTGCCGGTAATGGTCATATCATTGCCCTTTACAAACGTATCCTTTTCCACTTTGTAGCCGAATGCATTGCTGCCGATAGAGGAAACGTTTTTCGGAATGGTGATATTTGTGAGAGAATCGCAGTCTACGAATGCACACTTGTCGATCGATTCCAGAGAATCCGGAAGCTGAATGTTGCTCATAGAAGTGCAGCCGCCGAAGGTGTACTGTCCCACCTTTTTAACGCTTTCCGGAACGGTAACATTGTCCAGTTTATTGCAGCGGTAGAACAGGTAGTTATCCAGATTGGTAACGCCGTTGCCGATGGTGACATCGGTCAGGTTGGTATTGTTGTAGAATGTCCACTTGCCGAGATCGGTCACAGAGTCCGGAACAGTGATTTTGGTAACATTGGTGCACTCTGCAAAGGCACTCTGTCCCAGCTTGGTGACGGTATCCGGAATGTTGACTTCTGTCAGACTGGTGCAGCCGTAGAATGCAGAAGCACCGATCGAGTTAACATTTGCCCCGAACTTGACATCATTCAGGCTGGTGCAGCGATAGAACAGGTTGTCACTGATCTTGGTCAGAGAATCCGGCAGGACAATGCTTTCCAGAGAACCGCAGCTGTAGAATACGATCTCGTCCATCTGCTTCAGTGTCTGCGGCAGTGTTACGGATTTCAAGTTGCTGCAATAAGCGAATACGCCGGATTTAATCGTGGTGATGCTGTCCGGAATTTCAATGCTTTCCAGACCGCTGTATGCAAAGGTGTCCTTCCGCAGGGAAGTCATGCCGGAGGACAGTTTGACAGTTTTCAGATTCTGGCAGTGGCTGAATGCTGCTGTTGCAACATTAGTCACACTGTCCGGCAGTTCGATAGAAGACAGACCGGAATAAGTAAAGGCATTTGCGTTGATTCTGGTGCAGGAGCTTTCGGGGAACTGCACAGTGTCCAGACTTGAACAGCCATAGAATGCATTGGAACCGATGCTCTGTACGCCTTCTTCCAGAACGACAGTTTTCAGCTTTGCACAGTTTGCAAACATGGTAGAGCCGATGGAAGTCAGATTTCCGGGGATCGTGATGGATTCCAGAGATGCACAGTAGGAGAATGCATCGTCACCGACAAAGTACAGGCTTGCCGGCAGCTTGATGTCTGTCAGGTTGGAGCAGGAGCAGAACGCACCGCCGTTAATGGAAGCCACGCTGTCCGGCATGCTGACGCTGGTCAGATTGGTACAGCCCAGAAATGCGTTTGCACCGATGCCCACCATACCGTCCGGCATGGTGACGGTCTGCAATTCCTTGTTGCCGTAGAATGCAGCCGCAGCGATAAAGGTTACCGGATAATCTTCTTCGTCCTCTTCGTCATAAATGGTATCCGGAATCACCAGATCAGTGGTGCCCGGTGCACAGCCGGTGATCTGTGCCTTTTTCGATACGATCTTGTAGTACAGCTTGCCGTCCTGTGTCGGTTTGCCGTCCGGAATCTCAACGTCGGGATCTTCCGCATAATTCGGTGTGGGAATGGTTTCCAGACCGCCGGCAGTGCCGCTGATCGCTGCTTTCACATCTGCTGCGATCTGTGCATCGACCTGACTGGACGGCATCGGTTCTTCCAGTTCCGGCATCACTGCCGAGATCACCGTGTCGGCAGCACTCTGAGGTGCTGCATAAGCGGTCGTGCCCAGACAGCAGGGGATCAGTGCCGCAATGGCAACGATGCCTGCAATAGTTTTTCTCCAATTTGATCTCATAAGAATAAGCCCCTTTCAGTGCATGAGTATACATACGATATTTCTTACATTATTATAATCGATTTTATCCCTTTTGTCAATAGCTTTTTTGTAGAATTTGACAACGCTGTTTTTGTGAGGAATGACGGAAACACCGGCTGTCTTACAGAATTTTTCCACAAGTTCTTGCTTCTTTGGCAATTTTGCAACGGAATAGAAATTAGATTTGAAAACCGAAAAATGGAAAAATATGTTTGACTTTTTGTGGCATTTGTGCTATAATATTAATGTATGACTTTAGGGCAATACCGCACAAAGATTGTGCGACAGATGCGTCGTCAAATTTTTCGTCAGATGAAACAAAAAGCGGAGTGAATACTTGATGTATTCACGAGCATTTTTGTGAAATATGACGGGAAATTTGCAAGCAGATGGCGTACAAAGTCGCCAGACGCTCTTTGTGCGGTATTGCCTTAGATAAAAAACGCCTCCGGAAGTGCTTTCCGGAGGCTCTGAAAGCAGCGTCATGTCAGTCTGTCAGGTAGGTTCGGCGTGGGGCTGCCTGCATAGAGAGGAAGCGATGTTTGTGCAGAACCCAAACACGAATCGATACCGTTGCCTTAGCTTTTTACTGGCGGGCATGATGGCTGTGACCAGCCTGCCGCTGCCGGCATTTGCAGCAGATGCGGCGGCGGGGGAGGAGATCGCCATTTCGGCAGAACGATTTCCGGACGAGCAGTTCCGGAACTACATTTCCGAACAGCTGGACAGCGACGGTGACAACATGCTGTCCGCGACGGAATGCAGCGAAGTCGTTGATCTGAATGTATCCCAGCAGGGCATTGCCGATCTGACGGGGATCGATGTCTTTTCCAAATTGCAGCAGCTGGATTGTTCCGGAAACACGTTGTCGGCATTGGATATTTCCGGTGCTGCACAGCTGTTGCAGCTGAATTGCTCTGCGAATCCGGATTTGTCTGCACTGAAACTGCCGGAGAAAAACGGTGCGTTTTCCTTTTTGGTGATGTTGGACTGTAGTGACTGTGCTCTGACAGAGTTGTCGCTGGATTCCTACGCCCTTTTGGGAACGCTGGACTGTTCCGGCAATCAGCTGGCAGCACTGGATATTTCTGCAAATTCCAATTTGCGGACTGTGGACTGCTCCGGCAATCAGCTGACTACGCTGGACGTTTCTGCGAATTCCAATTTGCAGACTGTAAACTGCTCCAATAATCAGCTGGCAGCACTGGACGTTTCTGCAAATTCCAATTTGCAGACTGTGGACTGCTCCGGCAATCAGCTGGCAGCACTGGACGTTTCTGCGAATTCCAATTTGCAGACTGTAAACTGTTCCGGCAATCAGCTGGCTACGCTGGACGTTTCTGCAAATTCCAATTTGCAGACTGTAAACTGCTCCGGCAATCAGCTGGCTACGCTGGACGTTTCTGCGAATTCCAATTTGCAGACTGTAAACTGTTCCAACAACCAGCTGACTACACTGAACTTTTCCCAGAATGCCAAGCTGGAGGAAGTGGACTGCTCCGGCAACCAGCTGACAGAACTGGACGTATACAATGCCCTTCTTCAGAAACTGGACTGCTCGGAAAATGCCCTGCCGTCCCTGTTCCTGTCGGAGTGTTCTGCTCTCCGCGAACTGGACTGTTCCCAGAACCAGCTGGTGGAACTGGACACCACCGGACTGACGCTGGAAATACTGGAAACTGCCGGCAATCAGCGTGCCATTGTGCCGCAGCCGGAACAGGCGGGAGCGTACAGCTATGACCTGAACAATCTGCCGGAACTGGAACAAGACCGCATCACCGGCTGGGAGAACGCTTCTGTGAAGGAAGATGCCGCCAATGTACTGCAAATTCCGGCAGACACCGAACGTGTGTCTTATGGCTACCGGCTGGACAGCCAGCAGGCAGTGCCGGTGGCAACGTTCACCCTGACATTGCAGCCGGACGAAGCGTGTTATTTGCAGCTGAACGAGGAGCATTTTCCGGACGCAGCATTCCGGAGCCTTGTCCGCGACAGCTTTGACACTGACGGAAACAGCTGGCTCTCGCTGGCGGAACTACAGGCAGCCAAGACCCTGACGATTTCCGCAGACAGCGGCATCACAGACCTTACCGGAATGGAACAGCTGTGCTGGCTGGAGAATTTGCAGTGCAGCGGAATTTCTTTAGAACGACTGGACGTTTCCGGATTTTCCGCTTTGAAGATGCTGTCCTGTGACGGCTGCGGGCTGAAAGAACTGCTGCTGCCGGAAGAATCCTCGCTGGAGGTGCTCTCCTGCAAACAAAACCAGCTGACCTCTCTGGAACTGAGCAGGCAGAGCAATCTGCAAAAGCTGTTCTGTGCGGACAACCAACTCTGTGCCCTGCAAATCGACGGCACGAAACTGGCAGACGGCACAGTGTCTGCTGATGGAAACGTGACTGCGATCTCGCCGGATATTCTGGGACAGCTGGACTTGTCCCAACTGTCCGGCTTCTCCGCAGAGCAGGCAGAGAACTGGACAAACGGCACGGTGCAGGACGGTGTTCTGACGGTGGCAGACCTTAGCCAGCCGGTGACCTATACCTATTATCTCGATGCCGCCAGAACCCGGACGGTGCAGTTTACCCTACAGCCAGAGGAACCGCTGCTGCCTGTTGATGCAGTACATTTTCCGGACAGTGCATTCCGCAGCTATGTACAGGGACTGGACACCAATGCCGACGGCAGCCTTTCCCGCGGGGAACTGTTTGCCGTAACAGAAATGCTCATCGGCGGGAAGTCTATCTGGGATCTGACCGGAATCCAGTATTTTGTCCGGCTGGAAACGCTGGACTGCTCCGCCAACAATCTGCGGAAGCTGGATCTGACAACGCTTTCTCAACTGAAAACGCTGAACTGTTCCAGTAATAATCTCTCCTCGCTGGTACTGCCGGAGAACAGTCTGCTGGAGGAACTCCGCTGCTCCAGCAACAGCACATTGCAGGAACTCTCTGTTGCTTCTCTTTCTCATCTGCAAGTGCTCTACTGTGCCCAGTGCCGCCTGAAAACGCTGGATCTGACGAATTCGCCGGAACTGACGACATTGAACTGCTCACTGAATCAGCTGACTTCGCTGGAACTGGGCGGACTGTCCCACCTGACCACGCTGAATTGTTCCATGAATAAGCTGACTGCTTTAGACTTATCAGCTCTTTCCGTGCTGAGATCCCTGAACTGTGCCAGCAACCAGATTCCGGCACTGGCGGTGGAACAGTGTCCGGAACTGGCTACACTGAATTGTTCCAACAACCAGCTGACCGTGCTGAAAACCGAGTCGCTGCCGAATCTGGAATCGCTGGTGTGCATCAACAATCAGCTGACTGCACTGCAAGCAGCTGATGGCGTGACACTGCAAAAGCTGAGTGCGGCACGCAACAAACGTACTGTTGCAATGGACAGCCTGAACCGGATCCGCTTTGCAGATCTGGCGGAGAACTTTCAGCCGTCCCGCGTGGTACAGGGCAGCATTACCAATGGTGAGGCAGGTGCAGGCGGTATCTATGTCACAGACCCCAGCTGGAGTGTGTCATATCAGTATCAGGTGCAGGCAGATGATCCGGACAGTGTAATCACATTTACACTGGTGCCGCAGGCAGCAGAGGAAACGGGTGTGCCCATTGATGCAGAGTATTTTCCGGACGAAAATTTCCGCCGTATCGTTGTCCGGTATGACACCGACAGTGACGGACTGCTTTCCCGGTCGGAACTGAAACAAGTCACAGAACTGGACGTTTCGATCAACGAGATCGCCGACCTGACCGGCGTGGAATACTTTACAGCACTGCAAACGCTGGACTGCTCCAATAATAAGCTGACGACAATTCCCCTGCGGACGCTGGGGCAGCTGGAAAAGCTGAACTGCAACAATAACCAGTTGACCACGCTGGATTGCTCTGCCAATACATTGCTGAAGGAACTCAGCTGTGCATCGAACCAGCTGACGGCGTTGGAACTCTCCAAATTGACGGAACTGACGAAACTGGCGTGCGAGGGCAATCAGCTGACTGTGCTGGAACTGGGCACACTGACACAGCTGCAAACGCTGGACTGCTCCGGCAACCAGCTGACCACACTGGACGTTTCGGCACAGAAACAGCTGGAAACACTGCGGTGCATGGAGAATCATCTGATCGCACTGGACGTGACCGGCTTGTCGAAATTACAGCAGGTGGAAGTGATCGACAATACCCGAAGCATACCATTTAACGCCATGGGACAGGTAGATTTGTCTGCCCTTGCAGACGGTTTCCAGCCGTCAAAGGTGCAGCCGGATATGTGGCAGAATGCCACCTGTACGGAGAATGTGCTGACAGTGAACGACCGTTCGCAGGAGATACGCTATGCGTACCAGATCGATGCCGGTGATGCCAGTCGGACGGTATCGTTCACATGGATTCCCACAGTCATGGAAGAAGATGCCGTTGCTATTGATACAGAGCATTTTCCGGACGATGTGCTTCGTTCCTATGTGCTGCAATCTCTGGACAAAAACGGGGACGGCATGCTGCAAATTTCCGAGCAGGAAGCGGTAACACAGCTGGACATTTCGAACTGCGGCATTGCCGACCTGACGGGGATTTCTTACTTCCCGAATCTGGTGCAGCTGAACTGTGCAGGGAATTCGATCTCCGATCTGTCCGGAATTTCCGAGAAATTGGAGGTGCTGGACTGTAGCAATACCGCACTGCGGGAACTGAACCTGACGGACTTCTATCGGCTGACAGAGCTGCACTGCCGCGGCTTGCATCTGCAAAGCCTGAACGTCAATGTTCTGCCGGAACTGCAATTGCTGGACTGCGGAGAGAACGAGCTGACTTCTCTGTATCTGTCCAACCTACAGCTGGAAAAGCTGATTTGTGACAATAACCAGCTGACAACCTTGGATCTGTCCCGCTGTACGGCACTGAAGGAAGTGGACTGCCGCAAGAATCAGCTGACAGGCTTCACGTGGGGAACGGTTTCACTGCGGGTGCTGAACTGTGCGGAAAATCAGCTGAATTCTCTGAACATCAACAATCAGCAGGCTCTGGAAGAACTGGATTGCAGCGGCAACCAGCTGGGCTGGCTGATGCTGACCAATCTGCATCAGCTGGATATGCTTTACGCCGGCAGCAATCCGCTGCTGGCACTGAACCTGTCGGAGCAGGCACCGATGACTGTCTGCGATCTGCAAAATTGTGTGGTTCTGAAAAAGCCGTCCTGCAACAGAAAAGATCTGTATCTGGAACCGACGCAGTGGAGCGGGTTCCGGTTAGACCTTGTACAGACGTGGAACAATGCCGAATGCAGCGGCACAAAGGTTTATATAACAGATCCGCTGCAAAATATCACTTATACTTATCACACAGGAAATCCCAATGTGACTGCATCTTTCACTGTGCAGCTGCAAGACATTCCCATGAACATCGTCGATGTGACGCTGGAAAATGAGAAGAACATTTTCTACACCGGCGAACCGCTGACACCGGACGTGATCGTAGTTGCAGGAGGCAACGAGCTGAAACAGGGCACGGATTACACGCTTTCCTATGAGAACAATCTCAACGCCGGCAGAGGAACGATTCTGGTCAGCGGGGCAGAGGGCTCTCTCTGGTCGGGCAGCGTATCGCTGGAATTTGTCATTGAAAAAGCAGTGCCCAAGGTGACTGTGATATGGGACGATTCCGCGGAATATACTGAAGGTGATGACGTGCCGCCGATACGGCTGGATACTGCCAATACCGATGGCATTCTGATGTGGACGGCAGACACACCGAGCACTTTCAAAGCCGGCAGAAACCAGCTGCAATGGAAGTTCGTTCCCGCGGACGGTTCCAACTATGAAACCGCGATTGGCACCATTGTCGTTTCTGCCAAGGAAAAGCCGGTCACAACAACGGAAACCACAACAACGACGACTACGACAACAACCACCACAACAACAACGGAAACCACCACCGAAACTACTACCACAGAAACGACCACCACAGAAACCACTGCGACTACCACAGAAACAACCACCGAAACTACGACGGAAATGACAACCACCACCGCAGAAACGACTGTAACTACTACCACTACTACCACAGAAACGACTACCTCGCTGACGACTACAGAAAGCACCACTGTGAAAACCACGGAGTCGACTACGGCAACGACAACCACCGATGAAACGTTTACGAAAAAGCCGATCACCACGACAACGACTATGACGACTACTACCGAAGGAACGTTCACCAAGAAGCCGGTCACGACTACCACGACTGCGACAACTACCACAGAGGAAACATTCACCAAAAAGACAACGACAACCACGACAACAACAACAACAACTACTACCACTACCACCACAACAACAACCACTACGACTTCTGCCACAACGACAACTACCACAACGACTACCACGACAACGACGACGACTACTACAACCACAACAGAAACCACGACAACGACGACCACCACAACTACGACTTTCACAACCACGGAAGAAACGACCACCACGACCACCACCACAACAACAACAACAACTACTACGACAGAAACAACCACGACGACTACAACAGAGAGCAGCACCACGGAAACCACGGAAACCACCGCAACGTCTACGATTCCCATTCTGACGACGGAAGCAACGACGACTGCGGAAACCACGTCGGAAACCAGTACTGCCACCAGTTCCGGAACTACCACCAACACCACCGCAGCCACCACGACAACTGCCACTGCGACGACGACCAAGCCAATTATTTTGCCGCGTACCCGTGGTGATGCCAACATGGACGGCGAGGTGGATTCGCAGGACGTTTTCGAACTGCTGCTGTATATTGCGAGAACGGCTGTGGGCGAAAAGGACGTGGTTTTCCACGAGGATCCGACCGTCAACCGCTGGCTGATCCTGATGATGGACATCAACAATGACAATAAACTGGATTCGCAGGATCTCTACTATTTGTTGCTGTACATTGCAATGCATGGAGCCGGAATCAAGGCAACATGGAGCGACGTTCTGAAAAACTGACCGAAGCATTGCCCTATATAAAAAAATCCGCCTGAAGTGTTTTCTTCAGGCGGATTTTTGTTGTTTAGGCAATACCGCACAAAGATTGTGCGACAGATGCGTCGTCAAACTTTTCGTCAGATGAAACAAAAAGCGGAGTGAATACTGGATGTATTCACGAGCATTTTTGTGAAATATGAGAGTCTGTTTCGTATCTGACGTATGCAGATTGCGTTGTCAGATTTTTTGAGAGATGAAGGGGAAAACGGAGAAAATCCTTTGTGGATTTTCGAGTATTTTCCCGAAATATCTCGGAAAATATGCACGCAAGATGCGTGCGGGAAGATACGAAACAGGCTCTGAAGGGAAATTTGCAAGCAGATGGCGTGCAAAGTCGCCAGACGCTCTTTGTGCGGTATTGCCTTTAATAAGCGGCGGTTGTAGTGCCGGTTTCAGATGCCGGTTCTGTAGAACCGCTGTCCGGCGTGACAGCTCCGTTTGTCAGGGTGATGATAAAGCCGCTGCTGTTGTCACCGGAAACGGTGTAGACTGCATTTTCCGGCAGGGAAACCGTTGTGGTGCCGCTGGCATCTGCGGGAACGTAGTAGATCGTGTAAGACTGTACGCCGTCAGAATATGCCAGCCCGCCGGATTCCATGGTGTAATTCCGGAGATAGTCCAGGTATTCCTCCAGACAGAAGTTGTTTTCGTGCATGATCGCCGCGTGAATCTTGCCCACATACCGGAAGTGGTGCGGGGCGTAGGGTGTGCCGGTGGTTTCTGTCTTGTCGCTGGGATACCGCAGAATGAAGCCGTATTCCCACGAGTTCGTCACCATCCACTCATTGCGTTTGGTGATGTAGGGAACAACTTCGCCGGTGCTGGTGATCAGACCAATGTCAAAGCCGTAGCCGCTGCTGCGGTCAGGGAGAACATTGGTATAAATGGAGGTGCTGCTCAGCGTGGTGTCCAGCGTGCTGTAAACCTGTAGATTGGCATAGCCATTTGCAGCGGCGTATGCATCGAACAGACTGCACAGCGGCTCCGTGATTTCCGACTGCATTTGCAGGGAAGTATCTCTGGGCTTGACGTTGGTGTCCGTCACGGCGGAAAAGTCTGTCCATGCCTGTGCACCGGCATAGGGATGTGCGGCATCTACCAGAATCAGAGAGCCGTTTGCCTCATCGGCTGCGGTCAGCTGTAGTACTGTTCCGCTGGGTTGTGTTGCTTCGGTGGTATCAGCGTTTTCCTCTCCTGCGGAAGAAGTGTCAGAGGCGGACGGCGTAGAAGCAAATCCGCCCACGCCCACAATATTTTCGGGAACATTCTGCAAGAAAACGCGGTAAAATGCGTCCAGTGCGAAGATCCCGACAATCAGGAGCACTAACGCAAGGAGAAAGCCGGCGGGACTCATGTGTCTTTGTTTCCGTTTGCTCATAGCGTGGAACCAGCCTCCTTTCCTGTGAAAGCTGCTGTTTCGGTTATGCAGCCGGCACAGCAGTATCAGTAGTATCGGTGAACGTGTCTGTAGGGTCCACGGCAGAACCGTTTTCATCGGTTTCCACTGGGCTTAGGTCTGTCGGCATAGGATAGCCGTTGTGGATCAGACCATAGATCGCAAAGGTATCGAATACGGCTCTCCAATAGGTAGGACCTTTGGCGGTGACAGCGATAAAATGCTTGCCCTCGGTGTCAGTGGCATAGCTGACCAGACAGTTGCCTGCCTCGTCGGTGTAGCCGGTCTTTCCGGCATCAATGGAAATGCCGGTGACTTCGTTGCCGTACATGCGGCTGTACATGGTGCTCTCCAGCAGAATGCCTTCCGGGTGCTGCTCTGTGGCAGTGGTGGTGTACTGATAAGTGCCCAGAATTTCGCGGCAGGTATCATTTTCCATGACCGCAGACATCAGCATGGCAATATCCGTGGCAGTGCTGTAGTGGTTGGGGTCGTAAAGTCCGCTGGCGTTGGTGAAGTGGGTATTTTTCAGCCCCAGCTCTTCCACCTTTTCGTTCATCAGCTTGACGAATTCGTCCTCAGAGCCGCAGAGATAAATGGCGATCGCGGTGGTAGCATCTGCACCGGAGGGCAATGCGATCCCGTACATCAGATCTTTCAGGGAAACGGTTTCACCCTCTTCAAAGCCGGCACGGGAAGCTTCCGCTTCGATCAGCGGGGCAATGATCTCGTAAGTCATGGTAAATGTATCGTCCATGTTTTCGATATGTTCCGCCGCCACCAAAAGCGTCATGATCTTTGTCATCGATGCCGGATAAATGCGTGCGTCCGGATCCCGCTGTGCCAGAACGGTGTTGTTTTCCACGTCCAGCAGCACAGCATGTTCGCTGGAGATATTCGAAGCGGTCAGTTCTGTGAGGTTGTCTGCCGGTGTGGGATATGTCAGCAGGGCAGGCGGTTCGGTGGGAGCCTCTGTGGGGGCTTCCGTCTGTGTAGCAACCGGAGCCTGTGCATTTGCCGCCGGAGAAAGCTGCTGCTCCACCTTGGGCTTGCCGGTCTGTGTCAGAAGTACGATGATAAATACTACCACGATAAATCCGCAAAGGACACCGATCATGGTATTGATCCAGAGTTTTGTATTGTGGGAATTTTTCTTTCTGCGAACTTTCATTGCTGCACCTCATACCAAAATTCGATCTTTTCAGGGCGTGTCCTTGTCCAAACACGGAAACACGTCCGCAGATTTTGTACGGCAGTTCTACGGCAAGGAAGCAGAAAACCTGTTTTTTGTCGGACTGCCTTTACAATTATAATCCATTTTTACCGTTTTGTCAATGGATTTAGAGGATTCTTCATGGAAATCTGCAACATTGCCCCGCAGGCTTGACTGAGGACAGCAATTTTCTAGTGCAGCCATGTCGAAACCGTCCGGCGGAATTCGCTCGTTTCCCTCGCTGTCCGCCTGTGGCTTGCCAACGCCGATAGTTGCCCTTGCCTGTATCGGTAATGTTGATATTCAGGTACTTTCCAGTATAAATGGGTAATTTTATTTTGTATGGCGTTTGCAAGCTTGTATATAAGGCTCCCCTTTAGGGCACCCGAAGGGCGTGCCTTGTGCTGAGCTGGCAAGC
>OGCQ01001795.1_pt1 | contig 24249 bp, 20 predicted proteins | sample 1570161 | NCBI WGS metagenome assembly OGCQ01 (sample SAMEA4384402, study PRJEB24528) | human gut metagenome
ACGATGTCGAAAACCCACGCGTACATTTTGATGCAGGCGGGTGTGCCGGCGGAGAAAATTTACGTGCCGCATTACATTGACGATCCCTACGGCGGGGACCTAAATACCTACCGCAAGTGCCGCGACAAGATCTGCGAGGAATTGCAGACGTTTGAGCAGCATCTCGGTTTTTAAGGAGCGTTTATGCAGATTGTTTCGATGACGGCGGAGCACGTTTCGCGCCTTGCGGAGCTTGAAAAGCTTTGTTTTTCGGAACCGTGGAGCGAAAAGAGCCTGACGGAGGAGATTGATAATCCTGCCGCGTGCTTTTTGGTGGCGATGCAGCAAGATGAGGTGCTCGGCTACGGCGGCATGCACACGGTGCTCGGCGAAAGCTATGTGGACAACATTGCGGTGTTCCCGGAGTTTCGCGGCCATGGTGTGGGCAGAACGCTCATGGCGGCGCTGATCGAAAAAGCGCGGGAAAACGGCGGCGTTTTCATCACGCTGGAGGTGCGGACATCAAACCTGCCGGCCATTGCGATGTACCGTTCGCTCGGCTTTACGGAAGCGGGCGTGCGCCGCAATTTTTACACAGAACCAAGAGAGGATGCGCTGATTTTTACGCTCTCCTTCTGAATTTTTAGCTATACGGGGGTAAAAAGTATGCTTTTCGGAAAAATCAAGGCGCTTGTCGAATACGGCGTGCGCACGGGGCTCATCGAAGCGGAAGACACGATTTACACGCGCAACCGTTTATTGGAGGCGCTTTGTGAAGAAGATTACGCGGATGAGGAAGCGGAGCGGAGCGAAAACCTGGCACTTTTGCTGGACGGCCTTTGCGACGAAGCCGTAAAGCGCGGCATCATCGAGGACGGTGCGACGTCCCGCGATTTATTTGACACGAAACTGATGGGCCTTTTGACACCGCGCCCGTCCGATGTGAACCGCACATTTCGCGCACTTTACAAGGAGTCCCCGGAAAAGGCGACGGACTGGTTCTATAAGCTTTGCGGCGACTGCAATTATATCCGCCGCGACCGTGTGGCGCGCGATTTAAAGTGGGTGTATAACGACCCGCGTTTCGGTGCGATTGATATTACCATCAACCTTTCAAAGCCGGAAAAAGATCCGAAGGCCATTGCTGCGGCAAAGAAAATGAAGGCTTCCGGTTATCCTGCCTGTATGCTGTGCAAGGAGAATATCGGTTATGCGGGCCGCATGAACCACCCGGCAAGACAGAACCACCGCGCAATCCCGATCACGGTGAACCATGCGGATTGGTTTTTGCAGTATTCTCCGTATGTGTACTACAATGAGCACTGCATTGTGTTCTGCGGCGAGCATGTGCCGATGCAGATTGACAAGAGCACGTTCCGCAAGCTGTTTGATTTTGTGGAGCAGTTTCCGCACTATTTCCTCGGCTCTAATGCCGATTTGCCCATCGTTGGCGGTTCTATTTTGACACACGACCACTATCAGGGCGGCCACTATACGTTCGCGATGGCGCGTGCGAACATGGAGGAGCACTGCACGCTGCACGGCTTTGAAGATGTGGAAGCGGGCATATTGAACTGGCCGGTCTCCGTTCTGCGTTTGCGCCATAAAAACCCGGAGTGCCTGATCGACGCGGCCGACCACGTATTGAAAGCGTGGGGAAGCTACACGGACGAGGACGCGTTCATTTTTGCGGAGACGGACGGCGAGCCGCACAACACCATCACGCCGATTGCGCGCTGTGTGGACGGCGTATACGAGCTTGACCTTGCATTGCGCAACAATATTACGACGGAAAAGTATCCGCTCGGCGTATACCACCCGCACGATGAATATCATCACATCAAGAAAGAGAACATCGGCCTCATTGAAGTTATGGGTCTTGCGGTTTTGCCGTCCAGACTGAAAGACGAGCTGAAGACCCTGAAAGACGTGATGCTGAAAAGCGGCGATGTTTCAAGCGTGGAGAGCATCGCAAAGCACGCGGAGTGGGCAGCGCAGGTGAAGCGCGACCACCCGGAAATAAACGAAGCGAATGCCGAGCACATCTTGCAGCAGGAAGTGGGCAAGGTGTTTGTAAAGGTGTTGGAGGACGCAGGCGTCTACAAATGCACGGCAGAGGGCAGAAAAGCGTTCAGAACGTTTGTAGAAAGCGTACGCTGAATCGAAAATAATACGATAAAATAAGGAATCCACCGTATGTGTGAAAGCGATACGGTGGATTCCTTTTAATTCGTGATGAAACCGCTTCAAATTTCTTTGCCGCAGTATGGACAGATTGCGTTTACGTGTTCTTTACCGTGTCTTTCAGCGGTTCGCTTTTCGTGCCGTCTTCGTTGACCTTCTGCATGTTCGGGTAGACGAGCGCGAGGTAGTCGTCGTCCAAATGCTTATCGAGGAACATTTGGAACGAGCTTGTGGCGGGGATGCCCTCGGCGCGCTCGTTGGCGCGGGTCAGCGCGGCGCAGGAGATGAGCCCGTCAAACAGCATGAACGCAACGAGCAAAATGGTGAGGATAGCGCCCGGGCGCTTCGGGATTTTTTCGATCATGCGCGACATTTCTTTGATCCAGATAAGGCCGAGCGTGCCCCAGATGAGCGCGAACATCAAGTTTGTGCGGCCGTCAATGTTGAACGGCGTGCCGCTGTAATCCCACGAAACGGTGCCGAACAGCATCTCCTGTCCCCAACTGCACAGATACTCGAACGCCGCACCGATGATGCCGCTGGCAACAAAAATGATGATGTCGTCCTGCTTGTAGAGCTTATACAGGCACAGCGTGATGATGGCTGCGCCGCCGCCGTAAATGGGCTGGAATGGGCCGTACACAAGGCCGACGCGCAGCTCAATCTGGTGCGCGATGAAGAACGCCCAGCATTCTTCAAGCACAAAACCGGCAAGGCAGCCGATGAAGAAGATCCAGAAGAGTTTTGTGAAGTTCATGCCGAACGCGAACGGGCGGTCTTCCGGGTTTTCGAATGTAGCTTCATATTCATAGCGATTGCGCTTCCAGCGTTCGGCGGAGCGCTTTTTGCGCTCTTCCGTCGTGATGCGGTACGCTTTTAATTCCTTTTCGTACTGCTCGTTCGTCATATCCGGCGAGGCGCTCATGAAGCGGCGCTTTAAGAAGTTCGATTTGTTGAGGAGTGCCGTGTAGTTTTCGTCGGCGGTCTTCTGTGCTTCCTGAAGCTTCTTTTGCAGGTCGAGGTCATCGATGGCCTCCGCTGCGCCGATGGCGCCGCCGGTGACGGCATTGCCGAGGGCGTTTCTCGCCTCGCGCACGCGGTCTCCGAGTTCGGATAAGCGTTTAAACTGGTGATTCAATCGCTGCACGGTGATGGACGTGATGATGATGTCGAGCAGCATGATGCCGAGGACAGCATAGAGGATGACCCAGCCGACGGTGCGGTTGACGTAGTGCAGAAGTGACGTGAGTACCGGCACGATGAACACCACAATGAACGAGAAGCACACGCCGCGCACGGTGGCGACGGGCACGGAAACGTAGCCCTTGATATTCCACTTGAATTTGGAGTAATTACGCAGGCGGATGTGCGTTGTTTTGCGCAGCAGCCACGCGAACGTGAATTCCACAAGGAAACTTGAAATCAGGCAGAAAAACAGCGTGGCAACAAACGACGTCTGCCAATGCAGCGCCGTCAATGCCGCCCACGGCAGCGCAATCATCAGGCCGTACTGCGGGCAGTACGGACCGTTCAGCATGCCGGGGTTTTTGAATTTTCGGTATACCATGCCGATGTACCCCACCTCTGCGACCCAGCCGCAGAAGGAAGCAAGCACAAAGTACCATAGAAAAAGCCAGATCTTATATGCCATGCGTGCATCTCCTTAAACCATCGAGCGTCCTATGTATATCTCGGAAAAGTATAAAACAGTATAGCATATTTCATGGTTTTCAACAATACTTCTGCAAGAAAAAACTGTCGGAAACCGCAGCAATATCGGAAATTTTGAGGGGAAAACAAACGGCTCCTACCACGAAAACCTGCCCGTACTGCCTGATGGATGACGTGAAGATCGGCGCGACGAAATGCCCGCACTGCGCATCCGTGCTTCCGCCGGAAGACGAAGAGGAAAAGAAGGACGCATAATATCTCGCTTATACATACGCGGCTCCACGGTGCTTTCATGCGCCGGAAGCCGTTTTTCTTTTTATTGTCTGAAGGACTATAGCATTCGCCGACAGGCGAATATAATGAAGGCGCACTTTCGGAGAGAAAGTACGCCTTGAAAATATGTATTCTTATGTCTTACTTAAAGCAAAATTACCAGCCGAGGCCCTTGAGGTAATCGCGGCTCATCTTCACGGCTTCGAGAGCGGGGGTGTCATAAGACTGATCCTGCTCGACAACGACCCACTTGGAGCCGGCTTCCAGTGCTGCATCGAGCACCGGCGGAATGTTCTGCATGCCGTGGCCGACCGGACGGAACTCGAACTTGCCGGTTTCTTCCTTCTTTTCGGTCTCAATGCCGATGAGCTCGTACATGTTGGCCGGCTTACCTTCCTTGTAGAAGTCCTTGAGGTGGACGACCGGTGCGCGGCCGGCGTACTTCTTGATGTAATCGACCGGCTCTTCGCCGGCGACCTTGACCCAGCAGATATCAAGCTCGGTCTGGAGCAGGTCAGCGGGAATCTCGGTATAGATATAATCGAGTGCATACTGACCGTTCGGCATCTTTACAAACTCGAAATCGTGGTTGTGGTAAAGCAGCGTGATGCCGACTTTCTTGCAGGCTTCGCCGATCTTCTTGAAGGTCTCAATGTTCTTGAGGAACTTCTCGGTGCCCGGACGATCTTCTTCCATCAGATACGGGATGGCAATGTACTGCATGCCGATCTCCTTGTACTGTGCGACCGTGCCTTCGATGTCGGCTTCGAGCTCCTGAAACGGAACGTGTGCGGAAAGCGGAACGAGGCCCACTTCTTCCAAAATCGCCTTGACTTCCGCCGGCTTCATGCCATAAAGGCCTGCAAGCTCAACGCCGTCATAGCCCATGTCCTTGATTTTCTGCATGGTGCCCTTAAAATCGCGCTCAGCGTCATCGCGGACAGAATAAACCTGTACCGCTACGGGTAAAGTTTTCATGGTGAACTCCTCCTAAGTTAATGGATTGCTTTTCTTTATCATACAGTCTTTTTTGTGAAAAATCAATCCGTATTATGAAAAATTCCTAAATATTCGCAATTTCGGAGCCGAAACAATTCAAAACGGCGTTATCTTGCAGTTCATCTTGCAGTTCACGTCTAAAAGTAGTATAATCATGCGTATCGATAAACGGAAAATTCAAATTTAAGGAATGAAGAAAATGAAACGAAATTTACGCTTTTATTTTGCGCTGATGTTCGCCCGCGGTACGGCGTTGGTTCTAAAGCTCATCGGGCGAAAGGGCACGTCCATGCCGGGCTCTTGGGCTATTATTCTGTGCCCGGATTTTATCGGGCGCATGCCGAAACCGAAGAAGATCATCGGCATTACGGGCACGAACGGCAAAACGACTGTCTCGAACATGATCGAGGATGTTTTGGAGGATAACGGCATCGAGTTCATGTGCAACCGCTCCGGCACGAATGTTGCGACCGGCGTGGCATCTACGCTCATTGCGAACAGTCACTTTTTCGGCAAGCCGAAGTGTGACCTTGCGGTGTTTGAGCTCGATGAGCGCTCTGCGCCGAACATTTACCCCTACATGCAGCCGGACATTGTGCTGTGCACGAACATTTTCCGTGATTCTTATAAGCGCAACGCGCACGCGGAGTTTATCCTCGACATTCTGAATAAGGAAATTCCAAAGGGCACAAAGCTCGTTTTGAACGGCGACGACCCGCTTTGCAGTTCCATTAAGCCCGAAAACGACCGCGTATATTTCGGCATCGACCACCTTGACACGGACAAAAAGGAATGCGACAATATCGTAAATGATGTGCCTGCCTGCCCCAAATGCCACGGCCCGCTTGTGCACGACATTGTGCGCTACCATCATATCGGCCGCGTGCACTGCGAAGCCTGCGGCTACCGCTCGCCGGACATCGACTACCTTGCAACGGACATCGATACGAAAGACATGAAAATGAACGTGACGGTGGGCGGCAAAAAATCGGAATACCCGCTTTTGAACAGTACGAACATCAATATTTATAACGCCCTTGCCGCCATCGCGACGCTGCGTGAATTCGGCCTTTCCGAAGAAAAAATCCGCAATTCCATGGAGAAAATGGGCATCAGCGAGACGCGTTACTCCGAAAAAGAAGTGAACGGCAGAAAGTACATTCTGCACCTTGCAAAGGGGCAGAACCCCATTGCGTGCTCCCGTGCGTTTGAAAATATCCGTAACGCGCCGGGCAAAAAGTCCGTTGTGATGTTTCTCGACGACTACTTCGATGCGCGCCACACCGTGGAGAACACCGCGTGGTTCTACGACACCGATTTTGAGTTTTTAAATGACCCGAGCATCGTGCAGGTCGTCATTGCCGGTGCGCGCCACCACGATACGTATGTGCGCACGCTTCTGGCCGGTGTGCCGGCGGAGAAGATCGTGCATATGCGCGATGAAAGCGATACGCCTGCGGCGGTCTCGAAAGAAGCGGACACAGTCTTTATTCTGTACGACGTATACACCATTCGTTTGGCAAATGACATTCGCGATAAGATGATCGAACGTGAGAAGGAGGGCGAGACGAAATGAAAATAGAAGTCCTTTTCCCGGAATTCTGCAACCTGTTCGGCGACGCATACAACATGGTCTACCTTGAAAAAACGCTGCCGGAAGCGGAGTTTATCCGCACGAAATTCAGCGACGATGTGCGCTTTACCGAAGAAAAAATGAACCTTGTGTATATGGGTCCCATGACGGAACGTATGCAGGAGCAGGTCATCCGCAAGTTGATGCCGCTGAAGGAGAAAATCCAAAAAGCCATTGACGACGGCACGGTGTTCCTTTTCACGGGCAATGCGCTCGAAATCTTCGGCGATTACATTGAAAACGAGGACGGCAGCCGCGTAGAGTGCCTTGGGCTTTATCGTTTGTACGCAAAGCGCGATATGATGCACCGCCACAACAGCGACTTTGAGGGCGAATTTGACGGCAATGTCATCATGGGCTTTAAGACGCAGTTCACGATGGCCTACACGCCGGATGAATCGCACGGCTTGTTCGTGAAAAACAAAGGCGTGGGGCTCAATATAAAGGCGAAATACGAGGGTATCCGCGTAAACAACTTCTTCGGCACATACCTTGTGGGGCCGATCTTGGTTTTGAATCCGCCGTTTACAAAGTACATTTTGAACCTGATGGGCGCGGGCGATGTGAAGCTTGCGTTTGAAGCGGAAAACATGGCGGCCTACGAGCAGCGCAAGAAGGATTTTGCCGAGAAGGTACACTGATGGTGCAGCACGAAATTCCGCCGGTGTTCGACGAAAACAGCCGCGTGCTCGTTTTGGGCTCGTTTCCGTCTGTGCAGTCGAGAAAAGCGGCGTTTTTCTACGGGCACCCGCAAAACCGCTTTTGGCGCGTCTTGAGCGCGGTTTTCGGTGAACCGGTGCCGGGGGATATCCCCGAAAAGAAGGCGCTTTTGCTAAAGCATAAAGTTGCCTTGTGGGACGTCATTGCCTCGTGCAACGTAACGGGCTCGGCTGATGCGAGCATCAAAAACGTCGTACCGAATGATCTTTCCGTGATTTTATCGACAGCGAACATCACGCATGTGTGTACAAACGGTCAAATGGCGCACAAGCTGTATCAAAAATATCTGGCGAAAGAGATCGATTTGCCGGAAACGGTTCTGCCGAGCACCAGTCCCGCGAACGCCGCGTGGAGCTTGGAGCGGCTGACGGAAGCGTGGAAGATTATCCGATCAATTTAATACGGCAAGCACGCGGTTTTAAAAACCGCGTGCTTTTTTCACCCATTTTTTCCCTCTCCATATAATAAAGTCAGGAGGGCTGAAAATGAATGATATTGTATTTTATGCGTTGTTGGCGACGCTGGGGACATGGCTCGTCACGGCGCTTGGTGCTGCCACGGTGGTGCTGTTTAAATCGCCGAACCCCAAAATTCTCAATTTGATGCTCGGCTTCGCCGCCGGGGTGATGGTTGCGGCGAGCTTTTGGTCACTTTTGCAGCCGGCCATCGAGCGCGCGGAGGCGGCGGGAAGCATGCCTGCGTTTTTGGTGGCGACACTCGGGTTTCTCTGCGGTGCGTTGTTCATGTGGGGCTCCGATAAATGCGTGACCTACGCGCAGCGGCACTCCGCTTTGGCGCAGGGCGAGAAAAACGCACGGCTGAACCGCATCATTTTGTTGGTACTTTCCATCACGCTGCACAATATCCCGGAGGGGCTCGCTGTGGGCGTGGCGTTCGGTGCGCTGAAAAACGGCGGCTATACGCCGGAAGCGCTGATGGGTGCCGTGACGGTGGCCGTGGGCATCGGCTTGCAGAATTTCCCCGAAGGCGCGGCGGTCTCGCTGCCTTTGCGCCGTGAGGGGTGCTCCAGAAGGAAGAGCTTTTTCATCGGGCAGGCTTCCGGCTTTGTGGAGCCAATTGCGGGAGTTTTGGGCGCTTTGCTTGCCGTGTACATTGAAGCCGTTTTACCGTTTGCGCTGTCCTTTGCGGCGGGCGCGATGATCTTAGTCGCGGTGCACGAGCTCATCCCCGAGTGTCAGCGCAACCAGGAAGCGCAGCCGTATGCGGCGACAATGGGCATTGTGACGGGCTTTGCGCTAATGATGCTTTTGGACGTGATGCTGGGGTGAAATTTTAAGATAGAATAAAAAGTCCGAAACACGGTTTGGGTGCTTCGGACTTTTGCCGTTTTGTTGTATTTTACGCCTTTGCGGGTTCTGCGGCGGGGACGGTGAGCAGCTTTTTCCAGCGGCCGCTGTAATAGTAGATGAGCAGCGGGATGATGCCCAAAATGTAGCCGATCGGCGCGGCAAACCAAATACCTGTGGTGCCGATCCAGATGGGCAGAAGCAACGAGAGACCGATCTTGCTGCACAGCTCCACAACGGAGGAGACCATGGAAATGTTGATTTTGCCCATGCCCTTGACGGTGCTGTTATAAAGCCAGATCCATCCGAGGAACGGGAAGAACCACGCCTGAATGCGGATGAATTCGAGCGAATATTGGATAACTTCGGTCTCGTTCGGCTTGACGTACAGCGAGACGAGCAGCTCAGCAAAAATGAGTGTCAGCGCACCTGCAAAAATGCTCAGACCGCCGACAAGAAGGAAGATTTGCCGCACGCCAAGCTTGATGCGCTCTGCGTTTTTCGCGCCGAAGTTCTGCCCGACATAGACGGAAAAGCCGAACGAGAAATTGCTGAACAGCATCACGGCGAGGTTCTGCACGTTGCTGCCGACGGTGAACGCCGCGACGACGTTGGAGCCGTAGCCGTTGATGACGCGCGTAATGACCATCATGCCGACGGAAAGAAACAGGCTTTGCAGAGCCATTTGCGCACCCATGCCGAATATTTTAAGGCTGACGGGCATATCCAGGCGCAGGGTGTGGCGCTTCGGCATCAGATCGGGGTATTTGCGGAACATGACGAGGATGCAGATGGCGGCGGAGATGGCCTGCGAGCCGACCGTTGCAACGGCGACACCCGCAACGCCCATGTTGAGACCGATGACGCTGATGAGGTCGAGGATAACATTCAAAATGGAGCACAGAATGAGGAAATACAGCGGTGTTTTGCTGTCGCCGAGTGCGCGCAGGATAGATGCCGCGGCGTTATACGCAAACTGTGCGATGCCGCAGCCGCAGACAATCTGAATGTATAAAACGGACATGTCGATGACGTCTTCCGGCGTTTTTAAAAGCTGCATGAGCGGCCGCGCGGCGAAAACGCTGATGAGACCCAGAACAACGCCGAGCAAAAGGGTGATCCACCCGGAGGCAACGATGCCCTTGCGCACGCGGTCGGTGTCGTTTGCGCCGACGTATTGCGAAAGCACGATGGAAATGGCACTCGTCACGCCGGTTGCAAGCAGCAGGATGAGGCCCGTTGTGGACGTGGTGGCACCGATGGCGGCCAGCGCGTGCGAGCCGACGAAGCGGCCGAGCACGGCGGAGTCCACCATGGAATAAAGCGACTGGAAAATACTGCCGATCATCATGGGCAGCGCAAAACGAAGCATCAGGTTGATCGGTTTGCCCTGCGTCATGTCGATGGCACCGGACGGTTTGGACATGATACAACAACTCCTAAAAAATAAGATTAAGGTAAACCGTTCCGTAGAAAATAAGGGTAAACCGCGTTTGTAGAACCTCTTCGCTGCGTGTTAGTTTACAAGTATCATTGTACCAAGAAAGCAATGCGAGTTCAATGAACGGTTTACCCAAATCAACGGGAAAAATATTTGGCTATTTTTGCCAATAATTAAATGTTAAACGATGGAATAAGTGAACATTTCGTAGTGCAGCGCGGTGCCGATGTCGATCTCCTCCGGTAAAAGCGCGCGAGCGACCAGAATTTCATCGTGCGTGTCATTGTCCGTTCGGCGCAAAACGGCGTAGTCGCCGTCGATGCTCGCCACTTCGTATTCGTAGGGGCCCATTATACCACCGTACCTTCTTTAACAAATGTGGCGGCGTGTTCACGCGCGGCCTCGTAGTCCTGCGCTAAAATGAGGTAAGCTTTCGTGAAACGCTTTGCGTTCGGGTCTTCCGGCTCAATGGCGCGCTCCATTAAAAGAACACCGTCCGTTTCGGAGACCTCGTGAAAACCCATCTTTTTGTGGAATGCCACGGCGGCATCGTTCGGCAGATTGATGTGCGCTGTAACGCGGCGGTAATTTGCATAGTGCATGATGTCCAGCATCAGGCTGTATAAAGACGTGCCCACGCCGCTGTGCAGACATTTTTCGGAGACGTACAGCTGTGCGTCGGCGGAGAACAGGTCGTCTTTCGGAATATCGCGGTCGGTCAAAAAGCAGAATCCCGCCGTCTGGTTGTTGATCTCCGTCAGAATCCACATACGACCGTATGTATAGGTGTCGATGCGCTGCACGTACTCGGCGAGCGTCGGCACTTCGGCGTCGGGCGTGTAGTGCGTCTTTTCGACGTAGGGTGTGTAAATTTTGAGCATGGACGGGCCGTCCCACTCGTTCGTTCTGCGTACTGCAACTCTGAAATCACTCATATTTTCAGTTCCTTTCGCTCGTAACTTCTGCATATAGGGGAATAGACGGTGCGGCACCGGGGCGCGAGACCGCAATGGCAGCGGCTTTTGCCGCGAGGGTCAGTGATTTTTTCGGCGAAAGCCCATCCAGCATACCGCGCATGAAATAGCCCGTGAACGTATCGCCGGCTGCGGTGGTATCGACCGCACGGACAAGCTCCGCCGGGGCAAACGCGCGCTTATCTTCTTTGGCGTACCACGCGCCTTTACTGCCGAGCGTTAAGACTGCGGCGGCGTGCGGGTATTTTTGAAGGAGCTTATCCAAAATAGCGGTGGGAATTTTTGTGCCGGTCAGCTGTTCGCCCTCCACTTCGTTCAAAACGAACACGGAGACGAGCGACAGATTGCACTTTAAAACGTTTTCGTTCATCGGGGACGGATTGAGCCAGATCTCCATGCCGCGCGCATGGGCTTTTTCAAGAATATACGGCAGCGCGCTGATCTCGTTTTGCAGCAGGAGAATGTCGCCTGCGCCGAATTGCGCAAGCACGCGGTCGGCGTATGCTTCATCCACAGCCCCGTTGGAGCCGCCGAAAAGCAAAATGGCGTTCTGTGCCTCTCGGCTGACCTGAATGACGGTGTGCCCGCCCGGCATATCGCGCGTTTCGATGAGGGAGGTATCTACGCCGTTTTGGTTCAATAAATCGCGCAGGTGCTCGCCGTCCGTGCCGATGAGCCCCGCATGGCAGACGGAAAGCCCCGCCCGCACAAGCGCAATGGACTGGTTTAACCCCTTGCCGCCCGGGAACACGGTGCGGCTTTCGCTTTGAATAGTCTCACCGCCCTGCAAAATGTGGTCGACCTTATAAACATAGTCTGTATTGAGTGAGCCGAAATTCAAGATCCTCTTCAAGGTTTTGCACTCCTCTGTTTCAAAATCAATACAAGAATAGCACGAACAAAGCCCGCCGTCAAGGAAAGCAGGACAAAAGAAAAAACGCAAAAACCCAATATTTCAGCGGTTTCGCCAAGGCGGAACATATTCACAAAACGCGCGAAAAGTGGTATAATATTTCGGTTAACGAGCAAACCGAGTTTTTAATCCGTTTTTTGCCGTATCCCGCGCATACAAAACGGCGCGGCCGGTTTTGAATTTTTTGAAGCAGTTTGAAGTTAAGAACGATAAAGAAAGGGATTGATAAAGATGGGAAAAAGAGAAAATTTGCGCAACGTAGCCATTATTGCACACGTTGACCACGGCAAGACCACCCTTGTGGACCAGCTTCTGCGCCAGAGCGGCGTTTTCCGCAGCAACGAAGCCGTAACCGAGCGCGTCATGGACTCCGGTGATTTGGAGCGTGAGCGCGGCATTACGATCCTCTCCAAAAACACAGCTGTCATGTACAATGACATCAAAATCAATATTGTTGATACCCCGGGCCATGCCGATTTCGGCGGTGAGGTGGAACGTATTCTGATGATGGTAGACGGCGTTCTGCTGCTTGTCGATGCGTTTGAGGGATGTATGCCGCAGACGCGCTTCGTTTTAAAGAAGGCGCTTGGTCTTGGCAAAAAGCCGGTCGTTGTCGTCAATAAGGTCGACCGTCCGGGCGCACGTCCGCTTGAAGTCGTGGACGAAGTGCTTGACCTCTTCATTGAGCTCGGTGCAGACGAAGACCAGCTCGATTTCCCGGTGGTCTACGCTTCCGCACGTGACGGCTACGCCATGAACCAGCCGGACGAAAAGGGCACGGACATGAAGCCGCTGTTTGAAGCCATTATAAACGATGTTCCGGCGCCGGAGGGTGACCTTGACGGCCCGACGCAGGTGCTGTTCTCCAACATTGACTATGATGAATACGTCGGCCGTATCGGTATCGGCCGAGTGGAGCGCGGCTCCGTAAAGGTTGGCCAGACCGTTACCATCTGCAGCAGCACAAGCGACGAAAAACGCAACGCGCGCATTACGAAGCTCTACCAGTTTGAGGGCCTCAAGCGCGTGGACGCAGAGAGCGCAGAGCTCGGCGACATCGTGGCCGTTTCCGGCATGGCAGACCTCAACATCGGTGAGACCGCCTGCGACCCGGAGCACGTGGAGCCGCTGCCATTCGTCAAGATCGACGAGCCGACCGTTTCTATGATGTTCATGGTCAACAATTCCCCGTTTGCGGGCCGCGAGGGCAAATATGTCACCTCCCGCAACCTGCGCGACCGCCTGTTTAAGGAGGTCGAAACGAACGTTGCTATGCGCGTGGAAGAGACGGATTCCGCCGATACGTTTAAGGTATCCGGCCGCGGCGAGCTGCACCTCTCCATTCTTATCGAGCAGATGCGCCGCCAGAACTACGAATTCCAGGTCTCCCGCCCGAGCGTTATTTTCAAGGAAGAAAACGGCAAGAAGCTGGAGCCGATGGAGCTTTTGATGATTGAAGTTCCGGATAACTACGTCGGCGCGGTCATGGAAAAGCTCGGCACCAGAAAGGCAGAACTGCTCAACATGGGTACCCGCGACAGCGGCACCACGCACCTTGAATTCAAGATCCCGTCCCGCGGCATCATGGGCTACCGCTCCGAGTTCCTTACGGACACGAACGGCAACGGCATCATGAACCACGTGTTCGATTGCTACGAGCCGTATAAGGGAGACATTCAGCAGCGCAGCACCGGTTCTCTCGTTGTACACGAGACCGGCGAGTCCACGGCTTACGGTCTGTTCTACGCACAGGACAGAGGCCTGTTTATCGGGCCGGGCGTACCGGTTTACGAGGGCATGATTGTCGGCAGCAACCCGAAGGGTGATGATATCGTCATCAACGTCTGCAAGAAGAAGCACGCGACAAACACCCGTGCTTCCGGCTCCGACGACGCACTGAAGCTGACCCCGCACACCGTGCTCTCTCTGGAGCAGTCCCTCGAGTTCATCGCGGACGACGAGCTTGTGGAGATCACGCCGAAGAGCATCCGCATGCGCAAAATGGTGCTGAGCAAAGAGCTGCGCATGAAGCAGGCTGCGAAAAAGAAGTAATTTATAAACCTGACCAACGGAAAAGACACACGGAGAGCCAATGAATATCGTTATTTTGGATCTGGAGTGGAACGGTGCGTACAGCCGCCGTCTCCACGGCTTTATCAATGAGATTATCGAGTTCGGCGCTGTCAAGCTCGATGCACAACTGAATATCACAGACCGGTTTTCCTGCTTTGTCAAACCGCAGGTGACAAAAAAGATCAGCGCGATTATCTCGGACCTCACCAACATTACGGATGCGAATCTTTTGGACGCGCGTCCGTACATGCAGGTGATGAGCCGCTTCAAAAAATGGGCGGGCGACTGCGTGATTGCCACGTGGGGCACATCGGACATTCTGGCGCTGATTGAAAACTGCCGCTATTTCGGCGGCGGGGAGACCGTTCCGTTTTTGCAGCGCTATGTTGATTTACAGCAGTACGTGGAAAAGCGCCTTGGCGAGGACGGCAAGGAGCAGCTTGGACTTTCCAAAGCGGCAGAGCTGCTTTCCATTGATGACGGCGCGCTCGACCACCACCGCGCGCTCGACGACAGCGTGCTGTCCGCTATGGTGCTGGAGCGCATTTACACAAAGGATACGTTCCGCCCGTTTATTCAGGACTGCAAGGACCCGGAGTTTTACAGACGCATCACGTTTAAAACGACGTATATCTGTGACGTGAACAGCCCGTTGATCGAAAAGGAGCATCTGCATTTCACGTGCGAAAAATGCGGCGGCGAAGCAAAGCGCCGCGGCAAATGGACTGTGAAAAACAAGAGTCTGCGCAGCACATTCAAGTGCGAAAAGTGCGGCTACGAATTCTGCGGTCAGCTGCGCGTGAAGCAGAAGTATGAGGGTATTATTGTGAGCCGCAAATCCATTCCGCTGCCGAAAATCGAAAAGCCGCGCCGCGCCGAAAACGCAGACATCGCCGATATGCGTCTGACAATCAAGGAAAACGGTGTGGGACTGCTGACGTTTAAGGCGTGGGAGAATATCCCGTACCTTACGCACTGCTTCTCCACGCGCATCGGCGGCGTGAGTGAAGAAGAGTTTGCTGCTATGAACCTCGGCTTCAACCGCGGCGACAGCGACGAAAATGTAAAAGAAAATTTCCGTCTCATCGCTCAAGCGGCGAATATCCCTGTAGAGAATATAACGGCGGGCGCGCAGGATCACCACACGAACGTGCGCCGTGTCACGATGAAGAACGCCGGCACAGGTATTTGGAAGCCGAAGGACATGGAAAGCGTGGACGGTCTTGTGACGGATGAGCCGAATCTGCCGCTGCTCATTTACGCGGCGGACTGTGTGCCGCTTTACTTCTACGACCCCATTCATCACGCCATTGGGCTTTCGCACGCCGGTTGGCGCGGCACGGTGAACGGCATGGCAAAAGCTACCGTAGAGAAAATGCAGGAGGAATTCGATACCCGCCCCGAGGATCTGCTCGCGGCTATCGGCCCGTCCATTGCAAAGGAGTGCTTTGAGGTGGACGCCCCGTGTGCGGAAGAATTCCTCGCGCTGCCCGACAGCGACAAATTCGTCACGGACGACGGCAACGGCAAATTCCACGTTGATCTTTGGGCGTGCAACCGTGCGTTCTTATTAGGCGCAGGCGTGCTGCCCGAGCACATCACAACGGGCGGCGTGTGCACCATGTGCAACAGCGACCTGCTGTTTTCACACCGCGTGACGCGTGGCAAGCGTGGCTCTAACGCCGGGTTCCTGATGCTCAGGGAACAAAACGCATGAGCGTTTGCACACTGTGCCCGCGAAAATGCGGTGTTGACCGTGAAATAATGCGCGGCTACTGCCAAAGCGGCGACAAAATGCACATTGCGCGCGCGAAGCTCCATTATTGGGAGGAGCCGCCCATCAGCGGTACGCGCGGCAGTGGCACGATCTTTTTTACCGGCTGCTCGCTGCGCTGCGCGTTTTGCCAGAACAGCGAGATCTCCGGCGAAAGCCTACACGGCAAGGATTTTACGGTTGAAGAATTTATCGAGACGATAAAAAAACTCGAAGCTATGGGTGCGCACAACATCAACCTTGTTACGCCGACGCACTTTGCATCGCAAATTGCCGAAGCGCTGCGCATCTATAAGCCGCGCGTGCCCGTTGTCTACAACTGCGGCGGGTATGAATCGGTCGAGACGCTGCGCATGTTAGAGGGGCTCGTCGACATTTACCTGCCGGATTTCAAATATGCGGACGACGATCTCGCCGTGCGGCTTTCCAATGCGCCGCACTACTGTGAAACGGCGCTTGCTGCCATTCATGAGATGGTGCGACAGACGGGCGAAAATGTGTACGACGAAAACGGCATGCTGCAAAAGGGCATCATCATTCGGCAACTCATTTTGCCCGGCCACACGCGCAATTCCATGCAGGCGCTGGAGCGCATCAAACAGCATTTCCCGGGCGTGCCCGTGAGCCTGATGAGCCAGTATACGCCGATGGGACGTGTTTTGCACGAGCCGGAATTTGCGGACATCAACCGCCGCATCACCCTGCGGGAGAGCCGCAAGGTACAAAATTATATGTTGGAACTGGGTTTGCCCGGCTTCTGCCAAAAGCGCAGCGCCGCCGGCGAACGTTATATACCGGATTTTACACAGTTTGACACGGTCAACTTAGGGGAGGAAAAATCCATGCAGACAACGATCCAGCTTCTTTCACCGATGGAAAAAGTCATGGCGCAGGAAGAAAAGACCTTTGCGCCGTACCCGAAGGCGAGCGCTCTGCGCGGAGAAGAGACCGCGTTTCAGGCCATCGTCACGGGCGAGGGCGAGCACTACATTGAGGTGCGCACCGATGCACCCGTTAAAGTGGCGGTGTACCGCGAGGGCTATGTGCCGTGCACGCTTTCCGCGTACCCGGACAGGTTCGATGACGACTACATCACAACAGAGCCGAGCACGTTCCCGGATGTGCTGTATCCCGTCACGGACGGCGCGGTGAACGTCAACGGCCGCGAGGTGCTGTGGGTGAGCCTCAAAGTGAACGACGATGCCGCGGGCGGCGATTACCCCGTGGAGATCAGCGCAAACGGCAAAAGCGAAATTTTCCGTTTGACGGTCATGCCGGTCACTTTGCCGGAGCAGAAGCTCACGTTCACGCAGTGGTTCCATGGCGACTGCATCGCAGCGCGCTACGGCGTGGAGATTTACGCAAAAGAGCACTGGGCATTGTTAGACAAGTATATGCGTATGGCGGCGGAACACGGCATGAACATGATCCTGACGCCGGTGTTCACTCCCGCGCTCGATACCGAGATCGGCAAAGAACGCCCGTGCACGCAGCTTGTGGAGATCACAAAGAACGACGCGGGTTATTATTTTGATTTTGCAAGGCTTGCCCGCTGGGTGGAAACCGCAAAGGACTGCGGCATTTCTAAGTTTGAGATTTCCCACTTCTTCACACAGTGGGGTGCAAAATGTGCGCCGAATATCTACGTCACCGAAAACGGCGAACGCAAGCTGAAATTCGGTTGGCATACTGCGGCAACCGACCCGGAATACGCGGCATTATTGCATGCGCTGCTGCCGCAGCTGCTTACATTCTTTGAAGAAGTAGGCGTTGAAAAAAGTGATCTTATGTTCCACATTTCGGACGAGCCGAGCGAGGAGCACAAGGCGGACTACTTAAAGGCGAAAGCCGTTGTGGAGCCGTATTTGCCCGGCTGCATTCTGCGCGACGCGCTCTCGTCGTATGATTACTACACGGAGGGGCTCGTCAAGCACCCCGTCGTCGCGACGAATCATATCACGCCGTTTATCGAAAACGATGTGCCGGATCTGTGGGCGTACACCTGCTGCGGCCAGTGCGTGGACGTGGGCAACCGTTTCCTCGCGATGCCCTCAAACCGCAATCGCATTTTGGGCGTGCAGATGTGGAAGTATCACATCACGGGCTTCCTGCACTGGGGCTATAACTTCTGGAACTCGCAACTCTCCAAAGCGGTTATCGATCCGTTCAAGGTGACGGACGCAGGCGGCGCGTTCCCGGGCGGCGACGGATTTTCCGTCTATCCCGGCGAAAACGGCCCGCTGCCGTCGCTGCGGCAAAAGATTTTCGCCATGGCGCTTTATGATATGCGCGCGTTGTCGCTCGCCGAAGAAAAGCTCGGGCGCGAAAGCGTCTTAAAACTGCTCGGAGACGGCGAAAGCATGACGTTTGCAAACTATCCGCGCACATCGTCCTATCTGCCTGATCTGCGCGAGCGCGTGAACGAAGCCATCGGAAATGCGTGCAAATGAATTGATTTTTTAAAGACTGTCGTACTGTTTCGGTGCGGCGGTCTTTTTTTCTGAAATTTGCTCTACCCATATTTGTGGTTTTGTGCTATGATGAATAGAAACAAGGAAAGGAATGACCGAAATGTTAAAGACTTCTGAAACCACCGAAAAGCTGCTGAAGTTTATCGACGCTTCTCCGTCGTGTTTTCATGCGGTGAAAAATATATGTGTAATGCTGGAAGATGCGGGCTGCATTCGCCTGCTTGAAAACGAAACCTGGACGCTCGAAAAGGGCAAGCGCTACTTTACGACGCGCAACGGCTCTTCTGTTTTGGCGTTCTCCGTGCCGGAAAACTATAACGGCATGCAGATTGTCTCCGCGCACAGCGATTCCCCGACGTTCCGCGTAAAGAGCGGCGCGGAGATCACCGTAGAGGGTCACTACAAAAAGCTCAACACCGAAGGCTACGGCGGCATGATCCTTTCCACGTGGTTTGATCGTCCGCTGTCGCTTGCCGGCCGCGCCGTGGTGCGTACCGAAAGCGGCGTAAAGAGCGTGCTTTTGAACATTGACCGCGACCTGTGCATCATCCCGAGCCTTGCCATTCACATGACGCGCGGCATGGCAGATCACAAGTTAAACCCGCAGGTCGATCTGCTGCCCTTGCTCGGCGGCGAAAACGCCGATTATAACGCGCTCATCGCGGAAGAGGCAGGCGTTAAAAAGGAAGACGTCATCTCGAGCGATATGTTCCTCTATCCGCGCCAGCACGGCGTTGTATTCGGCATGGAGAACGAATTTATTGCATCCCCGCGCCTCGACGACCTCCAGTGCGCGTTCTCCGCGACGGAAGCGTTTTTGAACGCGGAAAACAAAGAAAAGCTGCTCATCAGCGCCGTGTTCGATAACGAAGAAGTCGGCTCGCTGACAAAGCAGGGCGCAGATTCCACGTTCCTCACGGATACCGTGCGTCGCATCGCTTCCGCGCTCAATATCCCCGAAGCGGAGTGGCTGCGCAAAATGCCGGACAGCTTCATGCTTTCCGCCGATAATGCCCATGCCGTGCACCCGAACTACACGGAAAAGTGTGACCAGACGAACCGCTGCTACTTAAACGGCGGCATCGTCATCAAGTACAGTGCAAACCAGAAGTATACAACGGATTCCGTTTCCGCCGCCGTGTTCGGCGAGATCTGCCGTAAGGCCGAGGTGCCGGTGATGATCTTCCACAACCGCTCCGATATGGCGGGCGGCTCTACGCTCGGCAATATCTCAAACGGTCACCTGTCGCTCAACACGGTCGATATCGGCATCCCGCAGCTCGCGATGCACTCCTGCGTGGAAACGGCGGGCGAAAAGGACACCGCGTACATGGTAAAGGCCATGACGGCGTTCTATAACGCGGATATCCGCCAGACAGCAGACGGCATGTACACGTTTTAAGTTGCAATCGGCATAACTCTTTTGAAAGGAACGGATATAACAATGTGGGCAGATGAAACGGTGTTTTATCAGATCTATCCCTTGGGCTTTACCGGTGCGCCCATGCCGAACGACGGCGTGTGCGTGAACCGCATTCAAAAGGTCAAAGGGTGGATTCCGCACCTGAAAAAGCTGCATATCGGCGCGGTGTATTTTTCCCCGGTGTTTGAATCGGACAACCACGGCTACGATACGCGTGATTTTACAAAAATAGACTGCCGCCTCGGCACGAATGAAGACTTCAAAGCCGTGTGCGATGCGCTGCACGAAAACGGCATTAAAGTTGTGCTCGACGGCGTGTTCAACCATGTGGGACGCGGCTTTTTTGCGTTCCGTGACGTGCAGGAGAAAAAGTGGGACTCTCCCTATAAAGACTGGTTTCACTTGAATTTCGACGGTAACAGCGCCTATAACGACGGCTTTTGGTACGAGGGCTGGGAGGGACATTACGAGCTTGTCAAGCTCAATCTCTATAATCCCACCGTTGTCGAGTACCTTTTAAACTGCGTCGGCAAATGGATCGACGAATTCGGCATCGACGGCCTGCGTCTTGACGTGGCGTACATGTTGAATGAAGATTTCATGCGCCGCCTGCGCGCGTACTGCGACGGCAAAAAACCGGAGTTTGTGCTCATCGGCGAGATGATTCACGGCGATTACAACCGCATCACCGCAGACGGCCTGCTGCACAGCGTGACGAACTACGAGTGCTACAAAGGGCTTTACTCTGCGTTCAATTCGATGAATCTCTTTGAGATTGCGCATTCGCTCGGACGGCAGTTCGGCCCGGAGCCGTGGACGCTGTACCGCGGCAAGCACCTGATGAACTTCGCCGATAACCACGACGTAACGCGCATCGCGAGCATTTTAAACGACGAAAAGCAAATTTACCCGCTGTACGGCGTGCTGTTCGCCATGCCGGGCATTCCGTGCCTGTATTACGGAAGCGAGTGGGGCGCAAAGGGCGAAAAGCATGAGGGCGACAGCGCCCTGCGCCCGTGCTTCGATGCACCCGTCGAAAACGAACTCACCGCGTTTATCGAAAAACTCGCGAAGGTGAAGACCGAAAGCCGCGCATTGAATTACGGAGATTATAAGAACATCACCATTCAGAATAAAAATCTGCTGTTTGAGCGTCATTGTGATCATGAGACAGTGTTTGTTGCCGTCAATGCGGAAAACGCGCCGTGTTCCATAGACGCCCGCGGCGAGTACAAAGCGGTCGATTTTTTAACCGGCGAAACAAGCGACATCCACGGCAGGGTGGAGCTGCCGCCGTATGGGGTCAAATATCTGAAGCTCGTATAAACCGAATACTTTAAAACCGGTGTATTTTTTAGAAAAAGCAGATGTGTCACCAAAATCGGTAGATACATCTGCTTTTTGTCGTGTTTATGGCGTGTTTATCCCGCCTTCTCCATTTCTGTCTTCAATCGGTGCAAAATGCGCTTTTCAAGCCTTGAGATGTACGACTGCGAAATGCCGAGTGCATCGGCAACTTCCTTTTGCGTGTGCTCCTTTTGCCGGTTCAGCCCAAACCGCAGCTCCATGATCTGCTTTTCGCGCGGGTCAAGCTTTTCAACGGCACGGAGCAGCGTTTGCTTTTCCGATTCCTGCTCGATGCCGCGATTCACAATGTCGGGGTCGCTGCCGAGTAGATCGGAGAGCAGAAGCTCGTTGCCGTCCCAATCCACATTCAGCGGGTCGTCGAGCGAGATCTCGTTTTTCAGCTGCGCCGTTTTGCGCAGGTACATCAGAATCTCGTTTTCAATGCACCGCGAAGCATACGTCGCAAGCTTGATGTTGCGCTCCACGCTGAACGTATTTACCGCTTTGATGAGCCCGATGGTGCCGATGGAAATGAGGTCTTCCACATTCACGGCAGGCGATTCAAATTTTTTCGCAATGTACACGACAAGCCGCAGGTTATGCGTGATAAGAGGGTCGCGTGCGTTCGGTTTTCCGTCACGGATATTCTGAAAAACCACCTGTTCTTCCGCTTTCGTCAGCGGTGGCGGAAGCGTTTCCGGGCCGTTTATGTAGTGGCAGGTGTCTTCGTTCAGCTTTGATAAAAAGTGAGCAAAAATTTCGCGCATGCGGGTGAGAAAATCGTGTTTCATGGGATGTCCTTTCCGGGTTTTAAACCCTGTATCTGCACGGCGTCACACACGGCGGCGCCGACGAGCGCCTGAAAACTCCCTGCGGAAAGCGTGCGGTCGGTCACGGCCACCCAGCATTCGATTGATATGCCCGAAAGCGAAGCCGCATCCGGCCGAAACGCGGGCAAAACACCGTCCGCTCCGAGTGAAGAAAACGGGATGAGCCGCATAGAAACAGCATTTTCCGTGCTTTGCATTCCGAAATTCGGCGGCAATATGTCACCGAGCGCACGCCGATCCGCAACGATGGCAGGCGTGCCGGAAAAAGGCTCCGTCAGCGTCAGCCCCGTGTCAATTTTCGCCGGCAGCGTGACGGTTTTGCCCTGCCGTGTGATGGTCAGTTTTGCGAAAAACACGTCCGGCTCCTTTTTGCGAAACAGGCGGTCGAAGCCGTACAGCACGCCGTAAGAGACGCACGTGAGCAAAATGAGCGTCCATGCGGAAATGTTAAAATACACCGCGCCGTTTGCGAGCAAAATGCCGTGTATCGGCAGAAAATACGCCGCAGCCGTCAAAAGCCCGGAAAGCGCCGCGCCAAACAAAAACAGCAAAAAAACGGCTTTTAAAAGCTGTGTCATCGGCTTTGGCGCAAACGCTGCCGCGCACAGCGCAAGCGATTCCAACAGCGCCAGCGGAAACAAAACAACCCCCGGCAGCGCGGGCAGCAGGGCAGAAAGCCCAAACACCCCGCCGAGCACGGAAGCGAGCAAAAGCCTTTTTCCCGTAAGCGGCAGCCGTAAAAAACGCCGTACCGCGCTGAGCAAAAGCGCGTCTATGTAGAGGTTCACGATGAAAAGCAGGTCGGCATAAACGGTCACGCTTTCACCTCCCGACACCAGTATACATGTGGGACAAATTTTGATTCTGTCACATTGTGCCGCCGGGAAAAATTTTCGGAAAAGGCGGCGGAACGCGTGCTGCTGGCGGGTTTTGCATTGACAAAATCCGCATTGCCTGCTATGCTGAAAATACTTTTGGAGGTGGCGTTCCTATGAACCGAATTTCTGTTTTTTACGAGCACATGGCAGAAGCCATGAAGCAGGAGAATATTACATTAGATGAAGTGTGCGCGGCGGTAAAACGCTTTGGCTTTGACGGTGTGGAGCTCGACGCGAACCGCATCAAAAACGAGGGCGATGTAATTTTGCCTGCGCTGCAAAAATCCGGTCTTTGCGTGAACGGCATTTATAATTTTTTCGATTTCGGCAGCGAGACGGGTTCCCCGGAAAACGACCGTGCGGAATCTCTGCGCGTCATAGACTGCTGCGAAAAAGCAAACTGCAAGTTCCTGCTTGCCGTGGCGGGTTTTTTGACGGAGGACGAAATGGTGCGCGGCAGCGCAAAGTATGAAGCCCGCCGTCTGCGCATGGCGGCGTCTTTAACGGAGCTTACAGCGGAAGCGGAAAAGCACGGCATCACGGTTGTCATGGAGGAGTTCGATAACCTTACGGCGCCGTACTCCCGTGCCGATGAGCTCATGTGGTTTATGCAGCATGTGCCCGGTCTGCGCTGCGGCTTTGATACCGGCAATTTCCTTTATAATGAGGAGGACGCGGTGAAGAGCTTTTCCCTGTTCCGTCCGTACATTGCGTCCGTGCACTGCAAAGACCGCGCGTTTACGGAAAACACCGGCAGTCCGTGCGTCACGGTCGCAAACCGCAAGCTGTATCCCGTGGCGGTAGGCGACGGCAATCTGCCCATTGAAAAAATGATGCGTGTTTTGCTTGATTCCGGTTACACCGGCAGCTTTGCGGCAGAACATTTCGGCTCCATAGAGCAGCTGAAATGCATGGAGCGCTCGGCGGCGTTTTTGAAGCGGGTACTCGGGGAGAAGTGAGGCGAACAATTTGTAAATTGGAGATACTATGGAAAATCACAGAATTTTGATTGTTGAAGATGATGAAAACATCCGTCAGTTATTAAAATTGACATTACAAAGTTATCAATATGATCTTGTAGATTTTGATAACGGTCAGGATGCTTATGATTATTTGACAAAAGAAGTGGTAGATCTTGCGATCTTGGATGTCATGTTGCCGGGAATGAACGGGTATGATATCTTAAAGTACATTCGTTCTATACCACGTCTTAAGGATATTCCTGTATTGATCTTAAGTGCAAAAGATAAAGAACTAGATAAGATCATGGGATTGGATCTAGGTGCAGATGATTATTTAACAAAACCTTTTAGCGTTTTAGAATTAGCTGCACGCATCCGCTCATTGTTGAGACGTAGT
>OGCQ01001799.1_pt1 | contig 24205 bp, 22 predicted proteins | sample 1570161 | NCBI WGS metagenome assembly OGCQ01 (sample SAMEA4384402, study PRJEB24528) | human gut metagenome
TGATATTGGAAGTTACATCCGAACCGTGTATCACATGGTAAGCCATACTCCTAAGCCCGAGGCCCCCGGTTCGAGCCCGGGCAGGCGTACCAAAAGCGCTGTGATCTCAAGGGATTGCGGCGTTTTTTCTTTTTGCTTATCAAGCAAATTTCACAGCTGTTATCGTGTCAAACGCCTGCATGGCACCACCAGCTGATCTCGAACCGTTTTCTCTATTTTCCCATTTCCGGCACACTCCTTGCCTTGTACATCGTGTACCTTGCTGTGTTGTTTTTCCAATCTACCTCCGCAAACAAGCGCAGAGGATCGACCTCTCGGTCCACCAGAACCGTAAATCCCAAACTGGGATTTTTAGGCTTATTCGGTTTTGCCGGATTTTTAGGATTTTGGACTTACCGCGTCGACCAGACCATTTTCCCCTTCGTGTTTTTTATGTTTTTCGGCTTTTTCGGATTTTTCTATGAGGGGAAAATGTCAAATACCCTGATAGACGAACGGTACAAAGAAAACAAAATGAGAGCGCAAAGCACAGCGAACAAAACTGCTCTGTCCATTATTTTTTTGCAATACTGATTCTGGGACAGGGAAGGCTCATGGGGTGCCTTGAATACACCCTAATTGCTCTTGTTATTGTGATCGCTCTTTCCATAGCGCTTGAACTATTCCTCAGTGAGTATCTGCTATATCATTATGACCATGATGAACCGTTTGATGAAAGTGAGGAATAAACGTGCCTGATTTTGAATGCCGATTAAAAAAGTACAGGCTATTAAAAGATTTGACCCAAGAGCAGTTGGCGGCGCAGGTAGGCGTGCGGCGGGAAACCATCATGCGGCTGGAAAAGGCACAATACAATCCCTCACTTAAACTGGCGATCGATATTGCAAGGGTTGTCGAAGCGCCGATCGAAGAAATCTTTGTTTTCAAGTGATCTGTGCGGAACTAACCGGCCGGCAGTAAATGACGGTGTACTGCACGGCATGAAATGAGATAGCTGGCTTCTAAGCGTCAGTCCGCCAGTTAGCGTCTGGTCGGGGATGCCAAAAGGCCCTGGAAGCGCTGCTTCCAGGGCCTTTTTATTTTCTCTTATTTTATCGCACTGGGCGGGGCTCACGCCTGCATATCGGTCTGTCTGCGGTAGCTGCGCAGGAACAGGAGCGACATGACAAGGCACAACGCTTCGGAGAAGATCGGCGTATACCACACTGCGTCGCCGCCGAAGATCGCCGCGAGGAGAAGAAGCACGGCACTTTGCAGCGCCAGCCCGCGGCCGACCGAGATACAAATAGCGGGCACGGGGCGCTCGATGGCGGTCATAAACCCACCGATGACGATGTTGAAGCCCAGCAGCAGATACGAAACGCTGTAGCGCCGGAATGCACCGATGGAGTAGGCGATGAGCTCATCGCCCGCGTGCGAAAGGTACGTGCGCACGATCTGCGGCGCGAAGAAAAAGACGAGCAGAAACAGCGCCGGCGCGAAGATGCAGACGGTCGTGAGCGCGTAGCGCAGAAGTTTTTGACAGCCCGTGTGATCCTCTTTGCCGTAGTGATAGCTCGCAAGCGGCTGCGAACCCTGCGAGATGCCGACCATGAGGTTAATGACAATGGTCGTCACGTAGGCGATGACCGTGTAGGTCACGACGCCGTCCGTGCCGATGCACTTGAGCACCGTTCGGTTGAAGAGGAAAATCATCAGCCCCGTGCACAACTCTGTCACGCCGTCGGACAGGCCGATGGGCAGAATGCGCGCGTAAAGGTGAGGGTCGAAGCGAAATTTGCACAGCCGGAACGTGCACTTCTTGCTGAAAAAGTGGACAAAGTACGAGATACAGGTCACGAGCTGCGAGATGCCCGTGGCGACCGCCGCGCCGAACACGCCCATGTCGAGGTGAAAAATGGCGATATAGTCAAGCACGCAGTTCGTCAGGCATCCGCCGATAACCGTGAAGAGCGCGTAGCGCGGATAGCCGTCTGTCTTGACGAGCACTTCGAGATTGTAGGACACCAGATAGCACACGCTGAACGGCGCGATGCCGAGAATATACTGCTTGACATAGTCAAGTGTGATCTCGTCTGCGCCGAGAAGGTACGCAAACGGCTCCAAAAAGAGCAGCACGAGCGCAGTGATGACCGCGCCAAGGGTCAGCAGCGTGGCAAAATTCTGAGAAAAGAGGGCGTTGGCCTCGCGCCGCTTCTCCTGCGCGATGAAAATGGCGATCAGCGTCGACGAGCCGACGGCGAAGAGCACGGCGATGGAAAAAAGCGCGTTGGTGAAGGGAATCGCGAGATTGACGGCGCTCATGGCATATTCGTTCACACCGATCGAGACCATAAGCCCGTCGACCATGGAGTAGAGCGAGAACACGACCTGTGAGGCCATCGTGGCGGAGACAAAACGGATGAAGTCATGTTTCAGACTTTTCCCCGAGAGTAACAAAATAACACATCCTTAAATTATAATATTTTATTATGCGTTGATCTGACCGATCCCAAAGCTCCCTCCGCGGAGGGCTGCCGCCGCATCATAGACGGGGCGCGCCATAAGCGTCACCGTCCGTTTCCGGCGCTGCAAAACGCGTGCGGTCATGTCCTGAAGAAGTGACTCACCTCCATAGAAAAAATCTCCTTCCAGCATTTGGTGTGATCTGAAAACGCCGTCTGCGGCAAAAAGCAGCCAAATATAAGAAAAGCAGCCGCAAAAACGGCTGTATCTTCGACGCCAAGGCGGCTTTTGATCGGTCTGTAATTTTATTATACCATAGGTTTGCCGGTTTTGCAATCACCTGTGCAAAACCGAAACACAAACGAAACACCTGCTCTCACCGCTGTCCTGCTCCCCGCTCTGTCCTTGTCAAGCGGCAGAGGAGGCGGCCTGCCGACGCAGGCCGCCCCCTCTGTTTCCTTTTGGGCTTATCGCACGCTTCCCTCGCCGCCCATGAGGGCGGTCATCTCCTCGATGCGCTCGAGGGGGAACGGCGGCGCGCTGAGCGGCCGCATGGCGATGCTCATGAGCTTCATCGGGTTGTCGTCCGCCGCCACACGATTCGAACTGAGCGCTCCGCAGCGCTTGCAGCGGTGGATGATCGCCCACTCGCCGCCTCTTCGCACCCAGACGGCCACGGGCTCCATGATGCCGCCGCAGTCGCTTTCGCGGTCGCCCGGCTCAATGTCCACGTGCAGGCTCGATAAGCAGTTCGGGCAGTGGTTGCGATGGTCGCTGCCGGCGTTTTCCGGCGTGCAGAGCCGCCCACAGACCTTGCAGGTGAAGGTGTCGCGGCAGGCGTGGGTCTTGTAATAGTCTTTTTCAAAGGTTTTGCGTTTGTTTTCGCGGTTCATGTAGTCCTCCTGAAAAGCATGGCTCTCGGGAGGAACGGCGTGTGTCAGTAAATTTGCCGGCCCTCCCGGTCAGCGCACACGCTCCAGTAACATCGTTTTAGACTTCAAAAAACGGCTCCTTCATTTTAAAAATTCCGGCAGCCTGGAAAGGCTTGCCGCAGCTATCGTAACGCCGGAACGACCCGTTGTCAAGCGCTCCGCGTTTTTCCCTCATTCCGCCGTGCGCAGCAGCAGGACGGTGACGTCATTGACGTTCGTGCCCGTCGCACCGGTTTTGAGAAGTCCGCCGACCGCGTCGAGCGCGTGGTAGGCGTCGTTATCATTGAGCGACTGCACAGCGTCAACACCCTTTTGGCGCATCAGCTGCGCGGTCTCGCCGTCGGCGATGCCGCCCGCGGCATCGGTCGGTCCGTCCGTCCCGTCGGAGCCGACGGAGAAGACGAGCGCGTTCGAAAGTCCCTCAATGCCGAGCGCTGCGGAGAGCGCGATCTCCTGATTGCGCCCGCCGAGGCCCTTTCCCCTCAGGTGGACGACCGTTTCGCCGCCCATGAGGAACGCAAGGTTTTTCCCGTCACGCGCATGCGTGCGCGCAATGGAAGCAAGCATGCTCCCCGCCTCGCGCGCCTCACAGCAGAGGCAATCGGTGAGGATCATCGGCTCGTAGCCGAGCGCTTCGCACGCCGCGGCGGCCGCCGCGCAGAGCTCGCGCACGCTGCCGGTGATCTGCGTTTCGACATTTGTAAGCGTCTTCGGCGTCTCCTGTGCCAGAAGCGCCCACGCCCGCTCCGACAGGCGCAGGCCGTACCTTTTCGCAATATCGAGCGCCTGCGCACAGCTTGAGCTGTCGGGATACGCGGGGCCCGAGGCGATCATGTCGAGCGGGTCGCCCAGAATATCGCTCAGCACGACAGCGAAGACCTGCGCCGGCGCGCAGTGCCGGGCGAAGCGTCCACCCTTGACGGCGGAAAGCCGCTTGCGGATCGTGTTGATCTCCACGATGTCCGCACCCGCGGCAAGGAGCTGATTCGTGACGTCCTGCAATTCCGCAAGCGGAAGCAACGGCTTTTCAAAAAGCGCGCTGCCGCCGCCCGAGAGCAGAAAGACGACCGTGTCGCTTTCGGTCAAATCTTCCGTCAGCGCGAGCGCGGCGTCCGTGCCGCGCAGGGAGTTTTCGTCCGGCACGGGGTGCCCGCCCTCAAAGCACGCGACATTCGCGATCTCACCTTTCACGTGACCGTACTTCGTCACGACCACACCGCCGCAGAAATTATCCTGCAAACACGCGCGGGCGGCGTGCGCCATCTGCCACGCGGCCTTTCCCGCCGCGACGAGGTACACCCTTCCTAAAAAGGTCTTGCCTTTCAGCGCGCGCTCGACCGCCGCGTCCGGCAGCACCGCCGCGATGGCGCGCGTGATGATCTTCTCCGCGTCCGCGCGCAGGTTATCCACAGGTTTCGACTTTTCCTGCATAAGCGCCCCTCCTTTTGAAAAAAGCTGCCGAAAAACGGCAGCTTTTTCGTTATCTTTTGATTTTACCATGCCCGTCTTACGGACACAAGCGGAATTCTCAGAATTCCAGCTTCTCCATGCGGTCGAACGCCTGCTTGAGCTGGTCAATGCCGACGGTGCAGGCGATGCGGAAGTGGTTTGCGCCGGTCTTGCCGAACGGGCTGCCCGCGCTGACGAGCACGTGCGCGCGCTCAAGTAACTCCTTGCAGAACTGCTTGTCGTCAAGCCCTGTCTTCTCCACGCCGGGGAAGAGGTAGAACGTGCCCTTCGGGCGCACGAGGCTCAGATACGGGATCTTCTCGATGCGGTCGGCAGAGTAGAAGATGCGGTCGCGGTACGCGGTCACGTACTTCTCGCGAATTTCTTTGCGCATTGCGAGCGCCTGGATGCCCGCGCGCTGGGAGATGGACGGTGCGGAATAGACGAGCGAGCCGTTGATACGGTTCATCACGTCGAGGAATTCCGGCTCAGCAATGATGACGCCCACGCGCCAGCCGGTCATCAGGAAGTTCTTGGAAAAGCTGTTGAGCGTGATGGTGCGCTCGGCCATGCCGGGCAGTGTACGGATGGGGCAGAAGTCGCCCTCGTAGATGTAGGTCGTGTAAATTTCGTCCGCCGCGATAAGAAGATCATATTCCTTTGCCACGCGGGCAAGCATCTCCATTGTGGACAAATCGTAGCCCATGCCGGTGGGGTTCGTGGGGTTATTGAAAATGATGGCCTTCGTGCGCGGCGTGATGGCAGCGCGCAGGCGCTCTTCGCTGATGGCATAGTCCTCCTCGGCGTAGGTCGGCACATCGACGCACACGCCGCCCGCCAGCTCGATCTGCGCGCGATACAGCGCGAAATACGGGGAAAAGACGATGACCTCGTCGCCCGGGTCAAGGATGGCAAACATTGCCAGCGACATGCCGAGGCAGCTCGACGCGCTCACGAGCACGTGGTCGCGCGGAAGGCTCTGGTCAAAGTCCTCCTCCCACGCCTTGCAGACCGCGGAAATGAGCTCAGGGTCGCCCTTGGGGTCGCCGTAGTGAGTGTGGCCGGCCTTGGCGTCGCGGAAGGCCGCGTTGATGATGGCCTCGTCGGTCGTAAAGTCCGTGTCGCCGATGCTCAGGTCGACAATGTCCTTGTATTTGGCCAGCGCCGCGGTGTCGAGCGTCAGGCCGGTGCCCGCGCTCTGGAAGCGCTTGGCAATAAAGTTTCGCTTCATGGGTGACTCCTCCTTGCAGATCGCCGCGGCAGCCCGATTTTTCAAGCGGCGCGTAGAAATGCTGAATTTTATTGCAGTATATGGCAGATTCCGACAGAATGCAATCGGTAATGTCGATAGAATTGCAGGCCCGCGACCATTTCATTTCGTTAACATGATAAAGTGTCATCGAACAATGAAAACAGAACCGGCGCAAAATACGCCGGCTCTGCCGTTTTTCTTTACCACAGGATGGTTTTGAACTGCTCGATCTCGTCTTGATGCTGCACGCAGCGCACAAAGCGCTTGCGGTAGATCGTGTAGCAGCCGTTGCAGGCAAGGCATTTGCTCCCGTCCTGCGCGCCGCTTTTGAGCTTTGCGGCAAAGTCCGGCTCGCAGATGAGCGCGTCCAGATAGAACGGCGTCTTCTGCCCCGCGCGGCGGTTGAAGTCGATGCCGCTGACCTCCGCTCCGTCCACGCCGCAGCATTCGTAGAGCTGCAGCAGCGCAGGCAGGTCGCCGCAGCCGTTGCTGTCGGCCTTGACGATCATCGGGAAATCCGCGCCGCATGCCGCGCGCACCGCCCTCTTTGCACTTTTTCGCCGCGAAGGCAAACTGCTCAACCAGACGGTCGAGCTCTTCCCGAGTGAAATCCTCGGGGTGCTTCGGCGGCGCGCCGTTCACGCTCTCGACGCCCTTGATGCCGCTGTGGCTGAGCCGGAAGAAAAGTTTACCGCCGTACCGGTGCACGCCGTCGCAGGCGCGGCGGAGAAGGGACTCGTCCGTCGCCTCGTCCAGCACGGGCTGGCCCGCGTCGGCACGCTGCATCTTGTCGACGCAGAAATGGCCGGTGATGACAAGGCCCACTTCGTTTTTCACAAGCTAGATGAGCGTATCTGCCCAGAGCGGTGTCACCTGACCCTTTTCGTCAGACAGATGCCCGTTCGTCGCCGAGCGGACGATGCGGTTTTTAAGCTCGCACGTGCCGAGCTTTGCAGGGGTAAACAGAAGGCCATAATCGTCTCTCCTTATAAGATCCGTTCGGCGATGGACATCATCAGCGGCATCGTGACCGGCAGCAGCAGGTTCGATTGCAGCACGCTCTTGCTCGCCATCTCGGGCGAGCGGTCATAGCGCACGCCGAAGATGCTGATGACCGTCGCCACGCTGCATCCGAGCACCATTACGATGCACAGGCACACCGTGCGATTCCAGCCGGTAAAGCGCAGGATCACCGCCGCGATGAGCGGCATGACAAGGCAGCGCAGAAGCGTGATGAGGTACAAAATGGGCTTTTTGAGCACGTCGATGAGCGGGCTGCCGGAAAGAAGGCAGCCGATAATGATCATGGACGTCGGCAAAACGCAGTTGGCAAGACTGCTCAGGAATTGCAGCGGCGCACCGGTAAATTTCCATCCCGTGGCCAGCATGATGATCATGAGAACAGCTGAAATGTTCATCGGCGTAAGCATGCTCTTGAGCTGCTGCTTGAGATTATGATCTTTTTCGCGCCGGAAGCTCTGCATAATGAAAAGGAACATGTAGAGTGTGGCGCAGGGCACGGAAAGCGAGCCCAGTACCGTTCCTTCCGTGCCGAAAACCGCCGTGCAGAGCGGGATGCCAACAAAGCCGTTGTTTGGATAGGCCACACTGCGGGTGAAAACAAGCGAATCGTCCTCATTCAGCCGGAGCAGTTTTGCGATCGGCTTGGCCAGAAGTGTAAACAGAATGAAGCAGGACATATAAGCCAGTGCGATCTTAATGACCTGAGAAAACGGCATATCGCCGAAATCCCCGCTGGCCGCCGCCAGAATATTGCAGGGAAAAAACACGTCCAGCAGCAGCATGGAAAGGAGGTCTGCCCCCTTGCGATCCACTTTGCCCAACTTGCCCAGCAAAAAGCCGAGCATCATCATCGCTGCGAGAATCAAAACCTGCTGCAAAACCGTCTGTGCCATGTTATCCTACATCGTCCTTTATCTTGATCTAAATTACTTGAAATTCTCCTGCGCGTACTTCATCAGCTCCTCGCGGAAGTCGGGGTGCGCGATGGAGGCCATCGCCTCGGCGCGCTCGCGCAGCGTCTTGCCGGAAAGGCTTGCAATCCCGTACTCGGTCGCGACATACTGGATCATCGTGCGCGGGGCGGAAATCGTGCTGCCGCCGGGGATGGTGGCAAGAATGTTGCTCTTGCGCTCGCCGTCCTTTGTCACACGGGAAGAGTTGATGCAGATGAAGCCCTTGCCGCCCTTGGAGCGGTACGCCCCCTCGAGGAAGTCCATCTGGCCGCCGACGCCGGAGAGCTGGCGCGTGCCGGTGCTCTCGGCGTTCTCCTGACCCATGAGGTCGAGCTGCACGCCGCCGTTGATGCTGATGACGTTGCTGAGCTTCGAGATGCGCTCGACGGAGTGGATGTAATCGAGATCGCCCGGGTGGAAAAGCTGCGGCTCGGCGTCGAGCCAGTCATAGAGCTCCTGAGAGCCCATCGCGAGGTTCCACGCGGAAAGGCCGGTGTCGAGTTCCTTGTGCGCATTCGTCAGCTTGCCCGCCTTGTAGAGCTCAAGGAACGCATCGGAAATGGTGCCGGTGTGGCAGCCGAGGTCCTTCTTGTCGGACTCGGCGAGCATCTTGGCGACCGTGTAGGGCACGCCGCCCACGCCGAGCGACAGCACCGCGCCGTCTGGGATCTCATTCACCACGATCTTGGCGATGGCGATATCGGTCTCGCTGGGCGCGCGGTAGGAGCGCACGGGCAGCGGCTCATGCTCGCCCTCGACGATGTAGTCCGCTTCGGACAGGTGCACACGGTGCGAGCCGTCCACGCCCTGGAGCTTGGGATAGTGCTCGTTGATCTCGAAGATCACGGTGCGGGCGCTCTCAAGGATCGTGCGCCAGGCATAGTTCGAAATGCCGAGGCCGCAGTAGCCGTTCTCGTCGGGCTTGGAGACGGGAACGAATGCCACATCGCAGCGGATGTGCTTGTCGCGATAGAGGTACGGCAGCGAGCGCAGCATGACGGGCATGAATTTCACAAGGCCATTCTTCTGGAGCTTGCGCTCATAATCGCCGACGTGCCAGCTGTAATAGCTGAAACTCTCCTGCTCGGGGTCTGCTTCGACGACCTCGATGCGCGGGCGGATCACAAGACCGCCGCGGACCTTGACGTCCTTCACTTCACCCATGCGCGCGGCGAGGGCCTTGTCCAAAAGCTCGGGAAAACCCGCACCGAAGCCGTAGTCCACCCAGTCGCCGGACTGCACAGCCTTGACAGCCTGCTCCGGCGTAACAAATTTAGCCTGATAGTCGTTCATAAAAAACAGTCTCCCTTGGTTCGAATCGCTTTTAATGTAGCAGAATTTTCACCGCTTGTAAATCGTTCCGAAGCGGAAAGCGACCTCAAATCTTGCCGTTTCGCGGCGCGGCGCATTTTTCTGTTGCGCCTCCGGCGCGATTCTGCTATGCTTGGTTCAGTATAACATTCCGCGCCAAAAGGAGGCAAAAGCGCCATGGTCAAAAATTATCAGGAAATGCTTTCGAGCGAGCACAGCGGCTTTATCCGTCACAACGGCATCCGCGTCGTTTCGGTCGACGAGGAAAAAAGCGTGCTGACCGCCGACGTCACGCCGGAAAATTCCAACATCTGGGGCGGCGTGCACGGCGGCTTTCTCTACGCGATGGCTGACACCGCCGCGGGCGCGTTCGCGCGCATCAACTACAGCCAGCACAACGTCACGCTGAACGGCTCGATCAACTATCTGCGTTCGACGGTGCAGTCCAAAGCGCTCACCGCCGTCGGCCGACCGGTCAGGGTCGGCGGTCACATCGGCTTTTTCGAGGTCAATATCACCGACGACACCGGCGCGCTGATCGCCCGCGCCGAGATCAACATGTATTTTCTGAAAAAGTAAGAAACGCGCTAAAAGGGAGCGCATCGGGCCTTGCCCGATGCGCTCCCTTTTTCATTCTTGTGCTGTAGCCGCTCAGTTTTTCTGGCTTTTGCCCTTGATCAGCGCCGTCACCGCTTCGGCGACGGGCTTGCGGTCCGCGTCAAGGAAGAACACCTTGACCTTCGCCGCCTTCGACCAGTCGGCGTTCGCCCACTTGAGCGTCACGGTTTCTTCATCCTCCGCAGCTTCGCTCGCGGCATAGGCCAGGAATCTGCCGTCCTCGGCGTAGAGCGCCGCAGCGTAGTAAACCGCGTCCGCCTGCTTTTGGACTGTGACCTCGTTCTCGCCCATGCTCACGATGCCGCTGTCAGGGTCGTTCGCCTTCACCACGATGGCATAGGTCGAGAAGTGCTTGAGCGTCAGCACGGCGTTTCCGTCGCGGTAGGCCACCTCGACCGGCTCCTTTGTGCCGTCATCGGCAAGATACCAAGCCTGCAGCACACCCTGTTGCGTCCACGTAAACGAAACGGAGACGGTCACCTCACCGTCAAAGCTGTGAATTTCCGTTCCGTTTGCCGTCAGGCTCACATCAAGCACCATGCCCTGTTCGATATCGCCGATGATCTCGGTCTGATCGCTGCTCAGTGCATCGCCGGTGCTGACATACAGCTGAATATCGTTGCCGTCCGCTGTTTCGACGACCGACTGCATCGCCGTCTTGTCCAGCGTGATCGCCGCGTCCGCCATCTTGATCGACAGCGCTTTCGCTTCCAAATCAAGGACGTCGTTCACGGCGCTGACGGGCAGCGTCACTTTTTCCGCTTCCAGCCCGGACACATCGATCTGCGCCGTGCTGTCAGTTTCGAGCTGCTTTTTAAGCTCGTCCTGATCGACCGACTCGATCTTCACGGTACCATCGTCCGCCTTAGTATAGTAGGCGGAGCTGTCCTCCGTCTTATTGCCGATACGCTCCCACTGGGCGGTGCAGATCGTCGTCTTGCCTGCGTGCAGCTGTCCATCGTCAAACACGGTGGAAAGCTTATGCAGATCGCTGAGCGTATAAAGCTTATCTTCCTTGCTGTCCGGATTAGGGCCCACAAAGCCCGTCAGTGTAAAGCCGTCGCGGTGGAACACGGTCTTGAGCTCGTCCGCGTACATGTAGCGCCAGCTCGCCTGATTCGGCAGAAGGACAATGACATCGCTGCAGCGCGCACCGTGCGCCGTTACCGCGCCGTTGCCGTCGAGGAAGATTTACCGCTTACGCTCACGGTTGTTGAGGCGGCATCGGTGCTCCGAATCGGGCGCACGTCTGCGTATAAGCTCATCCGATGTGGGCGGTTGAGATGTATCCGCTGCGGCAAAGTTATCCGCATCCCGCGTGAGGCGATTTTCGAATTCTTGAATTCATAAAAATTTTTTAGGGGGAGGGACAAGTTTCTCTCCCCCTTTTCTATTTTACAATGTGACATCAATTAGGCAATAGGAGGAAACGCTATGCCCCGCAAATCAAATTCTCGCGCCGCACAGGGCGCGGGCACGATTAGAAAGAAGACCGTCACACGCAAGGGTACTGCATACACCTACTGGGAAGCCCGCATCACAACGGGCTATGATTCTGGCACTGGCAAGCAGATCCAGCGCTCATTTTCGGGCAAAACTCAAAAAGAGGTACGAGAAAAGATGCAGGCCATAGCCATCGAGCTTAACAATGGGACTTACAAGGAGCCGCTGAAGATGACCGTGGGCGAGTGGCTCGATATTTGGGCAAAAGATTATCTAAACAACGTCAAGCCTCGCACACGAGAGATTTATGAAGCCTCGATCCGCAATCATTTAAAGCCCGCCTTGGGTACCATTCGCTTAGAAGCACTCGACACACCGACGATCCAAGCATTTTATAATGGACTCAGCTCACCTTGTAAGACACGCGATCATGCTCTCTCTCCTAAAACAATAAAAGACTTGCATGGCATTCTTCACAAGGCTCTTAATCAAGCTGCTGCTATTGGCTACTTGAGATTTAATCCCGCTGATGCCTGCAATATCCCCAAGGCAGTCCGTAAAGAGTTAACGCCTCTCGATACCGAGGACATACAGAAATTTCTCACTGAAATTCGAGGTAATCCGTCTGAAATTCTACTGTCGGTGACTCTTTTTATGGGATTGCGTGAAGGTGAGGTACTGGCCCTCAGTTAGCACAATATTGACTTTGAACACGGTACGGTTCTTATCAACTGCCAGTTACAGCGCTTTTGCGAGGATAAGGGCGTTTACCGCATTGTGCCCACCAAAAACAGCAAAGGTCGGACTATCAAACCTGCCACAGCCGTAATGGATCTGCTCAAGCGCCAAAAGCAATACAGGCAGAAATGCGGCTTAAAGCCGGTACAGCTTGGGAAAATGCCGATTTTATCTTCACAAATGAGTGCGGACACCACTTTGATAACTCGACCATTTACCGCGCTTTCAAAAAGGCTACAACAGCAATTGGACGCCCTGACGCTCGCTTTCACGACCTGCGTCACTCTTACGCAGTCGCTGCTATCCAGTCTGGTGATGATATCAAGACTGTGCAATCAAATCTCGGTTATGCAACTGCTGCCTTTACTCTCGACGTTTACGGTCATGTCACAGAGCAAATGAAGCAAGCAAGTTCAGAACGCATGGATAACTTCATTAAAAGCGTGTCTGGTGGTGAAAAATGAGTTCTTTTCACTCTCATAAGGGAAAACTAAAGGGAAAACCATTCCTTAAAGGCAAAAGAAAAACCCTGTAGCCATTGAAACTACAGGGTTTTTACTTGGAGTGCGTTGACAAAAAAGATGCAGGAGCAAAGCCTTGTGCCGCAAGGGTTTGCGGGCTTTTGAGGCTCGATTTTCCGTTTTGCAATTCGAACCCCCAGCATCTTGTGATGACGGATGAATGATCTGTAAATGTGCGCGTGAATCTGTAAATTAAGTATACGTGAAAATACATAAAACGTCAATTCCAATAGACCAATTTTACGAGCCTTTCATTTGAAGATCCTTTGCGCTATCAATCGTCATGTTTGTTTCCTCCTGTTTTTTGTCTTGGGCGTAGCCTGCGTCAACACAATGGCATAACGTAGTCGGGAAAGCTATTCGTGAACCCGGACAAAGATTTATGCCTGAGCTTGTGAAAAACTTACTTAAATAGAAAGTGGAGACACATTAGCCAATCGCCAGTGCGCCTCCACTCATCATTTCAGTCGGATAATCTGATTATAGAGCATTACGAACTCTTTCTCTACCACCATGTTTTCGTGGTAGTGTCCGAAAAACCAGTATTGGAATCGGCATCGCTCTCGAACCTCATCGAGAAAGTCTGTCAGGGCATCCCGTTGGAACAACCCACCGCTGAATGTGTCCTGAATGCTACTGGGGCAGCAGTGGGTGATGATGTAGTCCACGTCCCAACCTGTTTTGTCCAGTGCTTCTCTTGCGGTCCGGTATTCGTCCTCGCCGGGCAGCTCCTTTTTCCACCAGGAGCGGTGATTGACTCGGTAGAGAGCGCCTGCGGCGTTGAGCTGCCGCAGCTTTCGCTCATAGTCCGGATTATCCGGTTCCAGAATGCCGTCCCGGATATCGTGGCTGCTGGCGCCGCCCATGGTAAATATCCGCTTTCCGCAGATGTTATAAAGCTGGCCCCGCATCAGATGCAGGACGCTGGGGCGTATGGCCTGTACCAAGCCGCCGTGCCATTGGCTGATTGGATAGTTGCGGAGCAGATCATAGTTTTCATGGTTTCCGCTGACGAACAGCGTGGTAAAGGACCTGGTCTCCAGCCAGTCCAGCCACTGCTGCTCCGCATCGCCGCCATCCCAGATACCGCCGAAGTCTCCACAGATGATGAGGCAATCCTCTTTGGTCAGGTCACGTTGCTCATGGAATGCTGCAGGCAGGAGCCTGCTGAAATCACCGTGCGTATCACCGGTTATAAAAATGGCCATTTCTTTTCTCCCTTTTCTATTCATTCTACTTCCTGTTCCAGCACCACATCCGAGTCTCGGAAGTGGATGTGGATGGTTTCCGCATCCTCCACCGTGATCTTTTGGATGACCTGCCGGACGAGCTCATTGTCAAATTCCGTGTAGCCCGCGGCGCATTCCATGACACTGTCCCACATCTGCCGGCGTCTGGCAGCCTGTTCCTCCAGATTGACCTCTGCCTGCTGCGCGTCTGCGATCTGCGCCTTAAGGGATTCCTTCTCATCCGTCAGCGCTTTCATTCTGGCATTCAGCTCGGTATCGGCCATGTTGACGAGCAGCCGATCCAGCACATCGCTTTGCTCCCGGCTCACCGCATCCATACGCTTCTTCAGCTGCAGCAGCCGTGCACCGGCCTGAGATAACGCCTGCCTGGCTTCCTCCGCCATGGCCAGCACATTGGGGCAGACCTCCTGCCGGATGGCGGCGTACTCGTTCATGGCCGCGAGGATGGCGCTGTGCAGCTTGCCTTCATCCAGTGTCGGAGAGTGCTGGCAGTATTTTGTACCGAACTCCAGCCGGGAGACACAGCGCCACACGATGCGCTTTTTCCCATTTCTGGCCCATGTGACCCGCTTGTAGGGGGAGCCACACTCGCCGCACACCAACAGTTCTGTCAGCGCGTATTTACCGGAGTATTTCCCAAGTTCCGTTTTTCCGCTCTTTTGCAGCACCTTCCGTTTGCTGGACCGGCGCGTCATCTCCTGCTGCACCTGATTGAACAGATCCCTTGAGACAATGGCCGGATGGCTGTTCTCCACATAGTACATCGTGCGTTCGCCACGGTTCTTTTTGACCTTTTTGTTGATGCAGTCCGTCACATAGGTTTTCTGCAGCAGGGCGTCTCCAATGTACTTTTCATTGGTCAGGATATTGTGGATGATGGAGGGAGACCAGCGCTCTACACCCTGTGCGGTGGGAACACCGTCCTCGTCCAGCTCCCGCTTGATCTGTCCCAGGGTGCAGCCGTCCAGATACCTGTGGTAAATGCGGCGGATGATCTCCGCTTCCTCCGGTACGATCTCCGGCTGTCCGTCCGCCCCCTTCCGGTATCCCAGCATCTTTTTGTACTGGAAGGTGACCTTTCCTGCCTCCGCGCTCTTCTGCTTTCCCCATGCGACATTCTTGCTGAGAGACTCGGATTCCGCCTGGGCGAAGCCGCTGAACAGGGTGATGAGAAATTCGCTGGATTCCGTGAGGGTGTTGATGTTTTCCTTCTCGAAGTACACCCCAATGCCGTTTGCTTTCAGGAGCCGCACCGTATCCAGACAATCCACCGTGTTTCTGGCAAAGCGGGAGAGGGACTTGGTGATGATGAGGTCGATGTGTCCCCGCTTGCAGGCGGTGATCATCTTGTTGAACTGCGTCCGTTTTTTCAGGCTGGTGCCTGAGATACCCTCATCGGCATAGATCCCTGCCATCTCCCAATCCGGGCTGTCCTGGATCTTCTGGGTGTAGTAGGTCTTTTGCGCCTCATAGCTGTTGAGCTGCTCTTCGCTGTCCGTCGAGACGCGGCAGTAGGCCGCTACGCGCATTTTTCCGTCATGGTCTCTGTGCAGTTCTTCCGGTTTTCTGGTTGCGGGGATCACCCGCACCCGCCGCTCTAAGGTGGCTGCTGTCGCTTCCATGGATCATTCATCCTTTCCTGTCGCTTTTTTATCCGTAAATATAAGAGTTACTTCGGTATCCTGTGAGATGGTGATATGGGAAACCGCTCGTTGGAAGCGTCTCCAATCCGCCTCTGTCAGACCATCTGACGGCTCAGATTCGGCAGACGGCTCTGGACAGCAGGCATACCGTGCTGCCGCGCCCTGCAGGATCAGCGCCATCACCGCTTCCGGCGAGGCCGGCTGCTCCAGCCCCCGGTTGATGGCATTGTCCAGCCGCATGACCTCCGCAGAGGGCGTGTAGGCGGTGCAGCTGGGCTGTTCATGGTTTCGGAACTGACGGACGATCCCGTTTAGCGTCGCATCCATGTCCATGACCGCGGTATTCCCGCAGCCTTCGCATCTCAGATACAGCTTGCCGCTGTTCTGCCAGCCGCCGCCCAGCCGGGTCATCTTCCCGCCGCAGGTGCAGCGGAAGTATGGAGTCAACCGCGCAATGGCAGGCTTCTCTCCGTGGGACTGCTTCCTGGCATTCTTTTCCGCCGTCTTTTCCTGCGCCGTTTGGAAAATATCCGCTTCCACCAGTATGGGGTATCCCTCCTTACCGGTGTAACGGGGATTTTCCAAAAGGCGCTTTACCTTGTGCTTGTTCCAGAGCGGCACTTCCAGGCAATACGGAACGCCCTGCCGGTTCAAGGCGTCCGAGATGGCCTGATAGGAAGCCCCGGCGTTATAGAGCGTAAAAACCATACTGACGGTCCGCTGCTCCTCCGGCACGATTTCCAACGTACCGTTTTGGATCTGATAGCCGTATAACACCTTGCGGTTGATCATCTTGCCGCCACCTCCCATTGTTCTGTCAGCTCCAAGCCTCCGTAAAGCCGGAAGCGGATACGGTTTTGAGACTCTGCAATAATCTTCTCCACCAGACGTTCGAACAGCTCTTCATCGAAGCCGTCCAGCCGTTCCGGTCCGTTGAGAAGCGTCTGCTCCACCTTGCGGAGCGCATCCATCGTTTCGTCTATCGCTTCGTTCTCTGTCAGCCTGCGCCGCTCCCCGCGAAGCTGCGCCAGTCTGGCGCTGATGGCATTCATGCGGGCGGCGCAGATATCCGCGTCCAGCAAGCCATTGGCCCGCAGAGTGCTGATCTTATGGCTTTCTTCTGTTGCTTCCGCGATGGCCCGGTTGATGGCCAGCACCTGCGGATGATTCTGCCGCAAGATCGTGCCCAGTGTGTTCAGCTGCCGGAGGGCCGGGGCCAGAATGATGTCCGCGTTGCTTTTGAGCCTGTGGTACATCCGCAGGAAGGCGGCATGGATCTCCGTTTCCGGGATGCGTCCTACAGGGCAGTCCGCGGCGTGGCGGTCGTGGGTTCGGCAGACCCAGGTCACATATCCGTTCTGGCTGCTTCGGCGCTGAAACACCGTCCCGCAGTTCCCGCAAACGATTTTTAAGGCAAGAGGGCTTTTTTCTCTGCGCTTTTTCTCTTTCTGCGCTTTCTTTTGCAGCAGTGCCTGCACCCGCTCAAAGGTGTCCCGGTCGATGATAGCTGGATGGGAGTTCTCCGTGTAGTATTGCAGGCGTTCCCCGTGATTTCGTTTCTGCACGAAGGGGAAACCGCAGCTGTAGGATTTCTGGCTCAGAGCGTCTCCGATATACTTTTCATTGGTCAGCAGGTATCGAACCCCCGTTTCTCTCCAGCATTCCGCGCCGGACTGGGAGGGGATGCCTTTCGCCGTCAGCTGCTCCGCGATCCATCCGGAGCTGCGCCCCTTGAGGTATGCGTCGAAGATCCAGCGCACCGTGGCGGCTTCCTCTGGGACGATCTCAAGATCTTTCTTATTTACGATTCGGTATCCGTAAGGGGCGGTGCAGGTGATAAATTCCCCACGCTCCATCCGCCGCTGATAGCTCATCTTCTGATTGGCGGAGATGGAGATGGATTCTTGCTGGGCAAGAGAACCGGAAACGCTCACCATCAGTTCGGTGGTGAGCGTTTTCGTGTCGATATTTTCTTTTTCAAACCGGACGCTGACGCCCATGGTGGATAACTCCCGCAGGGCGGACAGGCAGTCTCTGGTATTCCGGGCGAAGCGGGATACGGACTTCACCAGAATTCGGTCGATCTTGCCCTTTCGACAGTCTGCCATCATCCGGTTGAAGTCCTCCCGCCTATCCATCCGGGTGCCGGTGAGCCCTTCGTCGGCATACACGTCTACCAACTCCCAGCCGTCATGCTGGGCGATCTCCTCCGTGTAGCTGCGGATCTGGGCGGCGTAGGAATGCAGCTGATCCTTGGAGTCCGAACTGACCCGGCAGTAGGCTGCCACCCGCAGATGTTCCGCTTCCCGCGTCTGCGGCGCGATGATTTTTACCTGTGCCATGTTTTTCACTTCCCTGTATCTTTTTTGTCAACACACAAGCTACCACACGATCCGCAGAATATCCAGCACTATTCCCAAACAGTCTGCGGGGAATATTTCTCTCTGGCCAGTCTCTTGGCGTAAGACAGTTCTTCCGCGCTCAGCAGGCCGATTTCCGCCAGATGCTCCAGCATCCTGACTGCCAGCCGATACTGCAATTCTTTCTTTGCGTCGATCATCTTCCCACCTCAAAATAGCTCTCCGGCTTTTTCTCCCGCAGAAACCTTGTCACTTCCCGCAGGCTGCCGGTCCTCCGCATTTCCGGCAATGCCTCACTCACAGCCTGGGCGTATCTGCGCCCACGGCAGGCCCGTTCATCCAGAATGGCGATGACGCAGGTATCGCTCTCCGTGCGGATGGCCCGTCCAAATCCCTGGCGCAGCTTGATCTGCATCTCTGGTACAGCTACCTCACGGATGAATGCGTGAAGGGAAGGATACTTTTCCAATTCCCGCTCCTTCCGGGCGTCCGGATAGGCGAAAGGCAGGCGTGGGATGATCAGCAGAGATACACAGTCGCCGGGGAAATCAAAGCCCTCCCATGCCGCGCCGGTGGCCAGCAACACCGCTCCCGGCGTGTGCCGGAACTGTTCGATGATGTGGGGCGCGTTGCGGCCCAGCGTCAGCAGTGGGAATGGGAGAGATTCCTCCCACAGCCGCTCCTTCACAGCCGACATGGCTGCGTAGGATGTAAAGAGCACCAGCGCGTGACCGGTGGCTGCTTTGATGAGTCCGACGAGCTCGGCAGTCAGCTCATTAAAGTACACATCCGTATCCTCCACTCTCTGGCGGGGCGGGATTTGCGGAAGGTAGAGCAGGCAGTTGTTCCGGTAGTCAAAGGGGGATGGAGAAACGGATTCCATGACACGGTGTCCCTTCTCCAATCCTGCCTGCGTTTTGAAACGGCGGAAATCACTGCCCACCGCCATGGTGCCGGAGGTCAGAACAAACGCCTGATCCGGCTGCCACAGGATCTTTTTCATCCGCTGCGTGATGTCATCAGCCGCGGCGCACAGCATGGCGCCGCCTGTGCTGACATCTTCGGCAGTGTAAAAAGTCATATCTGTCTGGGGTCTGGTGAACAGCTTGACTGCATCCAGCACCGTATTCAGCTGGCAGCTTCCCAGCGGGGAGAGCAGGCTGCCGATCTGCCGCTGGATGATGGGCAGTGTGCGGGATGGCGCGGTCAGCAATCGCAAACAGGCTTCCACCGGCTCCGCTTCCTCTCTGGGCTGTGCCAGCTTGCGCAGCAAAGGACCTGTGCTGTCCTCCAGCATTTCTGCCGCCAGTAAGTACCGTTCCTGTTTTAGCTGAAGGATAAGGTTTCGTATCTCTTCGGCCGCCAACGTCACACCCAGCATCTGCTGTGCAGTTTCCGGGAGCTTATGGGCTTCATCCACGATGATGATGCTGTGCTCCGGGAAGATGGGGCGTTTTCCCTCGCTGCGGTGGATGGCGTCTGCCACCAGCAAATTATGATTGCAGATTTGAAACAAAAATTGATTTTTGTCGCAGGTCTTGAGGAACCGCTGATAGCGGCAGTCCCTCTGTTTGCAGTCGCAGACCTGCGGTACGCAGACACGCTCCCGGTCATAGCCGCTGAGATGAGAAACTCTGTCCATGTCCAGCGTTTCCTTAAGAGTCCGGAGCGCTGCCAACGCTTCCGGATTTTTCTTTCCAAGATTTACCTGACGCAGCCGTCTGTCCAATCGCTCGTCGCAGACATAATGGCTTTTGCCTTTGCGGATGACCGCTTTCAGTGGCTTGGTAAGAATCCCGTCCGCCATTAGGACGCAGGACAGCAGCGGCAGATACTCCGTCAGCACCGCGTTTTGCAGCGCGATACTGGAAGTGGAAATGATGATGGGGCGGGCGATCTGCCCTGTCGGGAAAGCAGACGCTGCCGTGGCAGCCGCCAGATAGGCGTAGGTCTTGCCGATGCCCGTCCCGGCATCGCACAGGGCGATCTTCCCGTCCTGCATGGCTTCCAGCATCCGGTGACTCAATTGGATCTGCTCCGGACGCTGCGCCATACCGTGGGCGGGAAGAAGGTCCTGAAAAATATGGTCGATCAGTTTATGGGCTTTCAGCCTGTTGTCATTGGTATTCATCCGATAATTACCTCTTTTCCTGTCATGCTTTGTTTTCGTTTCCACCGTATTTGCAGCGCGCGCCCCGGTGGGAAAAGGGAACAATACGGACAAGGTCCGGCAAGACCTTCACGGGTGTATTTCCGGGATCTCTACTGCTTTCAATCCCGGAGCAGCCCAGCCTCTTCATGCTGGCCAGTGCATTGTGTCTCATTATCTGCCCGGACAGCGTCTCTGCGGGCGGCGCTGCCAACGCCGCCCCTGCGCAGGTAAAATCGCTCGCCGCAGGAAGCTGCAAGGCTTCCCACGGGTCGTGGCGCACACTGCGCGGATCGCTCTTCTGTCCGGGTGGTTATCCGTATTGCTGGTATGCAATTTTCAAGGAACAGCGAGGGGCGATTCGGAGCCCCTCACTGTCCTCCCGAAAATTGCGTTCGGTGAATACCCTTATTTCGAGGAATTTTCAAAAAACTTTTTGAGATCCCGCAGGATGCGGTCTCTCCGCTTGATGACTGCCCGCTGGCTGACGCCCATTCTTTGGGCGTATTCCCGTGTAGACGCGCCGTCGAAGAACAGGGCGTTGATGAGTTCCCGGTCGGTATCCTTTAGTGACAGCAGCGCCAGCAAAAGGATCTGCTTCTGTTCTGCCAGATTCCGAAGTTCCTCACGCTCCAGTGCCTCCGTTTCGGCGCTGGGGGCCGTTTCTGCTCCGACATAGTCCGGCAAAAGCGCATCTTCCTCCATCTGCTCCAGAGAGAGCAGTTTTCCGGAGGACTGTTCCTCCATGATGTAGCGCTCCCTGCGGTCTGCCTGCGCATAGGCGAGGTAGACATCCTCCGGCACCTCTACGTCCATACCGTCTACAGTGATGATATTGGCGATGACTTCGCCACCTTCGTTTCGAACGCGCCGATAGTTGCGTTCTTCCTGCCATTTTTTCATGATTCATGACTCCAATCTCAGATTTTTTTGAAATGTCTGAGATGGGGTCACGGATATTTAGCGATATAGGGCTGCCAGCGTCTGCGCATTGTGTGCCTTTCCGCTTTTCAGCCAAAGAAAGGCGCAAAAAAAGAGCCTTACGCATAGCTGAAAAGCTACTTGTAAGGCTCCTAACTCAATGTTCCCATATTCGATGATGGGTGGCTGGTGCGCTTGACGAAGTCATATCAATTGGATTTTTAATTTATGCCTGAACATATCCCATAAAGTGGATGGGCGTGTGGATCAGGGGGTGAGCATCCGGTGTCAGCACCGTGATGCCGATCTGTTCGCCGCACTTGGGGCATTTGGCGATCAGGTCAGGGTGTTCCGCTCTGTGCAGAGCAAACAGCCTGTACTGAGACTGCTCCGCACCACTGGGGATATCCGCGATACGGCCCTTGCCGCACAGCGGACAGCGCAGGGAATTGGTTTTTGACATAGCGCCTCTCTTTCTCTGTTCTCTTTTTTGAGAACAGCGCATGAAAATTTTTTACAGCAGGTTATGGTTCTCCAACCGAATGCGCATGGCCTGCTTGGATACCTGAAAGATACCTGCCATATCCGTCACCAGCTGTTGATTCGTCCGTCCGGAGCGCAGCTGATAGAAACAGCGCTTGACCTGCGGCAGCGGCAGCAGAAGGATAGATCCCAGCAGGTTCGCCTGCACTTCCAATGTGTTGTCGCTCTCATCGCCGGAACGGAGCGCCGCGTTTTCGCCGGTCCCGCTGAACTGTTTCTTATGGAGTAGCCAGTGCCCCAGCTCATGGGCGCAGGTAAAGCGCAGCCGCCCGGTAGATGCTTCCTCTTCGCAGAGAGAGCAGTCGATGAGGATGGTGCCGCCCTTGACGGGAAGAAGGTCATAGCGGTGGTTTTCCCGGTCATAGATCGCTGTGAGACCGTCGTCAAAGATGGTCTCGCCCAAAACCCGCCCATTATTCCGCAGATATTGATACTCCAGCACCAGCCCCTGTGCCTCGATGATGTCCTCAATGGGAATGGCTGCGGGGGAACCGTAATAAAGTCTGGGGTCATAGGCGATGATCACATCGCGGGCGATCCGCTCCAGCGCCTGTTCGCGGTAATATGCTTTTTTCATGCGTCTATTTCACCGCCCTCTTTGGATTTCTTTGCGCGCTGGGTGATCCGGTCGATAAATTCCTGCCACTCCTGGTCTGTGGCGTCTGCCTCCTTCGCCGTGCGGAGCGCGGCCCGGACGATCTCCCGATCCATGATGTAGTCCGGCAGGTCTGCGGATACCCGGTTATTCTGGGACTTGGCGGCAAGATCCAGCATCTGCTCAGTTTCCACCTTGCTCAGATGCAGTTCCTGCTCCAACCGTTCCAAATATGCGCGCGTCGGCGCCGGTCTGCGGTCGTTTTCAATGTTGCTCAGATAGACCGGCGACAAGTCCAGCTTTGCCGCCAGCGTGCGCAGGGACAATCCGATAGATTGCCGTTTCTCTCGAACGAAGCTGCCGAATGTCTGTTCCAAGTAACTCACCTCCTATCCGTGTTCTCTTCTCTGGAAACACTGTAGCCTCAGTATAGCAAACATTCGTTCGATTGGCAAGACGTGAAAAAGATGGTGTTCCCCGCAGGGAACACCATCCAGAAATTATTTCAGCCACGCTGCCATATCCCGCATTTCCTCCAGCACTGCTGCTGGGCTGACGATGCGAATCTTACCGCTAAAGGTAAAGACCCAACTGAAGAACGGAGAGCTTGGCGCGACCTCGACTGTGGCACGGAAATGCTGTTCATCTACAGTTTCCGTCTGCACATTTTCACCGAAGCGGTCGATGACGCTGCGCATGATCTCATTATCGCACAGCAGCTCTACGGTACAGAGGTTGTCCGGGTACATCCCAAACACCTTGCGGACATACTCCGCCGGATCAAAGTCCGGTGTCTGGACTGCCGTATGTTCCAGCGGTTCGACTGCCGTCATGCGATCCACCCGAAATTGTGCAATTTTTCCGTGCTTTTCCGACCAGCCTACGGCATAATAGCAATCTCGGCTCCAGATAAGGGCATACGGGCTGAACTGATAGCGGTAGCCGTTATGCTTGAGTATCTTTTCTTTCTGCGGGGTGTATTCGTAATACTGAAAGGTGATCTGCCGTTTTTTCTGAATGGCGTTATGGATCTCATCCACGCTGTAATAGATGTACTCATTCTCCGGTTTGGCGGTGCCGTCCATATAAATATGCCGATCCAACTGGCGGGCATGAGATTCACTGGTGAGCTTACCCAACTTTTCAATAAGCCGCTCGCTCTTTTTGGCCGTAATAAAGCGGGAGGATTCTACCGCGTCCACCAGCAGCTTCAGCTCCGGCAGTTCAAACAGTCTCTCCCCCACGAAGTATCGATTCTGGGTGCTTTTGACGCATACGATGTCCATACCGCTGCTTTGCAAGACTTCAATAGCGGAATATACGCTCTTGCGCCCCGCCTGAATGCCATGCTCCTGCCAGAAGGCAAGAATATCCGCCACAGAGGCCGGATGCTGGTCATCCGTATGCTCATACAGATACCGCTGTAATAGCAGCAGGCCGTATTGGGATTCATTTTTCATGTAGCAGCACTCCATTCAAATGAGAAAAGGCGCGGCGGCAATGTGTAACCGTCAAACGCAGCAGCGGATGAAAGATTTTCCGCGAAAAAGAGAGAATACCCCTTATAGAGCGTAGAGTTCACGCACTATGCGTGTACTCTACGCGAAAAATGGAGGAGCGCTGGCGGTAGAGGCTGAGAAAGAGGCTTCATTTGATTTCCTGTTCCAGCATATCGAATTCAGGTGTGGAGAAGAACTCACCGAGGGTGATCTCAAGACCATCACAAAGCTTCTTAATCGTCACGACGCCCGGATTTTTGCTTTCATCATTAAGGATACTCTTGATGGTTGCCTGAGGAACAGCAGATAGATTTGCTAACCCGTTCGGCGTAATTTTTCGTTCTGCGCAAAGTTGGCGGATGCGAAGTGCAACAGTTTCCCGAGTATCCATAGTGTAAACCTCCATGACGATTTATCACTATGGTAAATTATTTGAGAAAAGGTTATTAGTGATACTTCACTAATTGAAAAATATGTGCTAATATAGTGATATAACACTATATTGCCCATGTGGCCGGCACCTGGCTTACAATTTATCCACCGATAAATTGGGAGGTCAG
>OGCQ01001819.1_pt1 | contig 24066 bp, 22 predicted proteins | sample 1570161 | NCBI WGS metagenome assembly OGCQ01 (sample SAMEA4384402, study PRJEB24528) | human gut metagenome
GCGGCGCTTTGGCTGAGCCAAAGCGCCGCGCCGCCCCCTGCGGCTATATTCTCTCTCAGGGCTTTAATTCTCAGACCGTCCTCTCATCCAATAATCAGCCTTCTGGTAGCGATTTTATCCAGAAAGGCTCTGTCATGCTCAACAAAAAGCAGCGCCCCATTCATATCCGAGAGCATTTCCTCAATCTGTATGCGGGAAAAGATATCAATATAATTGAGCGGCTCATCCCATACATAAAGATGCGCCCGCTCGCATATAGAACGCGCTAAAAGCACCTTCTTTTTCTGGCCGTCGCTGTAAAATTGCATTTCCCTTTCAAAATGCTCTCTTTTAAAATCCAGCTTCCTGAGCAGCGTCTTAAAAAGGGCCGTATCCACGCCGCATTTGCGCGCATATTCATCCAGCTCGCCCCGCAAAAAGGATGCGTCCTGAGGAACATAGGATATTTTCAAGCCGGAGCCAATGGAAAAACGCCCGGTAAAATCGACGTCTCCACCGCAGATTAATTTCAGCAGACTGCTCTTGCCGCTGCCGTTCCTGCCTTCCAAAGCCACCCGCTCTCCTCGTCCTATTTCAAAGGTTATTGGACCGCAAATCTGCTTGTTATCATAAAACAGGCTTAAATCCACCCCTTCAACAAGCCTCGCAGCGTGATAAGCTAAGCCCTCCAGCCTCAGGCTGTCTGTTTTTTCAATATTCTTAAGCAAGCCTCGCTTTTCTTCAACAGCCATCTCGGCGCGTCTCTCCATATTCTTTCTGGTCTGCTGAAGCTTGCGCGATTTTTCGCCTATATACGCCCGGCCCCCTATGCTCTTTGTTTCCTTCCGAAGCTTTCCGCCGCCAATCTTAGAGCGCTCTGCCCTGTCCGCCCATTGCCCCGCCTGTTTTGAAGCCGCCTCCAGGCGTCTTATATCCTTTTTAAGCCTTTGGTTCTCCGCCTGTTCAAAAGCGTCCTGCCTGCTCTTATTTTGATACCAGGAGGTAAAATTCCCGCTTTGCACAGTCAATCCCGACCGTTCCAAACTTAATACATGATCCGTACAGCCGTCCAGAAACGCCCTGTCATGAGAGACCAGAATAAAGCCCTGCTTTGTCCTTAAATAATCCGCCGCCCGTTCCCTGCCAAGCATATCCAGATGATTGGTCGGCTCATCTATAAGCAAAAAACCGTTAGGCTTTAAAAACATAGCCGCCAAAAGCGATTTTGCCTGCTCGCCTCCCGAAAGGCTGCAAAACTCCCGGTCAAGGCAGGAACCATCCATCCCCATCAGATTAAGCTCTCTTTCTAAAATCCAATCCTCCGTTTGTCCCGCTATGTCCTTAAGCACCTTACGAGTCTGTCTCCGCTTATCCTCAACCGCATATGGAAAATACTCAAACTGCACGTCCGCCCTTATCTGGCCTGTGTAATCATATTCCCCCATAAGCAGCTTGAGAAAAGTAGTCTTTCCCTTGCCATTCCGGCCTATAAAGCCCAGCCGCCAAGAAGTATCTATTTGAAAGGATACATTTTCAAATACATTTTCCGCGCTGTTATAGCCAAAGGTTAAATTCTTCACACTTATAACCGACATAAATGCCCACCTCCAAAAAAAATTCCGTTTCCACAGACAAAATAGCTGCAAAAACGGAATAAACAGACATCTTTATGCCGTAACAAAGCCTGAAAAAAAGAATAAGAACAAGCAATTCCGAATTAAGCAGCAAACAAGGCGCAAAGCCTGCAATGCCTGCGGCTTATAAAACTAATTCGCAATTACTTAATTCTCATTCTTTCACCCCTGACTGCATTTTTTAATTGACTGGCACTATCCTGCCGTACGTCGTTATAAGTATAATATATTTTTGCTTAAACCGCAACTGCTAATTATTAAAAGTCTCGTATATGACCATTAATCTCTCCATATCCCTCAAATTTTTCAATAGCCCCTTAAGCCGTCTCCTGTACAGTCTTTTGCCCAATCCAAATAACCGCTCTTTTCCATTTCTATTGTGCATACACACTTTCTCTGCCCTCATATAACCCTCCATATGTTACCTATTTTTTAACATTATATACTAATAATGTTAATAAGGCAAGCGCTTTCGTTATTATTTATTAACATTTTATTCCATTATATGCCTGCACGCTTATCCTCCCGACTATTTAACCCTTGCTCCGTATAAACCTACGTTCAGCCAGATAATACGCCCTGCCTCAAGCAAGTTATGCATCAAATTATTCAGTTTGCAAAAACCGCTTGCACTTCACAGAAAGCTATGCTATAATCATTTAGCATTAGTACGGACGTTCCTCTTAAAGGCATGCCTTTAACGAACTTCTATGAGGGAAGGAGAGAAACAAATGAACGTTATTCAAGCCATTGAAGCCGAACAGCAGCGCAAAGATATTCCCGATTTTCGCGTTGGAGATACTGTAAAAGTATGGGTTAAGGTTATTGAAGGAAACCGCGAAAGATTACAGGCCTTTGAAGGAACTGTTATCGCCCGCCGGAACGGCAGTTCCCGTGAAACCTTCACGGTTCGCCGCGTTTCCTACGGCGTGGGTGTGGAACGCACGTTCCCTATACATTCGCCGAAAATTGACCGTATTGAAATTACCCGCCGCGGCCGCGTGCGCAGAGCTAAGCTCTACTATCTGCGCGACAGAATTGGTAAAGCCGCTAAGGTCAAGGAAGCAATTCAATAATTTCTGCTGTCATAAAAGCGCGCCCTGCGTTTTATACTCTAGGGCGCGCTTTTAATTATTACTTCCCTATTATCCTCAATCTCTCTTCCCGCTTTAATTATAAATCCAAATCAATTCCTCCTGTTGACTTAATTCATCTATTGAAATATAATATCATTATTATATGCGGATGTGGTGAAATTGGCATACACGATGGATTTAGGTTCCATTGCCCCAGGGCGTGCAGGTTCAAGTCCTGTCATCCGCACCATCAAAGGGCTACAAAAAAGATGTAGCCCCCGAAACCCCCGATTTTATCGGGGGTTTCGCCGTTTCTACGGCAGAAAAAACAGCAAGCGATTTTGTAGATGTGAAAAAGATACTTTTCCCTTTCTGAAATGAGTTGAACTCTCACACAACCGAATATCCGCAGTCAAGCGCATGGATCAATCAAGTCCATGCGCTTTTTTTATTTCCGCTGAAAGGAGGAAAACGATGCGAAAGCAAACCGACTTAGCCAAGGTCAAGCAAACAGCCCTTGCTCTGCTCTCCACAGAGATCAATGAAACTCCGTACTCACCGATGATCGTCAAGCACCCCTTCACCGACACCGGAGTAAGTGCTATCCCCGATGGCAAAGGTGGCGTGGAAATGATCGATCTCACAGAAGATGATGCACAGCTCAGGTGGCGACAGGCTATGGCACGGCAGATCGATAAGGCAGATAGTGCCTACGCAATATATATGATGGTCACCAAGCCCTACGCGCTGACCTTTCTGAAATTCACAATGCCCCATCTCTCAAGAGAAGATATGTCTCAAATCCTCGCCAGTGCATGGACGAGATCTGAAGCACCGCACCAGGACGTAAACGTTACCGTCAACCAGCTCCTACGGATGTTCAAGCAAGCCGATCCCACTTGCCTCATGGAGCAAGACGAATATATCCAGTTCAAGACATTGGACGACACGGTGACTGTCTACCGAGGGGTAACCCCTCACAATGCTAAAAGTGTGAAAGCGTTATCCTGGTCACTGAATCAGGAAACAGCCGAATGGTTTGCCCACCGCTTCGGCGAGAACGGAACGGTCTACGAAGCACAGATCGACAAAAAGCATATATACGCATATTTCGGTGGAAGGAACGAATCCGAAGTGATCGTCGATCCTTCCTATCTGACAAACATTACGGAGGTACAGGATCTGTCCTCCGATTTTTTATTATCACAAGAATAACGGAGGTAACGAAATGACCATATACCAAGAAGAAATGCAGCGCAAGGCACAGCACTACGGATGCATCACCAGTTATGACGAAGCAGACCAGCTCCTGCTCATCTCGCACAAAGGAGTCCATCTGACCGCAATCAACCCCGAAGGATTTATGTTCTACAACAGCAAGGATCTCACCGATCCCGAATCCCGTGAGGTATTCTCCCACCTTACGGACGATGCTGAAACCGTTCGAGAGTATGTCGGCCTCTACGAGTCAGCCCCACAGATGAAACCGAAGGACGTGCAGAACTACCGTAAGTTATCCGAGTACGGCGACGTAGTGTTCGCCGGAATGTACAGTCAAAAGCACGGCTTTATGTTCTGTAGCTGGCGGCAGTCAGACGGCGGCAGATATCTTGCACACGGCGACTACTCACCCGACTACCTCTCATCCAAGGAGAACTTCGCCGTCCGTGCCGGACTCGTCGATGACAATAAGCTGTTCACCAAAGAAGAAGCCGAGGAACTGTTCAAGTGTGCAGCCTTCGCAAGAGATAACTGCGAGTCGCTGACTTACGAACAGGATCGAGGTCTCATGGAGCTGATGGAGAAGCTCCAAACGGCGTATCCGCACCTAAAGGATAATCCGCCCACCTTCGATGACGGCGAAAACCCAATATTAAATATGTAAGAAACATATAGCCCACGGTTTTGAACCCCAAACAAAACCGTGGGCTTTTTCTATTTACAGAGAAAGGAGTCCCACACGGATGTATTTCAGCGACAACCCCTCCGACCGATATTACGAGCGAATGATGGTCGGCATTCCTACCGCCGATGCACATGGACGGCAGGCGGCAAAAAGAAAATTGTATGGCGATGCATCAACCGCATTGAACACGCCAAGAAATACTGTCATAACTCACCCTCCGTAGAGGAAAGCATACTGCAACGGGCAGTGATGGCGGCGATCATGGAAACCGCCAACCAAAATGCAGAGGTGCTGCGGACACTAAAGACGCATATCGGCATGGGCTTGGCGGGAGAAAAGAGCGAGGATAACAGCATCGACCTACAGATACGGATCGCCGAAATCGACGCAGAATTCAAAAAAATGCTCGACCGAGTGTCCACCGACACCATCGAAGCCTTTGACGAGAAAACTGCAACTCGGCTCATGAACGAAAAAAGCCGCCTGCAACAGCAGCTCGACAACATAGCCGACGCTGAGCAACGGCGAGAAAACGCAAAATCCCGACTCGATGATATCTATACAATACTGGACGGCATAAAAAACCGTCCGATGGAATACGATAACCAAATCGTCCGTCAACTGCTCGAATGCATAGTGGTTGACTCAAAAGAACAGGTCACCGTAATATTCAAAGGCGGTCTCAAATCGGTGCAGCCGCTGACCAAATGACAGCGGCTCACCTCCGCCCTTAACCTTGAAAGTTCAAGATTTTTTGTAAGGGTACAAATACCAACCTAAAAAGGCGAAAAAATCTTTTTTATAGTCCTCTCACATATTAAGACGTCACTTTTGATAAAAAAGTGGCGAAGAGAAAATCCCTGTTTAGAGGGGTTTTCTCCTTTTTTATGCCCGTTTTCCGGCGCTGGAAGCGCATTTGAGGCGGTTCCCGTATATAGCTTTACTCCTTGTCTCTACACGGAATACTCCAATTTGCACCCGATGCACCCGCGCCGGTGAAAGTTTGCGATTTGCACCCATCCCGCTTATGCCTTATCTTTTTTCCCGTTTTGCACCCTGCCAAAAAACGAATCCAAAGCCAATAATGCTCACCTCTTAAAGATAGAAAAAGCCCACGGATTTCTCCGTAAGTCTACATCTAAATGACCGTCCGTCCCGTATATCCATAAGGTAGGAAATCCGCCCGGAAAGCTCCCTATTTCCACGCTTTCGGAATTGTGGTAGAATGATACACAGACTAGTGGATTTGAAGTTGTGGAGGCAAAAATGAATTGGATAGATGAAGTATCTTTAAAAATGAAGAAGAAAAACCAGGTCCTATTTTCTAAAAACTCAGAATATTTGCAGGATTTAATCATGCTGTTTGAAACGCAAAATCATTGGGTTATGGCGCTATGGGCATTTGAATTTGCGTCCGAATCTATTGCAAAACTCGAAGAAAAATATCCAGAAGAAAAGCGCCCACGAGAAGCGCTGGAAACAGTTAAAGACTGGGCATCTGGAAAAATTAAAATGCGATTAGCACAGCGAAAAATATTAGATTGCCATGCGTTTGCAAAAGAAATTAAAGATAAAGAAGATATTGCAATTTGTCATTCCATAGGACAGGCTTGTGCAGTAGTGCATACTGCTGGACACGCAATAGGCTATCCGATATATGACCTTACAGCGATTATCTATAAATATGGGATTGAAAATTGTAAAGACGCAGTAGAGCAACGGAAACAGCAATATGTCGAAAAGGTAATATACTGGAACGAACATCTATGTGATTATAAAGGCACATGGGCAGATTTTATGCTCAAATAAGATTTCCATTTGCTGGCCTCATAGCAATAGAATGACAAATGGCTGCTATTTATCGAGCAGACAAGGAGGTGGCGCATGCCCACTACTATGCGATTTGACCTCCCATCATTTTTATTTCTACCCCTGTTATTTGCTATAATTTCTCCAAAAATCACTTTTTAGGTATACGACTGTTTTTCAAGGGTATCTGGAGGAAAATAGCCGAAATACTCGTATAGGCTAATAATTATATAGATACCAACAAATATGGCATAATCATGTAGATAGTGTGGAGGACAATGCGCCATAGTGAGTTTTTATCATCTCTGACGTCTTGACACAAAAGCATTTATCAATTATCTCCATTATGCAGTTATTAAAGGCTGTCCGCTCTCCTATTATGCATATACTGATTTTGGCAAAAGAAGATTTTCTGATACCGATTTATTAATTGACAGAAAGGATATTGAAATATTTGAAGAAATATTACTGACACATGGATTTGGGCAAATATTTACAGAAAACAAGCCGTCAAAAGCCGAAAGAGAAAAAAGAATTCTATCCATGAGATTTTCTAATCAATTATTACCATACTATCGTTTGATAAATGGCCAGTTAATTTGTTTGGATATAAATTTTGATATTTTATGGAGTGAGTATACTGGAAAACGAATTAATATCAGCAGTTTTCTTTCTGATACAAATGATATGGAAATATATAGCGTAAAAATAAAAACGCTACCGCCCTTAAAAATGTTTGTTCAGCTTGCTCTGCGCCACCACAAAGATATGAACTCCATATACTTACTCGCCGCACGCAAAAGCTCTTTTCTAAGTTTCTCCTTATACTTATTTGATACAAGGCTCTTGACAAATAACGATATAATGTTAATATAGCTTTAGTCGGCTTTACCCTCAGTTTGCAGGGAACTGGGGGTATGGAACAGCATAATAAAATATAGGAGGATACAATTAATGAGAAGCGGAACCAAGCATCTGCGCATAGCCAGCGCCATTCAAATTATTCTAGGCCTGGGCGGCATACTGCTGACCTATTTCCTAATCGGTCAGGGCGACATATCCAATTCGGGGATTTCGGCAGAACACGCTCTGCTGACGCTGATACTTACCTACTGCGGACATGCCTTTCAAATACTGGCCGGACTCTTCGGTCTGCTGCTTTCCAAGAAAAAATCCCTATTCACGGTAATTTTAGGCGTGCTGCTCTTTATACCCCAGCTTATAACATTCATCCATGTAAAAAACGATATCGCCCTTATAATAATCAATGCGATTTTACTGGCTATACCCTACTATTATCTGCACAACGCATATAAAAACCTTAAGGCGTAGCAGCCGATACCAATTCATTCCGTCTGTAAATTTGGTCAGCCGTATTTTTTAAAAGCTGATTGCTGATAATTCGCAAAAAGCTTCAGCCCCAGCCGCGTCTTAAACGCGGAAAGGCTGAAGCTTTTTTCTAATAAATATAGGAGCCGCCCGTTTTTTCCGGCAGGCAGGACTATTATGCCCGCAGCTTAAAGGTGCGCGGAGCCAGCTTGTAAATCAATATGCAGGCTATAATCACATACAGCACGCAAAAAGCAATGCACAGCCCGCCGAAAAGCAGCGTGGGCATTCTCATCTGCATAAAACCAAAGCACACTATATAAGTAATTGACATTATCAGCCTATAAGTCCCGCTTTTCATCTCGGTTCCGGCGTTGTACGGCTGCAAAAGATAATAGAGAGTAAGATAATGCACCGAGAAAAATATACTCAGACAAAGTATGGATATAAGAATAACAGCGTAATCCAAGGCGCTTCCCCCGCCCGAGGCAAAAAGAATGGCGTCCAGCCCCACGCCTATAGTCAGAGCGGGCAGCAGATTTATTTTTACTATCTCCCTCAAGCGTATCCTAAACAGCCTCAGCACCATATCCGGCCTCTTAAAAAACGAATAAGTCAGCAGACTGCTGTCGCAGTTCATAAACAGCGCCTGGGTAAAGCCCGTGCCCCTGTTTATAGCATACATAATAAACACAAAATACGGTAGCGAGCCCGCCAGAATGTCATTAGCCGCCGGCTTAAGCTGAGGCTCAAGATAAAATGCAAGCAAAACGCCTAGAACCAAAAACAGACATACCGCCGCAATCTTTTTAACGGCGCTCCAAAGAATTTTCCGATGTCTTTTAATAAACAGCTCGTTTAAATATTCAAAGCCGCGGCGCCTGCTGGTTATATTTTCTTCAGTACTTATAGCTTTCCGGCTCTGGGCCTTAGCCGCCTGCGCCGCGGTAGTATCCATCTGGCTGAACAGCCTGAAAAGCTGCTGCTTATTAACCTCGCGGTAATATTTAAAGGAAAGTATCCTCTTCAGCGACAATCCTCCCAAAAGCGCGCCTAAAATAAACAATGCAGTCAGAATAATTTCATTAACCGCAAGCTTTATTGCCGGCAGGCCGTACGCGCAGCAAAGCAGTACTCCTACGCACAGCCATATATAGCCTCCCAGCCTGTTTTCGTTATACGCCCGGCCGCTGCGCTCATAGTCCCAAAGGGATAACGCGGCGGCAGTCATCTTCATGCCCGCTATAGAAAAGGGAATGATTAGGCAGAGCCAAAGGGGCACGCCGTAATTCAGGCCAAAGATTATGGAAAAGGGCATAAAACCTATAATCAGTCTGAGCAATGCATAGGCATAATTGATAAGAGTATATTCCCTGGCGTCCATTCGCATAAGTATCATTGCGTAATATTTATCCCTGGTCGGATTGAAAATATAGGTATTTAATAAAACCCCTATGACAGTAAGAAAAAACAGTATGTTAAGATACATTTTCCCGTCCAGTCCGTCAGGATAAAGCGTTCCGGCGCCCGCTATCATAGCTGCAAAATATATAAGCTTGCCTAAAAAAGCCGACGCAATCTCCCATATTATCCACACTATATTGGCAAAGATTTTTAAACCCCTGACGCTGTAAATACGCTCGGGCAGAACCCGCTTCAGCAAAGGCATTTGCTTTAATGAATACAATATGCTGTTTACCTTATAGGTATTTTTTAAGGAAAAGGAGATTCTCAGCGTTTTATTCATACCCGCCCTCCCTTAAAAACGCATAAAATTAAGAAGGCAGAATATTTATGCATTGCTTTCCTCCCTCAGCGCGTTGATAATCTTTTCCTTAAATTCGCCGTTCCCCAAATTAAATTTATCCACCTTTTCCAGCTCGCCGTGATTCAAAAGCACAATTTCATCGCAGAGATCCAGCGCCAAATCAAGAATATGCGTAGAAAATATAATAATCCGCTCTGCTTTTAGGGAACGCAGCAGCTGCTTCATTTCCTCGGCCACCACCACGTCCAAAGAAGTAAGCGGCTCGTCCAGCAGCAGAATATTTGGCTGAGCCATAATATTTATAAGCATCTGCATTTTATTTTTCATGCCGTGCGAATAGTCCTTTAAAAGCTTATCCCTGTCCTCGGCCGCAATACTGACCATATCAAAATAATCGTCTATCGGCATAGGAGAAGCTATGCTCTTTTCATTAATATCCAGAAAGAATTTTAAAAATTCCCGGCCTGTTAAAAATTCAGGCACGGTAGGAGTGGAAAGCACATACCCTATATCCTCCGCTTTCAATTCCCGCTTTGACGCGCCCTCCTCCAGATAAAAATCTCCTCCGTCCGCCTTTATATCCCGGTTAAGGCAGTTAAAGAGAGTAGTTTTGCCCGCGCCGTTGCGCCCAAGCAAACCGTATATCCTGCCGCTTTCAAAGCAAAAGCTTATATCCCTGAGCACCTCTTTTTTCTCAAACCGCTTGGACAAATGCTCCAAAATAAAATTCATATTTCCTCCCAGCTAAAAAACTTCGCGTCCGGGCTAAGCCCCAGCGTCATAGGTTTCGTCTGCGTTCGGCTAAAATCCGCCGTCCGCCGCAAAGGGCGCATCCTGCCCAAAGGCGCCGCAAGCTTCAAAATAGGCCTGCCTAAAAAGCTCCTATTCCAGCATTATGCCGGCTAACACGCTTCCGCCGATTATTATACACAACCCGATAAAAGCGGTCAAGCCGACTACCCTCAGTTTGCAAGGAAGACGGTCAGAAAGCATAAAATTCGCGTACTGCCGCGTTGCTTTGATTCCATGTACGCCCGTTATTACATTTCTCGTTCAAGCGCGCTTTACCTGGCGCAAATTTTAAGCCTTTTGATTCTGTAACCTCAAACGAAAAAAATTCTTTCATTTTCAAGGCATATAAAGAAGAGTAAAATGCGCCGCAGAGGGGTGAATTGTGCTCTGATTGTATTATCTACCCTAAATTGTATTTTTCACTTTTAAATTTGAAATGTTTTTATTAATTGATTAATAACATCTTTTAGTCTATAATAATACTGTTATTACAATTATGAAAGAGGGCTGATAGAGATGGGCATGGCTCTGAAAATAAAAATTATACTTTTAGAACGCAATATGAATATAAAAGAATTAGCCGAAAAGCTCGGCACTACCGGCAATAATTTAAGCAACAAGCTGGCGCGGGACAATTTATCCGAAAAAGATTTGCGCGCTATAGCCGAAGCATTAAATTGCGATTATGACGGTATATTTACATTTAGGGACAGCGGTAAAAAAATATAACCTAAGTTTAAGCGTCAGTACAGCCGAATTAACAAGCTTATATAAATAATACCCTCAGTTTACAAGGAACTGCACGGCCATATAATATTAAAAGCGGCTCTGCACCAGGCAGAGCCGCCGCGACGACGCAAAAATAATTCTAAAAAGCGCCTTTCTCCGCCTGGGCGCCGGCTCGGAACATTTTTACCCGTTAGCCTGCTTCAGGCCCTGATTAGATATCCTGTCCGCGTCCTCCTGGGAAAGCGCCCCGCAGGCCACCATGCGCTCCAGCACCTGATTCATTCTCTGAGCTGCAAGCTCGGGATTGCTGTCAGGAGAATAAGCCGACGGCGCGTTAGGCAGGCCCGCCAGCATAACCGCCTCATATTCGTTCAGCTCAGAAGGCTCTTTTCCAAAATAGCCCTGCGCCGCATCATAAATACCATAATATCCGCTGCCAAAATAAATGGTATTGACATACAACTCAAAAATATCCTCTTTTGAATATTCCTTTTCCAGAGCCAGAGCCGCAAACGCCTCGGCTACCTTCCGCTCCAGCTTCTTTTCCTGAGTAAAATATTGATTTTTCATAAGCTGCTGAGTAATGGTACTTCCTCCCTCGGCAAAGGAAAGAGTGGTTATATCCTTCCATACCGCCCGGCATATGGCCAGAAAATCCACGCCGTCATGCTTCCAGAAACGCTTATCCTCCACCGAAACCACAGCGTCCACATATATTTCAGGCAGCTCCTCAAAACAGGTAAAATGCTCCATGCTCCGTATTTCCTCAACCTTTTGAGCTATAGGCGTCTCCGCCACAGCCCCGCTGTACATTTTATAGCCCTTAATGGTAAAATAAGCCGCCGCTACAGCCAGCAGAAACATAACCGCCAGTATAACAATAACAATTATCTTTAAAACCGTACCAGTTTTTTTCTTCATTTAAAGCCCACCGCCTAAGAATTTTAAGAATCAGCCGCCGTTTAAAACAGGTTCAAGCGACGCAATTATAATTGAATGCTCCGCCCGAAAGCTCATGCTGTATTTATATTATACCAAAAACCCGATTTTAGCGCCAGCCAAACAGCTTACATTTGCGCCCATAAATCTTACACTTTGGTAAGGAATAATAAAGCCCGGCCGGAATCAGAATCCAAACCCTTTTTCAGGCAAAGCACGCCGCCAGGCGTCCAAGCCCTTCCCCACCCGAAGCACGCCGCCCAGCGCCGAAAAAAATACCGCGTTGATATATATCCGGCCTTATGCTAAAATAGGCGTATGGACGCAAAGCGCATAGGAGGCTCTCGCAATGACAGTAAAAATATATTCTAAAAACGCCGCTTATCAAAAATTTGAGGTGCTTAAAACCAACCGCAATAAAAGATATAAATATAAGGAGTTTTTCGCAGAGGGCGTGCGCAATATAAACCAGGCGGTTAAAAACGGCTGGGAAATAGCTTCCTTTATTTACGGCGATGAATTAAGCCTGTCCGACTGGGCGAAGGATATGCTTAAAAATGTCCGCACCCAGACCAATTATCAGCTTCTTCCCTCTCTTATGGCGGATTTAAGCGGAAAAGAGGATACCTCCGAATTGCTCGCAGTAATAAAAATGCGCGAAGACAACCCTGAGAATATAATTCTGGGACATAGCCCGCTTATAATGCTGCTGGACAGGCCCTCCAACAAGGGAAATCTGGGCACTATCCTTCGTTCCTGCGACGCTTTCGGAGCAGACGGCGTAATTATAACCGGTCACGCCGTAGATTTATACGAGCCTGAGGTAATCGCCGCTTCAATGGGCTCCTTCTTTAACGTAAACTGCGTCCGGATTTACGACAATCAGGCGCTTAGCGAATATATCAGCCGGCTCAGGGAAAAATATCCCGAGCTGCAGATAATAGGCACAACTGCGCACAAGCAGCACAGTATCTATAATCTCAGTTTTTTAAGCCCGACCCTGATAATGATAGGCAACGAAACCTACGGGCTTAATAACACCCTGAAAAACGGCTGCGACTATCTGGCCACCATTCCCATGAATTGTTCCTCCTCAGCGTCCTCTTTAAATATCGGCTGCGCGGCGACCGTCTTTTTATACGAAGCCGCCAGGCAGAGAGCAATGAAAAATATAAAATAACAGCCGGAAGAAACGGAACGGCGTCTCTTCCGGCCTGAAAAACAGCGCGCCCGAGCCTAAAGCTTGGGGCGCGCCCGGGCGGTACAGCCAAATAAAGGCCATGCGCCCTGTTTTTATTTTCTGCCCTCAGTTTACAAGAAACCGAGGGCAATTAAATACAGAAGCTATTTTTTCAAGACCGTAAGCCGCGCCGGAGCCTTAAGCCCCGCGGGCAGCAGCATATATCCGGTATAGTCAAAGCTCTCGCCCTGCGTTACAAAGCTCTCCGGCCCGTAGGAAAAGGCTGTGGCCGGCTTCATATGCAGCGGGCCGAAGGTATTTCTTCTGGTCAAATAAAGCCTGAGCGAAAGCCGGCCCTGAGCGTCAATATCCGTATAATACGGCGCAAAGCATATAAGCGAATTATTTTCTCCGCTGCACGTTTCAAGGCACGCTCCGTCAAAGAGGGCCTCCACCCGCATTCTGCCGGCAAATTCTCCGGGCAGCAGATATTCTATGATGCCGCCGTAAAAGGGCAGGCCCTGGGCGCAGACGTCCCCCGCCTTAAGCTTTTGAGGCAGTTTTTCTATAATACGGCGCAGCCCCTCAAGACGCACTCCAAAATTTCCAAGCAGATAAAGCGCCTCAAGATTTACGCCGCCGTTAAAATCAGCCGTTAAAACTACTTGATTGACGCCGGGCTTTATCACGCCCGCCGGAATATCCGCTATCCTTATGCTTGGGTCTACATACCATTTTTCGCCCGCATGCAATTCCACGCCGTTAAGCTTTATTTCAAATAATTCAGGCGTCTCCAGAGCAAGCTGCATATCGGCAATATATTCGCATTCAAATTCAAAGCTCATAGTAAGCCGGCAGACGCTTTCATCCTTTATCCCGCGGGATTTTTTATACCAGGGCTGAAGCATTTCGCCCGAACGGCGCTCCAGCTTAAAACGGTCCCTTAAATAAATATCCGCTTTAAGTATCTCCTGAGCCGGCATAAATTCCTCGCCGTCCACTTTTATGCTCACCTGGTCAAGCACGCATACGTTCGGCTCCTCCAGCCTGAACGCAAATTCATCTATTTCATTTTGCTCGCCCAATTCAATTTTTTCAGGCAAAGCGGCCTGGCTCTGGGGGCAACGGCAGAGTATTATCTCCTCCCCAGGCGCAAAATCCTTTTCCAGCCTCAGCCCTCCCGGCAGAAGGGTTATTTCGCCCGTGCGCGCATTCCAGCATTCCAAAACGCCCTCCCCTTCAACCTCAATGCTCACAGGTCCTGTTGAATTTGTCCTGTCGTTATTTAAAAGATATATAAACAAGCGCTCGTCCGTCTTGGTAACGCGGGCCAATATCTCCTTAACGTTTTTTCCGTCCTTTTTAACAGATACTACAGGAGCGGGCAGACGGGAAATGAGCGCCTCCTGGTCAAAGGGAATCCTCTCTCCGTCAAGCCTGTCAATTCTGTCGCTTCTGAGCGCGTTTTCCATTAAAGGCATATCCCCCATAAGAATAAGCCTGCCGCCCTGAGCCGCAAATTGCTCCAGCAGCGTAAAGGTAGAGGAGCGTAATGTTAGGCACGGAGGCACAATCACTATATCATACCTTCCCGCGCCCACCTTCATCACTCCGTTTTCCGCGCAGGCAAGCCGGGAGAGTATCTCCTCGTCTCCATAGTCAAAATCAATCTTATTTTCTATAAGCATATAGAACAGCGTTTTATATTCGTTCTCCAGCTTGCATACCTGTTCGTCCACAGCGTTAAGGAAAACGGCCCAGCCCGGATGTATGCGAGTATATACGCTTTCTACAGGATTTATTACCAGCGTGCGGCAAAGGGGCTTGCCCATGCTCAGAACGTTTATGCGGGAAAAATAGTCCTCCACCGCGCTGAAGCGCTCATACCAGGCGCTCTGAAAAAATATGCTGGCCGGATAGTCTCTTTTTGATTCCCCCTGCATGGTATAGAAGCTTAAATGCTGGCAGCGCATGTTAATGCCCAGCAAAGCCTGCCAGTCTCCCATCGCCTTATAGGAAGCAAAATTAGTCTGCCAGCCCGTACAGCCGTAAAGCTCGCTGAGCAGCCAGGGCTTTTCAAACTGGCGCGCGGCAGAAGAAAGCTGCTTTACTATCTGATAATCCCTGTTCTCCTCCCAAAGCACATCCACGCCGGGGCAGTCCATATATTCATAGCAGCGCATTACCGAGCCCTGCATAACCGCCTGAGCCGTAAGTGAATCCTCATGCAGCACATGCCCTGTAAACAATAATCCGTTTTCATGGCAGTAATCCCTTATCTTGCCCATAAAGGTCTTCAAAAACAGCTTCTGCAAAAGCAGCATGTAATGCCATTTTACCTGCTCGGCCCTGTTTAAAGCGTCAAACGCATATATTTCAGGCAGAAAATCCTCCAGCTTATAGCCGTATTCATTTTCAAAATGCCTGAATAAATCCTTAGGGTAAGGCACAAGATGCGAGCCGTCCGGATTGGAAATGGCAAAGCCGTTCATAACCCCGCCGTGATGAGGCTCGTCTGTAAATATGCCTTTTATCGTGCCGTCCTTTATATATTCCCCGCATTTTTCCACATATTTTTTATGGGTCAGCTCTATAAAGCGCTCTACAGTTTGGGGATTAGAATTATCCGCATACGGATTGCCGTTATAAAAGGAACCCGAATTCATTATTTCCGAGGTAAAATACCATATTTCGCAGCCCGCAGGCGCATCCGCGTCCGCGTAAATGCGCTCCTTGCGAATTATTTTGTCCTCCTTAAATTCCAGAATAAACGCGCTTATAATTCCCGGCTCCCATTTAAACGCGCCCTGCGCCTTATTAAGCCGAAGGTAATGTATGCCTAATTCACGGTTTTCCGTTACCATGCCGCCCGCCGTGCCGCTGGGATAACGGTCCTCGTCATAGAGCCATATCTCCATGCCGTCTTTTTTCCCCTTAGCCGCGCAGCGGTTTATAAGCTCAAACCACTCGTCCGAAAGGTATTCGGTTTTCAAACCGGTCCGGCTGTGGCAGAACGCTCCGCCCATGCCCATATCTTCCAAAATATCCAACTGGCGCTCCAATTCCTCTCCTTCCAATTTGCCGTTCCAGCACCAGAAGGGCTTGCCCCGGTACGCCGCCGGAGGATTTTTAAATTCCCTAATAAGCTTATCCATAATAGCCTCCCGATTTTAATTTTTTAATTTATCGCAGCCCGGCCGCACGCGGCCTGACGGCCCAAGAAACATTAAGCCTTATGCGCCGCATTTCAGCATTATTCCTTGAAGCATGCTTATTTTTGATACACCTCAGGCTTTAAAACGCCTACGTACGGCAGATTGCGGTAGTGCTCGTTATAATCCAGGCCGTAGCCCACCACAAAAGCATCCTCGATTTCCTTTCCCGCGTAATGCACGTCTATATCCGTCTTACGGCGCGCGGGCTTATCCAGCAAACAGCATATCCTGACCGAGCTGGCTCCCCGCTTGGTGAGATTATCCACCAAATACTTAAGGGTCAGGCCGGTATCCACTATGTCCTCTATTATAAGCACGTTCTCCCCCTCTATGGGATGGTCCAAATCCTTCAAAATGCGGACGGCCCCGGTGCTTTTAGTGCTCGCGCCATAGCTGGAGACCGCCATAAAATCAAAGCGCACGTCTATATCCTGAAGCCGGCGAACCAAATCCGCGTAAAATACCGCCGCCCCCTTTAAAATTCCAACCGCAATAAGCTTCCGGCCCTTATAATCGCCGTTAAGCCTCTTGGCCAGCCCGTCCAGCAGGCGCTCTATCTCCTCCCGGTCTATCAATACCCTTTCAATATCCTTTTCCAGCATAATTATCCTCCACCTTTATAACCGCAATTTCTTTTGTTTTATCGCTGACGGCTATTTCAGCCGAAACAGTCATCCCTATAACAGCCAGCACTCTTTCGCCCGAGGCCAGAAGCACCAGCCTTTCCCGCTCCTTTCGCGGAACCTTTTTATCTATGAAATAATCCTTTAATTTTTTTTCGCCCGGCGCTCCCAGGGGAAATATTCTGTCCCCCGGCCGCCTGTTTCTGAGCACGGCGCCGTTGGGCACCTTGGCTAAATCAATATATTCCTCGTTTTTGCCGCGCTTAGTAAATTCCTCCGCGCGGCTTACCGTTATATTTATTCCGTCCGACGCAAATTCTCCAAGGGCAAAGGAAAACAAAAACTCACCGTTCACACGCGGAACGCCTATAATCAGCCGCTCATAGCTCCTTTGAGCGCGGGCTCCGCGCTTAAGGGGCAGTTCTTTGCCCGTAGGCGCCGTCAGCAAATCCAGCACCCTTTCTATATGCCCCGACGTAACGTCCCTGAGCCCGCACACCTCCGCCACAGCCATGCGCACCACCCTTGCGGATAACGCCCTATCCATTGCTTTGAGCCTGTCCGCCTCCAAAAACACTTCGCCGTCCCGGCGCGACGCCCTCTTATATTCCGCCGCCGCCAGGCGGGAAAGAAACGCTTCATCCCTGCCCATAAGCCGCGCGTTAGCCGCAAGCGTCCTGCAAAGGGATGGATTAAGCCGCTCCAGAGCCGGAATAACGCTTCTGCGGATATAATTACGGGAATAATCCTCAGAAAAATTAGTGCTGTCCTGAATATATTCAATATTTCTTATAAAGCAGTATTCCTCTATTTCCGCCCGTGAGAATTCCAGCAGCGGACGAATAACTCCGTCCTCTCTCCTTTCGCGCATGCCGCCCAGACCGGTCAGGGCGCTTCCCCGCGCCAGGCGCATTAAAACAGTTTCCGCCTGGTCGTTCAAATTATGCGCCACAGCTATTTTGGCTATGCCCAGTCTTTCTGCGCATTCAAAAAGCCCCTCATATCTTAAAGCACGGGCCGCCTCTTCAAATGAAAGGCCCTCCCTTTCTACCAGCGCGGGCACATCCTTATACAATACCTCGCATTCAAGACCCAGCTTTAAGGCCAGGGAGCGAACAAACTGCGCGTCCCTGTCCGCCTCGGCGCCGCGCAGCATATGATGTATATGCACCACATGCGGCCTGACGCCCGCAGCTAAAAATAAATAAAGCATGCATACCGAATCTGCGCCGCCCGAAACTGCGGCCAAAACCCGCTCCTGAGCGGACAATAAAGGTTCAAGCGCCTCCAGGAATCTTTTCTCCATAGCCTGCGCCTTAATATTTAATTCCACTCAAGCAGCCCCTTCTGTTCCATATAAGCGTCGTGATATTCTATATATAAATCCAGCATATCCACTAATTTATGCGCGTCCTCGCCGGGCAGCGCGCCCGAAACATGCTCTATCATAATGTCAAAGGCGGCGTCCTCGTCATATTCGCCCTCAAAAAGCTCTCCGTCCTTAAGCATGCCCTCCTTTTCAAGATAGGCCAGTTCCCCTTCAAAGGCTAAAAATATCACTCGCTCCATTAGAGAGTAATCCAATTCCTCTCCGTCCTCCTTAAGCGCGCTGATTATATACTCGGCCGCTTCCCTATCAAACCCTATCATAGCTTTGACCGGCTCCGTTCCGCCCTTGGCCGCCCATGCGGCCGGGCATAATTTTTAAGCTTATTTTATCATAGCGTATTTTAAATAACAAGTGAAAAAAGGAAAATAATTGCGGATTACAGATATTTCGTACCCAGATAAAAAAATATGTCCTTCAGTCAGCGGCCTTCTATATGTTAATTCCTTAAAACATTCATGCCGCGCAGTTAGTTTTGTCTAGTTTATGGTTACTTATGTGCATTCCATGCACAGAGAAACTTATATATAATGCAAGTAAGGAAATGAATTTTTAAGGAGGTACGTAATTTAAATGAAACGCATATTTAAACAAAGCGCGGTAATGCTTATGGCCTTGCTTTGCTGCGTATGCCTTTTGGCCGGCTGCGGGGACGGTCAGACGAACTCGACCGCAACTCCTGCGCCTACCGGCGGCGCCAGCCAGAGCGCTCAGGCTACGCCCGTAAGCCAAGAGGATTATATGGGCCAGGGTATATTCCGCGTAGAAGGCGAGGAGGACGAATTCTCCTATCTCAAGCCAGGCACCAACGTCCGGCTGTACCATTGGTGGTATACCGGTCCTGAAGGGGAGGACGAAGCATTTCTGAGCGACGGGCTGGTAGGCCAGCACAGGGGTTCGGTCTATAACCAGCTTAAGGATGAATACGGCATAAGCATAACCTTCGTACCCATGCAGGGCACAACCTGGGACGCCGTTTATCAAAGCACCTTTGCCGGCAATCCCATTGTGGACGGCATGCACGGCGGCGGAGCGTCTCTATTATTGGACCATGTATATTACGAGGGCTCCGAAGGGCTTATTATTGAGCCAATCGATAACAAGGGCGTCTCCTTTGACGACGACACCTTCTGGAATGTAGAGCAGCAAAACACCTACGCTACCATAAACGGCAAAACCTACGCCTTTATATTCAACACTATCGGCATGAAGAGCCTGGAAGCAAATATCGTTATTTTCATGAATTACAATCTTGTAAACAACGGCTCATATACTGTTGACGAAATATACGATATGGTACGGGACGGGAACTGGAACTGGGATAACTTCCGCAAGGTGCTGGCGGCAGTTTCAGACCCGGACAACGGCGTTTACGGCCTTAATTACTTCTTTGCGCCCATGCATCTGGGCCTGGCCAACGGCGGCGTGGTAGTCGCTCCCCAGGATGTAAACGGCGAAAGCATAGACCGTTTTGTGGGCAATAACAATACTGCCTGGAAGGCGGGCTGGGACTTCGTTACAGAACTGTATCAGCAGAAGCTGCTTGCTCCGCGCGAGAGTTCAACAGGCGACCAGGTAGCCGCGCAGGATTTCGCGGCCGGCTCTACCGCGTTTATGATTAACTATTTTAACCGCAGCGACGCAGTAAACAGCGCCAATGCCCAACTGGAATACGGATATCTGCCCGTGCCCAACGGGCCCGAAACCCAGGATTCAGGCCGTTACTATTCTCAGGGGCCAATGGGCGAATGCTTTTATCTGCTTAAAAATCCTGCTCACGAGCCGGATGACTATTCGTGCATACTTAAAGTTATGAAGGAGCTTTATCGTCCCATATACGGCAAGGGCTGGGAACAGGAGCGCGCGCTTTATGAAAGCGAGGTAGCTAATTACGCTAAGGACGCCAACTCCCGCGAAATGTGCGATTTGATTGTAGAATCCACCATTCTGCCCGAGCATCTGAAATACGCCGATATGGAATGGCTTATTATGCAGGATTCAGTAGTATATCCCATATTAATTGGAGAAACCACCTTTGCGCAGTACTGGGACAGCCAGGTAGACGTATATAATACAATGATTGACGAAGCGCTTAGACGCTAAAAGCAGGTTTTATAAAACGGGGCGGCGCAGAATTTGGGCGTCTAAAAACGCCCAAATTTAGGCGCAAAAAAGGCTCTGGCTAAGCTAATTGCTTAGCCGGCGCCTTTTTTGCGCCCAGGCCCGGCCTGCGGGCCGGGCCCTGCGCCGCCCCCCATAGCCGCGGTATTTATATAAGTTATACCCCGCCGAACAAACGCCAAACGGCTAAGCCAGCCCTCGGCTTATTATCTCTGATATCAGCTCTTCAGACAGCGCTTCGGCACGCACAACAGGCTCGGGCCACGTCTCAAATGGCGCCAGCTGCTTTGCAAACCAGCATACGTCATGCCAAGCCCCGCATTTATAGCCCGTATTTAAATATATGCCTGTTCGGCGAAAACCCATGCTTTTATGCAGCCTCTCGCTTTTAAGATTGGGCAAAGTAACGCCGGCATATGCATTTTTAATTCCCTGCGCCTTTAACAGCTCCAAAAGAATAGAATAAAGCCTCCTGCCCACTCCCCGCGAAACCCAGTCCCTGCTTATATAAATTGAAAGCTCGGCATTCCATTGATATGCGGCGCGTTCCATATGCCTATGCGCGTAAGCGTATCCGACCGTTTCCCCAGATATTTCACAAATTAAATAAGGATATTCTCCTATTATACCCGCCATTCTGTGAGAAAACTGATATTCCGACGGCAGCTCATATTCAAAGGTTATGGGAGTCTCTATATACTGACTGTAAATCTCTCTCAATGTCCGCGCATCCGCTAACTCCGCCGGCCTTACGCTAAGCTCACGCATTCCAATTCCTCCCCGACAAAAGCTGTTTATAACGGCTCAAGCCGGCTTTCCCGCATTATCCGCATAAAAAGGCCCCGCCTATGCCTCTATTACTCTTATTAGATATTCAACGCTCTGCTCAGCCGTTTCCAGGCGCATAACGGTAGTGCCCTCGGAGAGCGTTTTTATATAAAGCTTGCCGTCATTATATACCAGTCTCGCTATTAAATTATCCGTATTGACTATTCTAAGCCCTTCAAACGCCTGCTGTACGCTTAAGCCTTTTTCCTCTGGAGCCTGGCCGTCCAGAAGAAGAGAAACCTCTATTTCCTGCCCCGCCTCAAGCGCCTGGTTTCCTATACCCTCTATAGATGGCGCGCCCGGGAGCTTAGATTCGGCCATTAATCCATTAAGGCCCTCTGAAAGCAGACGGTTATCCATTCCATCTAAAGCCACGCTCATCAAAACACCATTCGACTGATATATAAGCCTGCCGGAATAAGCCCAAATAAATTCAGCCGGCCTGTTGAAAAAAAGCGTCCTGTCACCATCCATGCCAACCAAATATATGCTGTCCTTTTCTCGTCTGTCACAGTAATATATCCTGCCGTCATAGGCCGCAACCGCAGCCGGAACTAAATCAAAGCTTAATTTCTCATTAGCCGCAGGGGTCAGCTCCTGATTAACCGTATAAATACCCGAGCTGGTTTCAGCATAAAGAGTCTGTCCGTCCGAGAGCAGAAAAGCGCAGCCCTCAAGCACCGTTTCAGCTTCATTCGCTTCATCTGAGCATGTAAGCAAATCATAGCCGTACACAGCGTTGCTTTGAGTTATAAAGAGCTGTCCAAACTGCATAAATAGCTGTGAAAAATCCCCCTCCATAATAAGAACGGAGCCCGCTGACGCATCATATTTTTTCAGCCCCTCCCCGTCAATATAATAAACCGCGTCCTCAAGCGCCAGAATCGCCCTAGCTTCAAAAAGCTCTTCAAAGCCGGTTGAATCGGTGTAAACGCAGCAAGCTTTGCCATCTGATATAAAATATAGCCTTGTCCCGATAATATTTAAATAGGAAGCCTCCTTAAGGCGTTCATCCTGAATAATAAGGCTTTCCTCTTCCCCCTGCTTATATAAGCCCGGCGTTTCGCCTCCGGCAAAATAATACATGAAGCCGCCCTGTTCTGCAAACCGCCCCCCAGAAAGCAAATACGCCGCCTCCGCTCCGACGCTGTTAAATTCCTCAGGCGCGCAGTCGGGCAGCACGGGAGCAGCCGTTTCTGCCGAATTAACCGCGCTTTGAGAAGCCGCCGGCGAAGGCGAGGCCGTATTGGACGCCTGAGGCTTCCCCTGCGCGCAGCCCGCCAAAGCAAAAATAATAATAAATAACATAATTATACATCTCTTCAAAACAACCACACCCCATTAAAGCAATTCAGGCGCAGGGCGCTGAAAAATAACCTTTTCACACCCTGCACCCCGCGTCAAATTATCGGCCGGCTTACTGAACACACCAAATGGAACGCGCAGCAATCAGGCGCAAACATACCCAAGAGCCGCGATTCAGCCCAGCTTCAAGCTTATTCAGCCCAGCAGCCCAACGCTTTATAAAAGAAAGACGAGCATTATTCCTCCTGAATATATTTAGCCGAAGCATATCCTATTTTACCGTCGTCAAATTCAATCTTATACCAGGAGTCCTCTAATTCCAAAAGCTTCACTCTGTCGTTTTCCACCAAATTGCCGGCTATATCATATTCAGTTCCAGGGCCTGAGCGCACATTAAGGCTTTCAAACGCGCCGTTTAAGCGCACCACGCCATATCTTGCGTTATCCGGCGAGGCCGAAGCCGAACCCGTTGCCGAAACTGGAGCCGTGGGAGAGGCCGTTGCTTCAGGAGTGGGCGTAACGCGCAGGGAAGCCAGCACCTCGGGCGCCACCGACCTCTTTTCAGGAGGCTCGTATTCAAAATCCTTTACATACGTCATTTCATCTATATACCAGCGTCCGTCCTGTTTTATAAGCACTACCTTATATGTAGCGTTTGCCCACGCGGGCGGCTCAAGGACCCCCTGCGCCTCAGCCTCCGCCCTGGACATATACGCGGTATCTATTTCGCCGTCCAGAGAATAAACCGCCTCGTCAACATATACCTCCGTCCGGCTGGACCATGGCCATGTAAGCATGGAACGCACGTTTAATTTATAGCCATAGCTGTAAACCTCATACTTTTCATATTTTGCAGCCAGCTCTTCGTATGAATCAGACGTCATAAAGTAATTGCTGAAATACTTGCTCATTTCATCGGTATCCTCGCCGTAAATTATGACGTCCGCCCGCTCCTTAAAGCCGTCGTTAAGAAGCACGTAAAAATTCGTGACGTTCATGCATATCAAAAATCCCGCTATGCATAAGCCCGCTATAACGGCTATAGCTAATATTTTTTTCAGAACAAACATTGTCGCTGTTACCGGTTTATTCATTTCAACGTTTCCTCCAGACCGCTTATTCCGCCGGCCTGCTCCATTAAATTTAGTATAGCTTAATCCGACAATAAATATTACTCATAATTCAGCACATATAAAAGCGTATAACAAAGGATATATCATCCTTATCTTTAAGCATTATATCATATGCCGCTCAAATTTTCAATCTTATTAAATCAAAGCTTCTTTACCGGCGCATTAACGCAATAAGCCCCAGAGCGGCATATTTTTAAGCCGCACTTTACATTTGACCGTTATACGCCTATAATTATCATAGAAACACAGCCGTACAAGGGAGGTGAACGTGTTGCGAACAGAGAGACAGAAGGAATTAATGAGGAAATACCGT
>OGCQ01001822.1_pt1 | contig 24054 bp, 14 predicted proteins | sample 1570161 | NCBI WGS metagenome assembly OGCQ01 (sample SAMEA4384402, study PRJEB24528) | human gut metagenome
CTGGGCCGAGCAAAGCTCGGCCCGCGGCCTTTGGCCGCAAACGCCGCCCCGCCAATCTATTGCGCCTGACTGGTGACTCTGGGCCGCCCCGCCAAGGGGCGGCCCAGCAATAAAAAAGCCCTATATCCGCTTTTAGTGCGAATATAGGGTTTTATAATTGCCAAAGCGTTATTTGTAATTATTGCTGGTTCTTTTTCTTCTTAGAAGCAGCTACTGCAATTATAATAACCGCTATAACAACAACCGCAACAACAACTACTATAACCCAAGGGAAGCTGCCTTCATTCTCTGTATTGTTATTATTAGAAGGAGAAGCAGTAGTGTTCCCCGCAGGAGAAGTAGCATTATTACCGGCAGTCTCGGTAGCCTCAGCGGTAGGCTCTGATTCTTCAGGCGTAGGAGTAGCCGCATTTTCATCAATGGCAATCAAATCAGCATCAACCGATTCAACGTCTTTACCATAATAGAAAACGTTGTCTATACCTAAATCGCCTGTATTGTAATCACCGGTAGCATTAAGCCATCCAAAACCGGTTATAGAAGCATCAGCCGGGAAAGTATCCTCAGACGTACCCCAAATCTTCCACACGCTGGTAAAAGGAATAAAGAGATAACCTTCAAAATCCGCAGGAATCTCGATATTGGAATGAGTAACATGCCCTTCGTTAGGATGCACCTGTTCAGCGGTAGTGCTAACAGTCTTATTGCCGGTTATGTCTACCAAAGCATACTCCTGATTTGAACCAGTCGTATATGCTCCGTTATTCAAATTCCCTTCAGGGTCAGTCAGCAGAAGTATTGAGAAAGTCAAAGTGCCTCCGGTATTATTCTGCAGATAGCATCCAAAACCATCGGCCCCGCTTACGTTGGCGAGCTTATCAGTTACAAAGCCCAGCCAAGCATTACCGGCCGAGGCGCCGTTCATATAAAGAACGCCCTCATATAAATCTCCGTAGTAAAGAATATTGTCCATGGTATCCGACTTATTAGGAACACCAGCAAATATACTGCTGATATCTCCCTCGTCCATTTTTACTCCCACATTTATATTGAGACTCTCGTCGTCAAAGGGAGTAGTAACGTCAGCCAGAGACAATGTGCACATAGCCAACGCCAGCATTACTGTCAAAATGACAACAACCGCTTTTTTCATGAAATAATCCTCCATTTCTTTATTTTGATTTGCCAACCCTTATTTTAAATGCATAAGACATCTTTGTCAATACCCATATGGAAAATATTTATTTTCTATTGAACCTTTGAATCTGTATTAAAACAGGCCCTAAATCAGGCAATTTAATGCATTAACTTAAAATTTCAAAATTATATTCCTTAAGAATGCAATGTAAAATATGTCAAAATAAACTTTTTAAGATAAATTTATATGTTCTTTATTTTGATGTGTTTTATTAAAATCTCATCTAAGGGCTGCCGCCCAGCCCAAAGGGCTGGGCGGCAAAGTCTCACCGGTTGGCAAAAGGGCGGGCGTTTGCGGCCAAAGGCCGCAGGCCGGGCTGAAAGCCCGGCCCAGGCAGGCGCAGCCTGCCAAACGCCCGCCCTTTTGCCAACCGGTGAGACAAAGGCGCGCTCAACTAAAAGTTGAGCGCGCCTGCTTAAAAAACCATAATAAAAATAAACCGTTCGATAAGGATTAATAAATACTAAAAACCTTTATTCTGTGCGCAAAGCCACTACTGGATCCTTTTTAGCTGCGCTCCTCGACGGAATGATTCCCGAAAACAAAGTTAAAGCCACGCTTATTAATATAAGTATTACTGCAACTGAAACAGGCAGATAAGCGCTTAATGAACTTATCCCCGTCAGTTGATGCAATATAATATTTATAGGAATACATAATAGATAGGTTATTATAACTCCTAATGCACCCGAGGTAAAGCCGATTATTACGGTTTCAGCATTGAACATACTGGAAACATTCCGTTTAGAAGCTCCTATAGCTCTTAAAATACCTATTTCCTTAGTCCTCTCCTGGACTGATATAAGAGTTATAACGCCTATCATTATAGAGGAAACTATCAGCGAAACCGCTACAAAGGCTATAAGCACATAGGTAACGGCGTTGATTATAGACGTAACCGAGGACATCATAAGCCCAACATAATCGGTATATTCAATCTGCTCTAATTCACTTACCGTTGCATTATAATCCTCTATCGCCTGCTCTATAACCTCTTTGTTTTCAAAAGAAGATGCATAAAGATTAATAGTAGCGGGATCGTTTAAATCAACATAACCTAATGCAAGCAAATTATCCTCATAGCTGGATTCCGAAAATGCCAGCACCTGCTCGTAATACTGAGCGCATTGCTCGGTAGTATAAGAAGGCAAAGCTATATCCAGAGCAGCGGCAAGCTGCTGAGCGCTCATAGCGCTTAACTGCTCCTGCACCTGGTCGGCATACTGCATGCTGAATTGCTCGGCTATTATCTGAGTAAACATATTATTGAATTCTTCATCCGTCATCGCCGAAATATAATCAGCCAGCTCTTGGCTGTTTACTCCCGTCTGCTGAGCAAGCGCGTCGTTAAGCATGCCTTCCATTTCCTCACGCGACATGCTTCCCATAATCTGCGCAACCGCCGCGTCAATCTGCTCCTGAGAGGGTATGCTCATTATAGTTATATAAGCCTGGGCTTTGCCCTGCTCTCCAAGATTATTTATATACTCCCTGAAATCCGCTTCCTTTTGCTCGATGGTCATATCCCCTGTATTCTCCTTAAACGGCAATCCAGTAAAAATATCCGTTGCAGGACTGTTAAGCTGAGCATTAACGGCAGGCGAATCCTTGGACTGCTCTATTATATACTGGGTAAGCTTGCTCGTATAGCCTATAGAGCCGGTAAGCATGGAGGATACCGCATTCTCGCTGGGCTTAATAATGCCGGATACCTTAAGATTAAGACCGTTATCATAAAGATATTTCAAACCAGCCTTGGTCTCGCGCAAATCCGTATAAAGCCCCGTGCTTTCATCCAGCGTATAACAGCTTGAATTAAGTATAATTCGGAAATCCATATCGCAGATTTCCTCATAGCTCCATTTCTGTTCCTTTACATCCAGCTCAGTCTTATCAACCGCCGCCTGCATTATAGCGTCTATTTCTTCCTTGGATTTTAAGCCCAAGGCATATAAAGCCATATCGTCTATCTCATTATTTTCATCCAGAACCAAAACTATTTCATTATACTGCGTCGGCCATGAGCCGTATACAACGTCATACTGATTTTCCAAAAGCGGGCTTACCAGCTTGCCGTTATCCCCGCTGAGCATTTCCTGCCAAAGCACCATAGAAGAACCCATGGAAAAAAAGGAACCCATGCTGTCCATAAGCCCATAATCTTCCCCCATATCTATCATGGAGGACATATCCAATCCAAAATACTCTATAAGCAGCTCCTGCATAAGCGCTTGGGAATCAGAACGTATTATAGTGCCGTCCACATTTTGAGTATAAACCAAGAGCTCGGTATCGTAGGTGTACTGCACGCCGCTGATAGCCTCGCCCAGGCCGCTCTTATCATCCGCGTCCGCACGCCGCTTTTCCAGATACTCTTTAAACGCCGCCAAATCATTATCTATAGTTTCGGCCGAGCTGAGCGCGTTGACCATATCGTAAACCATAGGCTTTTGATACACCGCGTCGTTCTCATGCTCCTCCCTTGAATGCGCCGTGCCTATAAACGCCTCCATTAGCGCTCCCAGATTCATTGAATGCGCCTCCAGAGTAATAGGATAAGACGAAAGCGTATCCTCCTGAAGCGCGTCTATATAGGCTGTAGTGCCTTGAGAAACGGCAAAAATCAAAGCTATGCCTATTATGCCTATACTGCCCGCAAAGGAGGTTAAGGCCGTTCTGCCCTTTTTAGTAATAAGATTTTTAAGTGAAAGCCCAAAGGCCGTAGTCAGAGCCATGGACGGCTTTTTTGTCTTTTTATCCCTTTCAGCCTGAATTTGGGCCTTCTGCAATTCATTCCTGGCCTCTTCCTCCGAAAGGGGAGCAGAATCTCCGGTTATTCTCCCGTCCAGCATGCGCACTATGCGCGTGGAATATTTTTCAGCCAGAGAGGGATTGTGTGTAACCATAATAACCAGACGGTCCTTAGATATCTCCTTTAATATCTCCATAACCTGCAGGCTGGTCTCGGTGTCCAAAGCGCCTGTAGGCTCATCAGCCAAAACTATATCGGGATTATTTACAATGGCGCGGGCTATAGCCACCCGCTGCATTTGCCCTCCAGACATTTCGCTTGGCTTCTTCCTAAGCTGCGAACCCAAGCCAACCTGCTCCAGAGCCTTTTTCGCGCGGCTGCGCCTCTCTGATTTTCCCACGCCCGAAAGAGTAAGCGCCAATTCGACGTTTTGCAGAACAGTCTGATGAGGTATCAGATTATAGCTCTGAAAAACAAAACCTACCGAATGATTACGGTATGCGTCCCAATCTCTGTCCTTAAAATCCTTTGTGGACTTGCCGTTGATTATAAGATCGCCTTCAGTATATTGATCCAGCCCTCCTATAATATTGAGCATGGTGGTCTTTCCGCAGCCGGAAGGACCTAAAATAGATACAAATTCGCTTTTCCTGAACTGCAAGCTTATTCCCTTAAGCGCCTGTACCGTTTCCCCTCCTCCGGGATAATCTTTTTTAATATCTTTTAATTCCAGCATTTATTTCACCCTTTCCGGTCTTATATTCAACTGCAGGCCCTTTCGCTCGCAAGCGAATCTCCGGCAGAGACTTGCTTTGGTTCTGATATTTTCTCCTTTTCCGCCTGATTTTCAGGCGCGTCCTGCTCAAGCGCGCTTTTAGCGGCCGAAAGCATAAGCTTTATGCGGTTAAGCTGATTAACCTCGCTCGCGCCCGGGTCATAATCCACGGCGGCTATATTGGCCTGAGGATAAGCCTTTTTCAGCTGCTTTATAACTCCCTTACCCACAACATGGTTGGGCAGACAGGCAAATGGCTGTATGCATACTATATTGGGCACGCCCGAATTAAGCAGTTCTTCCATCTCGCCAGTTAGAAACCAGCCTTCTCCATACTGATTGCCCAAGGACAGTAAGGGGGAAGCCAGCCGTCCAATCGCCTCTATAGGCATGCTCGGCTCAAAGCGCCGGCTTTTTTCCAGCGCTTTTACCGCAGGCCTGCGCACCCCTTCTATTATCTTCAGGCCCGCCCGGGACGCGGCTGAGGAAATAAGCGGCGCGCCCAAATACTCGCGTTTATACAGCGTATTATAAAGACAGTAATTCAAAAAATCCATCAAATCGGGCACTACCGCCTCCGCGCCCTCCTTTTCCAGCAGCTCAACCAGATGATTGTTGGCCAAAGGCATATACTTAACTAATATTTCCCCTACTATACCCACCCGCGGTTTTTTCAGGCCTTGGTTTAAGGGCAGAGAATCAAAATCCTCTACAATCGCCGCGCACAGCTCTTTATAATTATATCCCGTATCTGCGCCGATAAGCGTTTTAATGCTTATATCCCGCCACTTTTGGTGCAGCCTTTCTGCTGAGCCAGGCTCCAGCTCATAAGGACGGGTTCGGTAAAGGCATTTCATAAGCAAATCGCCGCAGACTATGCCTTTTAATGTGGTCATCAGCATTGAAGCGCTTAATTTAAAGCCCGGATTCTTTTCCATGCCTATCGCGTTAAGAGAAATCACCGGAATATGCGAAAGCCCCGCCTTATCCAGCGCCCGCCTTATAAAGCCTACATAATTGCTGGCCCGGCAGCAGCCGCCGGTCTGTGTCATGATAACAGCCAGCTTATTATTATCATAACGGCCAGAAAGAATAGCCTCCATAATCTGTCCCACTACCGTTATAGAGGGAAAGCAGGCGTCGTTATTAACATATTTCAGGCCGGTATCTATAGCCGTGCGGTTATCATTATCTAAAATTTTTATGTTATAGCCATATTTATTAAATATTGGCTCCAAAATATCAAAATGTATCGGACTCATCTGAGGCGCAAGAATAGTATATCTTTCTTTTTTCATCTGAACGGTAAATTGGGCGCGCTGATAGTCCATTGGCTTATAGGCTGGCTTTATGCCCTTTTCCCGGCGCATATTCATTGCCGCAATCAGGCTGCGTACCCGTATCCGCGCCGCTCCCAGATTATTCACCTCGTCAATTTTAAGCACGGTATACAGCTTGCCGCTGTTATCCAGTATCTCCAGCATCTGATCGGTCGTTACAGCGTCCAGTCCGCATCCGAAGGAATTGAGCTGTATTAATTCAAGGTCCTCCCTGCGGCTGACAAATTGCGCCGCCGAATACATTCTGGAATGAAACACCCATTGGTCCACTACCCTCAGACTGCGCTTCTCTAAACAATCCACGGGCAGGCTGTCCTCGGTAAACACCGTCAGGCCGTAGGAGGCTATCAATTCGGGTATGCCGTGATTGATTTCAGGGTCGATGTGATAAGGCCGGCCCGCCAAAACTATCCCACGGCCCCCCTGCCGCTCCATTTCCATAAGCAGGCGCGAGCCCTCGCGGCGTATATCCTCCTTGGCCTTAAGCTGTTCCGCCCAGGCCAGCGCCGCAGCCCCTTCCACTTCCCTTTCAGGTATGTCCCATTCCTCACGGCAAAGCCTCTTTAATCTTTGAGTCACCGTCTTAAGGCTGGTAAAGGCTATAAAGGGCCGGATATATTTCACCGTCCCGTCAAATACAGCCTCCACGTTATTCTTAAGATTCTCCGGATACGCCACAACTATAGGACAGTTAAAATGATTTTTCGCGTCAGCCCGCTCCTTGCGTTCATAAAAAACGCAGGGATGAAAAATAGTCTTTATACCCTGATTGACCAGCCACTGAACATGGCCGTGCGCCAATTTTGCCGGATAGCATTCGGATTCGGAAGGGATGGAATCCATGCCTAGTTCGTACAGCTTGCGGTCCGAAAATGGAGAAAGCGCTAAACTAAAGCCCAGCTCCTTAAAAAAAACCGCCCAGAACGGATAATTTTCATATATATTCAGCACGCGCGGGATACCCAGCACCCCTCTCGGAGCGTTCGCCGGTTCCAGGGCTTGATATCCGAATATCCGCTTCCGCTTATATTCAAACATATTGGGAGCATTAACGCTTTTAGACTGCCCGCCCGCTCCCTTCTCACAGCGGTTGCCCGTTATATGGCGGCCGCCGTTTGAAAAACGGCTGAGAGTAAGCATGCAGTTATTGGAGCATTTGCCGCAGCGCAGAGTAGAGGTTGTATATGTAAGCCGGGATATCTCCTCCAGCGGCAGCATCGAGCTCTTTTGCCCCTTATATCTTTCACGGGCAATAAGCGCGGCTCCAAAAGCCCCCATTATGCCCGAAATATCCGGACAAACTGCCTCCGCGCCCGAAACCTTTTCAAAAGCCCGCAGCACGGCGCGGTTATAAAAGGTGCCTCCCTGAACCACAATATGGCTGCCCAGTTCCGCAGCGTCAGTTAGCTTTATCACCTTATACAGCGCGTTCTTTATCACAGAATAGGCAAGGCCGGCGGAAATATCCCTCAGGGACGCGCCCTCTTTCTGAGCCTGCTTGACGTTTGAATTCATAAAAACCGTGCAGCGGGTACCCAAATCCACAGGATGCTCGGCGAAAATCGCCTCCTGAGCAAAGTCCGAGGCCGAATAGCCCATTGAATTTGCAAAATTTTCCAAAAACGAGCCGCAGCCTGAGGAACAGGCTTCATTCAGCAGCACGTTATCCACCGAGCCATTGCGCAGGCGGATGCATTTCATATCCTGTCCGCCTATGTCCAGCACGCAGTCTACCTCCGGCTCAAAAAAAGCGGCGGCCGTGCAATGCGCTATAGTTTCTACTTCCCCCTCGTCCAGGCTCAGGGCGCTCTTAAGCAGCGCCTCGCCGTAGCCCGTAGAGCATGCCCGCGCTATGCGGGCGCCCTCCGGGAGCTGCGCCTTAAGCATATCCAGAGCTGCTATCGCGGTTTTAACCGGGCCTTGGGCATTATTGGAGTAATAAGAAAAAAGCAGTTGTCCCTGCGAGCCTATAAGCGCAAGCTTAGTGGTTGTGCTGCCTGCGTCTATGCCTAAAAAGCAATCTCCGCTGTAAGCGGACAAGTCGCCCTTATCCACCACCGCTTTTTCATGGCGGCGGCAAAAAGCGTCGTATTCCTCATTATTTTCAAAAAGGGGAGGCAATCTCTTCAGCTCAAAGCGCAGCTTAACCCCCTGCTCTAAATTTTTAATAAGCTGGTCTAATTCAGCCGGCGCTCCGCAGGACGCCTCAAGAGCCGCGCCCATGGCTGCAAAAAGATGGGAATTTTCAGGATGCACAACATTTTCAGGAGTAAGGCGCAAGGTGCGTATAAAAGCCTTGCGCAGCTCGGGCAGAAAATGCAGCGGACCGCCCAAAAACGCCACGCAGCCCCTTATAGGCTTGCCGCAGGCCAGGCCCGAAATAGTCTGATTGACCACAGCCTGGAAAATAGAAGCGGATAAATCCGGCTTAGTTGCGCCTTCATTTATCAGAGGCTGAATATCCGATTTCGCAAAAACGCCGCAGCGAGCGGCTATGGGATATATCTCCTTATAATTTTCAGCGTATGCGTTAAGGCCCTGCGCGTCCGTTTGCAGCAAAGCCGCCATCTGGTCTATAAATGAACCGGTTCCTCCGGCGCATACGCCGTTCATGCGTTCGTCCAAGCCATCCTTGAAATATATTATCTTAGCGTCCTCTCCGCCCAGCTCTATTGCCACGTCCGTTTGGGGCGCGGTCAATTTAAGAGCCGAGGCCACAGCCACCACTTCCTGAACAAAATCCAAACCCAGCGCTTTGCCTAAATTTATTGAGCCTGAGCCAGTAACGCCGGCATAAAGCGCGCATTGGCCTACAGCAGAGCGAGCCTCCTTAAGCAGGGAGAGCAGAGCCTCCTGTATATGCGCGCAATGGCGGCGGTATTCCCCGTATATTATGCGGTTTGCCTCATCCAGCAGCACTAATTTGACTGTTGTAGAACCAACGTCTATTCCCGCACGATATTCCTTTAACAAACAATCTACCTCCCGAATCAAAACGGCGCAGCTAAGGCGCCTGCGCCCCCGCTTAAGGACGCTGTAAAAATATTATATTACCGCCCATGCATTCGCTCATAGAGCAGAATATTGGGCATTCGTTATAGCTTATGCCTGCGCATCAGCGCATGCCGCACTAAATCTGCGAATATTTACAGAACATAATTTCGCTATGGCCAAAAAGCCGAGCCTTGAAGCCTAATTTTAATTAAATATCTCTTTCTGCATACTAATGCTATTATAACTCAAAATGAATAAAAAGCAAAGCGCAGCAGCAATGCTAATATATAATAAAAGCGCGCTGCAAAGGCGGTTTTCACAGCTTGCACCCGCTTAAAAGCTCTTTTTTTCATTAATTTTCCTTATATTGTTCAAAAAAATTTTAAATTTTTCTTGCATATTAAAAGCACTTATGTTAATATAACAATAATAAATCAATAAATATTGGGGGTTTTTTAACTATGAGTAAGTTTTGCAGACAATGCGGGGCTGAACTTAACGATGATGCAGTTAAATGCGAAGCATGCGGCGCGGAATTGCAGCAGCCGGCGCCCGAAAATAGTCAGCAGCCCGAAAATACTGAAGCCGCAGAAGCAGCCGCTGCCGACAATCAGGCCGCTCCTGCTCCCAAAAAGCTCAGCAACAGAAATATTGCCATAATCGCCGCAGCGGCTGTAGTTGTTATTGTAGTCCTGATTGTTGCTCTTACCGCGGGAGGCGGCTATAAGAGCGCGATAAACAACTATATAGACGTTATGATTAAGGGTAAGGTAGATAAGATTGAAAAGCTCGCTCCCAAGGAATACTGGGAATACTATGAGGACGAATACGATATGGATCTTAAGGATATTGAGGACGCCGCCGAAGAAATGGCCGACGTTATTATTGACGCGCTGGAGGAATCCTACGGCGACAATGTTAATGTATCCTATAAGATAACCAAGGAAGATAAGCTCACCGATAAGGAATTAAACGAAATACGCGAAGGAGCAAATTCCAAATATGACTTGGCTCGCAAGAGCATTACCGAGGGCTATGAGGTAGACGCCGATTTAACCATAAAAGGCGCTGACGATGAAATGACCTCTGAGGGTTCCGCATATATCGTTAAGATAAACGGCGGATGGTACCTTACAGACTCCAACGGAAACCTTGGCCTGGAGGCTGGAATAAACGGCATCGATTAATTAACTGCAATTTAAAGATTATTTTTGCCCCGCTTTGCGGGGCTTTTTTATTCCCTGCTTTATAATAAAAAGTGCAAGGCCTGCAAGGCCATTCGTCAATAATAATCTTCTCTGTTTCAGGCAGGACAATACCGCGAGCAGCGCATTATATTCCGAAATCCGGCTGCAAGCGTCAACCGTCCCCGCCGCAAACATCCACCATCCCAACTGCAAGCGTCTACTTTCCCAACTGCAAACATATACAGTCCCCGCCCCAAGCATCCACCGCAACGGCCTGCCGTTAATGAAGAAACGACGCGCTCTCCGATTCAGAAAGCCCGTCGTTTCCCGATTAATGCATATATGCTCAGATTAAGCAATTCCGTTGTCTTACATTTTATACGGCACTCGACTGATTCTGCGGAATATATTCTGTTAAGGTTACCGTAAAATCATATACCGTCTTGCCCCGCAATACGCTTATCTCAATTTGTTCTCCTACCGCATGCGCGTCAACGGCGCTGTTAAAATCCGCCAGGGAAGCAATTTCCTTCCCATCAACGCTGAGAATATAATCTCCTGACTTAAGTCCTGCGCTTTGAGCTGAGGAACCCGAGTCTACGCCATATACATATACACCCAGCTGACTTACTCTATACATATATGCTGTAGCCGTATCGCTAATCTCCAGCGCATCTATGCCGGCATCCACCCGTCCGCGCACATACCCGTATTCTACCAGGTCGTCAAAAACCTTTACGGCGTCGTTTACAGGGATAGCAAATCCCAAGCCCTCTATATCTGTTCCAGAGCTTTTAGCGTTTACTATTCCTATAAGCTCCCCGCGCCCGTTAAACAAGCCTCCGCCCGAATTGCCCGGATTAATGGCGGCATTAGTCTGAAGTAAGGTCATATTTTCCCCATCTATTGTTATTTCTCTATCAAGAGCGCTTATTATACCGTCAGTAACTGTGCCTCCCAGCTCTCCCAAGGGATTGCCTATAGCAACGGCAAGCTCTCCCACCTGAAGCAAAGAGGAATCCCCTACTACCGCAGCGGTAAGATTTTCCGCCTCTATTTTTATAACCGCTATATCGCTTTTCTCGTCAGTTCCTATAAGCTTGGCGGAATACTCCTCGCCGCTGCGCAGCCTTACGTTTATACTATCCGCATCTTCTACAACATGATTATTTGTTATAATATATCCGCTCTGAGTGAGAATTACACCGCTGCCCGCGCCAGTAAGAATAGTTTGGCCCATATAGCCTGAATCAGCGCCGCTTCTAACGACTATCTCCACTACTGAATCCGCCGCCATGGCCGCTATCTGGCTAACCGAAAGCGTTTCATTATTATCTGAGCTAACCGGAGTCTTATTGCTGCTCATATAAACCACGTTAGAATTGTTTGACGAAGTGTCAGAACCCGTCCCCGCGCTGTTAGCCTGCGCCCTGTTATTTAAATATATCCCTCCAAAATATCCGCAGACAGAGCATACCGCCATAGCCATAATCACGCCGAAAACAGTCAGCGCCCTTTTGACGCCACGCTTTTTTGGAGACCTTTGGGAGCTTTTACGGGATTGAACGTCCAACTCCTGAGCGTCCGGCAAAATATAATCGCCATTATTATTTTGCGATTCTCCGCCATTTTGAGTGATAAAATCATTATTCATAATAAAGCTTCCTTTCTCCGCGGTATTATTAATTAATGAGCCGCGCCGCGGCCGCTGCCTTATTTCTATCTTTTAAATATATTATAGTGAGCATAATTGAAAATTAGGTGAAAAAAAGCTCAAGCAATATTTATAATATTTAAACTAATTGTAAATAAATTTCTATGTTAAAATGCCGCCGGCAGAAATTAAAAATAAAATCCAAGCGCATTTACGCGGGGCCGTTTGGCAGGCTGAAAGCCTGCTCCGGGCCTAAAGGCCCGGCGGCGCGTAAGCGCCGCAAACGGCCCCGCGTAAATGCGCTTGGATTTTATTTTTCAAATTCTTCCTTATTAACTGCAAAGACTTCCCTAAACGCTCATTTAACAAGCTTTTACCATTTGCTTATTACTGCAGGCACACCGCAGGAAAGCAGCCTTTGCCTGAACTCCTCCACTTCCTCCTGCGCAGGAATTAAATAGTCAATGCTTTCATACTTAATGCCTAGTCTCTTATATTTGCTCGCGCCCATTCCGTGACAGGGCAGCAATTCCAGCCCGGCGGCATTTTTCATGCCGTTATATATCTGCGCCGAAGCCAGCGCATGCTCAGGCGTAATATTAACCCCCCTAAGCATTATCAGCCGCAAAATTATAGGAACGCCAAAGGTATCGGCCAGTTTTAAATTAGAACGGGATAAACCAAAGGATTGGCCAGTATTAAGCTTGTGTCTGGAATCGTCCGTATCCTTTATATCATATAGAAAGCCGTCCGCCAGCCCTCGTACAGCCTCAAAATTTTCGCGCGGCGCAAAACCCGACGTTTCAATATATATATTTATTCCTTCCTTTTTAAGCAGCCGCATCAATTCAAAGAGAGCTTCTCCCTGTATCAATGGTTCTCCTCCCGAAAGAGTCACCCCGCCCTCATCTCCATAAAAGGGCTTATCCCGCAGCAGCTCTTCAACCAGCGCGTCAACAGCATATTCCCGGCTGTCCGCTTCCAGCGCGCCGGTAGGGCATACCCGCACGCATTTTCGGCACCCAATGCATCCGCCTGAATCATATTCATGCCCCTGCTCGGTCAACTTATGCGCTCCGGCAGGGCATACTGACTGACAAGCGCCGCACATAATACAATATTCGCTGTTAAAAAACACCCGCAATTCAGACAACATGCTTTCAGGATTATGGCACCATCTACACCTAAGAGGACAGCCCTTAAAAAATACGGTTGTGCGTATTCCAGGCCCGTCATGGACGCAAAACCGCTGTATATTGCTTATTATCATAGCTTTCTCCTACACATTGCGGCAAAATCCCTTCCGCCGCGCTTTTATCCTTAATTCAAAATTAAGCCCCTCCAGCCGAAGCGCGCTTGATGACCATCTCCTGCCATTCGGGATCCAAAGTGACGAAACGCGCAGACCAGCCCGAAACGCGGACTGCCAGCTCGGGATGCTTTTCAGGATGAAGCTGCGCATCCTTTAGTATTTCATTATCTACAATATCCATCTGCATAAAATAGCCTCCCAGCTCGCAGAAGCCCTTTACCAGTCCCATAATGGCATTTGCGTTTTCCTCTCCGCGCGCCATAAAAGGTCCTAATTTTATATCCAGCGCGCAGGAGCCGGCCAGCTCGGTAAGAGGCAGAGAGCAAAATGCGCGTATTGCGGCGGTAGCTCCATTTTTATCCGCCCCCGGAGCAGAGCTTAGATTGGGCGAAAGTATATCTCCCCGCTTATGTCCGTCCGCAGTAGCTCCCCTTGCGTAACGCCATTCGCACTCCCGGCCAAAGGTGGATACTCCCGGCGGACATTTTACACCGTCCGCCCTGTGGTCGTATTTTCGAACAATAGCTATATAATCCTTTAATAGCCGCCTTGTCATTTCGTTGCTTTGGGCGTTATCATTTCCGAAATGGGGCAGCTTATTCAACGCATACAGCCGCAAATCCTCTCTGCCCTCCCAATCCTTTCGCAAAAGGGTTATAAGCTCGGAAAGGGTTATAAGCTTATCCTCATAGACTAACTTTTTAATAGCCAGCAGACTGTTGGCGCAGTCCTGCACTCCTCCCATATGAATAGCTTCGACGTCATAATAAGCTCCGCCCTTAGAAAAATCTATTCCCCTTTCAATGCAGCCCTCCACAAACAAAGACAATACCAGCGCCGTAGATGGAGCCTCTGGCGTATGATAGGGCGCGCGCTTATCCAATTCCGTATGCAGCCAGGCCACCCCGCTCTCTATCCCCCTTAAAAGCGCGTTATATAATTCCTCAAAGCTGGAGTACTCAGGCGTCGGAGCATTCTCCTCCGCAGGAGAAGCCGCTTGAAGAGACATATATAAGCTCATAAAGCTTCCGTCATTTTCTGCCGGCTTATTAACACGCAGCACGTCTGTCTGCAAATAATGCAGCATATCCAGCGGACAATAGCTAAAATGAGTCTTGCCTGGAATTAAAACCTCCCAGCAGCCGTCATTCGTGAAATTCACCGCGTCGCTGTATGGATAGCCATAGCCCACGAGGGTTTCTATAACGCTCTGCTCGTCATAAAACGCAATAATGCCCGCGCCATGCTGCACCACCTCGGCCGCTCTCCGCAGAAATTTTTCAGGCATATTTTTGTGAGCGCGTATAGCTATAGGAAAATCGCTTATTCCCAATTCCTCCACCACATCCAGCACCAGATAAGAGAGCGTATTAGTTATATCCCGTCCGGTAATATCCCGGCCGCCCAGGAGTATATTCTGATAATGCTGAGCGTCTCCTGTACCCTTAACTATATCTCCCTTGCACCATTCGCAGCCCTTTATCCAAAAATGGGCTACTAATTCGCGCGCCTCCTCCAGACTTATAGTCCCCTGAGCAAGATCCGCCTCCAAAAAGCCGCCCAGCATTTTATCTATCCGGCCTATGCCCGACCACACTCCTATAAGCCGGGTAAAAGCGAAAAGAAACCAAAGAGACTGCAGCGCCTGCCTGAATGTTTTGGGAGGATTAAGAGGCACCTCCTTAAGATTTTCATATACCTCCTCATAGCCTTCGTTCGGATGCTGCGTGATTAGCCTCTGCAACTCATCCAGGTACCGTTGATGCCATATTTCTATCGCGTCTATACATCTTTCCAGGCTGGAATAATAATTCCGCATTTTTTCTTCACTTTGATATTGACAGCGCCGCCTGATTTTGTCCCGCAGTCCGTTAAGCCCCATATACAGCACATTGTCAAAGCCAATTGTTATATGATTTATGCCGCAGAACACATTTTTTCCATTATAGCGAGCAGGCACCAGAGCGAAAATTGCATCGCCCAGCGTAGCGGAGCCCACAAAAGGCTCACCGGGAACAATACGAAGGGGCGCTTTTTCCACTATCGTATTAAGCATACAAATATACTGTTCCTCTGACGACATTTGTTCATAGTCCGGCTGAGTAATCTCAACAAACGGAGTATGAAACGCATCCTGCCCGAATTCGCCCGAAAGCGCCCGCGCAGCCAGAGCGCGCGTGTTTTCCTTCAACCTTACCGGCCGTTTTCCCTTTATCGAAAAGAATTCCATTTAATTCCCTCCTTACCGCTCTGCCTTATTATTAAAAAGTATTTTAACACGCGGCAAAACAAAAGTACATACCCAATATTAACTTTTTTGCAAAAGAGAATAAAATTCAAATAATTGCAAAACAGCAGGGCGTAAGATAAAAAGGGGGGCGGCTCTTGCGGCGCTAACGCGCCGCCGGGGCGGGCCTTCGCCCGTCCCGGGGCAGGCTGAAAAGCCTGCCCAAGAGCCGCCCCCCTTTTTATCTTACGCCCTGCTGTTAAGCCGCATACGCTTTTAAGCGAACAACCCTTTTATCAATGCAAATCAAAATAACGGCATATTGGCCTGAGCGTTAAGAGACAGCGAAGCAATTTCGCCCCTCATAAGCCTTAAATAGCCTGCCGCCCCTATCATAGCCGCATTATCCGTGCATAAAATCAATTCAGGGAAATACACTTCTATCCCTCGCTTTTGAGCGCGCTCAAAAAGGGTATTACGAAGCAGCCGGTTAGCAGCCACCCCTCCAGCCAGCAGCAGTTTTTTCGCCCCTCTGTCCTCTGCGGCTCGAACAGCCTTATTGCAAAGAGTATCCACCATAAATCTTTGAAATGATGCGGCGATATCAGCTGCGGGCAGAGACTCTCCCCTCTGCTCATAGCCATGAGCCAAATTTATAACCGCTGTTTTAATACCGCTGAAGCTGAAATCATAATTATCCTCTTTCGCAAGAGAAGAATGAAATTCAAATGCCCGCTCATTGCCCTGAAGCGCCAATTCTCCTATAGGCGCTCCGCCTGGATATGGGAGACCCAGCACTCTGGCCGCCTTATCGAAAGCCTCGCCCGCCGCATCATCCCTTGTACGGCCCAATAATTCATATGAGCAGTAATCCGGACAATATACTATATGGCTGTGCCCTCCGGAAGCTATTAAAGCCATAAAGGGCGGCTCAAGCTGCGGATGAGTAATAAAGTTGGCGCATATGTGTCCTTCTATATGATGTACAGGTATTAAAGGCTTTTTTAACGCATAAGCCAAACCCTTAGCATACGCTACGCCTACCAGCAGCCCTCCTATAAGCCCTGGCCCAGCCGTAACGGCCACGGCGTCAAGCTGGGAAAACCCTATTCCTGCCTCCTCCATTGCCTGTGCGGCTACGGCGCTTATGCATTGAGTATGACACCTGGAAGCGATTTCAGGAACCACGCCCTTATATTTCCTATGTATTTCAATCTGCGATGAAATAACGTTGGACAATACCTCTCTCCCGTTTTTAACCACAGCACAGGAGGTCTCGTCGCAGGAAGTCTCCGCCGCAAGTATTATTATATCTTTTTTTCTTTTAAGAGCCCGCGCTCTTTTCTTCATTTCCTCAAAATACAATCCAACGCCGCCTTAATCCAAATAAATAACTATTAAATAAATTTATTAAGCAAGAAACCTATAACGTCCGCCGCTACTGATACATATAATCATCTGTTATATCCTCATGCTTACGCTTGCCTACATTGGCAAAAAACAGGCTCACGGCAAAGGGCGCGACGGCAAAAACCGCGCACATTGTAATCCAACTGGAATAGAATTTATCCAACACTTGAGCATTCATAAAAATATTCAGCAGGCCGCTCTGCGCTATATCCGGAATAATAGGAGGCAGGATTTTATTTATATATAGGTAAACAGCGTATAGCGCCGCCGTAATTAAAGGCACGGCAATCCCGCTTGTACGGCCTATCAGCCTCACCTCAGCTTTGCTCGCGCGCACAAATACTATTATTAGAATTCCCGCGCAGAGAGCCAGCGCAACCCATTTGGCAACGCTTAAAAATACATATGTTCCGCGGAATGAAGCCAGACTCGCTTTATCCTCCTGAGAAAACAGCGGCCGATTATCGCTGATGCCCGCCTCCGTTTCCAGCGCGCTCTTATCCCCTTCCGAAAGATAAGTCATATAACAGTTGTAATAACGAATATAACCGTCTTTAGTTAAATTCATCTTATCAGACATATTAAAGCTGTCCTCCAGCTTTATATAATAGCTGGGGCTGAATAAAACTGACTCCAGCGCTACGATAGATGCAAAAAACATAGCCAGCACGGCGAAAAACACGCCCAATAAAATATACAGACCGCTGCCCTTAGACGAAATGTTTTCTTTGCTTTCACTCATGCTTTTAATCCTTTCCAGCCTTAAGCTGTTAGCTGGCCGTCAGCGTTTATTAAACCAAAAAGGCTTTGGGCTTAAACGTCCGGCATGCGACCACCTTGAGGCGGCCAGCTCAAAACGCCGGCACGCACCTTTTTAAAGCTATTCCGCTTTACTTAAATAGCTATTTATAAACATATCCAAATCTCCATCCATAACCGCCTGAATATTGGCCGTCTCAGCGTTAGTACGGTGATCCTTAACCATATTATATGGATGAAATACATAGGAGCGTATTTGACTGCCCCATTCTATTTTCTTTATATCGCCCTTTAATTCAGCGTCCCGTTCCTCACGCTCACGCTCGCGCAATTCTATCAGCCTGGAACGAAGCATGCTCATAGCGGTTTCCCTGTTCTGAATCTGGCTGCGCTCACTCTGGCACTGCACTACAATCCCGGTAGGAATATGAATAATCCTTACAGCCGATTCCGTCTTATTTATATGCTGACCGCCCGCGCCGGTGGAACGATGAGTTTCCACTCTTATGTCCTCAGCGGGAATTTTAATCTCCTCGTCGTCTATTATTTCAGGCATTACCTCCAGCGCAGCAAAGGAGGTATGCCTTCGGCTGTTAGCGTCAAAGGGAGAAATGCGCACCAAGCGGTGCACCCCCTTTTCCGCCTTTAGATAGCCATAGGCGTTAAGTCCCTCGACGCGCATGGTTACGCTCTTAATTCCCGCTTCATCTCCGTCCAGATAATCTAATTCAGTTACGGCATATCCATGCTTCTCACACCAGCGGCGATACATACGGTAAAGCATCTGGGTCCAATCCTGGGCCTCCGTACCGCCTGCACCGGCATGCAAAGAAAGAATTGCATTATTTTTATCATATTTACCCGTAAGCAGAGTGGCCAAGCGCATCTGCTCGGCCTTCTGCTCCAGAGCGGAAAGCTCGCGCTCTATCTCCTCACCCGTGCTCTCGTCCTCCAGCTCCAGTCCGAGAGAAATTAAAGCGTCTATATCCTCAGACGAGGAAAGCATACCTTCATATTCCTTTATGCCGTCCTCAAGCTGCTTTAATTCCTTATTTTTAATTTGAGCCTTATCAGGATTGGACCAGTACTCCGGGTCGGCCATCTCCTCATTCAGCTCCATGACCCTCTCTTTCATGTGAGCCAGGTCAAAGGGATTCACCTACCTGTCTAATCTTGGTGTTAAGCTGAGCCAGCCGCTGCTTGAAAATATCAAACTGCACCATTAATATCATCTCCTTAATATAATATCGGCACTATTTTCATTATATAGATATAATGCCGCACAAACGGCAGTTATATGTCTTTTGACCTAAATAACGCATTTTAAAATTATTATAATGTATAATACGAAAATAAGCAAGAGCATTATATTGGCGGCAATTCCCCAAAGGCTTATACTGCGGCTGAACATGAATCGGATTTTTCTTTTCCGTATAAAACCAATTTATCCCCGCGGGAAAAGCAAATAATACGCCGGCCGCTTGGCGGGCCTGCGGCCCGCCCGGCCCCGGCAAAGCCGGGGCACCCCGCCAGCGGCGGGGAAGCGGCCGGCGTATTATTTGCTTTTCCCGTGGGGATAAAAATTCCGCGCTTATAATTCACACTCTGATTTTCATCATGCAAAACCGCATATGCTTATCTGCACATATATAAACAGTCTACTTTCCGCAGCAATATTTATATTTTTTTCCGCTGCCGCAGGGACAAGGGTCGTTTCTACCTACCTGCTTTTCCGCTTTAGCAGGCTGTTTTTTCTTAGGCTGCTCGCCGCCCGCCGAAGCAAATACCGGATTAGCTACACGAGTACGCTCCAGCTTTTCAGGCTCTTTAGTTATACTGACAAAATTCAACCCGCGCACAGTATCCGACTGTATAAGCCGAACCATCTCGTCAAACATTTCAAATCCTTCAATCTTATATTCAGCTACCGGGTCGCGCTGACCGAAAGAACGCAGGCTTATACCCTGGCGAAGCTGGTCCATAGCGTCTATATGGTCCTTCCAATGGCTGTCTATGCTGCGAAGAAGTATTATGCGCTCCAATTCGCGCATATCCAGGCCCATTCCGCCTATCTCCTCTTCCCTGCGCTCATAGCGCGCATTCGCTTTTTCAATCAGAACGCGTTCCATCTCCGCACGGTCCAAATTTTCAATATCGGATAAATCCGCGCAGGAGGAATCCAGGCAAAGAGAATATAATGCTTTTATCAGCCCAGCCAAATCCCAATTAGCACGCTCCCCCTGGGTAAAGAATTCAACCTCCCGTTTCACAACGCTTTCTACCATATCCATTATATAGCTGCGAAGGTTTTCTCCCTCAAGCACCCGGCGGCGCTGCTCATATATTATCTGCCGCTGCACATTCATAACGTCGTCGTACTGCAAAACATGCTTTCTTATCTCAAAATTGCGGCCTTCCACCTTTTTCTGAGCCGACTCTATCTGCCTTGAAAGCATACCCGCCTCCATAGCCTGATTTTCCTCCAGCCCAAGCTTATCCACAATATTCATTATACGGTCGCCGCCGAAAAGACGCATAAGGTCGTCCTCAAGGGAAATAAAGAATCTGCTCTCACCCGGGTCTCCCTGGCGTCCCGAGCGGCCGCGCAGCTGATTGTCTATGCGTCGGCTTTCATGACGCTCTGTGCCTATGATATATAGGCCGCCCGCCTTCGCCACCTTATCATGCTCCTCGTCAGTCTCCTTTTTAAACTGGGAATAAAGCTCGTTATACTGCCTGCGGCATTCCAAAGTTTCAGGATCATCCACCTCCTGCTTGCCCGCAGCCAGCTCTATCATATGCTCCTCAAAGCCCAGCTTGCGCAGCTTTCTCCTCGCCATAAAATCCGCGTTGCCGCCCAGCATTATATCTGTTCCGCGGCCAGCCATATTAGTGGCTATAGTAACTGCGCCATACCGCCCCGCCTGAGCAACTATCTCCGCTTCCTTGGCATGATTCTTAGCGTTCAAAACCTCATGCTTTATCCCCCGGCTCTTAAGCAGAGAGCTTATTATTTCGCTTTTTTCCACAGATACCGTACCTACCAGCACCGGCTGCCCTTTAGCGTGTGCGCGCGCAACCTCATCCACAACCGCGTTATATTTAGCCTTAACCGTCCTATATATAACATCATTCTGATCCTTGCGAATCATGGGCTTATTAGTGGGAATGCATACGACGTCCAGATTATATATGCCGTTAAATTCCTCTTCTTCAGTTTTAGCCGTACCCGTCATACCCGATAATTTCTTATACATGCGGAAATAGTTCTGATATGTTATGGTAGCCAGAGTCTTATTCTCCCGTTCTACCTTAACATGCTCCTTGGCCTCTATCGCCTGGTGCAGGCCTTCGCTGTACCGGCGTCCTATGAGTATACGGCCGGTAAACTCGTCCACTATGAGCACCTGCCCATCCTGTACGACATAATCACGGTCCCGCTTGAATAGGAAATTAGCCTTTAACGCCTGATTTATATGATGATTCAATTCAATATTGGCCGGGTCGGCAAGGTTTTCAAGATTAAACGCTTTTTCACATTTGGCGATGCCCTCTTCGGTGAGAGAAACCGTCTTGCTCTTTTCGTCCAGCGTAAAATCCTCATCCTCCTTAAGCCTGCGCACAAAAGCATCTACTATATTATACATTTCAGTAGATTTTTCACCAGGACCCGAAATGATAAGAGGAGTACGCGCTTCATCTATGAGGATGCTGTCCACCTCGTCCACAATAGCAAACTGCAATCCGCGCTGGCACCTCTCGTTGTCGTATATAACCATGTTGTCTCTCAAATAGTCAAAGCCGAATTCGCTATTGGTGCCGTAGGTAATATCCGCATTATATGCGGCGCGGCGGGCAGCGCTGTCCATCTGGGAAACAATAGTGCCTACGCTCAGACCAAGAAAATTATATACCTTTCCCATTTCCTCCGCCTGATATGAAGCCAGATATTCGTTTACCGTAACTATATGCACGCCCTTTCCATTAAGAGCGTTAAGATAAGCAGGAAGAGTCGCCGTAACCGTCTTTCCTTCACCTGTTTTCATCTCTGCCAGCCTGCCCTGATGCAGTACTATACCGCCTATAAGCTGCACATGGAACGGCTTGATTCCCAGAACCCGCCACGCCGCCTCACGAGCCACGGCAAAGGCCTCGTATATAAGATCGTCCAAGGTCTCTCCCGCCTCCAGCCGACGCTTAAACTGGCCCGTTTTTTCCTTAAGCTCGCCGTCGCTTAATGCAGCCATTTCCGGCTCCAGCGCCTCTATTTTCAAGGCCATTTTGTCCAGCTTATTAAGCTTTTTTTGATCCATGCTGCCAAATATTGATGAGAAAACGCCCATGCTTACCTCCGATTAAGTATTTGCCGTTGAATATTAATTTTATTATATCACTTATTCCAGCTTATAACAAGCGTCTTTTACCGCGCGTCCCTGAATCGGGCCATTCTTGCGCCGTTAACCAGCAATCTCCCAATGCTCCAGTTGAGCATTAGTGTATATTTGATATTACTACCCTAAATTGACAAGGGGATACACGCCTCCAGCGGTCTGATTTCGGCATTTTCCGCGTTATCGTTAATGGGTGTACGTTCAAGTACACGGAGCGAAAAGCAACACAGCAGGACACTCAAACAGCCCTGTCCTGACCGTATATGCCCTTGTCAATTCAGGGTACGCTTATACAATACAAAAGGCCGGAAGAACCCGGCCTCTCAAAATCAAATCTAAAATTTATTCTTCTTCCTCTTCGCCGTCCGCTTCATCATCATCCATCATTTCAAGAGAATCCATAAGCACTTCCTCAGGCTCATCTTTAACTGCCGGTACAAATTCCTCTTCAAATTCAATGCCGTCGTCCAGGTTCATCGCGTCCTTGGAGGAAAGCTGCTTCATCTGCTCTATACGGCAGGCATAACAAACCTCTTCCCCTTCTTCAAGGTAATTTTCTCCGCATTCAGGACACAGCCGCAAATCCTCATCCAGTATATCGTCGTCCAAAATATGGTCGCCCGCTAATTTCCCCATATCCACAAGGCAGACCTTGCAATACTGCTCTGTATCTTTAATATAATTAAGCTCGCATCTCGGGCATTTTTTATAAGCCATGCTTATACCTCCAAAACAAGTACTAATATAATAATACAGCAATTATATAGATAGTGCTATAAAATTGCAAGCATATTTTTTTATTGTTTATTATTTGTTTTAAATTATACCGTAAATTATCCTTAAAAAACCAGGATTTTATATTAAAAACAGCTTTTACCCTGCCTTAAACGCAAAAAGGGAGAGGCCTCCGCCTCTCCCTTTTCAGAACCCTATTCGACTTAAGCCCTTCAACCCAATATGGACTCTATGCTCTCACCAGACTGATACCGCTGAGCGAAATCTTCAAACATCTCTTCGGAAAGAACATTGGACAAAATATAAGTATCATTTTTAAGATTGAAGTAATTTTCAACGCACTCCAGCTTATTTAATGTAGTCTGATAGTCATATTCTCCATTTTGAGCCTTAGTCTTGAGGTCATAAAGTACATCGACAAGAAATTCCAGCATAGCTCTTTTATTCCTCAGGTTCTGATAATCAGGATTATCAGCTATGCGATAACTTAATTCCACGATACAACCTTCGTATAATACAAGCGTAGAATCAATCCGGCCTATAGCATGCTCAGAGCCTGTAGCCAGGCAGTCAATATACAGTTTGCATAAAAGCTGCTCGGTACTAACCGACTGTCTCTGCTCCAGCTCCTCGTCGGTATACTCGGATATCTCCTTCTCATTCTCCTCCAGCCATTGAGTCAGCTCCTCCAGCCTCTCAACTGCCTCGGCGCGGGTCAGCATTTTTATTTCGGAAGGCAAAGCGTTATAATAATCTATTTCCTGCTCGGTCATCTGCTTCTTGGTAAGGGTATCCCTCAATATCTGCTCGGCCTTTGTCCCTAAGGGTACAGAATATGCAGAAATATCCACCTGCTCGGCGGTAAGGGGCGCCTGTGCTTTCTCCGCTTTGGCTGCGTCTGTGGAGAGAGGAAGCTGTTCAACCGGCTTATTAGCCTGATTATCCTCAGGGCTTAAGCTGCCTATGGCGTATACTGCGGTGCTGGTAAGCAGTACAACTGCAAGAGCAGCGGCTATAATTATTACCTGCTTCTTCTTCATTATCCTTTTCTCCTTTCAATTTAAATTTTACCGCCGCAATCTAAATGCTCTATTATATTTTCATTATTGCATAGGAATATTTCAAAGTCAATACCCGATTGACAATTTTCTCTTAAAAACCTATCTTCTTCGGCAATATTAAGCAAACACGCCTTAAAATTATCTTAAACGCAAAAAGGGAGAGGCCTCCGCCCCTCCCTTTTCAGAACCCTATTCAGCTTAAGCCCTTCAGCCAAAACCTAATATTGACTTTAATTCCTCTCCGGCGTCATACCGCCGG
>OGCQ01001823.1_pt1 | contig 24053 bp, 20 predicted proteins | sample 1570161 | NCBI WGS metagenome assembly OGCQ01 (sample SAMEA4384402, study PRJEB24528) | human gut metagenome
TATGCGTTCGAAATCACATTGCTATTGTCTGCAAACAATGGGGAATTATGCGAATAGAGGACAACAAAGCGGACGGTAGTTTGCAAATTGCACATTGTGATCCACATATGCGCATAACAGGCTGCATTTATGAGGTAAGCAGACTTCACCGGTTGACAACATCAACATTTACGGATACAATAATTCTATCTAATTGCAAGCGGGACTATAGGAAATAGATGTATAAATCCGGCCAGCCTCAGCTACTGTCCCGTGCTTCGCATTGCCGCATAATTATCGTTCCACGTTCGATAACAATAATTTATGTTTCAATCAATCTATTCAAAGCCTTTGTCGAATATTATTCTGGCTATCGTTATAGCCATTGTCGCTTGGGGATATCTGCGCACAAAAGTTCAGCTACGCAGGTGGACGATGGCAAATTTTGTGTTGTTTTGTGCAGCTGTCATAGCCATCCTCTGCGCCACCATTCTGAATCGCACACCCGGCAACTACGAACTCATCCTCACGCCCTTCGCCGCGCTTTCCGCTGCGCGGCAGCAGCCGGAGCTCTACCGCGCGATGCTGATGAACGTCTTCCTCTTCTTCCCGTTGGGGCTGACGTTGTCCAACGCCCTGCCGCAGAAGTGGCACCGTTGGGGCAGAATCATCCTCACAACGCTCGTCGGCTGCGCGCTCAGCGCGGGAATCGAGTACGCCCAGTACCGTTACGCGCTGGGGCTTGCGGAGACGGACGACGTGATCTGCAACACGCTGGGCGCGTTCATCGGTTCCACCTCGCTGCTCATCGCTCACGCCATCGAAAAACACAAAGAAAGGGCTTGGCACACGAACATGACCCTGACCACCACCGAAACACAATTCCTGCATATCGCCAAAGCTGCCATCTCCGGTGGAGATTTGCCCGCCGAAAAGGTGGACTGGCCTGCCATCTTTACGCTGGCCAATCAGCAGAAGCTGCTGCCGATCCTCTTCGAGGCCGTCCGCAAGATGCCTGCTGCCGAAGAGAATGTGGCTCTGTTTGCCGTAACCAAGCAACAGGTCATTGGGCAGGTGTTGAACCAAACCATGCGCTCGGCGGAGTTTTCCGACCTTTATCATAAGCTGCGTTCGGCAGGGCCGCACCCCATCGTGGTAAAGGGGCAGCTTTGCAGCCGACTGTATCCGCAGACCGACCACCGCATCAGCGCGGACGACGATCTTCTGATTCCAGACGGCGAGTTCATGGCCTGCCACGAACAGCTTCTTACGAACGGTTTGACCACCGATACGCCTGCGGACGAGCTGGCGTCGGCGGACGAGGTGTCTTACACAAAAAAGGGCAGCCCGCTCTACATCGAGCTGCATCGGCATTTATTTGATTCTGCCGAAGATTCACATGACGAATTGAACCACTTCTTTGCCGACCTCAATCCCGTCGAAACCGACGGTCTTCTCGCCATGCCGCCCCACGAGCATCTGCTGTACCTGCTTCTGCACGCCTACAAGCACTTCGTCCGCAGCGGCATCGGCCTGCGGCAGTTTTGCGACATCGGCCTGTGGGCGCGGGCGTATCACGCGGAAATCGACTGGCAGCGCCTGCACGAGCAGTGTGGGAGCGTCCACGCGGCGACCTTTGCTGCGGCGGCGTTTCACATCGCGGGAGACTATCTCGGCATCGAATTTGACCTGCCTGCGCCGTGGGACGGCAGCATCGACGTGGAGCCGCTGCTGCACGACAGCCTCTGCGGCGGCGTGTACGGCTCCAATGACCTAACGCGCCTCCATTCCTCCACCGTCACGCTGAACGCCGTGAAAGCCAGTCGCACCGGTGAAAAAAGCAGCGTTCTGAGCACAGTGTTCCCCAAGCGCGAGTATCTGGAGCGCCGCTATCCCTATCTCAAAAAGCGTCCGTACCTGCTGCCGGTCGCGTGGATGCAGCGCATTGCGCACTATGCCAGCGAGAAGCAGTCCGGCACGGACAACAGCGCCTCCGGCTCCATCAAGCTGGGAAAAGAGCGGATCGAGCTGATGAAGCGGTATGGAATTATGGACTGATAAAAAGACATTGCGGGGCGCTGCAGCGCTCCGCAAAAAATCTATCCTTGCAGTTTTGAAAGGAATTTGGACAGGAAAACGCTGTCACACAGCTTGTATTTTTTCACACCTAATGATAAAATAGTTCTAAACGATCCGGATCGCATTTTGCTGCAGCCGGCAAGGAGGGAGTCCTGTGAAAAAGAGCAGCATAGATACCTGCTGCCTGACTTTACCGTTAAAACTGGAAAAGTGGCAGGAGGACCGTCTTGCCAAGCGCTTTGAGATCGCGCGGCAGCTCTATAACACGCTGGTCCATACAGAGCTGAAACGGCTTGTACAGATAAAGCGGACTGCCGAATATCTGGAGAACGAGCAGAAAATACGGGCATTGGACAGGAATAACCCTGCGGATCGGGCCAAACTGCAGGAGTTATACAAAGAGCAGCGGAAAAGTTTGAAAACGGCCGGGTTTACGGATTATTCCTTCACTACAGATATGGGAAAATATTACAAGCACTTCCGTGATAACATCGGCTCCAGTGTCGCCGTTCATGGGATCGCGCCGCAGGTCTGGGCGGCCTTTGATAAGGTTCTGTTCAAAAAGGGCGGCAAGAAGGTACATTACAAAAGACCCGGTGAGGTAAATTCTGTGCAGGGCTACTCCAGAACGGGAAAAAGCGGCGGCAGGGAGATCATGTTCCGCGGGGCCTACATCGAGTGGAAGGGCCTGAAGCTGCCTCTGAAGCTATCGCCGGACAATGCCTACGAGACCGATATGCTGCAGCGCAGAGTAAAGCTTGTCCGATTGGTCCGCCGGCCCGGAAAGCGCAGAGACCGCTGGTATGCCCAGCTCGTTCTGGAGGGGAAGCCTGCGATCAAGGCTGATCCCGTTACCGGAAAAGCGGTTCACCCTATCGGCAGCGGCCCCATCGGGCTGGACATCGGGCCGCAAACACTGGCCTATTCTGCCGCCGGGGCGGCCGGACTCGTCGAGCTGGCAGATCGGGTACAGAACATCGAGCAGGAAAAGCGCCGCCTGCAGCGAAAAATGGACCGGAGCAGAAGGGCAACCAACCCGGATAACTATGCCGAGGACGGCACGATCCGGCGCGGTGTCAAGTTAACACATTATAAGTCCAAGCGATATCGGAGGAGCCAACAGGAACTGAAATATCTGCAGCACCGTCAGGCTGAAATACGAAAGCTCCAACACATCCAATTTGCAAACCATCTGCTGTCCTTGGGTGATCATTTCTATGTGGAAAAAATGGAATGGTCTTCCCTGACGCACCGGGCAAAGGAGACCGTGATATCTGAAAAGACCGGAAAGCCCCGAAGCAAAAGGCGGTTTGGAAAGTCCATTGCCAACAAGGCACCCGCCATGCTGATCGAAATATTGCGGCAAAAATGCAAGTCTCTCGGGCTGTCGGACGTTGTAGAGATCAACCCGGCAGATATCAAAGCAAGCCAATATAATCATTTGACTGGTAAATATGTTAAAAAGTCGCTTTCCCGACGTTGGAACGACATGCAGGACGGTGAGCATCTCCAACGTGATCTCTATTCCGCCTTCCTGCTGCAGCATTATGACTCCTGTTCAAAAACTCTTGATCACGATTCCATCGTGCGGGACTATCCCGCCTTTGTGCAGTACCATCATCGGGAAATCGAGCGCCTGCACGCTCTCCCCAAAACACCCTCCAGTATGGGCATCCGCAGAAGCATTGCCTGACGCGAAGGCCAGGAAGACATAAAATGCCGGTGCCGTTCGCACCGGAGAAAACCGGTCGATTGTCCGTCCGGGGCTACCGTTAATGGCAGCGGAGGCTGCTTTGGTAGCAGAAGAGCTCGGGAAAATAGTCAGCGCGCAGCAGATCTTCGTGCTGCGAAAAGCTATCTACCGACTTACAGCGCATTCCACAAATCCGCACGCGGTGCTTTATGCACATTTGCCGTTGCGATCTGCAAGCGGTGCGCTGAGACAAAGCACGACGTACAGCCACTCCCCGGTGTGGTACCCGTTGCGATCTGCACGCGGTGCACTGAGACAAAGACCGTGCCGTTTGTGTTCACAAGCATATCGTTAGTTGCGATCCGCACAAATTGCGCTGAGAGAAGAAGCAAGCCGTTAAATACGTCAGTATTGAGAAGCTGATCTCCGATGCCAGGGAGGCCTATTATGAGGCCCAAAACAGCACAATCTTTCCACCCTCACGAAAGGACCCGGACGACCACGACCGGATACATTTACATTCTCACGAATCCCTCCTTCCCGCAATATGGGAAGCTCGGCTATGCCACGGATGTAAAGCAGCGGCTCGCGGAGCTGAACCGCAGCACGGCGGTCCCCTTTGCGTTCCGGGTGTACGCCACCTACGAGGTGGATTCCGCCCTCTCGGACAAGAAGCTCCACTCCATTCTGGGCAAGCTGAACCCCCGATCTGCGTTCTGCCGAAGAAGGAGTAAAGCCGCATCAGACATTCTGTCATCCCTGCAAACGTCAAATTATTCTACACAAGAGGTCCCCCATGCTGCCCGTAAACGAATCCGACTGGAAGCTGTTCCGCAAAAGGCTGCCGGAGTGGCAGGAGCGCTGCATGGAGCAGCTGGCCGAATCCTACGCGGCCCTGCTGGCCGGGCTCGGCAAGGCATCCGACAAGTTCTGGGAGCTGGAGAAGAGGCTTCGCAAGGACAAGAAGCGCGTCGGTGTCGTGGCCAATGTCAGCCGCTCCGAAATGTACTATAACCTGCTCTATCTGCTGGATGACAAGACCATCACGCTCGAGGACCTCGCAGGCTTCAGCCCCGACCTGCGGGAGCGGCTGGCCATGATTGCACGAGATCACTTTGTGTGAAGGCGTTTCCTTCCTAACACGCCTGCCGCATATAGACCCAATGCTCGAAGTAGAAGCTAAAAACTGTCCTTTAATCCTTTAAATTACGGTGGGAAAACTGCGTAGGCTGTTGCGCATATTCGGCTCGTCAGTCAGGCAGCGGAACGCATTATTACTCGTAACGCATATTATTTTTGTAGAAAGACACAGCTGGCGCTCTGGATGAGCAGTCTGTTGCACAAAAGGCCGAACTGTGTAAGGCTTTAGAACAGCTCCTATGAAGCAATCAATAGAAAACCCATTTATGCAGGGGTGAACAGGGCCATGAAAAAATCATATATAAAGTGGTTCATACATCCCACGCGCTAATCGCAAGGGAAAACACACCACAAATGCTTGACTGATTTCACTCTTTCCCCAGCGTAGGATTGCATCCGGACTTTATCTAGAAGCTAAATACCGATTTTAGCAAAATCTTCCACAAGACATTCATAAAATCGCAAAACCGGGGCCGGCTCTTTCGAGCCGGCCCCGGTCGCATTTTTCCCGTCAGATTCCGTTCATTTCCTGGAACAGGTAGCAGTAGGAATAGTTCCAGCGGGTCAGATAGAACGAGCCGTTAGAGTAGCGCAGGTAGGCATTGCCGAAGCCGAGACGGTTATACCAGTACGAGACGCTCGTGCCGGACGTGCTGATGCGCAGAGAGGAATTGCCGGACTTATAGAGGTAATACGTCGTCGTGCCGCTCTGGAAGCTGAAACAGCCGTTGGAGTAATCCCAGAGCATGCTCTCGGTCACGTCGGAGGTGATCCGGCCGTTTTCGATGGTGACGGCCTGCGCACCGATCGTCGTACCGTCGTGCGTCATGGCATAGTAGCCGCCGCTGGCGTAGACCGTGAGAACGTAGCGGCCGCCGGACGTGAGCCTGCTCACGGAGTCATAGGTCGCGGTCTTCACCGGCTCGGTGTAGCTGTCGCCGCAGGCGGAGCAGGTGTAGACGTAATTGCCGTTTTCCTCCGTGCGGACATAGCTGTGGCCCGTTGCCGGGATCGCCTCGGTGTAGCTTTCGCCGCAGGCGCAGGCATAAGTGCGGACGCCGGGCGTCGTGCACGTCGCCGCCGTGGTGACGGTGGCCGTGTAGGCATGGGCGTGGACCGTGACGGCATAGCGCACGCCGCCGATGACGGTGCGGGTCGCGCCCTCAGCCACGCCGGTGATCGTCACGTCATAGCCCGCAGGGACCGCGCGATAGAGCTGCCACCGCTCGTTCGCGTTCGCATTGCCGGGATAGGCGCCCGCAAACGTTGTGCTGTAGCGGTCGAGATAGGTATCGCTGAAGCGGATGGAGAAGGCGCTGCCGAGATCCGTGATCGTGAGGACCTGCGGCGCAGTGGTCAGCGTCACGCTTGCAGAGCGGGTGCTCTCCGTGAGATTCAGGTAACGGCCGTCCGCGCTCTGCACGGTGTAGCCGCCGGAGACCGCCGTGACGGTCCACAGGGCGTTCGACAGGTCGCCCGTCGTGCTGTAGGCCGCGCAGGTCAGGCCGCTCACAGTGCCCGCGCCGTCCCAGGAGCTGTAGTACGTTGAGGCCGTCGCCGTCAGCATCCGGTCACCGCTCACGAGGAGGAACGTCCCCTCGGCAAGCTCCGTCACCTGCTGATAGCCGCCGGAGAGCGCCTCGATCGTCGTCGCAGCGACGGCGGGATCGGCGGACTCCGTCACAGCGGCGTCCTCGGTGTGGAAGGTGTAGGTCTCGCCCGGCTGGAGCTTGACCTCGACCGTCGGCAGGATGGCCTCGGTGTAGGTATCGCCGCAGCGCGTGCAGGTGTAGATGCGGTCATTGCCGTTCTCGGTGCACTCATAGGAGTGGCCCAGCGCACCGACGACATGGCCCGTGCGGCGGTCGCCGCAGTTCCTGCAGGTATAGGTCGTGTAGCCCTTCTCCGTGCAGGTCGGAGCCGTCACAACGGCCTTGTAATCATGGCCGAGCGCAGCAACCTCGTCCGCCGTGTAATGGTCGCCGCAGGTCGTGCAGGTGTAGGTCGTGTAGCCCTTCTCCGTGCACGTCGGAGACGTCACAACGGCCTTGTAATCATGGCCGAGCGCAGCAACCTCGTCCGCCGTGTAATGGTCGCCGCAGCGCTTGCAGGTATAGGTCGTGTAGCCCTTCTCCGTGCAGGTCGGGGACGTCACAACGGCCTTGTAATCATGGCCGAGCGCGGCAACCTCGTCCGCCGTGTAGGTATCGCCGCAGGTCGTGCAGGTGTAGGTCGTGTAGCCCTTCTCCGTGCAGGTCGGAGCCGTCACAACGGCCTTGTAGTCGTGGCCGAGCGCAGGCGTCGTTTCGGTATAGGTGTCGCCGCAGACGGTGCAGGTATGGACGGTCTTGCCGCCCTCGGTGCAGGTTGCCTCGCTGCCGGAGACAGTGTAGGTATGGCCCGTGGCCGGGAGGGTCTCGGTGTAGCTGTTGCCGCAGCGCGTGCAGGTGTGCGTCACGGAGCCGTTTTCCGTGCAGGTCGCAGGAACGGTGGTCTCCGCATAATCATGGCCGAGCGCAGCCACTTCGTTCGCCGTGTAATGGTCGCCGCAGGCGGTGCAGGTGTAGGTCGTATAGCCCTTCTCCGTGCACGTCGGGGCCGTCACGGCGGCCGTGTAGCTGTGGCCGGTGGCCGGAGTCGTTTCGGTATAGGTGTCGCCGCAGGTCTCGCAGCGGTAGGTCGTCACGCCGTCCCCGGTGCAGGTCGCGGCGGTCCGGCTGACCTCCTGATAGCTGTGGACATGGTCGGCCTCGACCTCGATGACATAGCGGGTGCCGCCGATGACGTAGTACGTCGTACCGGCAGCCACGCCGGTGAAGCGGACCTCCGTCATGGGAGCCGTGCCGGTCTGGACCGTGCCGGAAGCGGCGGCGCGGGTAAACGTCGCGCCGTCATAGCTGCCCCAGGCGATCTCGGACAGCTGCCACCAGTAGTTGCGCGCCGTCGTGAGGGCGACCTGGATGTAGCGGAAGCTCTCGACGGAGGACGGGACGGCATACGTCTTCGTCACAGCCGTGCTGCGGCTGCTCGTGAACGTGCCGATCGTCGTCCAGGTGCGGCCGTCGGACGAAAGCTGGACATTGGCGTTCGTGCAGTAGTCGCCGTGCGCCGGAGCACTGATCTGCACAGCGTCAAAGCGAACCTCCGCGCCGAGGTCGACGCGGGCATACATGCCGGACGTCTGGCAGCTGGTGGACCAGTAGTAGGTGGAGGTGTCGCCGTCGATAAGATTGGAGGCGACGCAGTTGTAGCCGCCGTCCGTATAGCCGGAGACGGAGGCCGAGGCGCTGGCGGAATAGGACACCTTCGTGCCCGTGCCCTGCACCACGGTCAGCTCGCCGCGCGCGATGGCGTCGTCGCCCGTGTGGGTGAAGGTCTGCTCGCCCTCGAGCGTGTAGGCCTCGGTCGTCTTGCCGGTCTTGACGGAGACGTATTCGCGCGGCAGAAGCTCGGAATGCTGCTCGCCGCAGCGCGTGCAGGTGTAGATCGTGTCGCCCGCGTCGTCCGCCGCGGCATAGTTGTGGCCGAGGGCGGGAACGGTCTCGGTGTAGCTGTCGCCGCAGTCAGCGCAGGTATAGGTCACGCTGCCCGCCTCCGTGCAGGTCGCAGCCGTCGAGGCAGTCTGACGGTAGTCGTGGCTCTGCGCGGGAGGATCGGTGTTGATGGAGCCGTCGGCGTTGAAGCCGCCGGGCACAACGGACGTGTCCATGCCGCTTGTGTAGGCGCCGTCCATGGCGAGGCCCATGGCGCGCAGCGGCAGGCGGATCTTCTTGGCTTCCTGCGTCTGCGTCTCTGCGCCGGGATAGTCGCTCCACATGCAGAACATGCCGCCGATCACGGAGGAAGCACTCAGGCTCGTGCCGCACACCTTATAATTGCTCCAGTTGGCGGCATAGGTATAACCATTGTCGAAGCTGTCGTTCTTGCCGAGGACATAGTAGAAGTCGCCTGTCGTGTTGATAATACGGAAGCCATCCGAGGCAAGGTTGGCCGCCGTGCGGGGTGTGTAGCCGCTCCAGCCGCCGGACCAGTAGCACACGACGATGTCGCGGTCGAACGTGTAGGTCGTCGAACCGACCGAGGCGCTCATCTTGTTGGCAAACTCGATGCCGTCATTAAAGGCGATGGGCGTCATGCCCGCCTGCTTGACCATGGCGGCAAGCTCGTTGACATATTTGATGAAGTAGCCATACTTGCCGCTGTTCTGCAGGCTGCCGAAGCCCATGGAGCCGCTCGTGTAGCGGTCGTTGGCGTATTCATCCGCACCGAAGTTGAAGTAGCGGCAGCCCTTGCCCGCAAAGTAATCGACATACTTCTGCAGGAAGGCCTGCGAGAACCGGACGGCCGTGTCGTTCGTCACGTCGATGGTGCGGCTCGAGCCGTTGTAGCTGCAGTTCGTCCCCGTCAGAGAGGACGCGGCATACAGCACCGCGTCCATGTGGCCGGGGCTGTTCAGCAGCGGAATGATCTCGATGCCGGCTTTCTTGGCCGTGGCAAAGAACTCGTCCATCTCACTTTCCGTCCACTCGCCCGAAGATGCCGTCGTGTAGGCGTTGTTGCCCGAGCGGATGGCAGAGGCGACCGCGTCGCTGGAATACGTTTTGCCGCCCACGGCGAGCGACATGTCGTCCAGCAGGAAGCGCATACCGTCATTGCCCACCGCGAGCATGACGTGCGTATAGCCGTCCGCCTTGGCCTCATAGAGGAAGGCCTTGACCCAATCTGCCGAAAAATATTTTCGGCCGCTGTCCAGCATGGCGATCTTCAGATAATCGCTGCCGGAAGCGAATGCCACCGTCGGCAGCATGCACAGCAGCATGCAGACCGTCAGCAGCAGCGCTAACAGTTTCTTTCCCGCTTTCAATGGTTTCTCCTCCTGTATCATGTCTCTGTTCGGCGATGCCGAATCCTGATTTGATCATACACGAGACATTCCCATTTGTCAACAGGCAGTTCCTTTAGCATAATTTCAAGTTAACTAACTTCAATCTGACGTATGATAGACTAAATTCCTGATTATCTCATTTCTGGCTGCGTGATTTTATTCACGCCGATGCGTCTCGTTACGATATGGAATGTGACGTAAAATTCCGGCGATTTGTTTCGTCCAATGAAGTTGGCGGCGGGTTTTCTGACGAATTTTTCCCCCCGCTCTGCAGAGGAATTTTTGAAAATTTTGTTGACATTTTTGCGCGATCCGTCATAATGGAAGCAGAAGCATACCGTTCTCACCGCCGTGCTCCCCTGCTGTGGTGCACCAGTGCCCTCTTCGTTTGAATGCCCCTGTACAGGGCGCTCGATGAGCGCCATTGGCAGACGCAATTGGCGCCTGCCATTTTATCGGCGGCCTGTTTCGGCTTCCAGCGCATAAAGGCCTACCGTCCCCGCTTTTTCAGCATCCTCCGGTCGCACAGGTCGATGCCGAACGACACGGCGGCGCTCAGGACAGCGAGAACGAGGATCATGGCGTCCGTGCTGAGGTAAGAGCCGGTCGCGTCATACAGCGCGCCCGCGATCGTGCTGCCGAACGAGGCGAACAGCAGGTTCGTCACCACGACGGAAAGATTCACGGCGTAGTGCCGCATACCGTAATACGAGCTGACAAAGGCCGCGTTGGCGGGCGTGACGCCGCCGTAGGCCATGCCGCCCAGCAGGAAGCCGGCGATGAGCAGCGGGAAGCTGCCGAGCTTCAGCGCGCCGATGAGCACAAGGCCGGTGAGCAGGAAAATGCCGCCCACGAGCTGCATGGTCCGGCTGCGCCCCAGTCGGTCGAACAGCCCGCCCAGCACGACGCGCCCGGCGGCGTTCGCCAGCGAGATCATGCCGACGGCCGTGGTGATACCGCCCGGCGAGACCGTTCTGCCGATCTCCCGCGCGATGGAGGTGGACTGCGACACGAGGGCCAGCCCTGCCGCGCTCAGGAGTACCGCCCAGAGATAGTACAGCCAGAACGCGGGCCGCCGCAGCATGGCCGCCGTGCCGAGCTCTTCTGCCACGGGGTTAGCATAGCGCTTCTTTTTCGCGGCGGGCGGCGGCGTGAAGTCCGTACCGGGCCGCCGGAGCAGGAAGCCGCAGGCCGCCACGAGCACGGCCGTGATAATACCAAGCACGACAAAGCTGCGCCGCCAGCTGCCGACCGTCACCGGCGTGAAGCGCTGATAGAGCTTGCCGATGAGGAAGCTGCTCAGGCCGAAGCCCATGAGCAGAATACCGGAGACGAGGCCCTGCTTGTCGGGGAACCACGCGCCGACTGTCCCGAGCACGGCGTTATACGAGAAGCCGGAGGCCAGCCCGCAGACCACGCCGAAGCCGACATACAGCATAGGCAGCGACCGCATACTCGCCGTCAGCAGGAAGCCCGCCAGAAACAGCAGGGCGGATATCCAGAGGAAAATTCGCGGGGAAATGCGCGCGGAAAGCGCGCCGCAGGTCAGGCCGCCAAGGCAGAAAAAGCTCATCACGATCGTAAAGGTCAGGGAAAGCTGTGCGGTGGTCCAGCGGGGGAACTCTGCGGCGATCGGCCCGGACAGTACGCTCCACGCGTACACCAGGCCCGAGAACAGAAGTACCACGCACCCGACTGCGACGTAGATCCATCTGCTTGCACTTCTCATAGGCTGCATCCTCCGTTTTGGGCCATTGCCGTGCTTCCGCGCGGAGATGGCCCATATTTTGTTGTATTTTTGGGGTCCTGCCTCCATCATATCACAGAAAAGTCCGCTTGCCCAGACCCAAATCAAAATTCTGCCTGCTGCGGTGCGGTGTCCGTGAGGGACGGACAGAAAGGGAGTCAGGAATATTTTTGAAAAACCCTCTTGACAAATCTGTACTAGTGTATTAGTATATTAGTACAATAACACATTGGAGGTGAGCCAATGGCATGGAAGCTGAATCCGGAGCGGCAGATCTGGCTGCAGCTCGTGGATGTGCTGAAGTTCCGCATCGTCTCCGGACAGTATCCGGCAGGCGTGAAACTGCCGTCGGTGCGGGAGCTGGCCGCAGAGGCCGGTGTCAATCCGAACACCATGCAGCGCGCGCTTGCGGCGCTGGAGGAGAGCGGGCTCGTCAGCGCCCAGCGGAACACCGGGCGCTATGTCACACAGGATGAGGCGTGCATCCGCGAGACGCGCCGCTCGCTGGCGCAGGCCGAGATCGATGCGTTCTGCGCGCGGATGCGGCAGCTCGGCTACACGCAGGAGGAAATTGCTACATTGTTTGGAGGGAATGAAAATGAATGACATGCTGGTCTGCTGCAGCGGACTGACGAAGAGCTACGGGGCAAAGCCCGCACTCGATCACGTCGACCTGCAGCTTGCGCCGGGCAAGATCATCGGCCTGCTCGGGCCGAATGGCTCCGGCAAAACGACGCTCATCAAGATCCTGACGGGTCTGCTGCGCCAGACGGAGGGCTCCGTCGCGATCGACGGCAAGCCGATCGGCCCGGAGACGAAGGCGCTCGTGAGCTACCTGCCCGACCGAATGTATTATGCCGGTTGGATGAAAACGAAGGATATGGTCAACTTCTTTGCGGATTTCTATCCCGATTTCCGCCGCGAGCGCGCCGAGGCCATGTGCCGCGCGCTGGGCATCGAGCTGGATATGCGCGTGAAGACGATGTCGAAGGGCACGAAGGAGAAGCTCCAGCTGCTGCTCGTCATGAGCCGCGCTGCAAAGCTCTACCTGCTCGACGAGCCGATCGCGGGCGTCGATCCGGCCGCGCGCGACTTCATCCTGCAGACGATCCTGACGAATTATTCGCCCGAGAGCACCGTCCTGATCTCGACGCACCTGATCGCGGACATCGAGCCGGTGCTTGACGAGGTGATCTTCCTGAAAGAGGGCCGCGTCGTCCGCCACGATTCGACCGATAACATCCGCGGCGCCGAGGGCAAGTCCGTCGACGAGGTCTTCCGCGAAGTCTTCCGCACGATCCCGATGGGAGGTGAATGGCCGTGCTGAGCAAGCTGTTAAAATACGATCTCCGCGCAAATCTGAAGATTTTTCTGTTTATCTGGCCCGCCATTCTGGTCTTCGGCCTGCTCGAGCGCGTCGCCCTCATGGCGGAGCTGCCGAGCAAGATCTCTGCCATTTTTGTGAATCTGACGACAGTGCTGTTCGTGCTCGCGGTCATTGCCGCCTGCGTGTTTGCGCTCGTCATCTCCGTCATCCGCTTCTATCCCGGCCTGCTGCGTGATGAAGGCTACCTGATGTTCACGCTGCCGGTGCGGCCGTGGCAGCTTGTGCTGTCGAAGCTTCTCACGGCCTTCCTGACGCTGATCGTGACGGGCCTGGTCAGCTTCGTTTCCGTCGGCATCCTGTTCGGCGGTATCCGTGGCTTGCTGCCTTCCATCCGCACCTCGCTGGAGCAGAGCTTCGGCGGGATAATCAACGGCTGGGGCATCGCCCTGCTCGTCCTGCTGGTCATGGTGCAGGTCGCGGTGTCCGTGCTGCAGATCTATCTGTCCTGCTCCATCGGCCACCTGTTCCGCCGCAAGCGCATCCTGTTCGCCGTGCTGTTCTACTATGCCATCAACGTCGTGCTCGAGACGGTTGCAGTCACGTCCATCATCGTGCTGAGCAACTTTGAGCCGTTCTGCCGCTTCCTTGTTCAGCTCTATGCCGGCATGAGCGCGCCAGGCATGTTCAACCTGTTTATCGGCGTGATGCTTGCCCTGCTGGCCGTGCTCGGGATCGTGTACTTCTTTGTCACGGAGCGCATCCTGCGCCGCCATCTGAATCTGGAATAAGGCTTTCTGCCGCGCCGTACAATGCCTCGGGCTTGTCATTGCGAGGAGGCCGTAGGCCGACGTGGCAATCTTGGGAAGGCACTGGCAGTTCGTACAGGGCGTCGATAAAACCGTAAAAACCGATTGTGTCTGTAGCGGCGCTCAGTGAGCGCCTTGCAGACCGGCAAGATGCGCTGTATTGATTCTATGGCGTGAAGCCCTCAGGCTTGTCATTGCGAGGAGCGAAGCGACGTGGCAATCTCGCAGAATCCGAGCGGATAACAGGGAATTTTCGGCGAAAACGCAGCTGCCTGCACGAAATTGCCACCGCCCCTTCAGGGCCTCGCAATGACACGTCAAGTAGTGCCAAGGTGCACCAGCGCCCTTACGCAGTTGAATGGCCCCGTACAAGGCGGTCGCTGACCGCCGCTACAGGCCCCGTCGGGGGGACGGTTCCATTTTATCGACAGCGCGTACCGATCGTTACTGTACCGCCGGGCACGGCTGTCCGCTCCCCTACATAAAAGGACTCCCGGAGCTGTTCGGCTCCGGGAGTGTTTTTATCGTTATCGATTTTCACACAGCAGACGCGGGGTGGTGTTATCCGCCGTCTCATACACGGCCTCATAATCCGTGTCCATGCATGAGAGCATGGGGGAATCGGCCGTATAGCGCACGCAGGTGCCGCAGGCGGCGCTCAGCCGCCGGGGAACAGGCATCATCTGCGCAGCCACGCCCGCCGCGGTCAGTGCCCGGCAGGTCAGCAGGGCGGACAGATGTGTGTGGAATGTCGCGATGTACGCGGTCATTTCTTCAGCGTCAGACGGGTGTCGGAGCCCTCCGGCACGGAGGTGACGGTGTAGCCCTGACGGTTGGCATAGCGCGTGACGTTCTCCACGGCGCAGGCGTCGTCCAGCAGGACCTCGATCTCGGCGGGATGGCCGTCCTTCACGGCCTTCTGGACCATCACGACGGGCATGGGGCAGAGCAGACCTCTTGCATCGACCATGTTATTTCGCCTCCTGTTTTTTGGCAAATTTCGGAAGGTTGAGCACGGAAACTGCCAGACAGACCACGATGCCGGAGACAACGGCGATCTTGCCGGTGTTCGACAGGCCGCCGCGGACGAACTCACCGGCGGCGTTCGTAGAGTCGGCCGTACCGGCCAGACCAAAGTTGTGGGCAGCTGCCGCACCGGCGAGCATGCCGAACACGGTGACGGTGGAGTCGCCGTTGCCGCTGCCGGCCAGAATGAGCTGACGCAGCGGGCAGCCGCCGAGCAGCACGGAGCCCCAGCCGACGAGCGTCATGCCGAGGAAGTTCCACACATGGCTGCTGTGGGCGATGGGCTGGAGCTGGAAGCCCCAATGGAACTGCTTCGTCACCAGATTGCCGATGAGGGCAACGAGGAAGATAGCTACAAAGCCGGACAGCAGCTTAAAATCGCCGAACATGACGGCGTCACGGATGCCGCCTGCCATGCACAGACGGGAGCGCTGCGCCAGCGCGCCGATGACCATGGACAGGGCCAGAGCCAGCCAGATGGGCGCGTGCTTCGAGCCGGGGCCTGCCTCGCTGAGCTTGAAGATGACGGGGACCGTCAGAAACAGCAGCAGGATGACCGTCATGCTGACGGGGAGGACGACGCCCTCGAGCGGGACGGAGTCATAGGAGCGCTTGAGCGAGAAGCCCTTCTTCAGGAACAGCGTACCGGCAAAGATACCGGCGCCGAAGCCGACCAGACCGACCAGAGCGTTGGCATCGCCGCCGGCCAGACGGAGCACCATGCGCAGCGGGCAGCCGAGGAAGGCCAGTGCGCCGATCATGACGAACGCGCCGAGGACAAAGCGGAGCGCGGGCGCGGAGCCGGACTTTGCGCGGAATTCCTTCGTACAGACGGACATGACGAACGCGCCGAGCACGAGGCCGATGATCTCCGGGCGGACATACTGCACCTTTCCGGCGCTGTGGAGGCCGAGCGAGCCGGCGATATCGCGCAGGAAGCACGCGATGCAGAAGCCCATGTTGGCCGGGTTTCCGAAATGCGTCAGCAGGACAGCGGACAGACCGACGATCGCCCCGGTCACAATGACCCACCAACTGATCTTTTTCTTCATTGTGGTACCCCTCTCGTTATTTTTTTAGAAGAATAACACTATTATACGGGGAAAGAACGGAAAAATCCAATCGTTAATTTGAGTGAAACGAGGATATCATCGATAAAAACGATGATAGTGTGATAAAAATAATGCAGGGGAGCGGACAGGCTGGCGTTAAAATGGTAATTGCCCCCGATGTGTCATTGCGAGGCCCCGAAGGGGCCGTGGCGCCCTGAGCGCGAAGCGCGAGGAAGTGCCCTTGGGGTGCAATCTCGCAGTACCCGGTCGGAATGTGGGAAAGCCATCGGCGAAATCGCAGCTGCCTTCCCGAGATTGCCACGTCGGCTGCGCCTCCTCGCAATGACAAACCCGGGAGCCTTGAGCCGCCGAATCGCTGCTGCGATGCCTGCAGCTGCATCATTCCCCTTCGGCGTGGGAGAGCACATAGTCCGCAAAGCGGCGCTCGGCGGCCGTGAGGGGGCAACCGGCCGGCCAAGCCAGATAGATGCGGCGGAACACGCCGCTGCGGTCCAGATCGAACGACAGCAGCTTCCCTGCAGCCAGCTCCTCCTGCACGGCGAGCGCCGAAATGACCGCAACGCCCAGCCCGCGCTGCACCGCGGCCTTCACGTCCTCCGGCGTGTCGATTTCCGCCACGGAGTGCAGGCAGTCGGCGGCGATGCCGCTGCGGCGCAGATAGTCCTCGAGCGACTGCCGCGTGCCGGAGGCCGGTTCGCGCCGGATGAGCGGCTGCTGTGTCAGAAGCGTCAGGCCGGAGACCCCCTGCCGCCGGAGCGTGGGATAGGGCTCGCGGTTCGGGGCGATGAGCACGAGTCGGTCGTTCGCGATCGGATGATAGACGAAGCGACGCGGGTCCATGGCTGCGCCGACAAAGCCGAGGTGGACGCGCGACTCGAGCATCAGGCTGTGGATGCGCGCGCTGTCGCCGCGCAGCAGGACATAGCGGCTGTCCGGGCAGCGCTGCAGGAAGCCTGTCAGCAGCTCCGGCAGCAGACCCTGCCCCGGCGCGGTGGAGGCCCCGAGCCGCAGCGGCGGCTGCTCGGCCGGTCCGAGGGCCTGCAGGCGCTCGCAGCGGTTCAGGATCTCGCGCGCCTGTGCATAGACGTTCTGCCCCTCCGGGGTCAGCGTGACGGGCCTGCGCGCGCCGCGCACGAGCAGCGGCACACCAAGCGTCTGCTCCAGCGCGCTGACATGGGCGCTGACGGTCGATTGCGTCAGATACAGCGCAGCGGCTGCCGCCGTGAAGCCGGAATGCTCCACGGTGGCCACAAAGGATTCCAGCTGCTTCAGGTTGATCTCGAGCATGATCATGCCTCCCAAACGCGCGTGACAAACCGCGCCGGATATGATATACTAGGACAACACCACATTGCCCTGAATTTGAACAGAAAAGAGGGGTCCTGTCTTGCAGAGCATCTATCTTGACAACGCCGCGACGTCGTTCCCGAAGCCGGCCGGGGTCAGCGACAGCATGAAGCAGTATCTCGACTGCGTCGGCGCGACGATCAATCGCTCCGTCTACGGCCGCGCACAGGAGGCCGGGCTGGAAACGCTGGCTCTGCGCGAGGTGCTCGCGCGGCTGTTTCATTTTCCGGAGCCTGCGACGCATGTCGTTCTGACACCAGGCGCGACGTTCGGCCTGAATCTGGTCATCAAGGGCCTGCTGCGGCCCGGCGATCACTGCATCGTCAGCGGGATGGAGCACAACGCTGTCATGCGGCCGCTGCAGCAGCTCGAGGGCGTGGAATTCGACCGCATCCCCTGCGACAGCGAGGGCTTTTTGCAGCACGGCGCGCTCGAGAGCCTGTTCCGGCCCAACACGCGCCTTGTTGTGCTGGCGCATGCGTCCAACGTCTGCGGCAGTGTGCAGGATGCGGCCGCCGTCGGGGCAGCCTGTGCGCGGCATGGGTGCTTTTTCCTGCTGGACGGCGCGCAGACGGCAGGACACTATCCCATCGACTTTGCGGCGCTCCGCCTTTCGGCGCTGGCCGTGCCGGGGCACAAGGGTCTGCTCGGCCCGAGCGGCATCGGCGCGCTGCTGCTGACGGACGAGCTTGCCGCCAATCTCACGCCGCTTGTGGCGGGCGGGACCGGCAGCGCCTCGGACAGTGAGCTGCTGCCGCCGTATCTGCCGGACCGGCTGGAATCCGGCACGCCGAATCTGCCGGGCATCTACGGTCTGCGCGCCGCGCTGGCCTTTGTGGAGCAGCAGGGCGTCGAGCGCCTTCGCCGCCATGAGCTGGCGCTGTGCGAGCGCTTTCTGGACGGCATCGCGCCGCTTTCCGGCGTCCGCCTGTGCGGCACGCGGGAGCCCGGCCGCCGCGTGGGCGTCATCTCCGTGGACCTGCCGGGCCGGGACAACGCCGAGGCGGCGTTCCGGCTGGAGCAGGAGTTCGGCATCCTGACGCGCTGCGGCCTGCACTGCGCCCCTGCGGCGCACCGTTCCCTCGGGACGTTCCCGCAGGGGACCATCCGCTTCTCGCTCGGCTTTGCGAATACCGAGCAGGACGTCGACGCCGCCGTTGCGGCCCTGCGGGCGATCAGCGCAGGCTGATCCTCGGGCCGCCGTTGTAGGCCTCGACCACGCCGATGCGCTGCGCGCTCGGCACGGCCCCGCGCAGCTCGCGCAGCAGGGCATCGGCATCCTCCGGCGCAGCGGCGATGAGCAGGCCGCCGGATGTCTGCGGATCATAGAGCATGTCCTGCACGGCAAGCTCCGTGCTGCCGGGATCGACGGCCGCCTCGGCATAGTGCCGGTTGCGGTACATTCCGGCGGGCAGGATGCCGTCGCGCGCAAGCTCCAGCGCTTCGGGGATCAGGTCGATCTCGCCAGGGAAGAGCGTCAGATGTGTGTCGCTGCCCTGCGCCATCTCAAAGGCGTGGCCCAGCAGGCCAAAGCCCGTCACATCCGTGCAGGCGTGCACGGCATAGCGCACCATGCAGTCGCGCGCGGCCTTGTTCAGCGTCGTCATCAGACGGTGCGCCAGCGCCATGGCCTCCGGCGAGGCCAGCCCGGCCTTTGCGGCCGTCGTGAGCACGCCGATGCCGATGGGCTTCGTCAGCAGCAGCACGTCGCCGGGGCGGGCGGCGGAGTTGGTCAGCAGCTTTTTCGGGTGCACAAAGCCTGTGACGGCCAGGCCGTATTTCGGCTCCGGATCGAGGATGCTGTGGCCGCCCGTGATGATGACGCCCGCCTCATAGGCCTTGTCGTAGCCGCCGCGCAGCAGCTGGTGCACGGCTTCCTTCGGCATGGATTCCGGGATGCACAGCAGGTTCAGCGCCAGCTTCGGCTCGCCGCCCATGGCGTAGACGTCCGAAAGTGCGTTCGTCGCGGCGATCTGCCCGAAGAGATACGGGTCGTCCGCGATCGGCGGGAAGAAGTCCACGGTCTGCACAAGTGCCAGCTCGTCCGTGACCTGATAGACGGAGGCATCGTCGCTCTTGTCAAAGCCGACAAGCAGCCGGGGATCGCTGTGGACCTTCAGGCCGCCCAGAAGCTGCGCCAGTACGCCAGCACCGACCTTTGCGCCACAGCCCGCGCACGAGGCGAGCTTCGTGAGCTGAATACTCTGTTCTGCCATGGTCAAAACCCTCACATTCGAAATATTTTTTTCAGAATAACGATAGCCGCAGCGCACCGTTTGGCAGCGCCGCGCTCTGGAAAGGAGTTCTTATGAAAGAAAACAAAAAACTCATCAGCGAGATCCTTGCGGATGTCCGCCACGATATGACGGACGAGGAGATCCTGAACCTGCTGGCCTCGAGCCGCATTTCTGTGAACCCGGAGAAGGAGTCCGGCAAGCTGACCTCGCTCGGTCAGCGCGCGGCGGACAGCATCGCAAAATTTGCCGGAAGCTGGGCATTCATTTTTTCATTCACGGGCGTACTGCTGGCGTGGATGATCCTCAATGTCCTGCTGGCTGCAAAGGCATTCGACCCCTATCCGTTCATTCTGCTGAATCTGGTGCTGTCCTGCGTGGCTGCCATTCAGGCTCCGCTTATCATGATGAGCCAGAACCGGCAGGAGGAAAAGGACCGCGCGCGTGCGGAGAATGACTATAAGGTCAATCTGAAGACGGAGATTATGATCGAAGCACTGCACGATAAGCTCAACCGCATCCTTGCCCGCGAGGAGCTCCTGCTGCAGGTGCAGAAGGAGGAGCATGCACCGCATTACGAGAAGCCGGAGCCTAAAGAGAATTAACGGGTCAGCTCCCGCAGGACGTCCAGCACCAGCGCGGCCGAAACGGCTGAGGCGCGGGCGCAGTTTTCCTCAAACGTCCCGATGCCGCTGTGATCCGCCGTGTCCGTCACGGAGCGGATGGCCGCAAAGGGAACGCGGTTTACATAACACACATGCGCCATGGCGGCTGTCTCCATGTCGACCGTCAGCGGGACAAAGCGCGCATTGATCTCTGCGCGGCCCTCGTCCGTGATGAAGGCCTCGCCCGTCACCGTCCTGCCGAAGTGGACGCGGCCGGGGGCCCTTTCCGCGGCACGCCTGCAGGCTGCGAGCAGGTCGGGATCGGAGGCAAACCACACGGACGGCAGATGGGGGTGCGACTCCGTCAGGATCGCCTCTGCCACGTCATGATAGGCGCATTCCGTCGTTACGGCCGTTTCGAACAGGCCGAGCGCGGGGGACATGCCGCCCGCCGTCCCGGCGTTGAGGACGAAATCCGGCGAGACGGTGTCGAGCACGGTCTGCACGGCAAGCGCCGCGTTGACCTTGCACATGCCGGTCGCGGCAAGCACCGTCTGCAGGCCGCCGATCCGGCCGATGTGCAGCGTGAGCATGGCGCGTGAAAGGTGCTGCTCCTCCGCCAGATGGGGCAGGAAGGGCGCAAGCTCCTCTTCCGCCGCGCAGAGGATCGCGCCGCAGCGCGGGTCGTGTTGCATGTTCTGCATCTCCCTTTTTCCGTTTTCTCCATTCTATCGCATTTTTCGATGAAAAACAAGTCATAAAATCGGGAGCCGTCCGAGATGTTGCAGTCTGGTAAAGTGATCATTTCAAAACACTGAAAATGGCATTTGCAAAGGCGAGCAATAAGGCTCTGACTCAAAGGTCAGAATCTTATTGTTATCTATATTACAAAGAAATGGACTGGCCGGCGGCAGGATTGGAGTATGATGCACGTGCAGTTGGCTGTGTACTTTGCCGACCGCATGCCGGACTGACCGGCTGCACATCGGTATGTCAAGGTCTGTGCGGTGCGACAGCACCGTTCCGATGAACGGAGGCTGACGCCTCCGCCCTTGACATATCCTCGAAGCGCTGTTATTTTATAGGCAAGGCGGAAGCAGCATGCGCTGCTCCCGCCTTAAAATTATTTTGCTCTATTTGTACCACAATTCAGCGTTTACATAGAATTTGGAATTGATCCTCGTGGCTGATTTTAGGACCTCTTTCTACCAGAAGGTGTCCAACTTGCACTTACAATTTGCGTTTTTCTTTCCACCAAATCAATAGCAATGTGCGGCCATCTGCTATCGGTGTTTAATCATTCACTAAGCAATTGCCAGGTATGTATCTACCGTCCGCTAAGAACAGCATATGGTGGCAGTGGCTCTCCAATTAATGGCAAGGCATAGGCGCGGAACTCATCCGTTATTCCATTGCGTCCCTGATTGATCCATTCTAATGGGAACTTTCTTTCCAGATTTGCAACATTTTCCAAAGGTACTTCTGTCAAAGACCAAGCATAAGGATGATCGCTGTCGCGACGAATAGCCGCCATAAGGCCAGTGTGACCAGAAAAAGCAAGCCGAACTGCATGACGTCCAACCGCAATTGCTTCTTCGCGATCCTGAGCAGACTGCATAATCATGGAGCATCGTCCAAGGAAGCCGTGGCGTTCCGCTCGCGCCCGTACTCCAAGCCGTGCAGTGACTTTATCGCAAAGGGCTTGTGCGGCTCCGCCAGCCAGCTTATGGCCAAAGCCGTCAACAATTCCAAGATCTGCAATCATTTTTCCGTTTTCGTCAGCTAGACCCTCACTGACAACAATCAGAATTTCTCGTTGTTTATGCAGCAGATTGTCCACATCCGCGAGGAAAGCATTCTCATCAAAAGCATATTCCGGCAGATAAACAAGCTGTGCGCAAGGTTTTCCATCATAGTCCGGAATACTTCCGGCCGCGGTAAGCCACCCTGCATTGCGCCCCATAGTCTCCATAATGGTAACATACATTGGCATAGCTCGGACTTCCATCCAGAGATCTCGCGTATTGTTTGCTATAAATCTTGCGGCACTTCCATATCCAGGGCAATGATCTGTGAGCGCAAGATCGTTGTCGATGGTTTTCGGGATGCCAATCACGGCGAGGTCGTACCCGCTGGCCTCGGCCAGCTTTGCGATCTTGTTGCAGGTGTCCATCGAGTCGTTGCCGCCGTTGTAGAAGAAGCAGCCGATGTCGTGTTTTTTCAGGACTTCGAGAATACGTGGATAGTCGGCATCAGTTAGCTTCCGTCGGCAGGAGCCAATAGCAGAAGCAGGTGTATAGGGAAGCAGCACAAGCTGCTTCTGATCCTGCGAAGACAGTTCAATTAACTCATCGTTTAAAACGCCCTCAACGCCGTGGATTGCTCCAAAAACCTTTCCAGAGCTTGATTGCCGCATTGCCTCATCGATCACGCCGAAGAGGGAAGCGTTGATCACGGTGGTAGGGCCACCGCCGTGCGCGACTAAAATATTACGTTTCATATTGAAGCCTCCGGCTCATTTATTTTGTAGTGTCAAAGAGGGACATTTTGTCGGAAATGATCTTCCGGGCGTGCGCCTGCGCGCTCTGGTAGGCCTTGTAAATATCCTTGGAGTTGACCTCAAGGCCGAAGCCCTCCAGAAATGCCAGTCGAACCTCCGTCGCGACGTTGATCTTACGGATGCCCATCACGATAGCCTTGCGGATCATGTCGTCCGGGATACCGGAGCCACCGTGCAGAACGAGCGCCGGGCCGCCCAATGCCGCGACCTGCTCCAGACGGTCAAAGGCGAGGTTCGGCGTGCTCTTATAGATGCCGTGGGCGTTTCCGATGCCGATGGCGAGTGCCTCGACCGTGACCTCCTCCAGAAAACACCGTGCATCGTCCACGTTGACCAGATTTGCCTTGGCGGTCATGCCGTCCTCGGTGCCGCCGATTGCGCCGAGCTCAGCCTCGACGGAAACGCCGACGGTGTGCGCTGCGCGAGTCACTTCCTTCGTTACGCGGATATTTTCCTTCAGAGGCAGGCGGGATCCATCGATCATCACGGAAGTGAAGCCATTTCGCAGGCATTGGATTACCTGTTCATAGGATGCGCCATGATCCAGATGTAAAACCAATTGTGCATTTGTACTGTTTGCAATCTGGCGGCAGATGCTTGCAATTTTTTCCAATTTGTTGTACTTGAAAGTGTTTTGCCCTACCATCATGATTGCCGGAAGTTGCTTTTCTTCTGCAACGGAAGCGATCTCCTCTGCCACTTCAAGAGTGTCCACGGTGAAAGCAGCAATCGCAATTTTTTCTCCTCCGCAACCTTCAAAACATCCTGCATCGTTACAAGCGCCATGATTGTTCCTCCTGTTTAATTATTATAAATTTTTTAGTGTTGGTTGTAAATATTGAAAAGTCGTCGAAGCAAACGTCTACGGTTCAAAGACTCCGTTTTCCGTTCTTTATTAGCTTTATCTGTTTCTCCTTTAGATTCTCGCCACGCCGGAAGCGCGGGCAGCCTGTGCTACCGCTGCGGCCACAGCCTTGCCGACGCGCGGGTCAAAGGCCTTCGGGATGATATACTCCGCGCTCAGCTCCTCCTCGGAAACAAGCTCTGCCAGCGCACGCGCCGCAGCCATCTTCATTTCCTCGTTAATGTCGGAGGCGCGGACGTCGAAGGTGCCGCGGAAAATGCCGGGGAAAGCCAGCACGTTATTGATTTGGTTGGGGAAATCGGAACGGCCTGTGGCGATGACGGCCGCGCCGCCGGCCTTGGCCTCCTCCGGCATAATCTCCGGCGTCGGATTGGCGCAAGCGAAGATAATCGGATTGGGAGCCATGGTCTTGACCATCTCTGTCGTAACCGTACCGGGAGCCGAAACACCAATGAACACATCCGCCCCACGGATGACATCCGCAAGCTTGCCGGTTTCTTTTTGCCGATTGGTGACAAGTGCCATTTCCTGCTTGATCCAACTGAGATTCTCTCGTCCCTCATAAATTGCACCGCTGCGATCGGTCATAACAATATTTATGAAGCCAGCCGAAAACAGCAGCTTCGCGATAGAGATCGCCGCAGCACCCGCGCCAGAGGTAACAATCTTCACGTCCTCGCGCTTTTT
>OGCQ01001828.1_pt1 | contig 23994 bp, 15 predicted proteins | sample 1570161 | NCBI WGS metagenome assembly OGCQ01 (sample SAMEA4384402, study PRJEB24528) | human gut metagenome
TATGGGCGTCCGTTCCTCTTTTGATTACACGCCTTCTACGTCGCATGTGATTCGTTTTGGAGGGGATTTCTTGATGCACCGTTTCCGCCCGGAGTATAATGAGGTGAAAGCAGCCGGTTCCGGTATGCTGGAGTTTTCGAATATAGGGAAAATATATACGAATGATCTGCTATGGGCCCGTGAGGCGGCTGTCTTCGGAGAGGATGATTGGAATGTCTTACCTAGCTTGCGTTTGAATGCGGGGCTTCGGTTTAGCCTGTTCAATGTGGAGCGGAAGGCTTATACATTATTGGAGCCTCGCGCTTCCTTGAGATGGTTGCTACGTGACGATCTTAGCTTCAAAGCCTCATACGCCCGTATGGGGCAATATATCCATTTATTGGGCAACAGTTATATAAATTTGCCGACGGATGCGTGGATGCCTGTTACCCGTAAGTTGAAACCTTTAATCAGCGATCAAGTCTCCGCTGGTTTCTATTATAATCTGATGCGTTCTTATAGTTTCTCGGTAGAGGGGTATTATAAATGGATGAAGAACCTGTTGGATTATAAAGACGGCTATTCCTTCTTGCCCGGTACGGCGGCTTGGGAGGAAAAAATGGCGGTTGGCAAGGGACGTTCGTATGGCGTGGAGTTCTTGGCTCGCAAGGAAAGCGGACGTACGACCGGTTGGATAGGATATACACTTTCATGGTCGGATCGGCGTTTCGATGAGATCGATAACGGGCGACGCTTTCCGGCACGTTACGATAACCGGCATAAGCTGAATATCGTGGTTTCGCATAAACTGTCGGATAAGGTGGAACTGACAGCCGCTTGGACGTATACTTCCGGCAATCGAATGACCTTGTCGTTGGAGAGTTATGAGCAAGCGCAGGCTGGCACGCTTAATTCCCTTGACCCATACGGACAGGATAACTGGTCGGGATCATCCGGGGAAGTGGTGGATTTGTATACACGCCGTAATAATTACCAGATGCCGGCTTATCATCGTCTGGATTTGGGACTTAATATTTACCGTCCGAAGAAGAAGGGACGAATGGGCATCTGGAATATCAGTATTTATAATGTATATAGCCGGATGAATCCGTTTATGGTCTATAAAAGTGATAACTGGGAACGAACGAATAACTTAGTCCCGGGTTCTTCTTCTCCCTATAGCGGTAAAACAAAACCTTGTTTTAAGTTGATAGGTATTATGCCTATCATACCTTCCATATCATATACTTATAAATTCTAGGAAGATGAAACAGATAAAGAATATTCTAATAAATACGATTTGTATAGTAAGCCTGTTTGGTTTGATGTCTTGCATCAAGGAGATCGACCTTGAATCCTTACGGCCGGATCCTACCTTGGTAGTGAACTGTGTCGCTATAACCGGCGAACCCTTAACTGTAAGTGTCTCCCGTACTTGGTTTTTCACGGATGATCATCCGAACGTGACTTTGGATAAAGCCGAGGTGAATTTATTCGTGAATGGCGTTTTTAAAGAGCGTATGAGCTTTCAGGAGGGGGATGAGGCATTTAACACGAAAGGTTATTTCAAGTCTGATTTTATACCGGTGAAAGGGGATCGTATCCGTGTGGAAGCCTCTTATCCGGAATATGGTGTGGCAAGTGCTGAGACGGTCATGCCTGAGCCTGCTCAGGTCTTGAAAGCGGGGGTAACCTATGCCACGGTAGCTGGCTCTTTTGGTTCTGCTCGCCAGAATGCGATTTATCAGGTAACGCTCAAAGATAACCCTGCCGAGGAGAATTATTATTTACTTCGTATGGAAGAGGGCATTCCTGTTTTTGATGGAATAGCTAAGGAATATACAGGAGAATATAAATGGTTCTCGGTGAGTCCAAACTATGCGACTGAACCTGTTTTTGGCCAATCGTTGACGGCCTTGGATCAAATCTTTGGCAATGACTGGATGTATGGGTATGATGGGAAGGTCTTTTCTGATGAGTTAATAAACGGGCAAGAATATACCTTGCACTTAACGGATGAGTATTATTATGAACCTTATTATGGATCATATCCGCTAAAAGTAGTCCCGGATTCGATAGGGATAGAAGATCTAAATGAGGAAGATTTTCTTCCGATTCCACCCAAGCACCTACGGGTACACCTATATGCTATCTCGGCGGAATACTATCGATATCTGAAAGTTTTGCAAGATAAAGACACGGATTCAGTTTCGAACCTTTTGATCGATGGCGGTCTGGCCGAACCGATCCGTGTATTTAGCAATATAGACGGTGGTGTCGGTATCCTAGGCAGTTGCCATGTAGGAATGTTTGAGACGGAAATAGCGTCTTCCTCACATTCCAATCTTGAAGCGGCCCGATTTGAAGACGGGATAGACTAGGAACTGTGGTTCCATTTTCCGTCGTACCGGGTTGTATTCATAGTTAACACCGGCTCCCATCCAGAAATTATCAGTGATCTTGAACTCCATGGCACCGCCTACTTGGGTATGGTAAAAAAAGGGATTCCTGAGCATATGGGGATTGTTGTACTCGTCAGCGTAATAAGCATATTGTCCCCATCCTTTCAATTTCAACCAGTCTGTAGGTTGATATTCCAGTTGTACGTTTGCACCCGCTGTTATTCCGGGACTAGGGTTGAAGGGACTAAAGAAACGACCCCCGAATCCTCCGCCATAAAGACTCCAATTGCCGCTGTGCCAAGAAATACTCCGACTCCCGGCCATGTATATTGAACACCGTTAGCGATAAGATCGAAGCTCTCGTTTAGCCGTTTCATATAAGTCTCATTGAAATCCAACGCCATTGGCGATACCTCCCGAAGCATCGGGGTATATACGTTAAAGAACGGCTGATAGGCGGCGGAAGATATCTGCATATCCATCGGACGCTCTTGTAGGGACGTATGGGGAATATCGGGCGTGAACTCCCGCAGTTTAATATCGATATCCCGTGTCCCCGCAGGGGTAAATGTCTTATAAGAGGCTTTTGGGATGTTCAACTCATACGTCTTGTTTTTAGGCAGGACGATGATTTTACCTTCTTTATTTAAAATAAACGAAAAGTCAGACTGTGCCTGGATTCCAACGACACATATCCATGCCATGAATATAAATAATCCTCGTCTCATACACTCTCCTCCTATTTTTGATGTGAAGGTAACTTTTTTTTGAATAAGATGCAACTTTTAGGATACCTATTTCATCCATATAATAGAGAGCATAAGTACTTATGGATGAACAACTGTTAATCGATGGATGTATGCGAGGCGAATCATGGGCTCGTAAGGAATTGTACGAGCAATATGCTCCTGCCATGATGAGTGTTTGCATGCGTTACGTGGGTGACAGGGAGACGGCCCGTGATCTTCTGCAGGACGGGTTCGTGAAGATATTTACGAAGATCCGGTCGTATTCCGGCTCCGGGGCTTTCGGGGGATGGATACGGCGGATCTTTGTCACTACGGCTCTTGAATATCTCCGGTCTTCAGAGAACACGAGGCTAAGTGTAGGTTTGGATGGCTATGACGACAGTTTGGAAGATATCAACTACTCCGTATTAGACCGTTTATCGGCAGATGACTTGTTGGCTTGCGTGGCCCAATTGCCGCCGGGATATCGTACGGTCTTCAACTTATATGCGATAGAGGGATATACGCATAGCGAGATCGCCGAGATGCTGCATGTACAGGAGGCGACTTCCCGTTCCCAGTTTATCCGGGCGAGGAACGCTTTGCAAAAGAGTGTACAATCTTTAATAAGGCATGAAAATGCGGGACGATAAGGATCATAACGAACGGCTGGATGATTTCAGCGGCTATATGCGGCAGCGCTTGGAAGAGCACCGGTTGCCGGTAGATGCTGGCGGCTGGGATGAGGTGGAGGCCCGGATGAACCGAAGAGCGAGATCACGGGGTTGGTTGTGGACGGGAGGCTTGGCCGCCGCCGCAGTGCTGGCCTTGGTTATTTGGCTGCTACCTTCCCCGGAGAAGATGCCATTGGAGGAATTGAGCCCCTTTCAGAAAGAGATATCGGAGAAAGCGGAGGAAATGAATATTCTTCCGGAGCATCCCGTTTTACCTGTAGAGCCTGTAAAGAAACGTATAGCGAAAGTGCTGAAATGGGAAAAAAAGGCTAAGCTTTCCGCTATTGTCGGGGAAAAGGAAACGATCCGGGAGGATGAGAAGTGTGAGACTATCGAGATTATTGAGAAGGATGCGATTGCGGCTATCGTAGAAGAACCGTCTGCGAAGGAGGATGCGTCCGAGGATTCGACGGACATAGTCGTTAAGCGAGGTGACTCTACGGTTCCTCTACCGGAAGGCGAACGGAGTCCCCGACGAAAAGCCTCTTTGAAAAAGAAAGCCAAGAAGAGTAAACGGAATAAGTGGTTATTGGCCGCCGCCGTTGGCTCTAGTGGTTATGTAGATAGCTTTTTAAATACGGATATGAGTTATGGTGATGTTTCTTCTCCGGGAGATATGAATGTTCCTTCCCATGATCCGGATAAGCCGGATAAAGACGATGATGAGAAGGAGAATGGCAATACGCCTTCCCAAACGGTCTCATTTCGTAATGCCCCGGTATTACGGAGTTCTAAGGTGGATGAGAACTTCTTGGATAATCGTTCGTTCGAATCTTATCCGGACGTTAGCTATTCCCTTCCGATATCTTTCGGTTTTACGGTACGGAAGGATTTGAGCCGGCGTATAGCGGTGGAAAGTGGATTGATGTATACGTATTTATCCACTACATTCAAGAGGGGAGGGGATTGCCCGTCAGAGGTGAAATCGTCTTTGCATTATCTGGGTATTCCCTTGAATCTGGTGGTTTATTTATGGAAGAATCAGCGATGGAATGTCTATCTCTCCGGAGGCTTTATGATGGAGAAGGGCTTGCAGGCCGTGTATAGTGGCTATATCGCCGGAAACGGAACGACTATCTCCAAGAGCAAAAAGGAGGATATCCATGGTATGCAATGGTCCGTGAATGCCTCGGTCGGTGCTGCTTATCGTTTTTATGGGGATTGGAGCCTCTATTTCGAGCCTCGCTTCTCCCATTATTTTGACTGTGATCAACCGGCTAGTATCCGTACGGACAAGCCGTTGGGATTTGGGTTGAGCGCAGGTATACGATATGCTTTTTAATGATTAAATCTATTATAATTATGCGGAAACTTTTTTATTGGGCGTTTGCCTTTAGCCTTTGCGTCTTAATGGGATGCAAGGATGATGGAGTGAGAGTGGAGGTCGTGCGGTATGCTATCAACGAACCGGTATTCATGTCGATCTCCGAGTTTCGGAATTCAGTGAAGGTGACGGATGAGGTGGTGCCAATCACCAAGCGGGGTAAGATCTGTTTCTATAAGGATTACCTGTATATTTCTTCCCCGGATAAGGGCATCCATATCGTGGATAACAGGAATCCGGCATCTCCCCGGATAGTGGGCTTTGTAGAATTGATCGGTAACGAGGATCTCTCGATCAAGGATGATAAATTGTATGCGGATTCGTATGTGGATCTGGTCTGGTTCGATATCTCCGATCCGGAGAGACCTGAATTGGAAGGTCGTGTGGAGAACGCTTTCCGTTATGCGCTTCCGACCATAGAGAATGGCTATGGGTTCGATTATAATATGTGTTATTCGGAAGAAGCGAGAGCGAAAGGTGTCGTGGTTGGTTGGGAGCCGAAGGAACGGGAGGAAACCATTTACCATTATCCGAGTTATGGCGGTGATCTGATGGCGAACGATGCGGCGCCGGGTACTTCCACGCAGGGCGTGAACGGATCTATGGCTCGTTTTTCTATTTATGGTAAGTACTTATATACGGTAGAACAGAATATCATGTGTGTTTTCGACCTGTCTGGAGACAAGCCTGTCTTGACGACAAACGACATTTGGTTGCAACGTGATGTCGAGACTCTTTTCAACTATAAAGATAAGATGTTCATGGGAACTCCGACCGGCATGTTGATCTATTCGCTGGAAGATCCGTTAGCGCCTAAGTATCGTTCTTCCGTAAGTCATGTCTTTGGTTGTGATCCGGTTGTCGTGGAGGATGACTTAGCGTATGTGACCGTGCATTCCGGAAATACTTGCGGGCAAAATACCAATGAACTGATGCTCATAGACGTAAGTGATGTGGACCAACCGAACCTGCTGGTTACTTATGGCATGAAATGTCCGAAAGGATTAGGTATCGATAACGGTACTTTATTCCTCTGTGACGAAGGGTTAAAGGTCTTCAATGCGAAAGATCCTATGACCTTGATGGCTAATCAGCTTGTTCATTATGCCGGAATGGAGGGTTACGACGTAATCCCTTTCAAGAATACCTTGATGATGATCGCCGATGATGGCCTTTACCAATACGATTATTCCAATTTACAGGCGATATCTCAGTTAAGTAAATTGCCAATGGGCGAATAGAGTTTAATATTCCTTTTCGCTATTCGCTCTGTAAGGCATTTACCGGATTACGGGATGCCGCCTTATAACTATGCCTGCTTACGGTCAGTAGCGTAACCATCAATACGATACCGCCGGACAGCAGGCATGTTCCTATGGATATGTCCACCCGATATACGAAATTCTCCAGCCAACAACTCAGCGAATACCACGTGATAGGAACGGCAATCGCGAAAGCGATCCCTACCCAGCCGATAAACCGACGATTTAATAGATACAAGATCTCCTCGGCCGTAGCCCCGTTTACCTTACGGATACCGATTTCTTTCGTACGCTGCCGGATGGCATAGAGAGCCATGCCGAATAATCCGAAGGCGGTTAGCAGGAGGCTGATGATCGAGTACATGATGAGCAAATGTGCCAGTTCGATCGTTTTTCGGTTAGATAACATAAATTCCTCGTATATATCTTGATATTCGAAAGGTACGTTGGGGTTGATCTTTTCCCATGTTTGTTGCAGTAAAGCTAGAGCCTCGGCTCTGCGCTCCTTTTTCAGTCGGATTTGGACGAGGTTATAGGGGGGAGTATGCGTTAGGTAGGTCAAGCTAGGGTAAACCTCTTGTCGTAAGGTTCCTGTATATAGATTCTCCACGATCCCTGCTATAATCGCTATCGGTTCTCCTTCCTTTTCCATCTTCCCGAATTCAGTGTCGTAAAGGCGGACAGGCTTACCCACGGGATTCTCGCCTTTGGGCACGAGCAAACGTGCGTATTGTTCGTTAATATAGACGGGTGTGCTGTATTGTTTTAGAGCCTCTCGCTCTGAGAGTCCTTGAAGAATGTTTATCTTCATAACCTTTAGGAAAGTACTATCACCTTCGTATTGGCCTAGCGTATAATTTAGTTCGTTTCCGTTTTCGTCTTTCAAGACCATTGTCCGCAAGTTGAACTGTATGATCCCGCTTCTCGAAAGGCACATCTCTTCTATGGAAGGATAACGCCGGATCTCTTCAGAGAAGGTCTGTATATGGTTCCCATTCCAGTCGGCTATTTCGATGAGGTCCCGGTAACGTTCACCGTTTGTCTGAGTGAGCGTTAGTTGCTGCCGTACGGTTAGCGTGGCGAATACCAGAGCTATTGAGATGGCGAATTGTAAAATGGAGAGCCCGCTTATGATTGTCCGCTTCCGGGTACCGGTGGTGAATGATTTATACTCGGAATGGGAAAGGGAGTTGATCTTATGGCTCATATATAATGAGGGGATAATGGATAGAGCTAGGATGAGTGCCACGATCACAGGTAAGACCTGTCCACTAAAGAAAAATCCCAAGGAGATACGTCCGGAAACGATCCGGTTGAAAGCCGGCAGGAAATCTAGTGTAAGTAACAAGGATAAAAAGAAAGCGATCAGCACGGTAAGGAAAGTATCCAAGAATAGCTGGCGATGGATTTGCCCAGCCGATGCTCCCATCACCTTCTGGGTGTAGATCATCCTTACCTGTTGCAAAATGCGGGAGAAACTTAGGTTGGCATAATTGAAACAGGCGATCACGAGGATTAGGATGGCTGAGAACAAACCAACGTACAGTAAGTCTTTCTGGTTTCGGTGGATATAGGGGATGTATTCTTGTGTATAGGTTTGCTCTTGGAAATAACTCTCTTGGAGGGTATAGAAATAATACTGTCCGGTTCCGTTGAAAGTAGGTACCTTATCATCCTTTAGTTTTTGAGTGAACGTATCGATGTTGAAGAGATCGTTTACCAGTAATAAGGTAGGGCCGCCATTGAATTGGGAGGTAGTACCTGCCAATGCGTTGAACTTCAAGAATGATTGAGGGTACTCTTTGATAACGGCGGCGACCTCGTAGGTAATCGTCTCGTTCTCATAAGCGTACTTTGCCGAGAAGGTTTTACCGATAGGATCCTCGTTCCCGAAGAATATCTTCGCTTGGTATTCTGTCAACGCAATTGCGTTTGGTTGGGTTAATGCCTTGTTTATATCTCCTGCCATTACCTTGTAAGGGAAAAAGCGAGGAAAGGAGGGATCAGCTTTGACGATCGAGATTGGGTCGAAGCGCTTTTCTCCTATCGTGATGGAGGCGGCATTCTCTATGTTCAGTCGTAGATAATCCTCAACTTCAGGGTATTGGTCTTTTAGCTGCACAGGGATCTTCCCTTTAATAAAAGATACTTTCTCTCCGGAGGTCAAGGGAGAGTCTTGTGCCATATAGATGATATGCGACTTATTGGGATTATGGGCTTCTATCCTAGATTCATAAATGACGTATGAGATCAGTAGGTTGGTACAAGTGATGCCTGCCGCCAGACTCAATAAGGAAATGACGGCGAACGTCTTGTTTCGCCACCAGCTACGGAATATAAGTTTTAGAGATATGGATTCCATGGTTTTATCTGTTTGTTGGTTCAAAGCTATCCGGTTGCGTGGAATATGGCAAATAAAATCGGAGGAAACGATCGTAAAGGACTGGATTTGTCTAAATATTGGACACTGAGAGCCGGGAAAAGATCGTATCTTTGCGTGCGAAAAAAAGAGGAGGCTTAATGCGTGACGCGAAGATTATAGTCGTAGATGACAATGAGGCGGTATTGAGAAGTCTGCGGACGATCCTGTCCCATGAGTTTAAGACGATCGTTACCGTATCATCTCCTGTTCTATTGCCTGCCCTTTTACGGAATGGAGATGTAGATTTGGTTTTACTGGATATGAACTTCGGCACTGGAAAGCAAGGCGGTGGGGAAGGACTTTTCTGGTTGGATCGTATCTTGGAGCTTAAGAATCCTCCGGCCGTTATCTTGATAACCGCTTTTGGGGATATCGAGTTGGCTGTATCTTCCCTTAAAAAGGGAGCCACGGACTTTATCGTGAAACCTTGGGATAACGAGAATTTGATTCAAGCACTTACCCACGTCTTGGAACGTCGTGCGGAATCAGATGAGAGAGAGATTTCCTCTGTGGCAGAATCTCTAGTCTCCCATCCTTGTACGTTGGAGGATATGGAGCGGCAGTTTATCGCCGAGGTATTGAAAGAAAAGAAAGGGAACCTGACGCTTGTGGCTCAACAATTGGATATTAGCCGCCAGACCCTTTATAATAAGATGCGGAAATACGGGTTGTAGATTATAAGGAGAGTAACCATGGTTAACCGGAATTTATACCTGAAGATTATAGGGAGCGTTTCCTTAATCGTACTTTTTGCGTTACTTGGATCTGTATTGTTGATAACCGGTATTTCTTATTTTTTATCCTTTGTATGTCTGTGTGTTATCCTGTTGATAACTCTGTTGCTAATCCAGTGGATAAACGGTACAAACCGTAAGATCGCTATTTTCTTCGAGTCGGTTCGTAATGGGAATATAACTTTGCGATACCCGGATAAAACGAATGATCCCTTTGTAAAGGACTTATATGCGGAAATGAATCGGATTATCCTCCTATTCAGTCAAAACCAGAATGAGATGGAAGAGAAGCGCTTGTATTACGAGAGCATCTTGCGGGTACTGACGCATGAGATTCGTAATTCGATTACGCCAATCCGTTCCTTATCTGCTGATCTGTTGAAATATTCCGATACATATACTCCGGAGCAATTACGGGAAGGTTTGGAGGTTATTCATGGGCAAGCGAAAAATCTATCCGCTTTCTTGGATTCCTACCATCGTCTGACGCATCTTCCGGAGCCGGAAAGAACTGAGGTGCCTATAACCTCTTTATTTCGGAAGATGGAACGGTTATTGTGTGCCGAGGCGGGTAGCGACCGTATTCGTTTCTCCTCTGCGGAAGCTTTAACGGTACATGCGGACCAAAACTTGATTGTGCTGGCTCTGATTAACTTGATCCGTAACGCATTACAGGCGATAGAGGGGCAAGCGGATGCCATCGTCTCTGTAGAAGCCTTGGAGACAGATGGTAGGGTATATATAACTATAACAGATAATGGTCCCGGAATTTCTCCGAAACTGTTATCTGCTATTTTTACGCCTTTTTTCTCTACGAAGTCCGGTGGTAGCGGCATCGGTCTTAGTATCTCCCACTGCATAATGCGATTGCATGGCGGCGATTTAACCGTTGATTCCTTGCCTGGTGTCCGTACCGAGTTTCGTATGACGTTCTAGAATATGACTTTCTTGATTTTTTCAACAATCAAGTTGAAAGGCTCGGCTTTTACATGGCTGCATATTCTCACAACGTCCCGTTCAGTGTAACCTCCTATTAATTGGCAAATAACGAAGCTTTTCTTTGTTAAGTTTTTTGTTAGCATAGAGTCTTCTAAAGGAAATGTATATTGTGGATTATAGTTTTTGGAAGATATCATAGCTAGGTAAAAGAAATCTTCAGCTGCTTGCAAATCATCGTTTGAGATGACGATAGCCATGTGAGGTTTGGTTATTCCATTAGGAAATAGATAATTGACTTCTACGACATCTCGTTGATGTATTTTCATTCGATGAGATATTTGGATATATATGCTGCCATGGATTGTCTGGAATGGGCTAGAAATAAATCTTTCTCATTCATAGAACTGAAAGGTTGGCTATCGCTTTTCCTTTGGTTGGAAATGTTGTGTTTAGCCATCTTGGGCGACGAAACATTTCTAGTTGGTCTGGTTTTTGTCGTTCTCATATCTTTTGTTTTTATGTTATTGGCAAATATACGTATTTATTTCAAAAGATCTCCTGTTTAAATGGAAAAAGAGATTATGGCTAAAGCTTATGGTATAACTATCGCTTTGGCCATAATCTCTTATAAGATTGTCTGATCAATACCCCAACTCAAACGGTTGTTCTACGGCAGGTACGCCTTCGGACATCCATTTAGGCATTTTATCGTTCTTTAGGTAATGGTTGAAGAATTGGAACATGCGGCGTTGGAAATCGATGCGGTTTGCCATATGCATCGGCCAATGCGGTTCGCCTGTATAATTCAGTAACCAGCAAGGTTTACCTAACCGTTTCATGGCAACGAAATACTCGATACCTTGGTACCAAGGCACATGACCGTCGGCATCGTTGTGCATGATCAATATTGGGGTCTGCACCTTATCCATCGTGAACAACGGCGAGTTTTCCAGATAACGAAGTGGAGAACTCCATGGCGTAGCTCCTAAACGGCTTTGTGTATGCTCGTATTGGAAAGAGCGGGCCATGCCGGAACCCCAACGGATACCGCCATAAGCGCTAAACATATTTACGACAGGCGCCCCAGACTCGATAGCGGAGAATAAATTCGTGCGAGTCGCTAAATAAGCTACTTGGTAACCTCCCCAGCTATGTCCTTGCGCACCGATCCCTTTTTCGTCGATATATCCTTTGGCGATCATCATGGTGATACCCGGCATCAAGCAGTTATAGCAGCTTTCTCCCGGATAACCATCTACATAGCGAATGTCCGGGTTGAAGATGACATATTCGTTGCTATTGTATAAGTGATAATCGATCGTAGAACGATGCGGTTCCGGCATACGGTAATTATATAAAGTCTCCGAATTCCGCTCGTAGAAGTTTACCATCATCGGGTACTTCTTGTTCGGATCAAAATTCGCCGGCTTATAAACGACACCTTCCAGTGGACGGCCGTCCAAGGAAATCCATGATACCAACTCGGCGGTACCCCAGATAAAACCTTCCTGCTGTTTGTCTCCATGCGTCAATTGCACGGATTTCTTGAACGCCAAGGTCGAATAGTGGATATCCGGGTATTGCTGGAAGGTTTCCATCGTATAGATCACGTCATCCGTATTCTTCGCCTTGTTGATAGATCGCAGCATATAATTGCCCGCCAGCAAAGTCTTCGGGGCGGCAGGAGCGGAGAGGCGTGCGTTGTAGAATCCGTATCCTTTTGTGGCCTCGTTGAATCCTTTTAATAATTGCGGTTTGCCGAGGTCGATAAAGCGAGCCTCTTTATCCAGTTGTTCCAAGCGGTAGGACAGTTTCTCCTTCCTTCCGTTCACGGTCAGGTTGATCGGTGGGGTGGCTGCGGTCGGATCGAATTTCCAGATGTCGTAACGATCATAGATCAAGAGATTTTGATCATTCGCGGTCCAGCCGGCGGCTCCATGCGCATAAGGATAATCGGGAACGTCGTTCTCCTCGTCCCAAGCCGGGAAGCTTTCCGGAGTGGTTAGGCGATATTGCTTACCTTCCGCCAAGGCGATCGTGTACCAGCAGCTATCCGTCTCGCCATACCAATACGCATATTTACCTTGTGGGGAGAGGCGGAAACGGCCATAATCCGCTTGGGCGATTTGCTTGCGCTCCCCGTTATCCAACGATACGGTATAATAGTCGCTGCGTGTGCGGGCCTCCCACATGGAAGACAAAGAATAGGGACGGGAAGTGGAAAGGAGCGCCAAGGGTGCGTCACCCTCATTACCCAATTGGATATTCGGTAATTCCTCATTCGCCAATTGGAAGATAGAGCCGTTGCCCAGATTATAAACCGCTTGATAGCTTTTCTTTAAGTCTTTTTCCTTGTTATAATTCTGTACGGTATATTGTACGGGCTCATCCCAACTCCAAACCTGTACGTTCGGACGATTCTCGGCTAGTTGGGTCGTGTCTTTTTGCCTCGGCTCCGGTGAGGTACCGAAGAACAGACGGGAAGCGGATTTCGAGAATTGAAGCATCCCGTTCTCATTGATTACCCATTCAGCGGGGAAAGCCCTGTTTCCACGGGTGGCGATTTCTTTCGCAGGAGCGTTATGTTCGGATAGCCATAAGCTTAACGCTTTGTAAGAAGAATCTTTGTCGGCGCAATATAAGAAAGCCAGCCGTTCTCCTTTCTCGTCGAACGTGGTTTGTTTGAATACGCCTTTTCCCTCTTTGATGAGCGCCGGACTTCCTTTCTCCGGATTCAAGGTGAATATACCTGCTTCTCCTTCCGCCGCGCTCGTGTAATATAGCATACCGCTTTTCTTGGCGAATTGGAAATCCGTTACGGTCGGGAACTGGAAGGTCTTGCTTCCATCCAGCGAACGGACGTACAAAGTGGAGTCCTTCCGGCCTCTTTGATAAGCGATCCAATCCGCCTCGTCCGCTAATTTGAAGGTTTTGAGGGAGTCTATCGTCTCCTTTTTACCGGCGACGGAATAGATTACCAAGGTGTTCATTGGCATCTTGTCCTCTTTCGTCTTCAATACTTTCAGGGAATCTACCGTGGACTTTCCGGGTGTTTGCGTGACAACCAGATAACCCGAGGAAGCGGAGAACGCGAACTTATCGGCCGGAGAAAAAGTGGCGGTCTCTTGCCCTTGGGCCGCATACAAATAAACGGTAGCGTCACTTTCCCAAGGTTCCATCTTGCAAGCTACCCATTTTCCGTTGTCCGAGATCTCCCGGTCCGTGATTCGTTGCCAAGTGATCAGGTCATCAACTGTTAGGCTTTTAGAGGCGTTTTGCGCGAAGGCTGGGGAAAGACTTCCCAGACATGCTACAAAAGCCAAGTACTTTAAGTGTCTCATCGTGGTTGTATATTGATTTTGAAGCAAAGATAATGGCTTTATCAGAATCTTTATTGCTTTTGACCGGAATTTGCTTCTGGAAAAACACGTACGTGTTTCCGAGAAAACATGTACGTGTTTTTTGTAAAAGTCGTACGTGTTTTCTGGACAAGGTAATGGCGTTTTTAATGTGTTGATTATCAGTGTTCTTTTTGAGCGTTCTAATGATCGCAGTTATAAGCAGCTTACAATGGGCATTGTGGTGATAGGAAATTCCTTTGGTCAACGGTAGGAAAAAAGGTTTGTAAGTGGTTAGTTATTCACTTCCCAAGCCGTAAGTTATCCACTAGGTATAGCCGTTAGTTATTCACTCGACAAGCCGTAAGTTATTCACTTCCGAGGCCCAAAACAGGGGAGTTTATATTGAATATGTTATTTATTGCAAGGAGATATTTTAGTACGCTATTATAATGTACGCATGTACATTATATTATATATATGAAAATGATTGGTGAAAACGATCGTTATAATTAGTCATTTGCAAAGGTACGCGTTTCTTTGACTTCTGCAACCCTTCCGAGCTATTTTTTTGTTCCCTTATTCGCTTTCTTATCAATAGGATAGCCTATCCTTTACGAAACAACCGATTCCGTAAACGAACCTCCCGTTTTTCTTCTTTAAAAACGCAAGATCTAAACGATCGTTTAGACTAGTCGTTTTGAGAAGCATGGATTGTCTAAAGAGGTTGATGGATATATAATTAACACTATTATTAATATTAAATTTTCGATTTATGAACAAAAAGTTTACAACGTTTCTGGCTAGTGCCATGCTTGCGACTGCATTTTCCGCAGGTGCGCAGGTTGATGCGAAGAAAGGCGACGTAATCTTGTTGGGAACAGAAAGTAGTAAATACTTGACTGTTGAGACAGGAGAACAATTCGGCAAATTGAACAATTCGGCGAATGTTTCAACGAATCTTTCTTCCTTGAACAAGGCTACTTGGACTGTTTCTGCTAAGAAAACCTCTTTAGGCAAAGACCTTTATTCATTCGTGAATAAGGCTACAAGCTTGACTTTGGCTGTCGATCCTGCTACGGCTTACAACTTGGAGGATACGAAGAATTCAAAGAAGATCGCTCTTACGTTAGGTGGTGGCTCCGCTACAGAATGGGTGAGTGAAACGGTAAATAATGTAAATACTATCGTTTCTTACAACGGAGATTATATCTTGGCTATTGCTGATGATCCTGCGATTGGTTATTATCTGGTCAAGGCTAAGACTTTGAATAAATTGGGTACGGTAGTTGCGTTAAAGAGCGAGAAACCTAGTGAGACTCCAATGCCTTTAGGTGCTGATGACTTGAATACATTATTGCAATCAGTAGAGACGGACAAACCTGCTGAGTTGTTCTTTGGATTGAACATGGATCCGGAAGTTACGAAAGGGCAGAGCAATTTGATGACAGCTACGGCTTTGAACGCTCAGAATGCTGGTGGTGGTTATGTTTATTTACAGGCTAAAGATCAAAAATTTGATGGGAAAGATGCTTATGTAGTTGTTGATACGGCTTACTATGGCGGTACGGAATCCGACAAGCTTTTGAAATATACTTATGACCATATGGAGTATGCAGATAAGGCTAAACGTCTGGACGGCTCATACAAGTTTAAGTTTTCTTACAATGCCGCGAAGGAAGAATTGTATGTTCAAGTAGCGGAGGTAGCTCATGAATATAAGAAAGGTGATAAGAATGACGATCAATGGAAAGCATTCTTGAAAGAGAACAACAACTCTACGTGGACTCAGAGTGGTACGTCAGAGCCACTGGAAACAGTTAAAGACGAGTACATCTACATGTCTCAATTGAACGGTATGAATGTATTGACTGTCAATGTTAAGAAAAATAAAGACGGTGTTGGTACTCGTGTGGCTGAAAAAGATGGAACAGAGTTAAATCCAGCTCCTGAAAATCAGAACGTAAAGGTTACGATCGGAACGAAGTTCACAGGCTTGACATTGACAACCATTCCTAATGGTGTCTATACGATCCAGTATAAATCTACAGGTGGAAACCAACCGGAGAAAAATGGCACTTACGCTTTGGCGAACTTGGCCGGAAGTTTCGGTTGGACATATCAAGCTAAGAGACAAGACTTCAATCATATACCTGCCGCTCAATGGGTAGTTGAGAAGAACGGTACTTCCAATACGGCTACAGTAAATATCACGAACCGTGAGTTCAATGATAGATTAAAGACTACTTCTCCTCTTCAATTCTTTAAGGTGGAAGGTAGTGATGATGTATTCTGTTTCTACGGAGATGGAACTGATACCTTGTCTTTCAAGAAAGTTGCGGATGAATTGGTTGCCGACAAGAAGTTAGGTTACAAATATGTATCCGCTGATGAGGCTAAAGTTCAGACTTATACTTTCAATTACTTGCATGGTTTGGCATTGGATAAATATCTGTACACTCCGGCAGGTAAGGATTCTATCGTACGTGTAGACGAGAACGACGGTAAGTCAAACTTCCGTTTGGAATTGGTTGTAGAGAATGATACGTACGGTGTTGGCGATACATTAGTGAGAAACGTTTATTATGTATATAATGCTGTTAATGGCGAGAAGCGTTACTTATCTTATGACGGTACCGCAAAGAAATACATGATGAAGAAAAATCCGACCCCATTCTTCTTGAAAGAGAATAACTGCATCGATGGTAAGCATTATTATGCGTTGGTAGAGGCAAGCTTTAAGACTTATACGACAGATACTAAACTGACTTCGGATGATCTGTATTATAAAGGAGGAGATGGCTACTATTATTCTGTAAAATGGAACTATTCATCTTATGAAGATGATAAAGGAACTACATATTATTCATATATAGTAAATGATAAAGATGGTAATGTTGTTGTTGCGGATAATAGTAAGGAGGATGTATATCTCTTCACTAAGGAAAATGGTAAGTTTGTTCTGAATGAGGATCCTACAGCGGAAGATTATACAAATGAGTCTAATGGATATGCTAAAATTAAAGTCTCTGTTGATGATAACACCTTGGATCTAACACAAGGTAATTTGAATGACAAGTTCAATGGTTATCAAGAAATCCGTACTTCTGCATTCGCTGTAGAGATCGATGACTCTCCATTATACCGCCGTTTTAACAACACTGTGTTAGGTGAGAACGAAACCGCTGATAGCTTGTACTTTGTAGAGAAGACTCGTGGTGAGTACTTGATGGATGAATGGAACAAGAACTTACTGGATAAGGATGTTGATTACGCCGGTATCTGGAACAAGGAAAAGGCTAATGGCAAATTGGCATTCATCATCGACTCTGTTTGGGTAAATCGTGGCTTGGGTAACATCAAACCTCAATATTTGGTTTCTGTGGCTCGTAATGCGGGTCATCAAGTTAGTGCCGCTGAGTGTTCTCACGCTACTAAGGCCCATGCTGGTTTCCATTATGGTAAGTATTTGGTAAGCTTTGGCGATTCCGCTATGATCAAGGATCACGAATTGGAGACTCCGTATATGGATATTGATGGCGGTTACACTCGCGTAGGTTTCGTGAAGGCTATTCACGCAGGCGACAGCTTGTTTATCTTGGTAAATGAGTTCAAGGATATGGATCCGGCTAAGTTGGACGTAGCTGATATCATCGATGCATACACGAAAGCTAAGATCAACACGAAGTATATCGTGAACTTGCAAGGTGACAACCATAAGAACGTAACATGGTCATTCCGTTATGTAACTCCGTCTAATGTGGCTGGCGTAACGGCTGAGGAAGGTGAGGCTAATGAGTTCTTGTTCGAATCTAACATCTACAATGAGGGTGCTACTTCAACTCTTGATGATGTGTTGGTAGACAGCAAGGATAATAGCAAGGGTTATATCTCTTTGGGTGGTAAAGCTACTAAGGGTTACAATGAGGCTGTAGCCGGCTCCATCGCTCCTTCTTACGCCGCATGGTTGAAGATGCAGAATGGTTGCTTGGTATTGACTCGTGGTGATTCTAAGTTTGATGCAGCTAAGACTGGTTCTGACGGTGCCTTGATCTTCAACGCATACCAGAAGACTGATGCTGAGGATATGGTAACATCTATCGAAGGCGCTAACGCTGAAGGCGTATCTATCGTAACCGGCAACGGTACTGTAACCGTTCAAGGCGCAGTCGGTAAATCTATCGTTATCACGAATATCTTAGGTAAGGTTGTCGCTGAGACTGTTCTTACCTCCGATAACGCTACAATCGCTGTACCTGCCGGTATCGTAGCGGTAGCTATTGATGGTGAGGAAGCTGTAAAGGCAATCGTGAAATAAGAAATAAACGAAATAAGATAATCATACGATTCCCGTGCGGGTATCGATCCAAGTAATCCGTGACGGATGAACAGGCGGGAGTTGGATTAATATTAATACTAAAGTAATAAATTAAAGTTCATCCGTAAGTACTTCCGTGAGGATGGAAGCGGATAAAAAGACAAGTCCTTGGCAATGTGTTCGCATGCCAAGGACTTCGTGTTTATACTTGCCTTCGTCAGACCTAATGAGTGTATGAGTTGTTTAATTCTGCGTAAGCAACTCCGTCAGCCTCTTGACCCCTTCCGAGGCCCCGGCCTGTATATGCTCGATATCGTTGCGATAAGTACGTACATCTTTCGGGTCGATCAAGTAGATCGGTTGGCCCCGGCGCACGTAGTTTAGCAATCCGGCAGCAGGGTAGACGTTTAAGGAGGTACCGATAATCACGAAGATATCACAATCTTCCACCAGCTTGATGGAAGGCTCTATCATGGGTACCGCCTCTCCAAACCATACGACGAAAGGACGTAGCTGATTTCCGTGAGGGTCCTTGTCACCCAGATGAATATCCGGGTTCTCCGGTGATAGATCGTAGGTCGTGTCCAGATCCCTTACGGAGCATGCCTTCATCAACTCTCCATGCAGATGGATCACGTGGCTGCTACCCGCACGTTCATGTAAGTTATCAATATTCTGGGTAATGATCCGTACGTCGAAATCTTTCTCCAAGGCGGCTAGGCTGAGGTGACCGGCGTTAGGTTTCGTATTCAATAACTCTCTTCTGCGCTGGTTGTAGAAGTCGAGAACCAATTTAGGGTTGGCGGCGAAGCCTTCCGGCGTGGCGACATCTTCCACCCGGTATTTCTCCCATAACCCGTCCGAGTCACGGAAAGTGGAGATACCGCTCTCTGCGCTCATTCCCGCTCCGGTAAGTATGACTAACTTTTTCATCTGTTACTTGTTTAATGTATAGATGTATATATTAATAGTTACGAAGTTACGACTTTATTTCGTAAAAAGCTTTGAATGAAATAAAAAGTTCTTACAAAATGCTGTTATACGATTAAAAGCATTACTTTTGTGGCTTATAATTAGTTGAACAAGAAAAAGAATGGATAAAGTAAGTTATGCGCTTGGCTTAAGTATCGGAAATAATTTCCAGAACTCAGGCATCAAGGATCTTCAAGTGGAAGATTTTGTACAGGGATTGAATGACGTCTTAACAGAGGCAAAACCTGCTCTTAGTTATGATGAGGCAAAACAAGTGATCAATGATTACTTCATGAAGCTTCAACAAGAGAAACTGGAGATCAATAAGAAAGCCGGTGAGGAGTTCCTTACTATCAATAAGCATAAGGCTGGTGTGGTAGAGTTGCCTAGCGGTTTGCAATACGAGGTGCTGAAGAATGGTACAGGCGCTAAACCTACGGCGAACGATAAGGTAAAATGCCACTATCACGGTACGTTAATCAACGGTCAGGTGTTTGATAGCTCCGTACAGAGAGGCGAGCCCGCCGTATTCGGTGTTTCACAGGTAATCCCGGGATGGGTAGAGGCCTTGCAGTTGATGTCGGTCGGTTCTAAATGGAGATTGTTTATCCCGTCTAACCTTGCTTATGGCGAGCGTGGGGCAGGTGAGGCTATCGAGCCGAATAGTACGTTGATCTTCGACGTTGAGTTATTAGATATCGAAAAATAATATATAAGAGTTAAAGAAAAATGAAAAAGTTAAGTGTATTAGTCGCTACAGTGATTGTAGCAATGGGCGCATCTTTCACCTCTTGCGGTGATTCTCACAAAAGCGCGAGCTTGAAGACTTCTATCGATAGCGCAAGCTACGCTATTGGTATCAGTACAGGTGCCGGTTATAAGGAAAACTTAAAGACTTTGCCGGGTGGCGAGGCTAACGTAGATGATTTGATCGCTGGTTTTATCCAAGCTATCAAAGGGGATTCTTCTGCGATGAAGATGAATCCGCAACAGGCTCAACAATATTTGCAGACTTACTTCGTAGAGGCTCAGGCTCGCGAGGCTAAGAAGACAAAAGAAGAGGGCGATAAGTTCTTGGCGGAGAATAAGACAAAAGAAGGCGTTATCACGACTGAGAGCGGCTTGCAATATAAGGTAGAGAAAGAAGGTACAGGCGCGAAGCCGACCGCTACCGATAAGGTAAAAGTTCATTATACCGGAACTCTATTGGACGGTACTAAGTTTGATAGCTCCGTGGATCGTGGCGAGCCGGCAGAGTTCGGTGTTGGCCAAGTAATCAAGGGCTGGACTGAGGGCTTGCAGATCATGCCGGTCGGTTCTAAATATATCTTCTGGATCCCGGCTGAGTTGGCTTATGGCGAACGTGGCGCAGGACAAGATATCAAACCGAACAGCGTATTGAAGTTCGAGGTTGAGTTGCTTGACATCGTAAAAGAATAAGTAGCGAAGAAATAGAAACGGAACGTTTGTAAGATAATAGGCGGGCAAATTATGCTAAAAAGCATTTTTTGCCCGCTTTTATTATTTATTGATTACTTTTTTCTTTCAGAATGATATATGATTCAAATTTATTATATACTTTTGATACATTAAATCTGAATGCATATAATAAAGCGAATTTAAAATGGAGAAGATAGACAAACTGGACCGGCAGATATTGAACATTATTTCAAAGAATGCTAGGATTCCTTTTAAAGATGTTGCCGAGGAGTGCGGTGTATCTCGTGCAGCTATTCATCAACGGGTTCAACGCATGATTGATATGAATGTGATCGTTGGCTCAGGGTATCACATCAATCCTAAAATATTGGGGTATAATACATGTACCTATATCGGCGTGAAATTGGAGCGTGGATCTATGTACAAGGATGTTGTCCCGGAATTCGAGAAAATACCCGAAGTGGTAGAATGCCATTTCACTACGGGTCCGTATACGATGCTGATCAAGCTGTATGCCCGTGATAACGAGCACTTGATGGAACTTTTGAACTCCAAGATTCAAGAGATACCGGGTGTTACGGCTACAGAGACCTTGATTTCTTTACGCCAAAGTGTTAAACGTGAGATCCCTATCTGTAATATCAATGAATAAGACGAAGAATTATACATGAGCCCGGCCTATTCCAGTGCCGGGCTTTTTTGTTTATTCGGCGGTATCATCTATCTTTGTAATTCGTAATTGTGTGAGGTTCTATGAGTAAATATATAGGAATATTCGTTTTCGTATTCAGTTTGTTTTCTTTGGGAGTACATGCGGGGGAAAGTTTTCGTTTTCGGGTGTATTTGAAAGATAAAGGGGATTCCGGTTATACGCTGGATAACCCGGAGGAATATCTTTCCAAGGAGTCTGTCGAGCGACGGAACCGGCAAGGTATATCGGTGTCGGAATCGGATTTGCCGATCGCTCAAGCTTATCTGGATACCTTGTCCGCCAATGGAGGAAAACCGGTGCTGGAGAGTAAATGGTTCTCTACGGTCGTGGTGTCCAGTCCGGATAGCTTGGTCGCTGAGCGTCTCTTGCGCCTCCCGATCGTGGATTCCGTGAAATGGGTCTGGAAAGGTGACGAGGAAATCGATATTCCTAGGGAGGAGAATGATACGACACGGTTTATGCCAATAGATAAACCGGAGAAATCGCCTTACGGTTATGCCGAGGAGCAGATCAAGATGCTGAACGGTATCAAATTGCATGAGGCGGGCTTTAAGGGTAAGGGTATGCGTGTGGCCGTGGTCGATGCCGGTTTCATGAACGTGGATCAGATCAGCGTATTTGATTCCTTGCGGTTATTAGGAACGCATAACGTGGTTTTCCCCGGCCGAAGCGTTTTCATCGGGGATGATCATGGGACGAAGGTCTTATCTTGCTTGGCCGCTGATGCGCCGGGCTTGATGGTTGGTACGGCTCCCCAAGCCGAATATTGGCTGATAAAGAGCGAGGATAGCCGTTCGGAGTTTCCCATCGAGGAGGATTATTGGACGGCAGCTATGGAATTTGCCGATAGCGTGGGAGTGGATGTGGTCTCTTCTTCGTTGGGGTATTTCTCTTTTGATGTAGAGGCCCTGAACTATCATCAAGATCAATTGGACGGGAGGACTTCCTTGATCAGTCGTGCCGCTAAGATGGCTTCATCAAAAGGGATCTTGTTGTTTAGTAGCGCCGGCAACGAGGGGGGCGGTAGCTGGGGAAAGATAACCTTTCCAGCGGATGCCCCGGATATATTGACAGTGGGCGCTATCACGGATCGTAAGAAGAAAAGTAATTTCAGTTCTGTCGGCTTTACGGCGGATTACCGGGTGAAGCCGGATGTGGTTGCCTTGGGTACGGGCTGTTGCGTGATAGATCCTACGGGGAATATCCGTTACGCGAACGGTACCTCTTTCGCTACGCCGATCTTAGCGGGGTTGGGTGTTTGTCTATGGCAAGCGTTTCCCAGTCTGACGAATAAGGATATAATCTCTCTTTTGCAGCGTTTCGGCAGTAAGTTTGAGCAACCGGACGCTGAGTTGGGATATGGCATCCCGGATGTGTACAAAGCTTATAAACAGGAGCGTAAATATGCGGCCGAATCTAAATAACTTATCGGGTGAGAAAGAGGCTCTATCTTTGTTAGAGCTGAATACCCGCATACGGGGTGCGTTGTCGAGGGCTTTCCCGGAGACTTGCTGGGTGCGTGCGGAGATGAGCGATGTGCGGGTGAATACTTCTTCCGGACATTGTTATCTGGAGTTTGTGGAGAAGAATGCGCAGACCGGGCAATTGGTGGCCAAGGTACGAGGGTCTATCTGGGCGAAGACATTTCGTATGTTGAAACCTTATTTCGAGATGGAGACCGGTCAGATGTTCGCTTCCGGCTTGAAAGTGTTGGTGAAGGTGTCTGTTGAGTTCCATGAGTTATATGGATTGAGCCTTACGGTGCTTGATATCGATCCGGCTTATACGTTGGGGGATATGGTGCGTAAGCGTATGGAGATTATCCGCCAATTGCAGGAGGAAGGGGTCTTTACGCTGAATAAGGAATTGCCTTTTCCGCTACTTCCTAGGAGAATCGCTATCATTACTTCTCCGACGGCTGCCGGCTACGAGGATTTTATGAATCAGTTGACACGGAATAAAGGAGGTTATCCGTTCTATACCAAATTATTCCCCGCCTTGATGCAAGGAGAACGGACGGAGGCTTCTGTAATAGCGGCTTTAGACCGGATTTATCAACATCAAGATCTTTTTGATGTGGTCGTGATTATCCGTGGGGGTGGGGCTACCTCGGACTTGAATAGCTTCGATTCTTATCTGTTGGCGGCGAATTGCGCTCAATTCCCTTTACCGATTATCACGGGTATCGGGCACGAACGGGATGATACGGTCGTAGATTTGGTGGCGCATACCCGGATGAAGACACCGACCGCTGTCGCTGAGTTCCTTATTTCTCGAATGGATAGCGTAGGTGAGGAGTTGGAGAATTTGTGTCAAGACGTGAGTTTATTGGCTATGGATATTCTATCCCGCCAGAAAAACTATTTGCAATTGGTCGCTACCCGTTTCCCCTCTATCGTGACAAGCCGGATCGAGCGGAATCGTTCGGGACTGCAAACAATCGCGAGTGGTTTACCTGCGATGGCATCGGGCTTGTTATCACGCCGCCAGTCGGTGCTTGAGAATACGGAACTTCGCTTGCGAAACGGTATTACCTCTAAACTCTCCGAGGATGTGCGTTTTATCCAGCTTACGGAACAGTTTATCAAGATGGCTTCTCCTGATTATATCTTAAAGCGAGGCTATAGCTTAGCCTTGAAAGATGGCAAGATTATCAAACATGCCTCTGATTTGCGAGCCGGCGAAGAACT
>OGCQ01001831.1_pt1 | contig 23972 bp, 18 predicted proteins | sample 1570161 | NCBI WGS metagenome assembly OGCQ01 (sample SAMEA4384402, study PRJEB24528) | human gut metagenome
CCTGCACAGAAGGCAGTATAAGCCCGTAAAAATTTCAGTACCGGTGAATATGCGCCGTTTTTATCCCAGCCGTACCCTGAGAAATTTTTCACTATTCGTAAATCCAGGAATAGACCCCGGCCTGGGAGACTATACCTTTGAAGAGATAACACGGCATGTGCATTATTTTATGAGATACGAGATAAACGCCAAGGCGCTGAACGCCCAAATGGCGGCCAATGTAGGCAGCGAGCGCAATCCGGCAGTAAGAATAATGCCTCTTTTCATAAAAAAATTTGCTCTGGGCATGGTATATAAAATGGCTGGAGAAAGCCGTTTTTCGGGCACCCTCTCCAATTTGGGAGAAATAAAATTCCCTGAAGAAATGCAAAAATACATAACCGGCGCCTGCTTTATGCTGGGCCGGGGCCGCGTCAATTCTACGGCAGCGGCTATGCTGAGCTACAATAACACCGTTACTCTCACCTTTACCCGTTCGGTAAAGGAAGCCGAAGTTGAAAGGCGTTTTTTCACCTTTTTAGTTAAAAACGGCATACACGTTAAAATAGAAAGCAACAATCTTGAGGAGGAAAAAGCGGATGTCATACTGCGTTAATTGCGGCGTAGAATTGGAAAAAAGCGAAAAGAAATGTCCGTTATGCGGAGTGGAGGTTATAAATCCCGCTCAGCCGCCTGAGGATAAGGAGCCACGCCAAAGGCCCTATCCCAACAGGATAGAAGAGCTTAGCATGAATATAAACAAGCAGTTCGCCGCGGCCCTGCTCTCTGTATTTATGGTGTTCGCCGCGGCCATATGCTGCGTATGCAATATCATTATAGATAAAAGCATAACCTGGTCTCAATACGTTATAGGCGCTATATTCTTCACATGGGTCGTCGTTACCGTCCCTCTGATTTTTAAAAGAGCCGTGCTTATAAAAAGCCTTGTGCTGGATATCGCGGCGCTGCTTTTCTTCCTGTTTATGGTGTCCCGGCTGGACGGCTCCCGACCATGGTTCACTACTGTGGCCGTACCCATTGTAAGCGTAGTCTCCTCCATGATTCTTATACTGGTGCTGGGCGTACAGTATAAGTATATCCGGGGGCTGTCCCTGCCCGCCGCCATATTTATATGCGCCGGAATCCTCTGCCTGCTTATAGAGGTTTTCGTAGATATATATCTTTATTCTGCCGTCTCGCTGGGATGGAGCATTTTCGTACTGATACCCTGCGCGTTTATATTTATCCTCCTGCTTATCCTCAAGCGCACCCTGCGCATAAAGCGGGAATTAAAAAAACGGCTCCATATTTAAGCTTCAAAATTATCAATATTATTAAAAGGGACCGGGCGCTTATGCTTTTCCCCGAAGGCCGCTTCAATATAAGGCCCTCAAAAAGCATTGCGCCCGTCCCCTTTTAAATTTACGCGCTGCGTATATTATCCTCCGTTTTTTATCAAAACAGCCTTTATTTAAAGGCGCTCAGCAGCCTGAACAGCTCGGCAAAAATCCTATCCCTATCCAGCGCGCGCACATATATCATATGCTCCTGACCCGCGTCAAAGGAATAGCGTCCCTCAATGGTAAGCACCGGCTTAGGTATTAATACGCGGTCAAACCCCTCGGGAGTAGTCATAAACGCCACAGCGGCCACGTCCCAGATAGGCTTGCTGTAAGCATACGGGTCAACGGGATAACGGCGCACTATATCCACCAGATAATCGCACAGCTTATTTTTGCCGGCAAGATAATATTCAAGCTCAGGAATAGTAGTCGCCAGAGCAGACACCACGCCTGAAGCTGGAAGCTGTATAAACGGCACTCCGCTTTCCAGCACTACCTTTGCAGCCATTACGTCCTGCGCCATATTAAATTCAGGACTGTCCCTTAAAAGAGAATTGCCCCCCAGCCAAACTACAGCTATTTTTTCCTTTATTTCGGGCGCCAGCATAAGCGCGGAAGCAACGTTGGTTATAGCGCCTATGGCGACTACATATACTAATTCCTCAGCTTCCTGAGCGGTACGGATAATATTGCGGGCGGCCGGACTGTCCACCGGCACCCGCTCTCCGGCTAAAAACCTGTCTGACCCTTTATATATGGGATACCGTCCGCTTAAATTCATAAGCTCCAGAATATTTTCTATCTCTTTATAGCTTTTTTCCATACCGTCGCATGGACTTTGAGCGCGGTCGTTAAAAAACGGCGCGGCGTTTATTGAAAGCAAATTAATTTGCGGATGCATAACCGCATAAGCAAGCGCGAACTGGTCGTCCACCTCGTTATATGTATCGGTATCCAAAATTATGCGCTTGATATCCTTAGTTTCCAAATTCCTTTTAATTTCATATATATTCATGAGCTTACCCCCTCTAACGTATTAAAGGTATAATAGCATAATCAAAAAGCAAACGCAATAGCAATTTTGACGCAAAGCGCATCAAAATTGCATTACGGCAGGCCCTCCGTTAATAAAGGCCAGGGCCAGGCGTTATTCAAACAAACGCGCACCAAAGCAAAAAGCCGGCTGAACGCCGGCTTCATAAAACTCATTTTCGTTTGCTCTTTTTACAGGCCAGAACCTTTTTTAAATATTCGCCGGTATAACTGCCCTCCACCGCCGCTATTTCCTCAGGAGTGCCCGTAGCGACTATCCTTCCGCCCCGGTCTCCGCCCTCAGGCCCCAAATCGATGCAATAATCCGCACATTTAATTACGTCCAGATTATGCTCTATAACCACCACCGTATTCCCCCCGCTGCGCAGTCTGTCCAAAATTTTTATAAGCTTGGATACGTCGTCGGTATGCAGTCCGGTAGTAGGCTCGTCCAAAATATATATGGTACGGCCGGTGCTTGCGCGTGAAAGCTCGGTAGCCAGCTTAACGCGCTGCGCTTCCCCTCCCGACAATGTGGTTGAGGGCTGTCCCAGCCTTATATAGCCCAGCCCCACGTCGTAAAGGGTCTGCAATTTTTTAGCTATCATGGGCAGGCTGCTAAAAAATTCCAGCGCGTCCTCCACCGTCATATTTAAAACGTCGTAAATGTTCTTGCCTTTATATTTTACCTCCAGCGTTTCGCGGTTATATCTCTTTCCCTTGCACACCTCGCATGGTACATAGATATCAGGCATAAAATGCATCTCAATCTTCAAAACGCCGTCGCCGGCGCACGCCTCGCAGCGGCCGCCCTTTACGTTAAAGCTAAAGCGGCCGCTGTTATAGCCCCGCACCTTAGCGTCGGCAGTCTGCGCAAATAAATTGCGTATCGGGTCGAATACGCCGGTATAGGTCGCCGGATTAGAACGGGGCGTGCGTCCTATGGGAGATTGGTCTATAACTATAATCTTATCCAGATTCTGCACGCCGTCTATACGCTTGCACTTGCCGCCTACAAGCTTAGAACCATTCAGCATGCGGGCAAGATTTTTATAGAGCACGCCGTTTACCAGCGAGCTTTTACCCGAGCCGGACACGCCGGTAACGCAGGTTATAAGCCCTATTGGGATATCTACGTTTATCCCCTTAAGATTATTTTCCTCCGCGCCTTTAATTTTTATCCAGTTAATGCCGGGCTTAACCCTCTGCTTTGGTATGGGAATTATTTTTCTTCCTGAAAGATATGCGCCTGTTATGGAACGCTCGTTATGCATAACCTCCTGCGGCGTACCCGCAGCGACCACCTCTCCGCCATGTACTCCAGCTCCCGGACCTATGTCCACAAGATAATCAGATTCCATCATGGTTTCTTCATCATGCTCCACGACTATCAAGGTATTGCCTAAATCACGCAGTCCCTTAAGCGCAGAAAGCAGCCGTCCGTTGTCCCGCTGATGCAAGCCTATGCTGGGCTCATCCAGAATATACAATACTCCCATAAGCCCGGCGCCTATCTGAGTAGCCAATCTTATACGCTGAGCCTCGCCTCCCGAAAGAGTTACGGCCGAACGAGCCAGAGTAAGATAATCCAGGCCCACGTTGCATAAAAAAGACAAGCGGGTGATTATTTCCTTAAGAATCCGTTCGGCAATCATATTCTCCTTGGGAGTAAGCTTTAAATTTTCCATAAAGGCTTTTGCTTCCTTAACCGAAAGCAGGCTTAACTGGGCAATATTCATATCTCCGACAGTAACGGCCAGCACTTCGGGCTTAAGCCTAAGGCCATGGCAGACAGGACAGGGCTCCATAACCATATACTGTCCTATTTCCTGCTTAACCATCTCGCTGCCCGTTTCCCTAAAACGTCTCTCCAGCGAGCGCACTATGCCCTCGAAGGGCTGCTCGTATTTCCTCTCATGCCGTCCGGTTTTAATAGAAAACTGTATGTTCTCCTCACCCGACCCATACATGATAATATTAACTATTTCTTCCGGAAGCTCGCATACCGGAGTATTTATATCAAAATTATAATGCTCCGCCAACGCCCTATAGGCCATAAGGCTCATGGAATCATCCGCAAGGCTGCTCCAGCCTGAAATTTTTATAGCTCGGCCAGCTAAAGAGCGTTCAGGGTGCGCAATAATCAGCTCGGGCGAAATCCTGCTCTGCATACCCAGGCCGGTACAGGCAGGACACGCGCCGAACGGACTGTTAAAGGAAAAGGAACGAGGCTCCAATTCCTCTATGCTTATGCCGCACTCAACGCAGGAATAATTCTGAGAAAAGAGCATTTCCTCTCCGTCAATTATATCCACCAGCGCCAGACCATCGGCCAAAGAAAGAGCGTTCTCTAATGAATCTGCCACGCGCGAACCTCCGTCCGGCCTAATAATTATCCTGTCCACAACAATTTCAATATTATGCTTTTTCTTTTTATCTATGGCTATATCATCGCTTAATTCATACATCTGTCCGTCAATACGGACACGCACATATCCGCTTTTTTGCATATCCTCAAGCAGCTTGCTATATTCGCCCTTTCTGCCCCTTATTACAGGCGCCATAATCTGCACGCGAGTCCCCTCGGGCAGCTCCAAAACCCTATCTACCATCTGGTCTATTGTCTGCTGTTCTATCCTTCTGCCGCATTTGGGGCAATGAGGCACGCCTATACGCGCATACAACAGGCGCAGATAATCGTGTATCTCGGTAACAGTTCCTACTGTAGAGCGCGGATTACGGCCGGTAGTCTTCTGATCTATGCTTATTGCCGGACTTAACCCATCTATATAATCCACGTCCGGCTTTTCCATCTGTCCCAAAAACTGGCGTGCATAGCTGGAAAGGGATTCAACATAGCGGCGCTGGCCTTCGGCATATAGCGTATCAAAAGCCAGCGAGGTTTTTCCCGAACCCGAAAGGCCGGTAAATACCACAAGCTTATTTCTCGGAATCTCCAAATCAATATTCTTTAAATTATTAACTCTTGCGCCCTTAATGCTTATACTGTCCCTCATATATTTCTCCCGTAGATTATTTTATCTTTTGATTTTCCGCTAATTAAGATAAAAACCAAAAATATTCATAATAATTATAAACCAAAATCCGCAGGGCCGCAACGGCAGCTTTTCCCATCTAGCAAAAGCGTGTTTCTAATATCCGCATCTTTACCCAATATAGGCAGCACGACATATCATTACCTCTATAAGACCTGCGCGATGTATCAACACCCGACATTCCATTGCGCAGAGCTGCTTTTTTTGAAGCAGCGTTAGTGCCGCTGATTATGGAAAACATCTCCTTAGCTTTCAAACGCTTAAAAACATAGCTTTTGCAAGCCTTAACCGCCTCCGCAGCATAGTTTCCCTGATTTATCTATCTAAGAAATAGGCATTCAGTTTCCAGCATCATTCAATATTCCTCCTAAACAGCGTTTTACATATTAAAAACAAAGGGGCGCCCCGCCCTTTAAAGGTGTCCCCGCCCTTTAAAGGGCGGGGACAGCCGCGCAAAGCGGCGGCGTTTGCGGCCGCAAGCGGCCGCCGGGGCGGGCCTTCGGCCCGGCCCGGAGCAGGCTCTTTGAGCCTGCCAAACGCCGCCGTTTTACGCGGCCCATATACCCCCACCCGCGCCCCTGGCGGTTCCCGCAGCTTAATCGTCCAATCCCAGCCTCAGCAATTTAAGCGCGTCCCGATACTTGGCTGCCGCTTCAAAATCCAACTCCTTAGCCGCCTTAAGCATTTCCTTTTCCAGCCGCGCAATCTCCGCCTTAACGTCGGCAATATCCATCTTGCCATCCGTCTCCTTAACAGGCCTCGATATTTCCAGCACCTCGCTTATAGGCTTAATAATGGTTTTAGGTATTATTCCATGCTCCTTATTATATTTATCCTGCTTAGCACGACGCCGATTAGTCTCATCCATAGCTCTTTTCATAGAATCGGTTATTCTGTCAGCATACAAAATAACCTTGCCCTCGCTATTGCGGGCCGCGCGGCCTATGGTCTGAATCAGAGACCTCTCAGACCGCAAAAAGCCCTCCTTATCCGCGTCCAAAATAGCCACCATAGCCACCTCGGGCAAATCCAGGCCCTCCCGCAGCAAATTTATGCCCACCAGCACGTCAAATTCACCTAAGCGCAAATCCCTTATTAATTCCATGCGCTCCAAAGTATGCACGTCCGAATGCATATACTTCGCTTTTATATCTATATCGTTCAAATAATCGGTAAGCATTTCAGCCATTTTCTTGGTAAGAGTAGTCACCAGCGTCCTGTATCCCTTTTTAGTTACCTCACCTATGCGGCTGACAAGGTCGTCTATCTGGTTTTTAACAGGCACGACTATTATCTCGGGATCCAGCAGACCCGTCGGCCTGACTATCTGCTCTGCAACCTCGCCCGCGTTGGATAATTCAAATTCCGCCGGAGTAGCGCTCACGCATACCATCTGCCCTATATGCCCCAGAAATTCATCAAAATTAAGCGGACGGTTATCCAGCGCGCTGGGCAGCCTGAAGCCAAACTCCACAAGCCGTTCCTTGCGCGCACGGTCGCCTAAATACATGGAACGCACCTGAGGAAGGGTTGCATGGGATTCGTCCACCATTAAAAGAAAATCGTCCGGAAAATAATCAAGCAGCGTATACGGCGCTTCACCAGGGGCACGACCGTCCATATACCTGGAATAATTTTCAATTCCCTGGCAATAGCCTATCTCCTTTATCATCTCTATATCATAGCTTGTCCGCTGGCTTATCCGCTGAGCTTCCAGAAGCTTGCCCTGCTCAATAAAAAGCTTTTCCTGCTCGCGCATATCCCTTTCTATCTGTACAACGGCCTCCTTCATGCGCTCCTGTCCCGCGATATAATGGGTATTCGGAAAAATCATTATATGCTTGTATTCAACTAAAGGCTTGCCGCTGAGCACATCCACTTCGCATATCCTGTCCACTTCGTCTCCGAAAAACTCAACCCGTATGGCCTTATCCTCGCTGGACGGTGGATAAATCTCCACGCAATCCCCGCGCACCCTGAAGGTGCCGCGAAAAAAATCCACATCGTTGCGCTCATATTGAATTTCAACTAAACGCGCCAGCAGATCCGCGCGGTTAATTTGAGCGCCCTGCCTTATTGACAAAGCCATATTCTTGTATTCCTTAGGGTCGCCCAGGCCGTATATGCATGAAACCGAAGCCACAACTATTACGTCCCGCCTCTCCTGAAGAGCTGCCGTTGCGCTGTGCCGCAGTTTTTCTATCTCCTCGTTGCTCTCCGCTTCCTTTTCTATATAAACGTCGGTAGTGGGTATATATGCCTCAGGCCTATAATAGTCGTAAAAGGATACGAAATATTCCACAGCGTTTTCAGGAAAAAATTCCCTAAACTCGCTGCATAGCTGCGCCGCAAGCGTCTTATTATGCGCTAAAACTAGTGTAGGACGGTTGATATTAGCTATAATATTCGCCATAGTAAAGGTTTTTCCCGAACCGGTAACCCCAAGCAGCACTTGCTCCCTCAATCCGTTTTGAATGCCTTCGGTAAGCTTTTTTATCGCTTCGGGCTGGTCCCCCATCGGCTTGTACTTTGATACCAGCTTAAAACGCTCCAACAGAAGTTCTCTCCTTTGTAAAAATTATCAGCGGCAAAACCGGGCATTGCCGCGCAAATTAGCATAACGCTTTTATCCGCCTCTAATATATTACTGACGCGGTAAAAAGGTATTGTATTATTATAACACACTTCGGTAAAAAATAAAGTGAAAAGGAATTAAAAACAGAAAACGCGTTCTATTGTTCAACACATAATTCAAATATGCAGCAGCCGCAAAAACCAGCCGTTATCCGGCCTTAATACCAATCCGCCGGCAGCGCGCGCCTTGCAAAACCTTCGCCCAGCGAAACGCCTCTAATTAACACTACAGCCGCGGCAACCGCGTGGGGGGGGGGGGGGGGCCCAACGAGCGGCCGGTTTAACCGGCCGCTCGTTTAAAAGCCCCGAAAACCCTCCGCAGCATCTAAGGTATGCATTGCCCCGGTTAAGGCCATAATATTAACCGAGGTGAACAATATGAAATATTTAAATCTGCATGAGCTGCTGACCCACAGCAGCAGTACCCGCCGCTATTTCCTTTTACAGAAAGTCGAAATGCAGATTGCTCTGCATAAGCGCGGCGATTATATCCATTCAGCTCATGAGCTTCGCATGCACATAGATGCAGTTAATGCTTATAACCGTATATCCACACTCAGCGGCATGCCTAAACAGGATATTGAACCATAAATAAAAAAACACCCGCGAACATTGTCCTAATCCGCGGGTATACCATTTATAATGCTTCTTAAAAAGGAATAGCAAGCTGCATGCCGGGCAGTATAATGTCCTCAGCGTTCATATAATTAACCCTTAAAATTCTCTCAACCGGCACGTTAAACCTCTTGGCAATCATATATACGCTGTCTCCCGGCCGCACAACATAAACATATGTATTTTCCGTATCCGGAACGCATATTACGCTGCCCGTCTTTAAATTATTCAAGACCTCCTGTCCGTTTAAATGCTTTAGTATATTTACCGTTGTGCCTATGCGCCTTGCTATAGTATTAAGCGTGTCTCCATCCTCAACAATACAAGTAATGCATCCCGGCTCTTTTTCTTCTTCAGGAACAACCTGCGTCTGCGAAAAAAGGCCTTCCATCGCATCCCGCCCGGGCAGCTCAAAAATAACCATGCCGTTGCGCCACCATTCGGGCGGCTTCCATCCGATAATGGGGACTATAAGCAAATCGCCGGCATTTATACGGTCTGGATTTTGTATGCCGTTGACCTTTTGCAGCAGTTCTGTATTCGTTCCAAATTTATCCGCTATACTTTTAAGCGTATCCCCTCTTTGAATAGTATAATAAGCAAACATAAACACACTCCCTCACCCGATATATAAAATAAACACTATATATCATATGCCGGAAAAAGGCGCTGTGTTCTTATTCTAAATTATCTCCCTTATAAAACGCGCGCAGCTTTCAATATCCAAAGCAACTCTGTTTCCGCTCATGCTCGAGCCCATACTTGCCCTGCTCAACGCCTCAACGTCCCCTAAATTAAGATAGCTTAAGCGTCCTGGAATGCCCATTTTTTCATTCAGCTCCTCAATATAATCAATAAGCATTTCCGCGCTGGAGCTGCCCAATGCCCTATATGCCAGCAGGGCGTAATCCTCCCGGCAAAGCTCCATATTAAGCCGCATAACATGGGGTAGCAGCACAGCGCACGCCTCTCCGTGCGGCACATTATAAAGCGCCCCCAGCCCAGCCGCTATTCCATGCGCCGCCCCCAGCCCGCTGTTAGCCAGCGCTATGCCGCTTATAAGGCTCAGATAGCACATACCCCTGCGGGCAGCATGGTCATTCTTATCCCATGCTTTAAAAAGGCAGCGAAACTTATCAGCCGCATCGGCGCACAACGCTCTGGTAAGGGGCGTCGCCTTTTTGGAAGTATAACTCTCAATTATCTGGGTTATCGCGTCCATACCCGTGCGTGCAGTTATCTCCCTGGGCAGCCCGTAAGTAAGCTGCGGGTCCACTAACGCTGCGCGCGCAAGCATTTTATCGCTTCTCAGGCTTTTTTTATAGCCTTTTTCCAACGAAGTTACTACTGCATTCTTTGTAGCCTCAGAGCCTGTCCCCGCTGTAGCAGGAACAGCTATAAATGGAACAACTTGCCCTTCCAGTTTTTTAGGAGCGTCAGTAATTTCAAGATACTGCTCTACTCCTCCTTCATTATTTATAAGCGCAGCCACGCATTTAGCTAAATCTAAAACGCTTCCCCCGCCCACTCCCGCTACCGCGCCGCAGCCGGCAGCCCGGGCTGTGTTTACTGCGCCGTCCACCATTTTTAAAGAAGGCTCCCCCGTAACGCCATCAAAAACAGTATATTTAATATTTCTTTGCTTAAGCCCCGCCAGCACGCCGTCCAGCTTTCCCTCTTTCAGCAGGGTTCTGGATGCCGCTATAAAAATATTGTCCGTATAGGCTGAAGCGCATTTCTCCAATTCTGCAATACAGCCTTCTTCAAATATTATTTTTTCAGGCATTTTCAAATCCAGTCTCATATCCAGCCTCCTATAATATTACGCGCTATTTTTTAAAATAAATCGGCCAAAAACTTAATATGATATTAACAGGCGACCATAAATATGGCAAGCAGATTTTAACAAGCAGTTTTAAGGAGAATTGAATTTGAGAAACGCATTGATAAAAAATACAGCTATTCTAATTACCTCCAATATAATAGTACGCTTCATCGGGCTGGCCTATAAGGTTTGGCTGTCGCGCAGCATAAGCTCGGAATCGCTGGGCCTGTATCAATTAGGCATGTCGGTATATATGCTGTTCGTAACCTTCGCCGCTTCAGGGCTGCCCAATGTTGTTTCACGCTACAGCGCCGCCCGCTTTGCGCGCAACGATATTCAGGGCGCAGGCTCGGCCCTCAAAAACGGGCTTAAAATCGGATGGGTTATATCTATTTTTAGCGCCGCCTTTATGCTGGCAGCCTCCAACCTCATAGCAGGACTCATGATAAGAGACGCCAACGCAGGAATAATAGTGCTAGCCTTAATACCCGCCGTACTCTTTGGGGGAGTAGGTTCCATACCCACAGGCTACCTGCACGCCTGCGGGCGTTCCTGGGTATCCGCCCTGTCCGAAATAATAGAACAGCTCTTTAAAGTAGGCTTTGTAATTTCCGTATTCTATATCTTCGGCGCCGCCGATAAATACAGCGGCGCAGCTATAGCCGCCGCAGGCATAAGCGCAGGAGGGATTATCTCCTTTATAGTTATCCGGCTGCTGACTGGTAAATTGCCCGGCAAAACCGACAAAAGCAAAATCTCCGAAATGGTTCGAGCCGCCGCTCCGCTTACCGCCAACCGGCTTATAGGCTCCCTGCTTTCTATGGTCACAGCTATAGTAATTCCCCTCCGTCTGGCTGCCGGCGGACTTTCTCAAAGCGAGGCCCTATCCATTTACGGCGTGCTTACAGGAATGGCTATGCCCATAGTCTTTCTTCCGTCAACCATTACCTCGGCGGTCTGCGTTGTGCTTCTGCCCGATATCGCCCGTACCAGAGCGTATAACAACATTCCCCTGCTGCGCAGCAAAATAAAGCGCGCTTTGTTCTCTATCGGCGGTATAGCGCTGTTTTCTGCCGTCATAATTTCACTTCTGGCGCGGCCTGCCGGAGATATACTTTACAATCAGCCCCTGGCCGGTACGCTGATGCTCGCCCTGGCGCCATATACAGTAGTGAACGGGCTGACGCACATAAGCTCCACTATACTAAACGGCTTGGGCTATGAGGGTAAGACTTTTAAAATAAGCATTACCGGCGGCATAATTTCTCTGCTCCTTACCTATATACTGACCGCTCCGCTGGGCATATACGGCTACATACTCGCCATGCTTATACAAAGCGCGGTTTGTCTTGCGCTGAATCTAATATGCATAAGGCTCTCTCTTCAGGGAAAGCTTGCAAAAAAGCGCCCGTCTTAAGCCTGACCGTACCCTCAGTTTACAAGAAACTACACGGTCAGAAGGCATAAAATCTGAGTCCTGCTGCGTTGCTTTGATTCCATGTACGCCCGGTACATGTCGTTCAAGCGTCTTGCATGACGCAGATTTTATGCCTTCTGACTCTGGAGAGCTCAAGGAAAAAGAATTTCTTCATTTTCAAGGCAGACGTGTATACTGATTGAGGATAACGCAGAAAATGAAGAAATTATCCCGTTTTGAGGCGTGTAGTTCTTTGTAAACTGAGGGTATTTTCAGCTTTAATATTTACACATATATAAAACAGCGACGTAAAAGGTCAAAAAATGCTTGCTATATTTTAAATTTTATTGTATGCTAATTATGAAATTTGCAGAGTAGGTGTGCGCGCGTTAAGTGCCGGGAAGGATGGGAAGTCGCCCCCGGACGAAAGGCCATTACGGCCTGCGGTGCGCCGCCGCGTCCGCTGCTGAATAAGGATTATTTTTATATCTCCTTATTTTAGGAAACTGCATTTTTCTAGAAAAGGAGGTTTTTTATATGAAAACAAAAAAGAAAATTGACGTCAAAGCGCTGACGGTATGCTCGCTGCTGGCAGCGATGGGAGTTGTATGCAAAGCGCTGCTCTCCATTAACATCACCATAGGCTCAGCCTTGCTTTCCAGGCTGGGAGTGCATGTGCTGTTCATTTATCTAGTAGCCATAACCTACGGTCCGCTCTTAGGAGCTATAACTGGAGGCGTTATAGACTTATTAGGCACCCTCCTGGAAGCCAAATACGCGCCTAATCCCGCATATACCCTTACTCTTGCATTAACCGGAGCGGCAATATGGGTAGTATTTAATTTTCTCGATAAAAAGACAAACCTAAAGCTATTTTATAAAATATTGCTTACGGTAATAATAATCCAGACCCTTGTCACTTATCCGTTAAATACCTTCTGGAACTCAGTTTTTTATACCGGCTTCAATTTATTCTGGGCCGAAGCCATTAAGCGCGCACCCTCGGTATTATTCTATATAATTGTCTATCCCGTTATCTTAGGCACGCTCCTGCCCATTATGCGAAAGGTGCTTGGATACAACAAAAAAGAAAAAAGCGCCGCTTAAAGCTTTCAGCACATATTAGCTTTTAAAATATCGCCCGGCCGCAGCGGGGCATGGGCCGATAAAGTTACAGGCGCGCCCTGCGGGCGCGCCTGTTATTTCTTTCCGCGAATAAAAACGCTATAAAAAAGGGGGGCGGCTCTTGCGGCCGTTCCGGCCGCCGGGCCTCCGGCCCGGAGCAGGCGTTTTACGCCTGCTCAAGAGCCGCCCCCTCGCCGCCGCAAACAGTTTTAACTGTCTCCAATTCAAGCTTCCCCGTCCAGCAAACGATACACAATCTCATTTACAGCCAAGGGGTTGCCCCGACCGCCCGTCGCAGCCATAACCTTTCCTATAACTGCCTTAGCCGCTGCTTTTTTGCCCTGTCTGTAATCAGAGACCATTCTCTCCTCAGCAGCCATAACACCGCGCGCTATGCTCTCTAAAGCAGCTCTGTCGTTTATCTGTTCCAGCCCCCTCTGGCAGACAATCTTTTCAGGCTCCCCGTCTGTTTCCCATATCTCCTTAAGCAGCTTTTTAGCAGTACTGCTGTTTATTCTCTCCTGCCCGGCTAATTCGCATAAAGCAGCAAGATTGCGCGGGCTGACCATTCTCTCGTCCTGCGGCGCGTCAGAAACCAGCATATTCGCAAGCTGCTTTGGATATTGAGTAAGCTTAACCGCCTCTTCAAAAAACTGCGCTAGGCTTAAATCATTTATCAGACTTTCCGCATCATATGAATTCAATCCGTACTCTCTTATATATTCTGCTTTTCGTACGTCGGGCAGCACGGGTATTTCTGATTTAAGGCCCTCAATATATTCTGCGCTGTTTTCTATAGGAGGCAAATCCGGGTCGGGAAAATACCGGTAGTCATTGGCGTTCTCCTTTCTGCGCATGGAATAGGTCTGTCCGCTGTCCGGGTCAAAGCGCCTGGTTTCCTGAATTACTCCCTCTCCGCTCTCCATGGCCTCAACCTGTCTTTTATATTCGTATTCTATAGCCTTAACTATAAAGGCAAAGGAATTGAGGTTTTTCATCTCAGTACGCACTCCAAAAGCAGTCTCCCCTTTTTTGCGCACCGATAAATTTACATCGCAGCGCAGCGACCCCTCGTTCATTTTGCAGTCTGATACGCCAGTATACAAAATAACCGCCCTTAATTTTTCCAGATAAGCGCGAGCTTCGGCAGACGAGCGTATATCCGGCTCGGATACAATTTCAATTAACGGCACGCCGCAGCGATTGCAGTCTATTAAGGTGCCCATTTGAGGGTCGTGTATCAATTTGCCCGCGTCCTCTTCAATGTGAATGCGGGTTATGCCTATGCGTTTTTTCCCCTCAGGCGTTTCTATATCGATATATCCGTTTTCGCAAAGCGGCAAATCATATTGAGAAATCTGATACGCCTTGGGCAAATCAGGATAAAAATAATTTTTTCTGTCCTGCTTTGAAACAGTCGCTATCCGGCAGTTAGCCGCTAAACCGGCCTTTATGGCATAATCCACTACCTTTTTATTCAGCACCGGCAGCGTCCCCGGCATACCCATGCATACTGGACAGCACTGCGTATTAGGTTCTGCGCCAAAATCAGTTTTACAGCCGCAGAATATCTTGGTTCTGGTTTTAAGCTCCACATGTACTTCCAACCCTATAACCATTTCATAATCCTTAATCATTTTTTCACCTCCATTTATACCCGGCGCGCCGTCCGGCCGGTTTCGGACGTATAAGCCTTCTGAGCCTGAGCCCACTCCTCAAGCGCCCTGCCCGTTCTGTAAAGCAGCCCTTCTGAAAAATGCGGGCCGATAAGCTGCGCCGCTATGGGCAATCCATAAGAATCCTCAGCGCAGGGCAGGCTTAAAGCAGGCACTCCCGCAATATTCACAGGTACTGTATACATATCTCCCATATACATCTCCAGCGGATTGTTTATCTTTTCTCCCAGCTTATAAGCGGTAGTAGGGGCTACAGGCGTAAGCAGTACGTCGCATTTTTCAAATGCCGCCTTAAAATTATCCGCAACCAGCGTCCTCGCCTGAAGCGCCTTTTTATAGTATGCGTCGTAATAACCCGAGCTTAATGCAAAGGTTCCCAGCATTATCCGGCGCTTAACCTCCGCTCCAAAGCCCTCGCTCCGCGAATTAATATATAATTGAGTTATATCCTCGTATTCTTCGCTTCGATATCCGTAACGCACCCCGTCAAAGCGAGCCAGATTGGAGGATGCCTCGGCGCTGGAAAGTACATAATAGGCAGGCAGCGCGTATTTTAGCGAAGGCATATCCACCCACAGCACCTCTGCGCCCATTTGCTCCAGGCCCTTAGCGGCTCTTAAAAGCCCATCCTTTATCTCCGGACTTATGCCTTCTTCATAAAACTCCCTGGGCAGGCCTATTTTCAAGCCCTCTACCCCCTGCTGCATACCCAAAAGCAAATCCTCCGCTCCGCGCGGAGAGCTGGTTGCATCCCTGCGGTCCTGCCCGGCTATAGCCTGAAGAACAAGCGCGTTATCCTCTACGCTGCGGGTTATAGGCCCAATTTGGTCAAGAGAGGAGGCAAAGGCCACCAGGCCGTAGCGAGACACCCTGCCATAGGTGGGCTTCAGTCCCACCACGCCGCAAAAGGCCGCGGGCTGTCTTATGGAACCGCCTGTATCCGAACCCAGCGCAAAAGGAGCTTCTCCCGCCCTGACCGCAGCAGCCGAGCCGCCCGAGCTTCCCCCGGGCACGCGCGTAAGATCAATCGGATTGCGGGTAGGCCCGAAATACGAGGTCTCTGTAGTGGAGCCCATAGCAAATTCATCCATATTTAATTTGCCTATAAGCACGCAGCCCGCCTGTTCAAGTTTTTCATATGCGCACGCGCTGTAAGCCGGAATAAAACCTTCCAGCATTTTAGAAGCGCAGGTGGTTTTAACGCCCTTAACGCATATATTGTCCTTAACTGCCATTGGAACTCCGCCTAAAACGCCGTTCGGCTTAACCGTTTCCGCTCTCTTAAGCGCGTTTTCAATTTCCAGAGATATATAGGCGTTTATTTTTCCATCCTCCGCCTCAATCTGCGTTATATAAGCCTCCAGCGCCTCTCTCGGGCTAAATTCTCCCCTCTTCATAGCCGCGGCCAGCTCTTTAACCGTTAATTCAACTATTTCGCGCATAGCGTTCCCTCCTTATTCCAATACCTTGGGCACGGTTATATATTCGCCCGTTTTTGTCCGAGCGTTTTTAAGCAGCTCTTCCCGCTTATAGGCTTCTCCCGGCTCGTCAGGCCTCATTACGTTTTTTAGGCCGGAAATATTAATCGTCTCCCTGTCCGCCTCAATTTCAGAAAGGCGGCCCGCCATCTCGATAATATCCATCATATCCCGTTCCAGCGCTTCTTTTTGGTCCGCCGGAATACTAAGCCTCGCCAGCATCGCTATATTATCCAAATCCATTTTCACTCCGGCCTTTTTGCGCTCAGCGTCCCTGTCCCCGCACGCAGTCCCCAATTTTAATGCTTCAAGCTGCTCTCTGTCCACATAGTCAGGCGCGCCCGTCATAACGCATACCGCTTCTTTATTTTTAGGAAAGGCGATAACCTCTCTGAGAGAATCGCATCCCAGCATAAGCATTACCAGCCGGTCCAGCCCAAAGGCAAAGCCGCCGTGCGGCGGCGCGCCATATTTAAAAGCATTCACCATAAAGCCAAAGCGCTCTTCTATCTCCTGGTCTGAAAAGCCCAGCGCCTCAAAAACCAGCTTTTGTATTTGCTGGTCATGTATCCTTATGGAGCCGCTGCCTAATTCCACGCCGTTCAGCACCACGTCGTAGGACTGCGCCCGAACCCTTTCAGGAGCGCTTTTCAGATATTTTATATCCTCCGGATAGGGCATGGTAAATGGATGATGAGCTGAAATATATCTCTTTTCCTCCTGTGAATATTCAAACTGCGGAAAATCGGTAACAATTAAAAATTCATATTTCCCTTTATCCCTTAAGCCCAGCATATCCCCTATTTCCAGTCTCAGTCCGCCCAGCACCCTTGAGACAGTCGGCTGGCTGTCCGCGCAGAAGAGTATAAAATCTCCCGGCTCCGCCTTTACCCTTAAAGCGACGCCGTCCAACTCCTCTTTAGACATGAATTTAGTCAGAATAGAATAATATGAGCCGTCAGGCTGGACGCTTATCCAAGCCATTCCCTTAGCTCCCAGGCTTACTGCCCTGCGAGTCAGCCCCTCTATTTCAGTACGGGTAAAGGCCGCTCCGCCCTTAACGCAGAGCGCACGCACCCGGCCCTTTTGCTCTATTGCCTTCCTAAATACTGAAAAGCCGCAGCCTTTAGCAATATCGCTCAAATCATATATGGGCATATCAAAACGCAAATCCGGCTTGTCGCTGCCGTAAATATCCATGGCCTCATGCCACGTCATTCGTTTAAAGGCGGGCAATTCAATATCCAGGCACCTCTTAAACAGATATTTAAACAGCTTTTCCAAATGAAGCAGAATGTCCTCCTGGCTTACAAATGAAAGCTCCATATCCACCTGGGTAAATTCAGGCTGCCTGTCGGCGCGCAAATCCTCATCCCTAAAGCAGCGCGCTATCTGATAATATTTATCCAGCCCTCCCACCATTAAAAGCTGCTTAAAAATCTGCGGGGACTGGGGCAGCGCGTAAAATTCGCCCGGATGCACCCTGCTGGGCACAAGATAATCCCGCGCCCCCTCGGGCGTAGACTTAGTCAGCATGGGGGTTTCCACCTCTATAAAGCCCTCCTGCTCCAAAAAGCCTCTTACAGCCGACTGCACCCCGCTTCTGAACCGGAGATTGCGCTGCAATTCCGGCCTGCGGATATCCAAATAGCGGTATTTCAGCCGTAATTCCTCCCGGGCAAGAAAACCGTCCTCCATGGGAAAAGGCAGAGGTGCGCATTCGGAAAAAAGCCTTATTCCATCCGCAGCCAGCTCTATAGTTCCGGTTTTTAATTTAGGATTATAGGTCTCCTGGTCTCTTATTCGCATAATTCCGCTTACCTGCGCCGCAGACTGGTTTTTTATGCCTTCAGCCAGCCTAAAATCCTCTTCGGAAAGCAAACGGGCGTCAAATACCGTTTGCAGCGTGCCTTCCCGGTCGCGCAAATCAATAAAGATAATTCCGCCCATATCCCTCTTTGTCTGCACCCAGCCGCACACGGTAACTCTCCTGCCCACCTCGGCCTCGGTCAGCTCTCCGCAGTAATGCGTCCGTTCCATATTAACCTCCGTTTCTCCGCCCCGTTCGGACGGCACATAAAAATCAAAAAAGCAGCCTGCGTCCTAAAAGCCTATCCGGCTTAAGGGACGAAAGACTGCCTGCTTCCGCGGTGCCACCCAAATAAATCATAATTATGATTCTCTCTCCGGCACTAAATAATGCCTGCCGGCTGTAACGTGCCGGAAACGTCCGCGCCTACTTGCCTTAAAAAGCTTTGGGACGGAGGCTCCAAGTGTTCTTTCTCCAAAAACAGGGCGCGGCGCTTTCAGCAAATTGCTCCGCTCTCTGAGGCCCTTAAAATTCCGGATACTTTTCTCTTCATAGCCCTTTAGTTATTTTGTTTTATAATTTATATCACAGCCGCGATAAAGTGTCAAGCGGTTTCTTTATTATTCTGCTCAATTTTACCTTAGATAATACCCGCTTTAATATGCAGAACATTAATTCAGCTTTGCTCCGCATGCATGGATTTATATATAGCCTGCATACGCATATCAAGGCCATAAGCGTCCTCTGCGCATCTGTACAGTTCTTCATATAACTCCTCCGAGGGCTGAGTTTCCGATTTATATTTAAGCTGATGCTCCAGGCTGGCCCAAAAATCCATAGCTATCGTGCGTATCTGCACCTCTACCGGAACATATTCCGTGCTCTCGGCTAAAAATACCGGTACCCGGACAACAAGATGCAGACTGCGGTAACCATTGGACTTAGGATTCTTTATATAATCCCGCGTCCGGACAAGGGTTATATCATCCTGCTTTACCAACAGCCGAGCTATATGATAGATATCGTCCAGATAATTGCATATTACCCGCACGCCCGCTATGTCGGTCAAATTCTCCCGTATTGATTCCGTGCTGAATTCCAGCTGCTTTTTTCTCAGCTTTCCCGCTATGCTTTTAGGCGTCTTAAGGCGGTATTCCATATGATGAATGGGATTATGGTCAAATTTAACATGAAATTCATCGTCCAATATTTCCAGCTTGGTTCGTATTTCCTTTATAGCCGCTCCGTAAAGCTGACGCATGGTTATAAAATCTATAAACACCTCGGATAATTCGGGCGGTATAGGCCATTCGGAATTATTTTCTGAAATATTGGCCTGCATAATCTTATCTATAGTCATTTCAATCCTCCATAAGCGTTATTCTTAAAAACCTCTCAATTATATTATTATTCTAGCACATCAATATAACCATATCAATAACCGCGTATGTATAATATGTTAAAAGCAGCTACCCTCAGTTTACAAATAAGACGGTCAAAAGGCATAAAATATGCGCCCTGCTGCGCTGCTTTGATTCCATGTACGCTTGGGTACGTTTCTCCCTCAAGCGCGCTTTACCCGACGCAAATTTTACGCATTTTGATTCTGCGACCTCAAAAAAAGAATTCCTTCATTTTCAAGGCAGACTAAGAAAGCGTACGGGAAAATACGCTGATTGAGGATAATACAGAAAATGAAGAAATTATCCCATTTTGAGGCATGTAGTTGCTTGCAAACTGAGGGTAATAAATAATAATAAAAGGGCCGGCGCGGCCGGTCCTTTTATTATTGCTGCTTTGCACTTATAAAGGAATGATTACTTTCTCTTTCTGCTTATAACAAGCGCTCCGGCCGAGCAGGCGGCTACCGCCAGATAAGCCAGGGTGCCGAAATCTCCTTCATCGCCGGGCTTTTCCGGTTCAGGCTCGGATGCCTTTGCAAAATCAGGAATATCCTCGGTGCTGGCTACGATATCGCCAAGCACGAGATGGCTGTCGGCAGAGAAAGCCATAGTCATCATATTAATATGATATTCAGCGTCCGCAGCCGCTCCATCAAAATTCTGGCCCTCAGCCGGTTCAAGCGCCCCATCCTCCGACTTGTCAATAAAGCAGTTTATACCAACAGCCGTATTGGGGATAAGAATCCAGCCGTTAAATTTAGCCGGCACGGTTATTTCGGTGCGCACGCCCTGACGGCTCATGCCCGAAGCGTCCGCTTCCCTGAAAGTTACGTCCAGATTCTCAGTCATATCCGCGTTATAGGCATACAAATCCTTTACAACAACGTCGCCATTCGGGTTGCCGCCAGAAACTACAAGATTTATGTTAAACATAAAGACCAACGGCGCATCATTCTTATTCTCCAGCTTAAAGGCAATATATTTGTTGTTCCTGTGTCCCGCCCAGTTGCCTATATAGCCCGTAGCGATATTAAGGTCAACATAGCCGCCGGTTGCTCCGGCAGTAAATTCAACGCTGCTGCCGTCCTCGGCAACCTCATAATCCATATTTGAACCCTGTATAGCGCCCGAATTGCTGTACGAGCCGCTGGCCGCAGGAAATGCATTCGCTGCCAACGAAGGCATAACCGCTATGCAGAGCGCCAGCGCAACGGCAAGTATTAATGAAAACTTTTTCATGTCTAATACCTCCTAATTCCTTTTATTTGATTTTATTATAAGCACTTAATGCTATATTATACAACCAACAAAAGTAACTTAAATTAGCACGATATTAACATTCAGCGCATAGCGGACATGCAAAACAAAATTGACAAAATCCAACGGCCGCTATAAAATGAAACATATATAACTTAAGGAGATAAATTTATGAAACTGGAAATGCACGCGCATACTAATGAGGTAAGCTTCTGCGCGCATGTATCCGCAAAAGATACTGTAAAATTATATAAGGACAACGGCTATGACGGCATTGTAATAACAAATCACTACAGCCGCTATTTCATAGATTTAATGCGTGATTGTTCATTTGACCAATTGATGGATTTTTATATGAACGGCTATAATCTGGCCAAAGAAGAAGGGGAGAAATTGGGGCTGGCTGTTTTTTTGGGGCTGGAGCTATGCTTTGACGCAACCCTTCCCACAGATTTTTTAGTATACGGGCTGGACGAAGAATTTTTGCGCACTCATGAATTCCTTAATCAAATGGACCTGGATTCCTTTTTGAGCATACTGCCCGACAGCGCGCTTATATACCAGGCTCACCCTTTCCGCAATCATATGCATATAATTCCTCCGGGCAAGCTTTTTGGAATTGAAACGCATAACGGAAATCCGCGTCACGACTCCCGAAACGACATAGCAAACGCCTGGGCTGATAAATTTGGAATGCATAAAATATCCGGCTCGGATTTTCATCAGCCTGAGGACGCAGGCCGAGGCGGATTAATATTAAATCAAACGGCGCATAATAACGGAGAGCTTATCGATATACTGCGTGCCGGCGATTACCGGCTTATCCAATAAATTAACGGCCCCGCTCGCCCTAGGGCGAGCGGGGCCGAGTCTGCCTCTCCGCCTTAAAGCAAAGCTTTAAGGCGGAGAGGCAGACTCAGGGCCCGGCCTTCGGCCGGGCCCTGCCCATTTTATTTTTTAGCTTTTATTATTAAAAAGCTAGGCTTTATAAACTCTTTTTCCAGCCCCGGAAGAATCTTCAGCGCCTGCGCGTCAGGCAGCGGCTCCCGCATTTCTTTCACCATAAAGCCCGCTCCTGCAAGCGCGTTAACTATCTCCGAAACAGTCCGGTGATATTTCTCCACGCCGTCCACGAACCAATGCACAACCCTTTTCCCGCTTCTCCCGTAATCAGACATTGTATACGAAACATATTCTCCCGCCTGGTTTTCATTATAATGGCCCAGGCCGCCAGCCGTAGCGGTAGCAATAGGATGCTCCTGCGAAAACAGCAGCTCGCCCCCGTCGTTGATTAAGCGGTAAATATCCGATACAAACTGCGGAAAGTCCATTATATAATGAAAGGCCAACGAGCTGTAAACAAAATCAAATCTTTCATTCAGCTCGGATATGCGAGACATATCCATATGCATAAACCTAACGCCCGCCGGATTATCCCCAGAGGCCGCCTCCCTTAGCATGCGCTCGGAAATATCCACGCCTACCGCGCGGCTTGCCCCGCGTTTTATAAAATCCCGGCAGTTATCTCCATAACCGCAGCCTAAATCCAGCACCGCTTTTCCATGCAGTTCAGGCAGCATGGCCCTCATAGCCGGCTGCTCCAACAATTCGTTATAATTAACACCGCTCCTTCTTAGTTCCATATAGCCGTTAAAAAATACCGAATCGTCAAATATATTGCGCGCCAAGCTTATCTCCCTCCCAGCATATTAATCAGCCGCCTGTAGCACGTTTCCAATTCCTCCAGCCTCTCATAGCATTTATTATATACCTCAATAATAACTGGTCCCTGATACTCGATATCCGCCAGCCTGTCAAAAAAACTGTCAAAATCGAACTCTCCCTTTAAAGGCATATACAGCATGCCCTCATGGTCGTAATCGCATATATGCACGTTGCTGAGTCGTTTCCCCATAAGCTGGAGATATGCCATATAATCCTCCCCCGACTGCATAGCCTGCTTAATATCTAGTGTCGTATAAACCGGGCAAGAGCAATTCCGCGCCAAGCGCGTTATAAAATCCGGATGGTTGTAATGGGCCCAATGCACGTTTTCCCAGGTCAGCCTTACCCCCCTGCGCAGGCAGAGCTCGCTTAAAAATGCGGTACGCTCGCCATAAAACTTATAATCGGTATTATATTTCATATATTTTATAATTCCCGGCCCATGCATAACATAATTTTTAGCCCCCAGGCCCTGAGCTATCTCCAAAACGCTCTCAAAAATAGCCAGAGCGTCGTCAAACTGCCTGCCTGAAGAAAAAAGCTGCGCTTCAAAATGAGTATTAAGAGTATGTACCGAGCTGACCGGCACTCCGGAAGAATTTTGCGCGCTTAGAAGCTTCCCCAAAAATTCTGTTTTATATTCGCTGTGAGACGAAAGAAAAACCTCCGCGCAGGAGGCGCCCATATCGCCTATCCACTTCAGGGCGTCCTCCGTATTAAGCCGCCCGTGCAGAGAAGCGGTTGAAATTCCAAGCTGCATATGTCCTCTCCTTTCTCAGCCCATTTGGTCCAGATTCAATTTAAAGCTGGGAGCAAAATGCTCCATAAAATACTTTACCTCAGGCGCATCTATTTTTCTTATTTCTTCCAATATACCCTTTTCAGCACTGGCAAACTCAGTATTGCCCAGATTAAGCTCTTCTACGCACTTAAAATAAGCGCATAGCTTATCTGCCCATTTTACAATTCTATTAATTTCCTCATCCTCGCACAGCATATACTGCTTATATATATTATGCAGTTCATCCGGCAGCATATCAATGAGCCGGCGGCAAGCCACATTTTCCAGCGCCTTATACGCAGTCTTTATTTCAGGATTATAATATTTTATCGGGGTAGCCAAATCTCCGGTTATTATTTCGCTTGCCTCATGAAACATAGCAACCGCCGCAGTTTTATCCGCATCTATATTGCCGCCGAAAAATTCATTCCTGATAATGGCTAAAGCATGCGCCAGCATCGCCGTCTGAAGTGAATGCTCCTGGATATTTTCCTGTCTGGTGTTGCGCATAAGACCCCAGCGCTCTATATATTTCATCCTAGCCATATATGCAAAAAAATGATACATTATCTATCCTCGCTTATATATTCATAATATATAATTATAGCATAGGGCGCTCCTTTTCTCAATCTGTTATTTTAAATAACTTATTACGGCAAAGTGTAATCTCGACGTTTTTCAGGCCGCAAAATTAGGCGCGGCGGTCTGCAGCCCGGCCAACGGCCGGGCTGCAGGGCCCCCGGTTTTTCGGAAAGCAAAGCTTTCCGAAAAACCGGGGGCCGCATTTGGCCTGAGCCCCATAGGGCTCAGGCCAAA
>OGCQ01001837.1_pt1 | contig 23897 bp, 26 predicted proteins | sample 1570161 | NCBI WGS metagenome assembly OGCQ01 (sample SAMEA4384402, study PRJEB24528) | human gut metagenome
CATCCATAAACGCGTGATTTACATTGCGAATGAAATGCGAAAAGAAGAATTGAATGATCTGTGGGTGCAGAATCCAGAGCACAAGAAGACAGCTTCCTTTGGACGAAATACAGGCTACTACACAGGGATGGATGCCATTCATGATTATTATGTGGTGCATCATCAAAAGGAGCGAGAAAAACAGCTGAAGAAGCTGCATGCAGCAAACCCTGCAATCGCAGATATACCACAGAATCTTCATATCGGCTGTCTGTCGAATCATCCGGTTTCGACAGGACTTGTGGAACTGGCTGGAGACGGAAAGACAGCAAAGGGTCTTTGGTATTCTATTGCGCAGGAAACAGAAGCGCAGCCGGATGGCACAGGCAGAGCATTGTGGATGCCTGAAAAAATTGCGGTTGATTTTGTGAAGGAAAAGGATGGCTGGAAAATCTGGCATATCGTTGTTTCTACTGATCTGGTCAGCGAAGCGGGTGAAGATTATTCTGAACAGGAAGTATATCATAACTATGAGACGAATCCTGTTGATGTGGAGTTTGGCACACCGACGATTGCAAAGCTGATCCACAATACAGATTTCAACTGGTGGGATAACTATCCGCCGATGCCGGAAGCTTACGAGACATTCTCAGATGCAGTGAGCTACGGACCGGAAGGCTATGTCAGACCAGCACTTTACGGATTGAATTCAAAAGAGGGGAGGAATTTCCGATGAAATCACAATTAAGTCTGCATGAGCGGATTAGAAATGCCAATGCCAGTCAGGAAGTCGAGAAGGTAAAAGCAAGACACACCTATCTTCACGGACGCGCGGATGCGACAGGGGAATGGGCAGATATCTGGTCAAGAGATCCGAACTGCTCCTGGGCACATATTTTTGGCCGCATGAGAGGTTTTGATCAGATCTGGCACGGCTCTGTTGCACAGTACGACAAGATGTCCTTTGAAAATGCCATAGAACTGATGGAAATTTATCCGGAAACGGCCGGAAAGGATCCGCGTCCTTTGATGGAAGCATCGGTGCATACACTTGTCACGGATATTATAGAAGTGGCAGAGGATGGCATGAGCGCCAGAGGCTCCTTTATCACACCGGGTGTCATCCATTCAACACTGACGCCAGATAAAAAGAAATATTGCAATGTTCTCTGGGAACGTTATGGCTCTGATTTTGTATGCGAAGATGGAAAATGGAAATACCTTCATGAACAGGTATGCCCGGACATTCTCTCACGTATGGACTGTCTGAACTGGGCGGCAGAAGAATATGCCAGAATCACCGCGCCGGAGGAAAAAGAGGCACCACCGGTCACACTTGGGGAAGCACCGCCTGTGACAGATCCGGGGCCGCTGCATTTGCCTTACTCTGTTCTTGGAAAGCCGCAGAACACAGTGCCATGGCCGGAGCCGTACCATACGCTGGATGATGAGAATACATATACATCATTCGTAAAACCTCAGGAATAAGATGAATTTTGATACATTTGTCAGCGAGGAACTCTGCCCGGAGGATTACCAGACATTATTGCCGTACTTTAAAATGCGGTACTCCCACACCTGTGAAAATATTCTTGTCAGCAATTTTATGTGGAAGGATTATTATAACACTCGCTATATCAGGGATGCGCATGGCCTAATCTGGATCATGGATGTAGATGGGCAGCCCGGAACGATGGTACCTTTATGTGCACCGGAGGATCTGAAACATTATTTTGAAGTGGCCCAGGCATATTTCAATGAATGTCTTGGTACAAAAATGATTCTGTATCTGGCGGACAAGGAAGCAGTCGATCTTTTGCAGCTGGATACGACGCGTTATGATGTGAAGGCTGACAGAAGGTATTTTGATTATGTCTATGATGCCCGCAAATTATGTCTTTTAGTGGGAAAGCCTATCATAAGAAGAAAAATCATGTGAATGCTTTTATGAAAAACTATGACGGACGTTATGAATACCGCAGTTTGGAACGGGATAGCAAGTATCATGATGAAATTATGACATTTTTAAAAAAGTGGGAAACGGATCGGAATATAGAAGATGCGTATCATCGGATTGATTATGAGCTGAATGGCATTGATTATCTGCTCACGAACTGCCGCTATCTGGACTACAAAATGGGTGGCATTTATATCGACGGAAAGCTCGAAGCATTCAGCCTTGGTGTATATGGAAAAGCAGAACGGATGGCTGTGATCCATGTGGAGAAGGCCAATCCGGAAATCAGAGGTCTGTATCCGTTCATTTGTCAGCAATTTTTGTTACATGAATTTCCAGATGCCCTGCTGGTGAACAGAGAAGATGATATCGGTCTGGAGGGGCTCAGAAAGTCGAAGCTCTCCTACAATCCGATTTATCTGGAAGAAAAATACGAAATCCGACAAAAATAAGGCAGTTTCGAGATGACTTAGTCAGAGGTAAATAAATATAGAATTTTAAGGCACTTAAAAAGTTGAGAGAAGAATAACTTTTTAAGTGTCTTATTATATGCCAAAATGACAAGCTTGCTGGTATTTTTATACCCCACCTATTGACGTATACTCTAATCAATGAAAGACGAAAACAAAGATATTCAGAGAAATGGAGGAACTGGCAATGAAGGGATTTAATACAAGCGATGGATACATGGGATTAGTTGGAGGCAAATATATCTTGTTTGCCAGCGAAGACGATTACTATGAATACATGAATGATTAGGAAATCATTTTAGAGAAAATCATGTCTGTTTTTGTCACAGAATTTGAGGAATACCGATGGTTAAGTCTGCGGAGTGCAGGTGTATTTTTAGTTAGAAGTTTATTATACTTAGGTTAAAATGAAGCGTGTTTTAGAGAGAAGAAAGGTGGAACGGATAATGAAAAATGATACAGGAAAGACAGTTCGTAGTTTATTGATTGCCGGTGTTGTTGTAATGGCAGTTAGTATTATGTGGCCTTTATTGGCAGAGAAATATGGTACTTCGAAACAGACGGCATCCAATGCATTACAGAGTGAGACTTCATCATCCTATTTATCATCGTCTGCATCGACATCAACATCAGCATCAAAATCAACGTCAGCATCGACATCAACATCAACAGCATCAGCGACGTATTCGCATTCAGCCGGCGGAGGCGGCGGTTCTACAGGTTCTTTTGTTAACGGCGCTTCAGGCACGAGTTCAGGTTCTTATTCAAGCTCCGGTTCTTCATCGGGAAGCTCAAGTTATAAGAAGAATTCAGGTTACACGAGCAGTTATGACCGTCAGAAGAAGTATGACCCGTATGATGCTTATGATTATGATGATGCAGATGATTTTGCAGATGACTGGGCGGAAGAATTCGGCGACGGTGATTATGATGACGGATACGATGATGCCTATGATTACTGGGAGGACGAGATGGATGATTAAACATTTGGAGCATATCGGTCAGATGATATAAGAAATGGGGGAGAAAAATGTTTTCAACAGCGATTATTGCTTTTGTAATCTGGATGTTAATTAGATAAAAGGGGAGAGAAAGAATGTTTTACTTAGTGATCGATTTAGAAATGTGCAGAGTACCAAGAGATTATCGGAACAAAGCTTATCATTATGCCTATGAGACGATTCAGATTGGCGCAGTTCTTTTGAATGAAGAATTCAAGCAGGTTGGGACAATTCGAGAATATGTTCATCCGGAACACGGGGTGATTGATCCATTTATCGAAAAACTGACGGGAATAAAAAACAGTCAGGTCAAGAAAGCAGCGCGCATTGGGGAGGCATTAGTACATATGATCGACTGGATTGGGGACAGAGAATACAAAGTCTATGCCTGGAGCGAATCCGACAGAAATCAACTGCTGCATGAAATCACAGCAAAACAGATCACAGATGAGAGCGTCGATGCTTTTATGATAGAGGACAGATGGGTCGATTATCAGATGGTTTTCAGTCAGAGGTTTCAGCTGACTCGGCGAATCAGTCTGGAAGAAGCATTGGGACGAGCAGACATTGATCCGAAAGGTAAGTTTCATGATGGAATGGATGATGCAGTGAATACAGGTCTTTTGATCGAGAAGCTGGAAATGAATCCGGACTATCAGCTGGTTAGTTATGAAATGCCGGAGAAACCGTCGGAACATCTGGGCAGCACACTTGGGGAGTTGTTTGCAGGGCTGAATTTAAAACTGGCATAGAGATAGGTGTATAGAAAATAAATACCAGCTAGAGATGGCTGGTATTTTTATACCCCATCTAGTGACGTATACTCTAATTATAGAATAACCGTGGGAAAGGAGAAGATTAAAATGGCAAAGATTTATTTCACATTAACAGGGACGAGGCATTATTACGGGTCAGATTTTTTAAAAAGCGACATGAAGATTCAGTTGGAAAAAGAGCCGGATAATAAATATGATTCTGAGGCTATTCAAGTGAAACTTAAAGGTATGGGGAAGATAGGTTATGTTGCCAACAGTCCGTATACGATAATTGGAGAAAGCATGAGTGCCGGAAGAATCTATGACAAGATTGATGATCAGGCCAATGCGAAAGTTGTGATGGTAACTCCGAATGGAACATTATGTAAGCTGAGCAAGAAGAGCCTGGTGAGTTATACAGTGAATGAGAAGGCAGAGAAAGAAGAAGAGGAGTTATCCTTTGTATAAGCAGCGGGCCATTACAAATGATTGAAAAGTCGTTTGTAATGGTCAATTTGTATGAATAAACGCCCTATTTGCCTAATTCTTATGGTATACTAATGCTATAGAGAGATGGCAATTAAAAAGCGCATAAATCGCTGAAAATTAGTATACGTGACAGAGGGTTGTTTTGTACGTACAATTAAATTATAATAAAGTTACAAGGTTTCTCTAAAAAAGAGGAATCGTTATTATCACGCGTAGCTTGACATGAATACACTATTGAGGACGGATATAAACTTAACGGGAATGTATATTATAAATTTATTATGGATAACAAGTACAAGGTAAAATTCTCAGCCCATTGACAAAACGAGGTATTATATTGATGAATTTGAATATATTTGACCGATACTTACTTATCATCAATATCATTGCTTTGGTGATTTACGGTATCAAGGTTTTAGTCTATAAGCATCAGACAAGAGACTGGTTTGAGAAGCTCTGCATGTTCATAGCCTTACTGGGCGGTTCAGCAGGAATTTTGCTCATGATTATTCTTTTTGACAGAAAAGCAGTCAAAGAGAATATGATGTCAAGGGTGTTTACACTTTGCATGTTGGTTATTCAGGCTATTCTATTGCTGATAGTGAAAGGCTATCATGGGGATCAGATTCATATTGATTTCTGGGATTATTTGATGCAGCATAGAATTTTGCTGATCTATCTAGCGGTAGTGAATATACTGACAATCATTGTATTCGGTGTGGATAAGATGAATGCGAAGTCTAATAGGCAGAGAGTGCGAATTGTGACATTGCTGGGATTGGCATTTATCGGCGGTTCGGTAGGTGCGCTGATTGGCATGTATGGATTTCACCATAAGACGAAGAAAGCTTATTTTACAGTTGGGGTGCCGTTGATTTTGCTGATGCAGGTTGTTGTATTGTTTTATGTGATGAATATGGGAATATTTTTTGGGGAGGTGTCATAATGGGAAGATTTGTTAATCCGGATAACAGTGCCTTTCAGGCAGCACTGAATTCCAGAATTTATGTAGACAAAACGGGATTGATTGCATGTATGAATAATATATTGGATTCGACAGATGCATATATTTGCAACAGCCGTCCACGTCGGTTTGGAAAATCATATGCTGCAAATATGCTTGCAGCGTATTATAGTAAAGGTGCATCATCAGAAGAGATGTTTTCAAAACTGGATATAGGCAAAACACCAGATTTTAAAAGGCATCTGAATAAGTATGATGTTATCCATATTGATATTCAGTGGTTTTTGACGAATTGCGACGATAGGGATAAAGTTGTTGGGGATATTACAAAAATAGTATTGGATGAGTTGAAAGAGGTTTATCCTGATATTTTGCCTTCAGAGGTGTTATCCTTACCGGATGCTCTTTCACGTGTAAGAAATAAAACAGGGCGGAAATTTGTCATTATTATTGATGAATGGGATGTGTTGATTCGAGATGAAGCAGCGAATAAGAAAGTACAGGATGACTATATTCGGTTTCTTAGAAGTATGTTTAAAGGAATAGAGCCAACAAAGTATATTCAGTTGGCATATCTTACAGGTATTTTGCCAATTAAGAAGGAACGAACACAATCTGCACTGAATAATTTTCGTGAGTATTCAATGTTGAATGCAGGACCGTTGGCTTCTTATATTGGTTTTACAGAAAATGAAGTAAAAGAACTTTGCAGAGTGTACAATAAAGACTTTACGGAAGTGAAACGTTGGTATGATGGCTATCAGTTGGGGGCATATCAGGTTTATAATCCTAATGCAGTCGTAAATACGATGATCGATGGAAATTTTCAAAGCTACTGGTCAGCAACCGCTTCATATGATTCAATTGTACCATTGATCAATATGGATTTTGATGGATTAAAGACATCTATTATTGAAATGTTGTCGGGGGCATCGGTTGATGTGGATGTTGCCTCATTTCAAAATGATATATCGAATATTGTAAATAAAGACGATGTCCTCACATACTTGATTCACATGGGGTATTTGGCATATTCTGCGGACTCCAAAATGGCATTTGTACCGAATGAAGAAATACGGCAGGAGCTGCTTCGGGCAACAAGAAGAAAACAATGGAATGAGTTGATGGTTTTTCAGCGGGAATCGGAACGGTTATTGGACGCAACTTTAGATATGGATGGAACATCAGTTGCTGAACAGATAGAAAAGATACATGAAGAGTATGTTTCAGCGATTCAATATAATAATGAAAATTCGCTCAGCAGTGTATTGGCAGTTGCTTATCTCAGTGCAATGCAATATTATTTTAAGCCAGTGAGAGAATTGCCTACGGGCAGAGGTTTTGCAGATTTTGTATTTATTCCCAAACCGGAATATAAGAATGATTATCCGGCACTTATTGTAGAATTGAAGTGGAATAAGAGTGCCAAGAGTGCTTTACAGCAGATAAAGGACAAGAAGTATCCAAATGCTATTAGAAATTATACAGGGGCAATTTTGCTTGTAGGAATTAATTATAATAAGGAGAATAAAAAGCATGAGTGTATGATAGAAAAGATGCACATTTGATTTTGCTGATGCAGGTTGTTGTATTGTTTTATGTGATGAATATGGGAATGTAACTTATGAAATATACAAGTGTAACGGAAGGCGAATTTGTCTGCCGCAATAATCGTTTTACAGCGGAAGTGCTGATTGGGGGAGTACAGGAAACGGTTCATGTGAAAAACACGGGGCGTATGAAGGAACTGCTATTTCCCGGAGCCAGGGTAACGCTGACTTATTCTGATAATCCAAACAGAAAAACAAAATATGATTTAATCAGTGTGTATAAAGCATCTTTGGGGTGGGTGAATATTGACAGTCAGGCCCCGAATAAGGTCGTTGGTGAGTGGCTGGCAGGAAGAGATTACACTTTTATTAAGCCGGAATATAAATACGGTGATTCCCGCCTGGATTTTTATATGGAGAAGCAGGATGAGAAATATTTGATGGAAGTCAAGGGATGTACACTGGAAATTGACGGCATCGGATATTTCCCGGATGCACCCAGCGAACGGGCAGTCCGGCATTTGCATGAACTGATGCATGCTGCGAAACAGGGGTATCATTGTATACTGGCCTTCGTGATCGCCATGCCCGGGGTGACGGTTGTACGGCCGAACATGACAACGCATCCGGCATTTGGACAGGCATTATCAGAAGCGATGGCGGCCGGTGTGGAGGTGTGGTATCTGCCGTGTGAGATAACAGCGGACAGTATACAAATCAAGGGCAGAAAACGAAAATATTACTCGGTTCAGGATAGACTTTATCCTCACGTAGTGATACAATAGAAGCGTGTTTTGGGATGGAGATGAATGAGGAGGTATACATATGCAGCCAATATATTTATCAATCCAACAGGAAGAGACTGGCGCACAGATTCGTAAGCTGATGATGAAGAACGGCTATACGGTCAGAGATGTCCAGGGGGCTATGGGATTTGAGAATCCTCAGGCTATTTACAAATGGATATCCGGCAAGTCTTTGCCGAGTCTCGACAATTTCCTTATATTAAGCCGATTACTGCATGCCAGTATCGAAGATATCCTCGTCGTTGACGGGGATATTGTTATGTCAGCACTTTTTGAGACCATAGAGGACGCCGTCAGTGAATCCGGTGAATTAGCATATGTTATTTCGCTGCTAAAAGGGTTTTACTGACGGCGTCTTTAGATTATAATAGAACCATAGAGCGGTCGTGAATGAAGAAAAGCAGTAGGCCGCAGTAAGGGGGATTTTTTTATGCGAATTGAAAATTTACAGAATGACAACAGAAAATTTATCAAATCCATCGGCAATTTTCATGTGCTGGAGTATATGCAGGATGCCAGTGTATCACCGATGAATGCCATGAATGAATATTTTATGAGCAAGATGAATGTGAGAAGAAGACAGGTTGTCATTGATATTGACAAGAATCATTCAGCCATTATCCAGGCAGGAGCAATGCAGTGGATGGGCGGTCATGTTGAGGCAACGTCCGGCGTCAAGGGAATCGGCGATTTGTTCGGAAAGGCCATCAAAGGGGCCGTGACAAAGGAAACAGCCGTGAAGCCTGAATATGTGGGAGAAGGCTGTCTGGTACTGGAACCGACGTATAAGTATATTATTCTGGTGGATATGGCAAAATGGGGTGCAACAGGCATGACCATAGAGGACGGCATGTTTCTTGCTTGTGATGCCAATGTGAAGAATAAAGTGGTTGCAAGAAAGAATATCTCATCCGCAGTTCTCGGCGGTGAAGGCCTGTTTAATCTCAGTCTTCAGGGAGATGGTGTGGCTGCACTTGAGAGCAATGTGCCGGAGGAAGAGTTGATCGAAGTTGTTCTGGAAAACGATGAGCTGAAAATTGACGGCAATTTGGCAGTCTGCTGGTCATCGAATCTTGATTTTACAGTGGAGAGAACAACAAAGACGCTGGTTGGCTCGGCTGTCAGCGGCGAAGGTCTTGTGAATGTTTACAGAGGAACAGGCAGGGTTCTGATGTGTCCGGTTGCACCGACATCATCACTTTTTGAGGCAGCGAATACCATGAGTGCAAAGGCAGCAGCCAAGAATAGCAACACATTCGGCAAATAAGCAGACCGTGTGCGTTTGCAGGGCGGCGATTGCCTATGATCAGCAGAAGATGGGAGAAACTACATATGCCAAAGGGAACGAACCAGAAGTTCAAGTTATACAGACTTGCGCAGATTATGATGAAGAAAACGGATGAAGAGCATTATATCACCATGCCGGAGATCAAGGAGGCCCTTGCAGAGTATGATATTACGGCAGACAGAAAGAGCCTTTACAATGACCTGAGGGATTTGGAGATACTGGGCATAGAGGTGGAAGGGGAACAGGATGGCAATCGTTATCGCTATCATGTGGTCAACAGACCCTTTGAATTGCCGGAACTTAAACTTCTGGTGGATGCCATTCAGTCTTCCAAGTTCATCACGGAGAAGAAATCTAACAGTTTGATCAAGAAGCTGGAAACAATGGTCAGTGAGTATGATGCCCAGAAATTGCAGCGTCAGGTCTATGTATCCGGAAGAATCAAGGCCATGAATGAGAGTATTTACTACACCGTGGATGCCATTCATAATGCGATTTCGGAGAACAAGAAGATTCGGTTTCAGTATTTTCAGTGGAATGTGAAGAAGGAACCCCAACTGCGTCATGGCGGGGCCTGGTATCATATCAGTCCCTGGGGATTATCCTGGGATGATGAGAACTATTATCTGGTGGGATTTGATTCTGAGGCAGGTCTGATCAAGCATTTCAGAGTTGACAAGATGCTGAGGATCGCGCTTTCCAATGAGACCCGGGAGGGCAGAGAACATTTTAAGAAACTGGATATGGCTGATTATGCCAGAAAAAGTTTCGGCATGTTCGGTGGTGAAGAGGAAACGGTGAAGCTGCAGGTGAGCAATGGCCTGGCAGGCGTTATCATCGACCGCTTCGGCAAAGATGTTATGATGATTCCTGTGGATGAGGATCATTTCAACGTTAGTGTGGATGTCCGTGTCAGCAGGCAGTTTCTGGGCTGGGTATTTTCACTGGGTGAAAGTGTCAGGATTTTGGGACCGGAAGCTGTGGTTGATCAGATGAAGGCTGAGACACAGCGCCTGATAGGACAGTATGATATAAAATAATAATGCAGTATGCTATAACACAATAATAAAGCAGCAAGCACAGTTAAAAATGTAATATTGTACAGTTAAAAATGTAATATTGCGTCTTGTCATTTGAAAATCTTCATGTTATACTATACACAACATGAAGCGAAGATTGTTTTCATGCAAATATTTGCCCACCAATTATTTGGTTAAGCCCATACGGACAGGCGGGGCAGCTGCCGATTGCGGTGAGAGACCGCATTATTGATTTAGTTAAAAGCTAAATTTTATAAGTCTTTTGTCTGAGAAGAAGGCTCAGAATAAAACATCACTTGTGAAATGGTCAATAAAACGTAGGATTAGCAAATATTTGCTGGTAGGAGTACCAACGATAGGCTCTGGAAATATTTTTCGTAGATATGAGAGTGAATAGACAGGGTATAGCATATAGCACTAAGAATATGAATAAGACATTAAAGACAGGTGAGTTTTGCCTGTCTTTTTTTGTGTTATGGAGTGATGAAATGAACAGAAATAAACAGATGCATGCGCCGGTGTATGAAGCATTGGAGCGCTTAAAGCGAAGAAGAGTAGTCCCTTTTGATGTGCCGGGACATAAAAGGGGAAGAGGAAATCCCGAATTGGTGGAACTTCTGGGAGAGAAATGTGTCAGTCTGGACGTCAATTCCATGAAGCCGTTGGATAATCTCTGTCATCCGGTATCAGTGATCAAGGAAGCAGAAGAACTTGCAGCAGAGGCTTTTCGTGCAGCCCATGCTTTTTTTATGGTTGGCGGAACAACATCTTCTGTGCAAAGCATGGTGCTTTCCTGCTGCAAGGCCGGCGACAAAATTATTTTGCCCAGAAACGTGCATAAGAGTGTGATCAATGCTCTGGTGTTATGTGGTGCGATTCCGGTTTATGTGAATCCGGAAGTGGATAATAAGTTGGGAATATCCCTTGGAATGCAGGTTGCTGAAGTAGAGAAAGCAATCAAAGAGAATCCGGAAGCTGTCGCAGTACTGGTGAACAATCCGACTTATTACGGGATTTGCTCGGATTTGCGTACAATTGTTCAAGTGGCCCATACACATAAGATGCTTGTATTGGTGGATGAGGCCCACGGTACGCATTTATATTTTGGAGAGAATCTGCCGGTCTGTGCTATGGACGCCGGAGCGGATATGGCATCTGTTTCCATGCATAAATCCGGCGGCAGTCTGACGCAGAGTTCTTTGCTGTTGACAGGAAAGAATGTTAATTGGGAGTATGTCAGTCAGATTATCAATCTGACTCAGACCACCAGTGCTTCCTATTTGCTGATTTCAAGCCTTGATATTTCCAGGAGAAATCTGGCTCTCCGGGGGAAGGAATCTTTTGCGAAAGTAAGCCGTATGGCAGAATATGCCAGAGAAGAGATTAATTCCATCGGTGGATTTTATGCCTATGGCAAGGATATGATTAATGGCGGCAGTATTTATGATTTTGATGTGACGAAGCTGTCAGTGTATACAAGAGATATTGGACTGGCCGGTATTGAAGTCTATGATCTTTTGCGGGATGAATATGATATCCAGATTGAACTGGGTGACATTGCCAATATTCTGGCGTATATCTCGATTGGTGACAGAATACAGGACATTGAGCGGCTGGTGGGTGCTTTGGCGGACATCAAGCGCCTTTATGCGAAGAATCCGGAGCAGATGCCAAATGCGGAGTATATCAAGCCGACAGTTTGCGTATCACCGCAAACCGCTTTTTACGGCGAAAAGAAATCCGTGCCGATCCGTGAAACAGAAGGAATGATCTGCAGTGAGTTTGTTATGTGCTATCCGCCGGGAATTCCGATTCTGGCGCCGGGGGAAATGATTACCCGGGAGATTATTGATTATATTATCTATGCAAAAGAAAAAGGCTGTTCCATGCAGGGCATGCAGGATCCGGCAGTGGAATCACTGTTTGTACTGACAGGAAAATATTGATAGAAGGAGGGAGAGCGGTGGAACTGTGGTTTTCTGATTATCACACAGAGAAAGTCAAGGTTTCCGTCAAGGTTCAAAAACAATTATTTGGACTTCAGACAGAATTTCAGAGAATCGATGTGTTTGATTCGGATGAATTCGGCCGGTTTTTAAGTGCTGACGGCAGCATTGTATTCTCTGAAAAGGATGAGTTTATTTATGATGAAATGATTGTGCACGTGCCAATGGCGGTACATCCCCATGTAAAAAATGTTCTGGTGATCGGCGGCGGAGACGGCGGTGTGGCCAGAGAATTGGGCTACTATGAAGAAATCGAGAAAATCGATGTGGTGGAACCGGATCGGGTTTTTGTGGAAGTCTGCAAAGAATTTTTCCCGGATAATGCCTGCGGCCTGGGGGATAAGAGAGTCAGCATTTATTATGAAGACGGGTTGAAGTTCCTGCGTTTAAGACAGAATGAATACGATTTGATTATCAACGATGCCATTGATCCGCTGGGACATAATGCCGGTCTTTTTACAAAAGAGTTTTACGGCAACTGTTATAGAGCGCTGAAAGAAGACGGTATCATGGTGTATCAGCATGGAAGTCCTTTTTATGATGAGGATGAGGAATCCTGCAGAGTGATGCACAGAAAGGCCAGTCACAGTTTTCCAATCAGCAGGGTATATCAGGCACACATTCCGACTTGTTCTTCGGGATACTGGCTTTTTGGTTTTGCTTCCAAGAAATACCATCCACTGGAACATCTGGATGCCAAAAGATGGAAGGAACGTCACATTAAAACCTGGTATTATACAACCAATCTGCACAAAGGAGCGTTTATGCTGCCGAGATATGTAGAAGACATGCTGGAGGAAGAGGAAGATCGTAAGAAATAGAGCTTTCTAAAGAACAGATAACAAAGGGGTCAAAATACTTTTTGACCCCAACATCATATGATGAAATAAAGGAAAAGCAGAGGAGATTAAAAATGGGAAGATTATTAATTATTGGATGCGGCGGTGTTGCCGGTGTGGCTATTCACAAATGCTGTCAGAACAGCAAAACATTTTCAGAAATCTGTATTGCCAGCAGAACAAAGTCAAAATGTGATGATTTGAAGGAAAAGCTGGAGAAAACAACAGAGACGAAGATTACAACGGCCAAGGTGGATGCAGACAATGTAGATGAACTGATCGCACTGATTAAAGATTATCAGCCGGATGCGGTTTTGAATGTGGCATTGCCGTATCAGGATCTGACAATCATGGATGCATGTCTGGCATGCAAGGTGGATTATATTGATACAGCCAATTATGAACCGGAAGATACGGATGATCCACAGTGGCGTGCAATTTATGAAAAACGATGCAAAGACGAAGGATTTACGGCATATTTTGATTATTCCTGGCAGTGGGCTTATCAGGACAGATTTAAAGAAGCCGGTATTACAGCACTTCTGGGCAGTGGTTTTGACCCTGGGGTTACAAGCGTTTTCACAGCCTATGCGCTGAAGCATTATTTTGATGAAATTGATACCATTGATATTCTGGATTGTAATGGTGGTGATCATGGTTATCCTTTTGCAACGAATTTTAATCCGGAGATTAATCTGCGTGAAGTATCTGCCAATGGTTCCTATTGGGAAAATGGTCATTGGGTTGAGACAGAGCCTATGGAGATTAAACGTGAATATGACTTCCCTCAGGTTGGACAGAAAGATATGTACCTGCTTCATCATGAGGAAATCGAATCACTGGCCAAAAATGTACCCGGTGTAAAAAGAATTCGTTTCTTTATGACTTTTGGACAGAGCTATCTGACTCATATGAAGTGTCTGGAGAATGTGGGAATGCTTTCTACATCACCAATTATGTATGAAGGCAGAGAAATTGTTCCGATTCAGTTTTTGAAAGCACTGCTTCCGGATCCGGCTTCTTTGGGACCTCGCACGGTTGGAAAGACCAATATCGGCTGTATTTTCACAGGAAAGAAGGATGGCAAAGAAAAGACTATTTACATCTATAATGTATGTGATCATCAGGAATGTTACAAAGAAGTGGGCTCTCAGGCGATTTCTTATACAACAGGTGTGCCGGCTATGATTGGTGCAGCATTGGTGCTGGATAAAGTATGGGATAAAGATGGTGTCTTCAATATTGAAGAATTTGACCCGGATCCGTTTATGGATATGCTCAACCAGTATGGTCTGCCATGGGTTGTGGATGAAAATCCACAGACAGTAGAATGATGTTTGAGGGACTGCCGACACCCTGTTATGTAGTGGATGAAGGCAGAATCCGACACAATCTTGAAATCCTGCAGCAGTTGGAAAAGGATACAGGCTGTCATGTTCTGCTGGCACAGAAAGCATTTTCCATGTACAGCCTTTATCCGATGATCGGGCGGTATATCAGCGGCACAACTGCCAGCGGCCTGTACGAAGCCAGACTGGGATATGAAGAAATGGGAAAAGAGAATCATGTTTTTGCACCGGCTTATAAAGAAGCGGACATGCAGGAACTGGTGACGATCTGCGATCATATTATTTTTAATTCCTTTGCACAGTATGAAAAATATAAAGACATCTGTCAGGCAAATGGCGTCAGTGTCGGCATCCGTGTGAATCCCCAGTGCTCGACACAGGAAGGTCATGACATTTATGATCCATGCGGTTATGCATCGAGACTTGGAGTCACAAAAGCACAGTTTCCGGAAGTTCTCCCGGAGGGGATTGAAGGATTACATTTTCACACATTGTGTGAGCAAAATACGGATGATCTTGTGACAACCTTTCAGGCATTTGAAGAAAAATTCGGAAAATATCTTCACTGTATAAAGTGGCTGAATCTTGGCGGCGGTCATCATATTACAAGGAAAGATTATCAGTATGAAACACTGGTGAAACTGATTCGCTATATCCGGGATACCTATCATGTGACAGTTTATCTGGAGCCAGGAGAAGCAGTGGCGTTGAATGCCGGTTATATGGTGACAGAGGTGATGGATATTGTTCATAATGATATGGACATATTGATTTTGGACGTTTCAGCAGCCTGTCATATGCCGGATGTCCTGGAAATGCCATATCGTCCGCCCCTGTCCGGTGGATACGAGGCAAATCAGAAACCGTATACCTATCGGCTTTCTTCTATGACTTGCCTGGCGGGAGATGTGATTGGTGATTACAGTTTTGAAAAGCCGGTTCAGATTGGCGACCGTCTGGTGTTTGAAGATATGGCAATTTATTCCATGGTCAAGAATAACACCTTTAACGGTATGCCGCTTCCGGGCATCGCTTTGCTTCGTGAAAACGGAAGCACAGAAATGGTAAGAAAATTCGGCTATCAGGATTTCAAAATGCGTTTATAGATAAAATATTATATGGTTCGTATATTAGGAATAAGAAAATGAAGAATATCAAAACAATTCCGTCAGCAGATGGCTATCATATGCCGGCAGAATATGCCTGTCACAAGGGATGTATCCTGATATGGCCGCAGCGTCCGGGTTCCTGGAAAAAGAATCCTGAAGCGGCAGAAAAGGCTTTTTGCGCTGTGATGCAGGCAATTGCTGAAAGTGAGGCTGTGTATCTGGCGTGCGGGAAGGCGGCGCTTCCCAGGGCAAAGGCCTTTGCTGATGAACATAACAGACAATTTCAGAGGGAAATTTCAGAAAAGAAGCATTTCCCGGTGGTTGTATTTGAGGTGGAAACCGATGATGCCTGGGCAAGAGACATAGGGCCTACTTTTGTTGTCAAAGATGATACAGTGCGCGGCATCAGCTGGACATTTAATGCCTGGGGCGGTGAGGAAGACGGCTTGTATGCCTCATGGCAGAAAGATGATGCTTTTGCGGCAGCATTTGCAAAAAGAGAAGGCTATGTCTGTTATGATGCCTCTCCCTTTGTACTGGAAGGCGGATCTATTCACAGTGACGGTGAAGGAACAGTGATGGTGACTGAGTCATGCCTGCTGAGTCGGGGAAGAAATCCTCAGCTCTCAAAAGCGGAGATAGAGGAAAAGCTGCGGCAGTTTCTGGGGGCTGAAAAGGTTCTCTGGCTGCCAAGAGGCATTTATAATGATGAAACAAATGAACATGTGGACAATGTCTGTGCTTTTATCAGACCGGGAGAAGTGGTTCTGGCCTGGACAGATCGGGAAGATGATCCGCAGTATCCGCTTTCACTGGCATGTCTTCGCTATCTGGAATCCCAGACAGATGCCAGAGGAAGAAGGATAAAAGTGCATAAGCTTCCGATACCGGATGTGCCGGTGTGTGTGACAAAAGAGGATTTGGAAGGTTATGCTTTTGAAGATGGTGAAGATACGAGAGAGGAAGGAGAACGTCTGGCGGCTTCCTATGTGAATTTCTACTTTTCAAATGGTGCAGTGGTCATGCCGGCTTTTGGCGGAGAAAATATCAAAAGTGATCAGAGAGCAGCAGAAATCATGGAAAAACTTTGCCCGGAACGGAAAGTGATTACTGTTGATGCCAGGGATATTTTGACAGGCGGAGGCAATATTCATTGTATTACACAGCAGATTCCATTTGGGAAAGCAGAACAGGGAGAATAATTATTAATGAGAAATGTTAAGATAGCAGCTATTCAGATGCAGTGCAGTACGAATCTGCAGACCAACCTTGAAAAGGCTGAGAAAATGGTACGGCAGGCAGCGGGAGATGGTGCACAGATCATTTTGCTGCCGGAACTTTTTGAACGGGAATATTTCTGCCAGCAGCGCAGGTATGATTTTTATCATCTGGCAAAGCCTGTGGAAGAAAACGATGCGGTGCAGATGGGCATGCGGCTGGCAAAGGAACTCAACGTCGTATTGCCGATCAGCTTTTATGAACAGGATATAAACACATTATATAATTCCATTGCCTGCATTGATGCGGACGGCACATTGTCGGGGGTGTATCGTAAGACACATATTCCGGATGATCATTATTATCAGGAAAAGTTTTATTTTACACCGGGGAATACCGGCTTCAAAGTATTTGATACCCATTTCGGCAAGATAGGGATTGGTATATGCTGGGATCAATGGTTTCCGGAAACGGCCAGATGTATGGCCCTTATGGGAGCAGAGATACTGCTTTATCCGACGGCGATTGGCTCCGAACCGATTCTTGAATGTGACAGTATGCCGCATTGGAGACGCTGCATGCAGGGACATGCGGCTGCCAATCTCATGCCTGTGATTGCTGCCAATCGGATAGGCAGGGAAGAAGTGACCCCATCTCCTGAAAATGGCGGACAAAGTTCAGCTCTTGTTTTCTATGGTTCTTCTTTTATGACAGATGAAACAGGTGAATTGAAAGCCTGCGCGTCCAGAGATCAGGAAGAGATTTTAACCGGTGTGTATGATCTGGATGATCTGGCTGATAAACGTCTTGAATGGGGACTTTTCCGGGATCGGAGACCGGAGATGTATTTAAAAATAACACAATAAAATTTTTAAAAGAACTGCTTGTTTGATTTTCGATTTGTTCCTGAGTATGGTATACTGGTACTATCTATCAAAAAGGGCTGGGCCTGGTTTTATGCTTAAAGGAAGAATTGTATGATAGAAATCTATATAAGCAGTTCTTTTTTTATGAGAAAAAGAAATCAGAAAGTGAGGAAGTATAATGAACGAATTGTACGAAGCGATTGAGAAGAAGATTAAGGCATCCGGATATCCTCGGGCTATTTCAGGAGCCGATGTGTATGATGATATTTGTGACCAGATTGAAGGTAAAGAAAACGGAGAATATATATTATTATCAAAATTTGACGAAGATGTCGTCTTTGAATATCATATCACCATTCAGGATGAGAACTTTAATCTGGGCATTTTGACGATGAAGACACCTGAAGGTGTATTTAAGGCAGATTTTGATGCAGAATAGAAACCGGATGGAAAATATATTTTATGATGGAGAGAGAAGATGAAAACTAAAAGAAAATGGATCGGTATGCTGGCATTCATTGTGATGATTGCTGTATTGATGATTGTGACGATGCAGACGCCGGGAACAATTGCAGATCCTGAGAATTATCAATGCCAGACATATGCAACAGTTTTTGCACTATTGCCGCCGGTGATCGCTATTGGATTGGCTTTGATCACCAAGGAAGTCTATACATCACTTTTGGCCGGAATCATTGCCGGCGGTCTGTTATATTCCAATTTTAACCTGGAGCTGATGCTGAACACGATTTTTTATCAGGGAGAAGGCGGCATGGTCATGAAGCTGTCGGATTCCTGGAATGTGGGTATTCTTGTATTCCTTGTGATGCTTGGCATTTTGGTCGCACTGCTCAATAAAGCCGGCGGCTCTGCTGCTTTTGGCGAATGGACCACGAAGCATATCAAGACAAGAGTCGGTGCTCAGATTGCGGTGATTGCCCTTGGTGTAATGATCTTTGTGGATGACTACTTCAATTGTCTGACAGTGGGAAGTGTGATGCGTCCGGTGACGGACCGACATCAGGTTTCAAGAGCCAAGCTGGCTTATATCATTGATGCGACGGCAGCGCCGGTCTGCATTATTGCACCGATCAGTTCATGGGCTGCGGCTGTTACATCTTCTGTGCCGGAGGAGGCCGGTATTAACGGATTTTCTGTATTTATTCAGACAATTCCATACAACTTATATGCAATTCTGACATTATGTATGCTTTTGGCAGTGACCATTTTAAAAGTTGATTTCGGTCCGATGAAAAAGCACGAAATGAATGCCTTTAAAGGCGATTTATTTACAACACCGGGAAGACCGTATGAAAGTGATGAGGAAGCAATAAGCAATGATAAAGCCCATGTGATGGACCTTGTTTTGCCGGTTGCAGTGTTGATCGTCAGCTGTATTGTGGCAATGATCTATACCGGCGGATTTTTTGACGGTGCTTCCTTTGTGGATGCCTTTGCGGATTCAGATGCATCGGTCGGCCTTGTTCTGGGTGGTTCCGTGGCACTTGTATTTACGTTTATTTATTTCATGATGCGTGATGTTTTATCTTTCAAGGAGTTTACAGACTGTATTCCAGAAGGTTTCAAAGCCATGGTTGCACCAATTCTTATATTGTCCATGGCATGGACTTTGTCAGGCATGACAAATCTTCTGGGAGCCAAGATTTTTGTGGCAGAGTTGGTGGCCGGTTCCGCTTTATCTATGCAGGGATTTCTTCCGATGATCATCTTCCTTGTGGCAGCTTTTCTGGCTTTTGCAACAGGTACATCATGGGGCACATTCAGTATTCTCATTCCGATTGTTATCGGCGTCTTCCCGGAAGGACAGATGATGGTAATTTCTATCGCGTCCTGTCTGGCCGGTGCCGTATGCGGTGACCATTGTTCACCAATTTCAGACACAACGATCATGGCGTCAGCCGGTGCACATTGTGAGCATGTGAATCATGTTTCAACACAGCTGCCGTATGTGCTGCTGGTTGCTGCCGTATGTATGGTGGGATATTTTCTGATTGGTGTTTTCCGTGCAGTTGGGCTGGCTTCTATTGCCTGGCTTGCACTGCCAATCTGCATAATTATCCTTTTAGCCATTTTATTGATTATCCGTGCTAAAGGGACGAAGGAGGCGGCTTGATCATGAGGATTGTTGTCAGTGCCTGTCTTCTGGGGGAGAACTGCAAATACAGCGGCGGCAATAATGAGAATAAAGCGGTGCTGAATTTTGTAAAAGACCATGAACTTATACCGGTCTGTCCGGAAGTATTGGGCGGACTGCCTGTGCCGAGAATGCCGGCAGAGATCGTGAATGGTGTTGTCAGATGCAGGGACGGACGATCCGTGGATGACGCATTCAGGAGCGGGGCTGCCAAGGCGTTGACGATTGCTTTGAAGGAAAAAGCAGATCTGGCCATTCTTCAATCCAGGAGTCCTTCCTGTGGTGTCAAGGCCGTTTATGATGGTACTTTCAGCGGGAAAATTATTCCGGGAGAAGGTGTTTTTGCAGAGCTTCTTCGAAAAAACGGCATCAGAGCCATAGATGCTGCGGATGTTGATGCATGAAAAACGGCTGCAGGGATAATGTTACCTGTGATAAATAAAGGAGAGGACTGGAATGGCATTTGATTTCAACGAACAATTCATTTGGCGGCGGGGGTCACGCAGCGGAGGCGGGACTTCGGCTTAAGACTCATGAACCGGAAAAATTACTGGAATTAATCCTGGAAGAGATTCGAAAAAGAGTGAACAATGTCATCGTCCTGGATGAATATAGCCGCTAAGATTAAGAAAAAATAAATATCTGACAAAAAGATTAAGATTTGCAAATTGCCTGTATTTTCCAGCTTCCATATGTTATACTAAAAAAAAGAAATGATGATAATATGTAATTCTTATAGGAGGGTGAGTGTATGAAGAAGAGATGGATGGTACAGGCTTTTGCATTGGCGTTGACCGGTGTACTGGTTTTTGGAACAGGCACAGTGACCTACGCAGATGAGAAGAAAACAGTGGTAATCGGTGAGATGGTCGGGCAGGATACTTCAGACAAGGATAACGCTAAGAATACGAAGGAAGGCAAGGATGCTTCTGGCAAAGAGTGTGATCAGTGTCAGGATCCTGTTTATACATGGACACCTACAGATTCAGGCTATACATGTAAGGCGGTAAGAGAATGCAAGGATCCTGAGAATGGCAAGAAGCATTACAGAGAAGAAACTGCCAAGGTGGAGGCGAAGACAACGAAGCAGGCGACTTGTGAAGAGGAGGGTGAAATCGTTTATACAGCAACCTTTGAGAACAAGACAGAGACTGATAAGAAAGATGATGCGAAAGCTGAGGATACCAAGAAGGCTGACAGCAAAGCTGAGGATACCAAGAAGGCTGATGCCAAAGCAGCTGAAAGTGGTCTTTTTAAGACACAGACACAGGCTGTGAAGATTAATGCTCTTGGACACAAGTACGGTGAAGTTACTTATACATGGAATCAGACAGACAATGGCTACACCTGCACGGCATCCCGTGTTTGTGAGAATGACAGCAGCCATAGTGAGACAGAGACGGTAGAGGCATCAATGGAAGTCACAAAGGCTCCGACTTGTGAAGAAGAGGGTGAAGAAGTTTATACAGCAGTATTTACCAATGAAGCTTTTGAGACACAGACACAGACGGTCGAGATTGGTGCCCTTGGTCATTTGTATGGAGAAGCATCTTACAAGTGGACGAAGACAGATAAGGGTTATACATGCACAGCGACAAGAATTTGTCAAAACGACAACACACATGTTGATAAGGAAGCAGTTGCCGCTGCAGTGGAAGTGGCAAAGGCAGCCACATGTGAAGAAAAGGGAGAAGAAACTTACACAGCAGTATTTACCAATAAAGCTTTTAAAACACAGACAAAGACAGTAGAGACAGATGCTCTTGGCCATTTGTATGGAGAAGTATCTTACAAATGGACAAAGGAAGATAAAGGATATAGCTGTACAGCATCAAGAGTTTGTGAGAATGACAAGAATCATGTAGAAAAGGAAACTGTTACAGCAGCGTACAAAGTGATAACAAAGGCAACTTCAGATAAAGCCGGTGAAGGTTTATATACAGCTGCATTTAAGAATGCAGCCTTTGAAGAGCAGTCCAAAAAAGTAAAGCTTGTTGCTGCAGACAAGAAAGACAATACAAAGAAGAAAACAACAACGAAGAAGAACACAGCTAATAAAACTACAACCAAGAAAACCGCAGCAAAGACAACAGCTAAGAAGTCTACAGCGGTTAAGACGGGTGATGAGAATAAGCCTGTTGTTATGGGTATCGTAGCAATTGGTGCGCTGGCAGTGATCGTTGTAGCCGGCAGACAGCTGCGCAAGAAACATGAATAAAAATATGCAGCAGCGTATTACATGAAGATGAAAGGCGGAAGGTATCTTCCGCCTGATATATCAGAATCATGCAGAGAGCATGATTCTGATATTTTTTTAATGTAAATCTAATATTTCTGTGAGCTTTTATATTATTATTTCTTTTATATCGTTATTTCATTTTTTTCATGGTAAGATACCAGTCGAGAGGTTTAATGGTATTGTCTGAACTTTCAAGACGTTCCTGAGCTTCTTCAATTGTCAATGGGGCACCCATGACTACATCATCTCCGGGCTGCCAGTTTGCCGGTGTGGAATAATGCGTTTTGTCATTTAACTGCAATGACTGTAGAATACGTATAATTTCAGGAATATTTCGTCCGGTGGACATAGGATAGTACAAGATGGTACGGATCATACCCTCTGGATCAATAATAAACACTGCACGAACGGTTTGTGTATTTGCAACAGTCTGGAGCATACCATATTTTCTGGCAACATTCATACTAATGTCTGCAATAATTGGGAAAGGAATCTTCACTTTTCCTTCGTTATTGAAATTCAATGCTTCGATACTTTTGATCCAGCCAAGATGAGAGTGAAGTGAATCAATGGAAAGGCCAATTAATTTGGTGTTAAGTGATTCAAAGGTTTCATTCATCCTGGAAAGGGCAATAAATTCTGTTGTACAAACCGGTGTAAAGTCAGCCGGATGCGAAAAAAGGACAACCCAACTTCCTTTATAATCGGCTGGAAAATCAATTTTCCCCTGAGTTGTCATTGCATGAAATTCTGGTGCATGGTCACCAATGAGCGGCATTTTGTTTTCTTCCATAGGTCATATTAACTGCATACAGGTTGCAGTTCCTCCTTTCTAAAAATAAAATCCACAATAATCAATTTTATTTTATCGTAACTGTTCAGAGCTAACCTCCAAAATGCTACGCATTTCGTCGGTGTGGCGTATCCGCCAAATAAAATTTCAAAAACAGTCTTAAATAAAAATGCAAGCATTTTATACCTGCTTTTTGAAATTTTGCTTGGCTCTGAACAGTTACATTTTATCATATTTTAATAAAAGTGCAGCGATAATTTGAGAGAAAATTTCTTATTATGTATCATATTTATAGGAAAATTAAGTTATTGTTTATTTTGCGTATATCCTTGACGTAAAGTAGTAAAAAGCATATACTGTTGTTTAAAATTAGTTAAGACTAATGAATGAAGGGGTTACTTATTATGGGATTTTTAACAGTTAAAAGGAGCAGTACATGAAGTTTTTTCATTTATCAGATTTGCATATTGGATTAAAACTGATGAACAGGGATCTGCGGGAAGAACAGATAGATATTTTACGGCAGATTACGGAATTGGCCAAGGCAGAGAAACCGGATGCGGTTGTGATTGCAGGGGATATTTATGATAAGGCAGTGCCGGCGGCGGAAGCGGTGGAAATATTTGACGGTTTTATGACAGAACTTAAGAAAGCAGTGCCGAAGGCGGAGATTATGCTCATCAGCGGCAATCATGACAGCGGTTTGCGTCTGAATTGTTTCAGAGAGATTCTGGATGAACAGAAAGTACATATGATCGGATTGCCGCCGAGAACGGAGAATGAATATATCGAGAAAGTGACGCTTACGGACGAATTTGGAACGTTGAACTTTTATCTGCTGCCTTTTGTTAAGCCATCCATGGTGAAACAGATTGTGGGGGTGGATGAGAATGGCAATAATTTATCATATGATGCGGCTTTACACCGGCTTATTGAACGGGAGAAGGTGAATACGACTGAACGGAATGTGCTGGTCAGTCATCAGTTTTATCTGCCTGTGGGCGGCGATGCAGAAAAGGTTGAT
>OGCQ01001839.1_pt1 | contig 23891 bp, 20 predicted proteins | sample 1570161 | NCBI WGS metagenome assembly OGCQ01 (sample SAMEA4384402, study PRJEB24528) | human gut metagenome
CATGTGTTAAGCACGCCGCCAGCGTTCATCCTGAGCCAGGATCAAACTCTCATAATAAAAATTTGTCCAGTCAGGATTAACTCTTGGCTAATCCATCCTTGTTTTACTGTTTAAGGTTCGTTTTCAGAACTTTTCTCTTGAATTTTCAAGGTTGTCACTGTTCAATTATCAAGGTTCATCTTTTCGTTTGTGCCGTTCGCTGTTCGCATCGGCTTTGTTATTTTAGCACATCTCTTTGTGCTTGTCAAGTACTTTTTTAAACTTTTTTTCGAAGCTCTTTCGAACTTCTTAAGTCGTACCAGACTGTGTTGCTTTGTCTCTTTCGCAGCAACTCTGATATTCTATCAAAGTCTTTCCGGTTTGTCAAGTACTTTTTTCACTTTTTTTGATTCCGTCCCCGGATCGTCTGGATGATTCCCTGACTGCCTGTATCTCTCAGGCCCCCATTGTTTCTGCGTTTCCGCCGCAACGTTTGATATCTTACCACTTCTCTTTCTTTTTGTCAACAACTTTTTTGATTTATTTTTCTCAAGTTGTTTTTCAAAGAATTAAGGGCATAAAAAAATATCTTAGAATGTTGAACGGAGAAGGAGGGATTTGAACCCTCGCACCGCGTAAACGGTCTACACCCTTAGCAGGGGCGCCTCTTCAGCCACTTGAGTACTTCTCCTGAATCAGCAATTCGTCTGATATTGTGCTCACATCTCTGTGACGCTCATTTATTATAATAAATTCATTTTGAAATGTCAACTGATTTTTTGCTTTTTCTTTATTTATTTTTTCATGGCTCACTTGCAAAGTGAAATTTACTTTTTTCAACTCACCTCCGATATAAAAATATGGACAATTCCTTCTTGAATATAATAAGAAATTGCCCATATCAAATATTTATTCTTCTTTATTTTTTCAGATACACATCACTGTACTGAACACCAAACTGCAGTGCCGCCTGATGGTTATTCATATAGATATCTACATGTCCATATGGCGTTCCCAGATCTTCTACTGTATAGACCTGTCCATTGATGATCAATTCGGTTCCAAATGGCAGTCCTGCCATAGCTACCGTATGATCGATCGTCGGCATTGCTCCGCTCGCCGTAGGTCCGCCTGACCAGACTCCACAACAGATCGGACAGCTGCAATATGCTGTCAGCTTAAATTTGCCAAGGTATGAACCATATTCTGTGCTCTTCGCTATAACAGCATTATCATAGTAATCTGCTGCCATATCCTTTTTCTTCAATGCATCCAGTATGTCTGTATCCTCATTTGAAATAATACGGACTGCCCATACTGCATCGTTTTCATTTACAGTGCTTTCTATAATGCCCGTGGCACTGCTGTGTGCCTCGATCGTTCCGCCGTCACCAGTACTCATAACTACATGATAAATATAGCCATCCGATCTCTGATAAAAGATCAGATCGCCCGGCAATGCATCTTCTACCGGTATTTTGGTGGCACATTCTGCCTGGTCTTCCGCCACACGCGGAATGCTGTAACCAAATTCTGCATAAATGCTCTGTACAAAACCGGAGCAGTCTGCCCCTTTTGTCAGACTGGTACCTCCCCATACATAAGGATTACCCAGGAACTGCTTCGCATATTCTAACATAGAGGTGCGGATCAGTCCTGATACAGAAGCTTCTTTTACGGAAGTTACCGTGTAATAGCAGGCTTTGTTGTCTTCCGGTTTTACTTTTGCTTTAGCAAGGGCATAAGTATCCTCGCCTTTTTCTTCGATCTCTTTTTTCACTTCTTTTCCGGTTTCGAGCTGCTTTGTCTGTACAAATCCCCTGACATCATCTGATTCTACATAACTCCATTCCTGATCCTCATCATCCAGAATATAACACAGTCCGCCTTTTGCCAGTGTACCTACTACCTCCGGCTCCTGGTTCTTTTCTGTATCTTCACTCTTCTCCGATTTCTGATCTGTGCTTTTCTTTTTCTCGGATTCCTGTGTTTCACTTTCCCCGGAAGCACTGTCCGGCGTTTCGCTCTCTTTTGCAGAATTATCCTGCGTTTCGCCCTCTGTCACACTGCTGCTCTGTTTTTCACTTTCTGAGGCAGTACTTTCCTGCGTTTCTTTTTCTGTTTCTTCTTTTTTATTGTTCTTGGTTTCTTCCTGCGGAATAGAATCATAGATTTTGATTCTCTTTTTCGTCAGGGCGTATTTCTTTTTGGCTACTGCTTTGTATGCAGTTGTCTGTGTATGCAGAAACGCCTTATTTTCATAAGCTTCTTTGAGAACTTCGGCTGTCTCTATATTCTTTTCTTTTTTATGCTTTACATAACGTTCCGCTTTTTCGTCTGCCCATACATATTTTGCTTTTATGAAACCTCTGGCTTTTCCGGATTCTACATAATACCATTCGCCATCGTCGTCTTCTTCCAGAATATGCAATACGCCAAGTGCATTGATCTTTCCTACTTTATCGGATTTTGTATTTTTCTTTTCATAGAGATAAACATCATCTCTTTTTGATACGGCATATTTTTTTTCTACCTGAAAGAATCGAAAAGTCTGTTCGACTTTTGGTGATTCTATTTTCTGCTCTGTTTCTGTTTCCGTTTCCGTCTCAGTCTGATTGCTGCTTTCTGTCTCAGATTCCGTTTCAATTTCAAACGGCATCTCTTCTATGGATACAAAACCTGCTTCTCGCTCTGTCGCTGCTTCGGTTTCCTGAGTTTCCGTCTCGGTTTCGGTTTCTGTTTCCGTTTCCGTCTGTGTCTCTGTTTCCGTTTCAGTCTCTGTCTCTGTCGCACTGTTGTCTTTTTGTGGTGCTGCATAAGCAGAAATGCCAACGGCTGAAGAAAGAAACAGGACGGCTGCTGCCGCTGCTATGTTTCGTCTATACATTTATTGCTATACTCTCTTTCTTGCTTTGATATATACTGCTGCCGAACCTGCCATCAGAAGAACCATAGCCGGGATATTGGTTGTATCGCCTGTCTTTGGTGCGTTCTGTGTTGTCATCGTGGAACTCGAACCTGATGTCGGTGTGGAAGACGATGCACTTGTCGATGCCGTTGTGGACGGTGTGGCGGTTGTAGAAGGTGTCTCTGTTTCCGTCTCTTCATCGCCATCCGGCTGTGCTACCATACTTACTGTCTCCACTTCAGATGTCAGATTGGTCGATCCGTTTCGTAATTCATCTACGGTCATGCTGATATTGAACTGCTGACCGGTTGTTGCATTGCCTGTCAGATTGAACCAGAGATCTACCAGAGTTCCTTTCAGCTTTTTCGGTGTTGTTGACGAAAATTCAATCACAATCTTACCTTCCGTTCCGGCACTGTCTGTCGGCTTGATAACTTTGATCGTCATACCTTCCAGTGCGTCGCTGTCCTCCGCATTGGAATCATCGTATTTCATCGCATTGGTATCATAGTTAATCGTTACTTTTCCATATGTAATCTCTTTTGTGCTGGATACGCTGTAAGTTGCTGAAATGCTCTCTTCTCCGCTGTATACCTCATCCGGCTCAAATTTGAATGTAACGTCCTTCTGTCCGGTTGTTGTTCCGGATGTCGAACTGCTTCCTGATGTGGAGCTGCCGGATGATCCATAAGCAGAGCTTCCTGAAGAAGAACTGCTTCCCGATGTTGAACTGCTTCCTGCCACACGGTTTGACGGTGTAGTGGAAGTCTGACTCTCTGCCTGAGTGGACGTCTGTGGCACTGCAAGGCTTTTGCCTGAACTTGATGTACTTGTCGTACGTGCCTGTCCTTTTGACGCAGATTTCTTTTCACTCTGGAGTTTAAGATAATCTGCATATTCTTTTTCCAGGTCGTATTTCTGGATTGCTTTTTTCAGTTCTTTCTCTGTGTCTGCTTTCAGAACGGTAACTGCCTTCACTTCCTTGCAGTCTGTAAACACCAGATTATTTTCCAGCTCACACTGGTTGAAGATCACAACCGTCTGTGGAACAAGCTCTGCTACCTCATAGACCATATCTTTCTGCATATCACTCAGTTCTACGGTTGGATATTTCTCGATTTCTGAATCTTTGTCTGTCTCGGATTCTGTCTCGGATTCTGTTTCTGTTTCCGTTGCTGTTTCACTTTCAGATTCTGTCATTTCTGACTGAGTTTCTGTTTCAAATTCAGTTGTATTCTCCGTCAGTGCCTCTGTCTCAAACTCTTCATCTGAAAATTGAAAAACAACCGCTGCCAGTTCCGGCACCTGATTTGCATCGATCTCTTCTTTTAATTCTTCGATCGTTACTTTTTTTACTTTTGCTTTTTCGGTTGTTTTATCTTCTTTTTCTCTTATATAAATAAAAGAATCTAATCCGTTTTCTTCCGGATCTTTCTCTTCTGTCTGCTCGGTATCCGCAGACTGTACAGTCCCTTCTTCTGCAGGTTGAAATCCAGCCTCTGTATTATCCCCTTCTGCTGCATATACTGTGACAGACATTGCAAGTAAAGCGGATGCTGTCAAAATGGTGCAAAGTTTATGCATTCTTTTTTTCATTTATTTCCTCCTCATGCTGCAATGCAATTTAGCACTGCGATGCTGCTCTGGTTACTTTTACCAAGCAGCACGATTTTTATTCCTAATTTATAGTATATTTATCTAAATGTAAAAGTCAATGTAAAAATCTCCTCTGTTTTGTTTGAAAAGCATGTTTTACATTTCTTTCACAAAATGACCATATTTTTGAACTTTACGCAGTAATGTAATCAGACATAATGGAATGAGCACTCCGGCAATCACATAACTGATGTGCAGACCGTAATCTGAATGTGGAAATTTTCCAATTTTTTCAGCATCTGTAATGCCATACACTGCTGAATAAATACGATCCACGATCTTAAATCCAAGAAAATGCAGTGCCATAATGTGAAAGCTTTCTTTTCCGACCAGTGAGAAAAATTTTTCTGTATATGGATTTTTGCCAAGTATTTTTGCAAGCCCAATACAGAAATAAATACCAAGCAAGGTCACCGGATAAAAAAGTACCGGATGTAAGATCTGATTGACCGAAAGTTCAATACTTCCCGGCATACGATTTAAGATTCCAAGAATCACGGCAGCACTTAAAATAGTTCCATACCAGGTAATTCCTTTGTCGAGTTTGTCCCATTTCTGTTTTGCAAAGTAACCAATGTACATAATCGGAACCGCCAGAATTGAAGTCTGTATCCAGTATTCCCAGGTCAGCTCCCGACTGTTTGCATATAATGCAACAGCAGCAAACAGAATACAGATGATCTTATGCCAATATTCCGGTTTTTTACTCTTTTCTGCTTTGCTGAATGCAATCGCAAACAATGCTGTTCCGATAAAAAACATTGGCAGGAACCAGCAGGCTCCCAGCAATTCTTCGGTGTATTTCATCAGCAGACTCTGTACGATGCAGGATACCATTTTGCTGATGCTATAATGTTCGGTGCTGCTGATCATTTTGACCGACACCAGTGTGTTATGTAACAGCGTAAACACGGTATTATAAAGAAACAGCATACCGCCAAGCTTCAAAAGCCGCTTGCCGATATACTGTTCCGGGTGCTCATGGTATTCTCTTTTGTAAAAAAATCCCGCCACAAAAAAGAACACCATTAAATGATAACTGTATACAAATTCTCCCACACTGACGTTCAAGGCTGGTATCATGATTGAATAGCAGCAATGTCCCATCACAATAGAAATGATACCTATCGCCTTTACAATGTCCATTGTTGAATTTCTTTTTCCCTGCATTTTTCCTCTCCCTTAGCCTCTTGCTCCTCTGACAAAACGCTCCAAAACATCTGTGATAACTGTATTCTTCATCAGAATCAAAACAACTGCATAAACCAGTCCCGATACGATCACCGATACAAGAATCAGATAAATCTGATTTTCAATAACTTTTGCAGCCAGCATACAGCAGATCACAATCCCCACACAGCCAATGATCGTTGAGATCAGATTTCTTGCTGTGCAATTGATCTTTATGATTTTTCTTGACTCGTATGCGGATATTACACATACACATACTTCTGCGATAATCGTCGTAAAAGCCGCTGCACTTTCCTGATATCTTGGAATCAGGATAAAATTCAGTACAATATTTATCACTGCACTGAGGATTGTCGCAAACATAACAATTTTTTCTTTTTTGTAAGAAATCAACACACAGTTGGAAAAAAAGTTTGCAAAGACAGCAAAGACAAGGGCAATACTGAGCAGCTGCAGCGGGATATAGGCTTCGCTGAAAGATGCTCCGGCAAACTCTTCTACGATTGGCTTACTCAGACAAAACAGTCCCACCATCGCCGGACAGCAGATTGCTACCATATAATCGATCAGTTTTCTTCCCAGCTGTAATATCTTATCTTTTTCCTGTGTTCCAATATAAAATGCGAATCTTGGAATAACAACTGCCACGACTGCATTAAGAACCTGTTTTACAATCTTATATATTTTGGCCGCTGTTCCGTAAATTCCAACGTGGTAATCATCTGTCAGCCATCCAAGGATTGTTGTGTCTGAGCTGATATAAATGGTAGCTGCAATCGTTGTCGAAAACACGATCATAATCGGTTTTAAATGTTTCAGCGGCGGCTTTTTTACCAGATGCAGCTGCACATATTTCCTTGCGTGGAAAAACATAAATAATCCGGAACCGCTGCTTGAAATAACGGAAATAATAACATACTTGTAAAGGTCATCTGCACTGTGTACAAACAGCAGCATCAGGATGATAGATACGAACTGAAGAATAAACGTAACAAACGTAATATAACCAAAATCCTCATATATATTATAAATCCAGACAACGCTCAGCGTTGCCAGCAGAATTTCCAGGCTGAGGATCCCGATCACGATATTATAGCTCTTCAGCTTGTCTACAAACATAAGTGCCAAAAACAACAGGATATACGATACGATCGTTGCATAAAGATTGATAGAAAAAATCTCGCTTGCGAACTGATTCATTTTTTCCTGATCGCCCCGGTATTTTGTTCCTTCTCTTACTGCATAAGTTGTGATGCCAAGAGCTGCGATCAGAGAAAAGTAGCTGATAACCGATACGGAAAAATCGTATTTTCCAATCGCATTTACCTGAAGTACTCGTGTGATATACGGAAATGTGATCAGTGGAAATACCAGAGACAATACCGTTTTCATAACATTGAGCACTGCGTTTAATTTGATTGACTTTTCTTTCATGTTCCCTGCTCCTTATTTCTCTGACAGCCTTTGTTTGCCTGTTACCAGAAAGTATAACAGCCAGTAATGCTTCTTATCAAATAAGTACCAGATCAACCAGCCTGGCTTCGACTGCTTTTTAAATGCTTTCGTTTTCTTTTTATCTGTCGGTTGCTGAAACACTGCTGCTGTGCGGAAATATTTTAAAAGCTCGATTCTTTTTCCAAACGGCATTTTTACTTTTTTCGGGCTTACATAACGCACGATCGTATAAATTCTTCTGGAAAGCTCTTCCACCCAAAATGCCGGAATCTGTGTTTCAATACCGGTCTGTGTTACCAGTCTGCTTTTATTTTCCAGACACTTCATCAGCGAAGTGATATTGTTAATGTCTGTCTTTCCGCTTGTACTGTGTGCATATCGCATGATCCACACATAGTAAGTCTTCGGATTCAGTACAACACTTGGGCTGCACAGATATATTTTCGTTATAAAATCCAGATCTTCATATCCAAACTTCATGGTTTCATCAAAATCAATCTGATTTTTCTGTAAAAAAGCTCTCCGGTAAATACCGGCCCAGATTCCTTCTCCGGCTTTGTTGATCTGATCAAAATTTGCAGCAAACTGTGAACTGCTGTATACACCTGCTTTAAAAGAGGTCTTTTCTTCTGCGATCACTTTGCCGTCTTTGACCGTGCGATAACTTCTGGAATAACGCACCACATCTGCATCATATTTTTTTGCAAGTGCATAATTATCTTCTAAAAGTCCCGGCAGATAAATGTCATCATTATCACAAAATGCAATGTATTCTCCGGCCGCTTCTTTTAATCCTGCATTTCGTGCAAAACAGATCCCGCCGTTTGTCTTATGGATAACTTTTATTCTGGTATCTTTCGCTGCAAGCTGATCGCATATTTTTCCGCTTCCATCTTTTGATCCATCATCCACAAGGATTAATTCAAAATCCGAAAAAGACTGTTTTAAAATGCTCTGTGCCGTTTCCGGCAAATATTTCTCCGAATTATATACCGGAACAATGATACTGATTTTAATATCTGGCATATTTCTGTCTCCCATAGTCTATAATCCAAAGATCTGTGAGTTTTCCTTTGCTTCCAAAATGGCACGGAAAATATAAAAATCAGATGGATTTGTAATCTTGATATTTTCGGTCGGGCCTTCAAGTGTGTGAAGAGTATGTCCAAATTCTTTCATCAGACTTGCAGAATCAATCCTGTCAGTTTTATTTTCTTTTATCGCCTGACGATGCACATCAAGAATATCTTTCAGGTAAAAACTCTGCGGTGCTTTTGCTGTATAACAGCTTTTGCGGTCGATGATATTCGTAATCTCCTGTTCACCGCCAACCTGAATGATCGTCTCTGTTGCCGGTGTTACCGTGATCGCATTTCCCTTTTCTTTTACCATATTGATATTGTCATGGATTAATTTTCCGGATATCAGGGGACGTACTCCATCATGGATCAGAATGATGTCATCTTCATTCTCTGAAATTTCTTCTGCTGCACAAAGTCCATGATAGATGGATTCCTGACCGCAGGAACCGCCCGGCACAATTTTCTTTACCTTTGTGATACGATCCCGGTCCAGAAGATCTTCTAGATATTCAATATAGTCTTTCAGACATACAATCACGATTGCATCAATCGCTTTACATTTTTCAAAATGCTCGATCGTATGAATGATGATTGCTTTTCCGTTCATCTCAAGGAACTGCTTTGGCAGACCTTTTGTATTCATCCTCACTCCGGAACCTCCGGCAAAGATCAGTCCGATATTCATTATTCTTTATTCTCCTTCATATAAACATTGAAATCATGCGATATCCTCTTATTTTCCGGAGGAAGCTGCATATAATCTCCGTACAGTTGTGTCAGATAGAAATCCCAGCATTTTGGTGCCGGAAACATATGTCCTTCAAATTCTACTTCCACCGGCTCTAAAAATTCTTTCGGCATTTTCTCCTGCGGTCCATACCCCCACAGAAAACCGCCCACATACGGCGACTTGTCGATCGGATACTCTTTTGATATCGCATTTAATTTATTGCAGAGTTTTTCCGTGTTGAGATGTTTGCAGATCGGGATCAGGACTCGCTTTGCAAGTGCCGCATACCAGGTAGCTCCTTTTCCCATTTCGCTGTAAGCCGTCAGTAGTATAGTCTTATAAAATTTAATTTTCTTAAATTTCTTTGCGATAATTTTTTCGTCATCCGGCATACCATCCAGTGGAAAAATATCGATCCAGATACCCGTTGTAAATTCTTCAGAAAGATACTTTTCTTTCAGTACCGTATTCGTATTGATCAGTTTGATAAACGGATAGATAGAATTACCAGATTTCCAGGAAACAATCTTTTCCACCGCATCTTGTTTCTGCTTTTTTTCCAGTCTCAAAAGCTTCTCAAAATCTTCACGCGGCATCAGAACATCGATATCATCATCCCACGGAATGAAACCTTTATGACGGACTGCACCAAGAAGTGTTCCTCCGCACAGGTAGTATCTGAGCTTGTATTTTTTACATATCTCATCCAGTTTTAATAACAGGTTCAGTTCTATTTGTTTGATTTCTTCAGAGCTTAATTTTTTATTTTTCATCTGATAATTCCTCTCATTGTTTCAGCTTTACTTTTATCAGATCCTGCTTACCAGAAAAAACAGCAGCCTGTCCAGTCCGATTTTTCTCAGTCTTAAGATCAGCCATGTTGTATATCTCTTTTTTGCCGGTTCTGATTTTAAATACTTCAATGCAATGTATTTGTTTTTGCAGATATCTCTGTCTATTTTATTGAGCAGTTTATTATACTGAATATATAATTCTTTCATTTTTTTTCCGCCGCATCCCTGACCATTATAAAGCATATTTGCCGTCAGTCCGGATACCAGGCAATAATTTAACAATGGCTGAGTCTCTCTGTCACACTTTACGGTATCAGCCAGTTTGTTCACTGTCTGAAAATATTCTTTTACAATACCGGTTCGGTCGCTCTTGCTGCTCCTGGTAATAGACTCGCTATTCATATAGTAATAGTAACCGGAATATGCCATAAGTTCAACAACCGGATGACATGCCAGACATCGATACATAAATCCTTCATCTTCGTAGCGTCTTACTCCATAAAAAGACAGATGATTATCTTCCAGAAATTTTCTCTTATATACTTTTGTGCAGGCACTGACATTCATCCATACAAATGTATCATCGTTGACATCGATCGGTGTTTCCGATAACTTTCCGTTTACATCACGGATATAACCGCCAACAATGATATCTGCATCTTTTTTCTGTGCTGCATGCATATAAGTTTCCAGAAAATTTCGTTTCAGATAATCATCACTATCAATAAAGGCAATGTATTCCCCGGATGCCGCCTTCATTCCTCGATCTCTTGCAGCACCCAGGCCCATGTTTTGTTCCCCGTATAATATTTTTATTTTCTGCGGATATTCTTTCTGCATCTGCTCTATAATAGAAATGCTCTGATCCTGACCACAGTCATCCACACATAAAATCTCAAAATCCTGCCAGCTCTGATCCAGAATACTTTTCAGGCATCGTTTTATATATTGCTCTACATTATAAACCGGAACAATCACAGATACTTTGCTCATTTTTCCTCCTTGTCCGCTTCTTTGTTCTTTTTATTTTCATCTAATGCTATTTTCTGTACCAGCTCCTGTATTTTGTACTGAAGCTGTGAAATTTCAAGTGTCAGATTAAATGTCTTAATTAAAAGGATAAAGATAACAAAGAGAAATACCATATTTGCCGGAGACTGGATGCCCAAAAGGTCTGCAAGCCAGAACATCGGATCCGGGAAGACTGCCACCAGTATCAGCAGCAGTGAAAAAATGATCCAAAAAATAGAGTTTTCTATCTGCAGTTTGAATCTTCTCACTCTCTTCATAACGTTCATCATACTGAGCATGGATATGACAACCAGAATAATTCTTAAATAGATCGACATATTGACTCCCTTCTTAGTCTGCTTTTCTGCGTTTTCTGAAATTCTGGATAAACAGAATCGAAAGCATCATTCTGAGCATATAGGCGATCGATCTTGTCAGATTCAGATAACTTTCTCCTGCAGTTCTTTCATCCATTTTCACCTGCACATCCTTAACGGAAGCTCCCTGTTTGATCATAAATGAAATGGTATCCGGCTCTGGTCCGTAGTTGATATTGGATGCAAATTCGTGAATGATCTTCTTACTGTACATACGCATTCCGGAAGTAGGATCGGTCAGTACCTTCCCGGTTGAAAATTTGATTGCTCTTTCGATCATACGATTTCCTAACATTCGCATCGAGAATGGTTTTTTCTCCGTCACAAAACGGGAACCGATCACAATATCATATCCGTTTTCAATTTCTTTTAAAAGATCTTCGATATATTCCGGTCTGTGCTGCCCGTCCGCATCAAACTGGATCGCACAGTCATAACCTTCCTGATCTGCATATTTCAGTCCTGTCTGGAAAGCTCCTGCAAGTCCAAGATTGACCGGCAGGTCTATGATATTGTAGCCTTCCTGGTGACAGATCTGCGATGTGCTGTCTGCGGAACCATCGTTTACAACTACATAGTTATACTGTGGATAATGATCGATCAAATTAGACACTACTTTTTTGATATTTAATTCTTCATTATATGCCGGAATGATCACTAATACCTTCATTTTTCTTCCCTCTGTTGTATGTTATTTGATTTCTCACTTAAACGATAAACCCTGACAAGCGGTTTTGCAACCCATGCCGGCCAGAATTTTCGAAACATTTCGTAGTCTTCTTTCCAGCGGATATCTCCATGAATGATTTCTGTCGTTGTTGATTTTTCATGAATACGATGATACATACCTATGTCTGATATATAACAGAAAGATCCCTCTTCTCTGGACTGCTTCTCCAGCATCATCCAGTCTACGTTGCTTGAGAATCTTACTTCAAACGGATCCCCCTTAAATTTTTTCCTGATGTAAGTTGTCGCCGGACAGCAGACCGGATTGCCGAACCTCAGAAAAAGGCGTTTAAAAAATCGCACATTCTGGAATCCCTGAACTCGCATCGGCAGCAGCAAAATACGTTTGATCGTGAGCAGCGTTGATTTCTGAACTTTTTCTCCATCTCTGAGTTCACCATAATCGGTAAACACAACAATCGGATCTTTACCTTTTTTCAGTTCTCCGAAAATCATTTTCAAATAATTCGGTTCATAGATATCATCCTGATGGGCGATCGTGACATAGTCTGTTTTTGCCTGTCTGTATGCAAAATTCCAGTCTTGGGCAATTCCGCCTTCACCTGTATTGATGTACAGCGGAATCTCATATTTCTTTGCCAGTCCCTGTATCCATTCATTCGGCGTTGAAGTAGCCATTATGATATTGCTTTTGACCGTCTGATTTTTTAGAGAAAGTATGCATTCCTCTAAATATGGACTTTCTTTGTATGCACAAATTGCAAACGTATGATCATTTCTTTTTGTCATTCTATTCCCCTATATCAATCTTCCCTGCAGCAATAATTCCCATACCGCTGCAATTTGCAGTATATTTGCAACAATAAACGATAGTTTTGCCAGTCCGTATTTACTGATTTCTACTTTTATTTTTGAATTTGAAAGCAATAATGCTCCAAGATAAATAAGCGGCAGATAATATCTTGCCTGCACACCGGCGATACTTGCCTCTCCTACCGGCGTAAAACTTAAATACATTGCACTCCAGATCAGCATTACCGTGATCAGAAAAATGCCCCACATCAGGATTCGTTTCCATATTTCACAATTTGCCAGTCTGCTGCTGCCCTTTTCTTTCTGAAAAACCAGCAGGGTCAGCATCGGAAGCAGCAGGATACTCCATTTATCTGCAAGTGTTCCCCTTGATGCATAATTTAAAAACATCAGATTTCCGAAGAAATAATTATCGGAATCTATATTACCCAGATTTCGGAAATTGTCCAGCTGGAAAATACTTCCGAACATAAGCCGGATACTTGCCAGCGGATGTTTTACCATAGATACCAGCTGTCTTACAACGCTGGTATCTCCGCCTCGTGAATCGCCGCCATAAGCAATATTCCCCGACACTGTATTGGAGATAACCGGTAATACAAACGTTGCCATAACTACCAGGAATAATACTCCGATTCCGATCAGGAATAAGATTTTTTCTTTTTTATTCTTTTTATAAAACTGCGGCAGCAGAAGCATCAGCAATACCAGTGGAATATAAACTGCTTTTGAGAGACATCCGACGGACATCATAAATATTGCTCCGATCACAGAAGCTGTATGATAATACTTCGTCGACTGGAAAAATGCTTCTCTTGACCACAGGACACATCCCAGTGTAATGAATGAGAACACAACGCTGTCATACGTATAAGACGATGCCAGAAACAGCGGCGTCGGAAGCATCGCCACAAACGCCAGCAGTAATTTTCTGTTCTTTGCAAGGCGAATCGCCCAAAACATCACGATCACATACATCAGAAGATTGCCGAATTTTCCAAGTGCAAACACTGCCGAAAATGGAAGTTTCAAATTCTTTCCGATAAACAGAAAAACTGCCATCGGGATATATGCAATTTTATCATAAGAAATTCCTGACGTTTCCTGCGTCTCTTTCATAACAACTTCCGTGCCATGTTCATCCATATATGCTTTCAGAAGTTTATATTCTTCCTTTGTATTACATTTTGGATTAATGCGGTTCATAATGTTAAGTCCGGCTTCTGTCCATTCTACATTATGCCCGCTGGCAATTCGATAAGAATCCCGGAAATGAATCTGCTCGTCCCAGGAATTGCAGGTTGGCTGGGCCGCTGCAATGATCAACATGCCAAAACTCAGTGCAAATACTGCGAAATACCATTCTGTCTTCTTGATAAATTCTTTTTCAAAGAAAGTACAGTAAATCATCGCTCCGATCAACAGTATAAAGAAATAACGATACAGATTAATGTCTGCTTTATTGGACAGAGATACTTTTGTCAGTTCTGCATCCTTATTCTTCTTCATGGTCATCTTCAGATAGGTGACTTTTTTGTTGATGCTGGTTGAATATTCCGGCAGAAGTTTATTTACACAGTCATGATATTTTTGCTCTGTTTCTTTACCAAAATCATTGATTTCTTTTGTTTCTATATCATAGAACTCTTCATCTTTAAAATGCCCCTGCACATGGAGCATCTGAATATAAAGTCCTTTTGGAGCAGAAAATATAACCTGATATTCTTCCTGACCTGCACTCTCGCTGATGTACATATGATCGGTAATATCCAGATCATATGCATGTCCCCATGCAGACCGGTTTGCAAAAATCTCTACCAGCACTGCCAGCAGAATCACAACAATCGCAGCTATCAGTCTCTTATGTTTCTTAATATTATTCATGTTCTTTCTCCCTCTCATTCATACATATGATCAGGCTAAAGACAAAACTCATAGCCAGTAAAAATGCACAGGCCCATACATATGGTCGTTCTGGTTCTAAAGTTTCCACAATATAAAGAATTCCATTATAGTTCTGATAATTTGCATTGGTATAATCCAGAAAATATTCATCTGCCTTATTACCATATAAAGAAATCCTTGTCTGCGGTGAAATTCCACTTCCCTTTATTTCCAGCGTATAATCGCCATTGCATACTTCACCGTTTCCAAGAATCAGTTCTTTTGGTTTAATTTCATTCTTATTGACAAGAGCAAACAGCTCCTTCACTGCAACCGTCTGTTCTGAAATAGTCTCTCCATCGTGCTTCAATGAACATACAAGCTCTCCATCGGTATTTTCTCCCGATACATAAAAAAAGAGAGCTATGCCATATAATTTTTCATCGTACAATGAAAACTGGATCTCAGCTGTTCTGCTGTTCGTGACAGCTCCAAGCTTTGGTATGGTATTTAAACTCTTGTATCGTTCTATGTCCGTATTGGTGTAGGCCGCATTCTTTCGGTCAACGGTAAAAACTACAGACCATAAAAGTGCCAGTACAAGAAATACATTTACTCCAAGCATGACAGCTTTTCGCTTTTTGCCCATAAACATCCTCTTTCTCCTTTAATCTCTGGTTATTGATTATAACAAACAATACTGTTAAAAACAAGACCCGAAAAACTACGCAGCAGTAATATGCACTCTCCCATAATTGATTTAATAATATAAATGTGAGTGAATTATGATTCCTTCAAAAACAGAAGTAATATTTGACTGATTTCCTTTTTATTAGTAAAATACTCAGAAGAGAGGAGCGATCTATAATGTTAAAAAAAGCGATTGCCTGCCTGCTGGTTTTAGCCGGTGTATGTTCGTTTCACACCAGTGCAGCAGACAGTAAAAACGAGCAGTTCGTAAATGTAAATGTTTTTAATAAGGTATATTATGGAACCGTTACGAAGAATGCTGATGCCGGAGAAGCTATTTTCACTCCTGCCGGTAAATCCGCTGATTTTCTTCAGATAGAAGGAAGATGGGATGACGATGCTTTTTCCGGTGACTGTGTCATTTCTTACAAAGATGGAGAATCAGCAGAAGTTCAGTACAAAGACGGTCTGATTTCAGGAAAAATAAAAGAAACAGACCCTGACGGCATTTTTTTGAAATATTCTGCCATTGCCGGAAAACCATACAAAAAAATTACATCCTATTCTGCCGATTCCAAAGCAGCATCTGTAGACTGGTTTTATCTTTGTACTCCAATCTCAGAATGGAAAGCAAATGCCCGGTCTATACCTTATACAGAATTAACAGAAAATCCTTACGATCACGTTGATCATCCAATTGAGGTTGAAGGTGAAGTTCAGGAAATCTACGAAAGCACAAAATATGCTTATTTCAAGATCAAAGATGATGCCGGCAATCCTTATCTGTTTCGTGCAGTAACATTAAAAACAGATAAATTTGCTACTCCATGTATTCCAAATCTTTCCGTAGGTGACAGGATAAAAATTTACGGCGTTTATAATGGTTTGTCCGAGATTTCGGACAGCTCTACCATTTTATATCACCGCCTGCTCGGTTACAAAAAGTCATTTGATTCCTTTAAGGACTGGATTATTTCAGAAGATGCCATGAAACAATACAGCGATCTGGTATCCGTTACGGATGTCGAAGCTCTTGATTCTCTTCCGGAATTTACCACGATCTGTGGGGAGATTGAAGACGATGACACCACCGCTGATCCGATGCACTTGACGAAAGATTACAGAGAAATCTGCAAATATCCTCTTTATTATGCTGACTCAAAAGTTTCCGTAACCGGCAAAGTTGTATATGAAAATGCTGATGCCGAGTCAAACAATCTGGTTATGCTGTTATCTGAAGAGGGCACAGGACATATCTATTCATTATCCATGAAAATGAAAGACTATGTTTCCTATCTGGATAAGAAGATCACCTGCTCAGGAACCTTCAATGGAAATAACAAGATTCCTTACTGCAATCCGAACAGTCTCTCTGTCGGGTATGCACTTTTTCCAAATATTACTGTTGACAAGATTCAGGATTGATTTCTTTAAAAGGAAAAGACTTATGAAAACACGAAATTATGGTATTGATTTTCTTCGAATGATTTCTATGATTATGATCGTCATGCTCCACACTCTGGGGCATGGCGGTATTTTACGTTCTGTTTCTTTTTTATCGGTACATTATCAGATTGCGTGGCTGCTGGAAGTGATTGCCTTCGGTGCTGTAAATACTTACGCTATGATATCCGGATTTGTCAGTGTTGATTCTCATTTTAAGATTTCAAACATTCTGATTCTTTGGCTTCAGGTCTTATTTTATGGAATCCTGATCAACACAGTTTTCTTTTTTCTGCTTCCGGAAAGCAGAAATACATCCGGCTGGATACAAGCACTCTTTCCGGTCACCCGAAAAGAATACTGGTATTTTACTGCTTATGCAGGAGTGTTTTTTCTCTCCCCATTCATCAATCAAATGTTTCGGAATCTCTCCGAAAAGCAGATAAAACTTTATTCTGTTTTACTCTTGTCGTATTTTCTGTGGTTCCGACCATTTCACAGACTTTTACACCGCAGCAGGATGTTTTTTATATGGGCGACGGATACAGTGTTTTCTGGCTCACACTGATGTACCTTCTCGGTGCGTGCATCAAAAAACTGAATCTGGTCTCTCACTCTAAAAAGAAAAAATACTTTATCTTATATTTTTTCTGCATTTTAATTACATGGAGCAGCAAAATTCTTGTTGAAAAATTTCCAATCAGCGGATTTACTCTGGATTCTTCTTTTTTGATTCACTATACTTCGCCTTTTATTGTAGTGTCTGCCATGTCATTGCTTCTTGTTTTTGGCAGCATGGATTTTTCTGATTTTGCAAAAAAAATGATCATGCTGATATCACCGCTTTCTTTCGGTGTCTATCTGTTGCATGATCATCCTCTTGTCCGCAGTTATGTTATGACAGACCGTTTTGCTTTTATCACAAATGGTTCTGTTTCAAAAATGCTCTTATTCTTTTTCGGAATTATCCTTGCCATTTTTGTTGTTGGCTGCTGTGTAGATGCGGTTCGAAGCAAACTGTTTCAGTTGCTTCACATACGCAAATCCTTAAGTAAGCTTGACCGATATTTTGATGTCTGAACGATTACGGAAGACTGTGTAACTATTTCAGACAAATCGAATCATTTACTGTCAAATCTATAAAAATATTTTTAAACATTTCTGTTTTTCATACTCGCAATCAGTCTTCGATAGGATTCTTCCAGATCTGTTTCCGGCTGCCATCCAAGTGCCATCAATCTGGTGGCAGCCAGATGCATTTTTGTATCATTGGCATATCCAAATTTATTTTCCTTTGGAATATCAAATACAACTTCTATCGGCTTTTCTGCAATCTTCTCTGCAACAAATTTTGCCATATCCGCAATCGTAATATGCGATTTCTCATTCACCACATTGTAAGCCTGCATATTTTCACCTCTGACCAGAATAGTCAGCAATGCACGCACTGTATCCGCCGTATAGCAATAATTTCCTTCTGATTTTCCTTCTGTATGAAGTACAATATCACTTCCATTCATGGCACTTCTTGCAAACTGTGCAAAAACACGGTTTTCACCCGGCAATACTCCGGCACCAAACGTCTGTGCCAGTCTTGCAATCTTCACCGGAACTTCATACTGCGTTCCATAAGCAACGCACATATTCTCACACATACGCTTGCTTTCCGGATAATTGCTGCGTAATGCCAGCGGATTTAAATAGCCCGTCATTTCCTCTGTCACCATCTGATCATCCTGTAAATTTAATGCCCCATACATTTCCATCGAAGAAACATAAACCATGCTTCTGACCTTTTTTTCCTTTGCAAGTTCCAGCAGATTCTCCGTTCCGTTAAGAGACGTCCGGATCACGTCCACCGGTCTGCTGATCATGATTTTAGAAGTCGTGATACTCGCACAGTGAATGATATAATCAATCCTATCTTTTACAGCAACCGGCATTGTAATATCTCCGATCACCAACTTTAAATCCTCTCTTTTTAACAGATCACCAAAAAGTTTTTCTGCCTTTTCCTGATTACGCACAAGTGCCAAAATTTTGATACCTGTCTCTTTTCTTCGATTATAACACTGCAATGCTTTTACCAGAAGAGAACCTATCAGTCCGGTCGCACCCGTTACCAGAACGGTCTTGCCCTTCAGCTCTTCCAGTGGAATATCACTCTCTGAAATACGATCCAGGTCTTCCTGTAAAATAAAATCGTCTGCACTTTCCTGTAAAATTTTATGATTCATTTTGCATCTCCTTGTCTGTTACTGTAGCCGTCTTACTGTTCTTTTTTAGGATTGTATATGTAAAATGTAAATAACATCCTGCATAGATAATTACTATATACTTGTCAAGTCCCCCATTTGAAAACAGATAATTTCCATAGGTAAATAAACTAAATAATATTGCCACCGAAGAATACTTTAAATAGTCTTTATTGATGCAAGTAAGTATAACCAAAAGTATTTCCAACGGATATGCATATCTTTCATGCATTGCCGGTAAAAACAATACACAAGTCCAGATAAACCAGCTCGCAATACATACAAAATTTTCAGGACGACTGCAATCTAACTTTCTTTTCATAATAATATACAATCCCATACCACATATGCTTGCCGCCATAACGATTGCTGCCGTTTTTAGCCATTCATAATCATTTCCTACAAACATCCAAAAGCTCGGAAAATTCACATGCATATACTGGTATGTATCTGTCTGACTCGCATAAATCCTAAATGGATCAAGTAAACTCCGTCCCTGCACAAAAGCACCTATTCCCGATATCCAGAAAGTAAACACTGTAATAAGAAGTTCAAATATGCTAAATTGTTTTTTATAAATATAGAAACATATAATAAATGGAAAAATAAATATTGTCTGCATTTTAAAAGCAAATGCAATACCTAAAAACATAAATGCTCTATGGTATTTTTCTCTATATAAGTACAGTAATGTAAGAATGATAAACGTTGTATAAATAGAATCACATTGTCCCCAGTAAGCAGAATTAAGAATAACGGTCGGCAACATGATCACCGCAGCAAACGTAACAAAAAATACTTTATCGTTTTTTTCCTTTTTGCTCAATTCGCATGCAAATATAGCTGCTGATATTGCCATACAAAAATCAAAGAAAATCGATAATATTTTATAGTAATAAATGCTCTTGTCTCCTATATATGTAAATAACGCTACTATTGTCTGATATAATATATTATAATCTCCAACCTGATCTTTTAAACTATGGATGCCTCCGTTATCCGCTATTTTTTGAAACCATCCTAAAAGAAACCATGTCATATCACCGGAAACAAAATCTCTTCCTGCATAACGTACAACAATCGCCAAACCTGTAATTGCCAGCATAAATAATATATTAACATTTCGTTCCACAAATTCTACAATTTTTCTTTCTATTTTGAACATTTCTTTTGCTCCTCCTTTTCATCTTTTTCCCATGTGCGTTCACTGATAATATATCGAGGTCTTGCTTTTACCTCCATATAGATTTTTCCGATGTATTCTCCCAAAACACCGAGACAGATCAACTGTATTCCTCCCATAAAGCACACGATACACACCGTACTGGACCATCCGGCTACGGTTTTTCCTAAAATTGTTGCAATAACCGCCCAGATAATTCCGATAAAACTCAAGGCAGAAACTCCAAGTCCAAACCCTGTAATCAAGCGAATCGGTTTTACACTCAAACTTGTAATTCCATCAAACGCCAGTGCAAGCATTTTTGAAAGTGGATAATGAGATTCTCCGGCAAGTCTTTCGTGCCTTTCATAATAAACGCTCGTACTTTTAAATCCTACCAGTGGAATCATACCCCGCAAGAATAGATTAACTTCTTTAAAATTTGCAAATTCCTTTAATACTCTGGCTGAAACCAGTCGATAATCTGCATGATTGTACACAATCTCTCCCCCAAGTTTATTTAATAGCTTATAAAAAGTCTGAGCCGTAAATCTCTTAAAAAATGTATCTGTATCACGATTGCTTCTTACACCATATACGATTTCGCAGCCCTCATGATAACGATCCACCATCGCTTCCATAGCAGCTATATCATCTTGTCCGTCACAATCAATTGAAATAGTAATGTCCGCAACATCCTTTGCTTCCATCATTCCTGCCAGAACAGCATTTTGATGTCCTCTGTTTCGACTCTGACAAATACCAATGAAATGTTCGTCTTTCTCTGAAAGTTCCTTAATCAATTCCCATGTTTTATCCTTACTTCCATCATTGACAAATAAAATTCTGCTGTTTTCACTTATTTTATCTTTTGCTATCAATAAATTCAGCTCTTCCAGAAACATTTCTGATGTAATAGGAAGCACTTTTTCTTCATTGTAACAAGGTATTATCATATATAATCTTGGTTTCATTTTTTCTCCTCAAATGCTTTTACAATCTGCTTTTCTTCTTTATCTCACTGTTTAATTTTTCCATTCCATTTGCTGCTAAAATACAAAATACCGGAGCATATGTATATAGATATCTGGCTCTCGCTTCGAAAAGCACTTCAAATAAGGTCAGTCCTACAATGGAAAGCATCAGCACTATAATCTCCTGCCGATTTTCTTTTCCCAATCCCGAAACAGCAGCCGCACCCAGCACAAAAACCCAGATACTCTGCATTACTGTTACATAGATATCATAATATTTGTGATCTGCATAATATATATTTCTTAGAAAGACAGCTATATGATTATCAGGCTGCGGAAAAACAACCATAAAAAAGTTTCCTTCTCCGCCCCATGCATAAGTACCATCATTATAGACAGTAAGCATCTTTTTTGCTAAAAATCGAAGATAACCTGCTATTCCCATATCTTTCATTCTTTCAAAAGTTCTTTGTATATTTGCTTTTTTTCTTTCCTGTGGCGTTGCAAAGGATTTCGAATATGTCACATCATCCCCAACGTAAAGACCTCCACCTTCTTCATTATTTCCCATCATCAGAAAATGGGACATTCCCAATCTCTGATTTGAATCCAGAACAATTTGATTTTTTTCACAAATCAGGTTGATACTTGTTTTTATTGTTATTAGTGAAAGAATAAAACATCCCGCCAAAATCACAATTTGAAGAAGTTTTTTCTTGTTTTTTAAACAACCGAAAAACTGGATGATAAACAGTGCTATCAGCATAATAAGACATTGTGGCTTGATATTATATCCGATACATCCTGCAATCACTGCCATAATTTTGGAAATCCACTCCATTTTTTCTGTTTTATTTGGTTTCATAAATAAATAAAACGTCAGTATCGGAAAGACCAATCCTAACGAATCTGAATAAAAAATTACATTCCACGGAGATAAGCCAAAATTTAAAACAGCTAATATAAAGGCAGCAAATGCAATTTTTTTCTTACAAATGAGATTGGCACTTTTATATGTCAAATAGCACGCAGCGACATTTATCATTGAATTAAGAACTGCAAAAAACATTAACTGTACAACTTCATTTTCATTTGCAAACAAATTACAGAAAGAAATAACAGCTGACTCTATAAACAGCAGCAGTAAATTATTGGGATACACAGAAAATGGATATCTTATAACGATATCCGCCCGATTTCCGTTTACAAATATTTTTGCACTGTTATAAATTCCTCCTGCATCCCAGCCAGGCTCAAAAACTATATTGTAAGCAATAAAAATTTGAACAACAAATAATATAATCAAAGAAATTCTTACAATTAAATCATACTTCCATATCCTCTCTGCCTTCTGCTTTCCATTTCTTTTATATCGCCAGTAATATACAAATGCCCCAGCTAAAATAATTCCCCCTAAAATTACAATATTGGGGATCAAAAATCCTTTTTTTAATTTAAAGCTGCACCATTGTCCAAATAATATCAACAAAAATATTATTCCAACTATAAGTGCATACAATCTCTGCGTTGCCTGATAAGCAAATTTTTTCACTCTTTCTCCTCCGATTTTATTATATTTCTTTTATATTATACCTTACTTTTTTTGCTTTTTAAAGCTCATATACTTTTTTTGCTTTTTAAAGCTCACAGTTTACAAATTATTTTTACTTCATTGAAAAAGGCTTTTCAGAAAAAGAGGCATGCGAAATAGCGGAATTTCCAGAAAACATAAATACATAACCTTTTTGCTCATATTAAAGAACTGCCACTCCGGTGTTTTATCACCTTTGTGGCAGCTCTTTTTAACCGCTTTTTATTTCAGAATCAATGTTCTTAACTCTGGTTTATTTTGTAATTTTTACGCTTGCTTTCTGACCTTTTTTACTCAGAAGTTTCTTGTAGCTGTTTAATTTCTTAGCTGGAACTTTAATCTTGCAGTTCTTATGGATACCCTTAAATGCATTTTTTCCAACGCTCTTCAGAGATTTGGATTTGATTGTAATAGTCTTCAGATTTTTAGCTCCGCTGAATGCATTTGCACCGATCTTTGTTACCTGACTTCCGATGACAACTTTCTTCAGTTTTCTGTTGTTCTTAAATGCATTCTTTTCAATTCCAACGACTTTGTATCTTCCGTTTGCCAGTTTTACGCTCTTTGGTACGTTAAAGCTTGTATTGTTGGCTTTACGCGGTTTTACCAGAACTACTGTCTTTTTCTTTGCGCTTGTTACACGATAGATACCTTTTCCTACCTTTGCTTCTGTTCCAACAGTTGGATTTTTGGAATCGGTTGACGGAGTTTCCGGCTCAGGTGCTTTTTTCTGAAGTTTAGCTGCTGCTGTCTGCAGATCTGCAAGTGCCTTCTCTAAGTCTGCTTTCGTTGCCTTTTCATCTTTTGCTACTTTTGTTGCTGCTTCCAGAGCTTTCTTATATGCAATCCAGGAATCTGCTGTGTAATCATTTTCTTTTTTATTAGCAGCAGCTACAATTTCATTATTTACTTTCTCAACCAAATCTGCCGGTACTGGCGTCGGTGTCGGATCTGGTGTCTTCGGAATTTCTACAGTAACAGTGCAGGTTGCTGTCTTGTTTCCGTCTTCCGTTGTTACAGTAATCGTTGCTGTTCCATTTGCTACTGCTGTTACTTTTCCGTTTGCATCTACGGTTGCTACGGCTGCATTACTTGTTGCAAAGTTTACAGCTTTAATGCTTGCAGTTGCCGGTGCTACCGTTGCCTTCAGTTCTACTGTCTGACCTTTTTCTGTCAGTTTCGCTGTGCTCTTATCCAGTGTAACTC
>OGCQ01001863.1_pt1 | contig 23661 bp, 23 predicted proteins | sample 1570161 | NCBI WGS metagenome assembly OGCQ01 (sample SAMEA4384402, study PRJEB24528) | human gut metagenome
AATGTCATCATCACTTTTTAGTGAATCAGGAAAAAGCAGAGAAGCATGTCTTTCGTAAAAGTAAGAAGTATCGTACGCTTTGTTCGGTAGCTATTGGAACAATGGTCACAGCTATTGTCGCATGGGGTGGTGCAGTGGCGCAGGCTGACGAAGTAACGACACCACAGGATAACATCATTCAACGAACGGAAAATCCTGCCACCAATTTGCCTCAAGCACAGCCAGCACCAGTTGTGGAACAGACGAAGAGTCTTGCTTCAACTGGTCAAACAGACGGTGCTATCACGGTTACGGTTCCTCATGATACAGTAACCCAAGCTGTCAATCAAGCGAAAGCAGAAGGTGTCAAGACTGTTCAGGACCAATCGATGGATTTGGGCAACACGACATCAGCTAGTGAGACTAACCAACAATTAGCTAAAGCTGAAGCCGATGTTGCTAAACAAGCTGAGGAAATCACTCAGGTAACAGATACCTATAAAGCTGATAAAGCAACCCATGAACAGGATAAAACACGTGCTGAAAAAGGGAATGCTGCGTTAGAGGCCAGTCACAAAGAAGCGACTCAAGCAGGAAATGGCTTAAACAGTTCTGTTGATACCAAGGTTTCAGAAGTGAAGACTCAAGATAAATTTGCTGATGTGACCGTAACGACTCAAACTGTATCGTCAGGAGATGGCTCAACTGTTCCAGGCTATCGGGATTACATGTCTTCAGTAGCTACTATTGATCAGAGAAATAAGGATAATCTTTCAGAATATGTGACCAAGAAAAAAGCCGCAGATGTCATTGTCGCAAAGAATCTGGCTACTCAAAAGGAAAATGAAACAGGTCTAGCTAAGGCAAAGGCTGATAATGAAGCGATTGACAAACGCAATCAAGCTGGACAAAAAGCGATTGATGATGAAAATAAAGCGGGTAAAGCTGCTGTTGATGAGTACAATAACAACCAACAGAAATTGGCCACAGATCGTGCGGATGAAATTGCAGCTATCACCAAACGCAACAAGGAAAAAGAAGAAGCCGCAAAGAAAGAAAATGAAGCCATTGATGCTTATAATGCAAAAGAAATGAACCGCTACAAGCGTGACTTAGCAGAGATTTCCAAAGGAGAAGAGGGGTATGTTTCAGAAGCCCTTGCTCAAGCTCTAAACTTGAATAATGGGGAACCACAAGCTAAACATGGAGCGAATACCCGCAATCCAGACCGTATTATTGCGAAAGGCAATGCTATGCTTGGAGGCTATTCTAATATCTTAGATTCCACAGGCTTCTTTGTATATGACTCTTTTAAGACAGGTGAAACTTTAAGCTTCACTTATAAAAACTTACAAAATGCCCGATTTGATGGGAAGAGGATTAGTCGTATCACATATGATATTACTAATCTTGTTTCGCCAACGGGCACCAATGCAGTGCAGTTAGTCGTACCAAACGATCCAACAGAAGGTTTTATTGCTTACCGAAACGATGGAACAGGGAATTGGCGAACCGATAAGATGGAGTTCCGTGTCAAAGCCAAGTATTTTTTGGAAGATGGAACGCAAGTAGCTTTCACTAAGGAAAAACCAGGTGTCTTTACCCACTCCTCACTGAATCATAATGATATCGGTCTGGAATATGTAAAGGATTCGTCTGGTAAATTTGTGCCTATTAGTGGCTCAACGATTCAAGTGACAAATGAAGGCTTGGCTCGTTCACTAGGTTCAAACCGTACCAGTTATTTGAAGTTGTCAGAGGAATGGGATACGACTTCTAGTCGCTATGCCTATAAAGGTGCAATTGTCTCAACCGTCACATCAGGGAATACCTATACAGTGACTTTTGGGCAGGGAGACATGCCGATGCAGGTGGGTGGAAAGACCTATTGGTTTGCTTTAAATACTTTGCCCGTCGCACGGACTGTTAAACCGTATAGTCCTAAACCATATGTGACCCCAAAACTGGATCCCGTACCTGATCCGATTAAGGTGGTGCCAAAAACTTTCACACCAAAGACGTTTACACCTGAGCCACATGTGACTTTTAAAGAGAAACCACTAGAGAAAGTGACACAACCTAGCTTGACCTTAACAAAGGTCACTTTGCCGAAAATTCCTACTTCAAAACCCTTGCCCAAAGCACCACAAGTGCCAATGGTTCACTACCATGACTACCGTCTGACAACAACGCCCGAAATTATGAAAAAAGTGGTGAATACAGACCAAACTAATCTTCATGGCAAAACAGTCGCAAAGGCTTCAACGGTTATTTACCCACTGACAGTAGACGCTTTGTCCCTAAATCGCCCCAAAACAACAAGCCTTACTTTCGAAGACTACCTGCCAGCAGGGTATGTGCTCGATAAGGAAAAAACACAAGTGGAGAACGGAAACTATGAGGTGAACTTCAATCAGGAAAAGAACTTTGTGACCTTGACTGCCAAGGGAAACCTGTTGCAGGAGGTTAATAAAGACTTAACCAAGGTTTATCAACTGACCGCCCCAAAACTTTATGGGACTGTTCAAAATGATGGGGCCACTTATTCCAACAGCTATAAGCTCTTTACGATGCTATTGTCATTGGGGATTCCCAGTTTGAAAAAATACCGATGAGTCGTGAGAAACAGGTCACTTATATTCATGATAAGCTGGAGCAACTCCGAGAAATCAAGCTAGGAAGTGATAGCGACTATACGGTTAAAGAAGCAGAGCGTTCGATTAAGGGATTGGAACACCAGTTGGAAGAACTCCAAAAACTGGAGCGAGATTCCTTTATCGAATTTGAAAACCTTGGCATTGATTTTCTCTTTGTGGATGAGGCTCATCACTTCAAGAATATCCGTCCAATCACTGGACTTGGGAATGTCGCGGGAATCACCAATACCACTTCAAAAAAGAACGTAGACATGGAGATGAAGGTGAGACAGGTTCAGGCAGAGCATGGAGCTAGAAATGTCGTTTTTGCGACAGGAACACCCGTATCCAATTCTATCAGCGAACTTTATACCATGATGAATTACATTCAGCCAGATGTCTTAGAGCGCTATCAGGTATCTAATTTTGATTCTTGGGTTGGAGCTTTTGGGAATATCGAGAATTCTATGGAATTAGCCCCAACAGGAGATAAGTACCAGCCTAAGAAACGGTTTAAGAAATTTGTCAATCTTCCTGAACTTATGCGAATCTACAAGGAGACTGCCGATATTCAAACTTCTGATATGTTGGATTTACCTGTACCAGAAGCTAAGATAATTGCGGTGGAAAGTGAGTTAACGCAAGCTCAGAAATACTATTTAGAAGAACTGGTAGAGCGTTCAGACGCTATCAAATCAGGCAGCGTTGACCCTAGTGTTGATAACATGCTTAAGATCACTGGGGAAGCCAGAAAATTAGCCATTGATATGCGGTTGATTGACCCAGCTTATACTTTATCGGATAATCAGAAAATCCTTCAAGTGGTTGATAATGTCGAGCGGATTTACCGTGAAGGAGCTGGAGACAAAGCCACTCAGATGATTTTCTCGGATATTGGAACCCCTAAAAGTAAGGAAGAAGGCTTTGATGTTTACAATGAACTCAAAGACTTGCTTGTGGATCGAGGGATTCCAAAAGACCAGATTGCCTTTGTCCATGACGCCAATACTGATGAAAAGAAAAACTCACTGTCTAGAAAGGTCAATAGCGGAGAAGTACGGATTCTCATGGCTTCAACGGAAAAGGGCGGAACTGGTTTAAACGTGCAATCACGAATGAAAGCTGTCCACCATTTGGATGTTCCTTGGCGTCCCTCGGACATCCAGCAACGCAATGGACGTTTGATTAGACAAGGCAATCTGTACCAAAATGTAGAGATCTATCATTACATAACAAAAGGCTCATTTGATAATTATTTGTGGGCAACCCAAGAAAATAAATTGAGATATATTAAACAAATTATGACATCTAAAGAACCTATTCGAGCAGCAGAAGATATAGACGAACAAACCATGACGGCTTCTGACTTTAAGGCTTTAGCGACTGGTAATCCCTATCTCAAACTCAAAATGGAGTTGGAAAATGAACTAACAGTGTTAGAAAATCAAAAGCGAGCCTTTAATCGTTCCAAAGACGAGTATCGCCACACCGTTTCCTATTGTGAGAAGTACCTCCCTATTATGGAAAAACGATTGAGTCAATATGATAAGGATATTGCCCAATCACTAGCCACGAAACACTTGGACTTTGTCATGCGATTTGACAATCAGGAAAAGGATAATCGTGCTGAAGCAGGGGACTACATGCGTAAACTTATTACCTATAACCGCTCAGAAACTAAGGAAGTCAGAACACTTGCCACATTTAGAGGATTTGATTTAAAAATGACAACTCGAAGTCCTAGTGAGCCCTTGCCAGAGACTATTTCTTTGATGATTGTAGGAGATAATCAATATACAGTCGCCCTTGATTTGAAATCAGACGTGGGAACTATTCAACGGATTAATAATGCCATTGACCATATTATTGATGACCAAGAAAAGACAGAAGAGCTGGTAAAGAACCTAAAAGATAAGTTACAAGTAGCGAAAGTTGAAGTTGAGAAAGTCTTTCCAAAAGAAGAGGATTATCAGCTGGTTAAAGCCAAATATGACATCCTTGCCCCTTTGGTTGAACAAGAAGCAGAGATTGAGGAAATCGATGCAGCTTTGGCCAAGTTTAGTGAAGATAAAACACCAGACAAAGAGCAGCAAATAGCTCTTGAGATTTAAGAAAAATGCTGACAAAAATTTTTGAACGCGGTAAAATGAAGTTAAGAAATTACAAAAGGAGAACAGATCATGGCCCAAACGATAGAAGAAATGCGTTTTCAACTAGAAGAATGGTTGGCACAAGGCTTTACAAGCCCAGAAGACAGAGCCAACTACCAAACCTTAAAGGAACAGTATGAAGATGAAACCCTTGATGTTAGCTTTTCAAAACAAGAAATCACTAGTCAATTAGAGGTCATCATCACAACTCGTGAGAATGACTTTCCAGACTTGGATGAAGTGACGAAAGAAGAATACCTTGATTTGGTTGCCCAACTAGATGAACTCGACAAGGAACAAGCTAACTATTACCGTAAGCAATTGGGATAGGGGGATCGTATGCAAGAAGTCGTGGAACAGGTGTTACAGGTATTTCTGATTGTTGCCGCAATAGGACTGATTTTACTTGTCCTTTATCAGATTGTGAAAGTTTCAGGTGCTTTGTTTCTTATCGGACTCATCAGTGGATTAGTCTTTATAGAAATCTATGGGATTTACCTCTTCCTCACAGAACGAAATCTCTATACAGAAGATTTAGCAACCAATGGTATTTGGAGCTTTACAGGATTCTATATTGTCTTTAATATTCTGCTGGCGCTTGGTATTGTGACAAAAGTTGTGAGAAGTAGAATGGCATGAAAATAGGGCTACCTTAATGAGGTAGTCTTATATTTTTTAGAAGTAAATAGATGCAATAGGGTTATAAGAACTTAGTATTTCTTTTTGTTTAGACTGTGACACATGGGTATATATCTGAGTTATAGAAATAGAACTATGACCAAGTATCTGCTGGATGTAACGAATATCGACATCGTTATCTAATAACATCGTAGCAAAGCTATGACGAAACATATGAGGTGTGATCGTTGTAGTTAGTCTGGTTTGGTCTTTTGCCGTTTTCAGAAGTAAGCGAACACTTTGTTCTGTCAGTGGTTTTTGTGGGGATTTTCCAGGAAATAGATAATCGTCTAAATAGCTACAATAGCAAGAGATATAAGCTTTTAGCAACTGAAAAGTCCGTTCATCCCCTAAAAAAATAATGCGTTCTTTTTTTCCTTTTCCTAGAATTTGAAGCGTTTGTTCAGTTAGGTTAATATCTTTGATTTGAATATGACAAAGCTCAGAAATCCGAATACCAGTTGAAAGTAATAATGAAATAATTAACAAATTTCTTTCAGCTTTTTGTTTTTGATAAACAGTTTTGGAAGAGACAACTTTTTGTTTTAGATAGGTATATAGGATTTTTAAACTATCATGAGGTATTGTCTTAGGCAATGTTTTTTCTGCTCGAAATTGAAAACGTAACTGATTAAAAGGATTGTCTGCAATGATGTTTTGTGACTGTAGATAGCCATAGAACACTTTTAAACTTGCGATTTTTCGTCGTAAAGTACTTGTTTTTAAGTTTGAATGTGTCAAACCTTCAATATAACTTACCACACATTCTTTATTTGAATTGTAAAATTGCATTAAATCGTTTTTATAAGCACGAAGGGTATGTGCACTCAAACGTTTATGAGTTTTGCAATAATCTAGGTAATTAGAAATAATAGTATAATCCATGATAGTCTCCTTTAATGATAATGACGCTATTATAGACTGATTTATACACTTTGTATAGTGATAATAAATAGTTATCAGTAGGAGAAATCTGGTGTGAATAATAAAAAAATAAGAGTTTTTTTGAGTAGGCCCAATCCATTTACTAAAGAACAACAGTACTTTATCGCAAAATTAAAAAGTACCTTAGATAAGTACAATATTGAAAGCATAACATTGCAAGCAAAAGATTATTCACCATATGAATCTTTAACTGTTTTGAATGAAATGATAAAAAGATGTTACGGTATGGTCATCTTAGCTTTTGGACATACATATATTCAATCTGGTATTTTAAAAAAGGGAGCAGTTAAGAATAAAAATTTTTTTGAAGCTGAAGAACAATCATTAGATGGAAAATGGATTACTAGTTCTTTTTGTCAAATTGAAGGTGCTATGGCAATTTCAAATAATATTCCCATTTTAATTATTAAGCAAAAAGATTTACGTATTGATGGTATTTTAAAGGATGATCAAAAAATTGTATCTGTATCAGATTTTACTTTAGAAAACACTTCACAAATTGATTTCTTTTTTGAAAATATTTTAGAAAAAGAAATATACTGTTGGAAAAAATCACTAGAGCAAATATTTAATAAAATTGAAGGAAAAATTGTATAAAGCGTTTTCTAAAGTGGTATAATAAAGTCAAAACTTTTATAGGAGAAAATAGATGAAAAGAATTTTTATAAGCTTTGCAATTGAAGATGAAAATCTTCGAGATTTACTAAGGGGACAATCACGAAATACGAACTCCCCATTTGAATTTGTAGATATGTCTGTTAAGCAACCGTGGGATTCTCAATGGAAAACTAAATGTAGAACAAGAATTAGAGGGTGTGACGGTATGATTTCTATCATTACTAGGAATACCAAGAATGCCGATGGGCAAATTTGGGAAATGAACTGTGCTACAGATGAGGGGATACCACTACTTGCAATTTATGGTAACAAAGGTCATATTGGTGCAACGATTCCAAATGAATGTGGCTATCTTCCTGTAGTAGATTGGAATTGGGAAAAGATTAGCGCTTGGATAAAACAATTGTGAGGAATAATTTATGTTAAAAAACAAGGCATTAATTGTTGGTATCGATGAATATTCTCAGGCTCCATTAGGGGGGTGTGTAAATGATGCAGAGGAGATAGCGAAATTATTGGAAGAAAACGAGGATGGTTCCCCTAATTTCAGTGTTAAGCTAAAACGTAATGTACAAACAAAAGCAGAGTTATTGGAGGACCTTCATTCTTTATTTAAAGAAGGAGAATCCGACATTGCACTTTTTTATTTCTCAGGACATGGGACAGATGAGATGGCTGGTCAAATCGTAACACCAGATTTTAACGGCTATGATATGGGAATTTCTATGAATGATATACTTCGACTGGCAAACACTTCTAAAAGTCGAAATAAAATTATCATCTTAGATTGTTGTTATTCTGGAAAGTTAGGAGATTTTAGTGCTATAGACTCATCGAATGCTATTATTGGAAAAGGTGTTACTATTCTAACAGCAAGCAATCGTGATGAAGTTGCTATTGAAGATGGAATAACTGGTCATGGTGTGTTTACTGAATTACTAATTCAGGGGCTAAAAGGTGGAGCAGCAGATGTTAGCGGGAATGTCACTCCTGCTAGTTTGTATTCTTTTGTCGATCAGTCACTTGGAGTATGGGAACAAAGGCCTCTATTTAAAACAAATATAACAGGATTTTTACCTATCAGAACTGTTGAAGCTAAAGTATCAAAAAAGGTACTACGAAAACTTCATCAATATTTTGCAGAAGCTACTTCAGAATTTCAATTAGATCCATCCTTTGAATTTACTAATACTCCTAAAGTAACACATGAATATAAAGAACCTTTCGCAAAAGAAGAAAATGTTGGTAAATTTAAAGAGTTACAGCTTTATGAAAGCGTAGGTTTAATCGAACCTGTTGGAGAGGAGCATATGTACTTTGCTGCTATGAATAGTAAGTCTTGCCGTTTGACGCCGCTAGGTTTACATTATTGGAAATTATCAAGAGATAAAAGATTTTAAAAAGGGAAGTGAGTATAATTGCTCATTTCCCTTTAATTATTTTTAGAGTTTCATGATAATCATGCTTTAGCTCTTTACGACCTGAGCTTACCGTCTCTTCTTGCCTTTTTGTAACAGGCTTAAATTCAATAATTGATTCATCAGTACCAAATGCAATTAAGGTCAAATCTTTAATGTTTTCATTATACCAAGTATTGTCAAGATCGGTTTCTTCTCGTTTGAGAAATTGTAATTCTGTTAAGCATGTTTTAGCAAAATGAACAGCAGAGTAGTAATACTCTTTTATTGATTCAATATCTTTTGATATACAATATTGTTTTAACAAAAGTGCACAGTAATTTCTAGCACAATAAAGATTCCCACTTTCAAAGTTTGAGCCATTTTTGTAATATCTTCTAGCTTGTTCTAAAAATTTGCATTCTTTAGTTAGGCCAAATATTTGTTTATTTATCGCTGCAACAATCCCCAGTAAGTTTTCGTTTGTCGATGTAGCTAAATCTATGTTCTCATTAACGTATGATAAGGTTAAAAGCAAATTTTCTAGGGACAAATCTTTTTTATAGCGACATAATAGATATTGAGAAAGTATATCTTCATCAAAGGATAAGTTTAAAACTTGAAGATACTGATTTTCGGCTTCTTTAAACAGCATATTTTCCTTCAAATTTTCAGCTTTTTCAATCATTGTCCTTATAGATGCTCCTGCTACATGTACATTTTTATCTAATTGAACTAATGGTTTAATCTTATACAAATTAAAATCAAATACAGGACTATCAATATAATCGGTATTGGATTCTAGGCAAGAAATTAATATATCTTCTAATTTATCTTGCAGAGATTTTCTATAGTTTTCATCAGATACTATTTTCTTTCTATGATATCTTAATTGAGGATTCATTGAAATATCAAAAAATGGGTATTTGCTAATAGTTAGTTCTTCACAAAGTATAATTGTAGATTTTGGCCTCATTGCATGCCGAAGTCCTAACTCATAAATTGCATTTTGATTTAAAGTGCTTATATCAGCAATCACAATATCAGCTAAAAAAATAGATGTTATGAAGTTTTTATTAATAGCTAATGAAGTTGGAACTTCATCTCCTCGATATGCTTGTGTGGAGTAGACTGATTTTAAATGATTTCGAGATAATACAGGTTTTATAAACTTAAAATAAACATCGTCTAAATTCAGTTTTACTAAAGTTCCAGGAATTTTTTTAACCCCATATCCCATGACTACAAAGCATGTTTTATTACTCATCAATCATTCTCCTACCGATAACTATTTATTATCACTAGTATATCATAATTTGTAGTTAATCGATTTTTCTGTGTGATAAAATCTCCAAGTTAATCTTGATATGATGTAGCTATTACTAACAGAGGAGTAAGCCATGTTAAATAAAGTAAAGGCTCGATTTCTAATTGGAGTAGTAAGTTTAATCGCAGTAAGTTTTATGGTTATGATTGGCTATACGATTGGCTCACAATCCATTTCAAAGCAAACTGAGTACCAAATACGAGCAGAAGCAAATAAACTTGTGACAAAGGAAAAGCAGGAAGAAAAAGCAAAGGTCTTATCAGATGAGTTTGTCAAAGAATTTCTCACTCAATACTACACTAAGGAAAGGCTTGGCGAGAACAACAATCGTATCAAGCCCTATATGACGGATTCTGCTTATAAGGAAGAAGTGGCTCGCCAAGAGGATTCCATCAATCAGGTCTATAAGGACTATATTTTGGATTACCGCTTTGAAACCGCTCATATCTATGTTAATACAAAAACCAATGAAGCTCTCGCAGAAGTATCCTATCAAGTGACCTATGTATCTGATTTGAGTAAGCAGCAACAACGAACTACTCAGACAGAAACTAAGACGATTAAGTTGTCCTACTCCAAGGTTTCAGACAAGCTCCTGGTTAATCATCTAACCATTTGTAATGGAAAACTAGAGAACTTAAAAGAAGCTACTGATGGGGCTAACTCTAGTCTTCCAAACATTCAAGGAGATACCACACATGAGACAAACTAGCAGGAGAGATTCTTCTGCTTTTTTGATAGGGAGATGAGATGACAATAATTAAAGCAGTAAAACAAAAGTCCATTTTAGATGTGGCTGAGAGTCTGGGTTATTCCTTTAGACGTTTATCAGGACAAGTTTATGAACACCCAGAACATGATTCCTTTCGGATTTTTGCCGATACCAATACTTTCAAATGGTTTTCAAGAGATATACAAGGAGATGTGATTGACTTTGTTCAGTTAGTGGCAGGTGTTTCTTTTAAAGAAGCCGTGTCCTATCTTGAAACTGGAGATTTTAAACAGGCTAAAACGATAGAAGAAACTTATCGACATTTTCGTTATTATTTGCTTGAAGAAACTTTTCAGCAAGCAAGAACTTACTTGACCCAGGTTCGTGGATTAAGTGATGATGCTATTAATGCCTTCGGTAGAAAAGGAATCTTGGCTCAAGCATGTTACCAGACAAAGACCTTTCAGGAATCTGTCCTTGTCTTTAAGAGCTACAACCACCATGGTCAGCTAGAAGGAGCAAGCCTTCAAGGTCTCGTCAAAAATGAACAAAGACATGATCGAGGATACTTGAAGAAAATCATGAAGGGGTCTCATGGTCATGTGGGTATTAGTTTTGATGTTGGCAAACCTAATCGACTCATCTTTTGTGAATCGGTTATTGATATGATGAGCTATTATCAGCTTCATCAAAAGCAGCTATCAGATGTTCGCCTGGTTTCAATGGAAGGCTTAAAACTTTCAGTAATAGCCTATCAAACACTACGATTAGCAGCCAATGAACAAGGGAAACTAGATTTTTTAGACACCGTCAAACCTAGTCGGTTAACCAACTACCTATATGCCATCAAAGATACGACGCCCTATTTTAATGAACACCCTGAAATGATAACATTGGCAGTTGATAATGATGAAGACGGGAGAGACTTTTGTCAGAAATTGTCAGAGAAAGGTATTCCAATCGTTCAAGAATTGCCACCATTACAGGGATTTGAAACCAAGTCAGACTGGAATGATTTGGTGAAACAACAAAGGGAAATTTCTTTAGGGGAAGTTATCCAATCAGTCCAAGCACAAGTCATTAGGAATCATCCTCCACCTAAACGAGAGACTGTTTTAGAATTGTGATAGCAAAATCAAGAGTCTTGTCATAAGCTAGAGTGTGATAAGGAGGAATGTTTTATGAGTGTGATTGAACGTCTGGCTGAAAAAGTGGCTAGACAAGAAGAAAAAGTCTCGCGAGAGACGGAAAAATTGGAAAACTATCGTGACCAACTTCAAACAGTTATGTACAGTACCTTTATCAAACGGCAGCAATCTAGTCATTTATCCTTTCATGAAGGTTTAGAACAGGCCTTTGGTAAAGAAGCCCCACTCCATCCAAATGATAGAAATGAGGATACAGAATGAGTAAATCATGGAATTTTGATCAGCCACTAGACGATGCGACACCAACATCTTCAAATGAAGAGCGAGCTAAAATCGCAGCACTCTTCCATAAAAAGGATGATCAGCCAAATGAAGAAGTGGATTATGTGGCTGCTTTTGAAAAGCAAAAAAAGAATCCAGAAGCTAAAGTAGAATCAAAGACTGAAGAAAAAGATAAGCAAAGTCAGTCGCTGAAAGTAAATATCACTAGTGACTACAAACAACATTTGGCGAATACAATTGCACAAAACAACAATGACATTTCAGCTTGTCAAAAGCAAATTGAAGAACTCCATCAGCTGATTGATGAAAAGAAGATTCAAAATAAAAAGCTACAGGCTATTTCCGCAGCTATTGATGACCTATAAGCGAGAGTAGTCCAGCTGGACTGCTTTTTATAAGGAGAAAAATATGCGATTATTCAGAAAGAAAACTCATAACCAGAATAGCTTTAAACGTCTCATTCATCGCTTATCAGGGATGTCTGAAGCCGAATTATTTAAGGTAGACCAATTACTAGATGTTGTCTTTGATTCAAAAACTCAGACCACTAGAGCAGAAGAAACCATCTCAAAACCTATACCAAGGGAACTAACTTTAGATGAAACCATTACTGATGTCAAGAACAAACTGAACACCGAGCAACTGGCGAAACGGATTGAAGAATTTAAGCAGGCAAAGAAACCGAAGAACGGATAATGCACCAAAATTGGTGCATTATCCGTTCTTTGTGGTATAATAAGAGTAAATACAAGGAGGAAGCAGTAAATGATTGGAGATAATATTAAGTCCTTACGACGAACACATGATTTAACGCAGTCAGAGTTCGCTAAAATTATTGGAATTTCTCGCAATAGTCTAAGTCGATATGAAAATGGAACCAGCTCCGTTTCAACCGAACTCATTGATCGGATTTGTCAGAAATTTAATGTGTCTTATGTCGATATTGTTGGAGAAGATAAGATGATGACACCCGTAGAAGATTATCAGCTGACTATAAAAATTGAAGTTTTGAAAGAACGAGGTTCTGCCATTTTATCAAGACTGTATCGCTATCAAGATGAGCAAGGGATTGCATTTGACGATGAATCGAATCCGTGGATTCTGATGAGTGATGATGTAGCAGATTTAGTGAATACCAAGATTTATCTTGTCGATACCTTTGAAGAGTTAGAGCGTTACAATGGCTATTTAGATGGTATTGAGCGGATGTTAAACCTTGCCAATCATCAGGTGGTGGCCTAATGACATTAGCAGAATTTAGTGAGGCGGAGTTTCAAAAGGCTTTAAAGCGTAATATTCGTGCTTTAACCCGTGGAAAAACTATTTCCTCAACTCCCAAAGCAGTTCTGCTTGGTGGTCAAAGTGGAGCTGGAAAAACGACCATTCATCGAATCAAGCAAAAGGAATTTCAAGGAAACATCATCATTATTGACGGAGATAGCTTCCGTTCGCAGCATCCAAATTATCTGGCTTTGCAGGAAGAGTATGGCAAAGATAGCGTTGATTATACTAAAGATTTTGCGGGGAAGATGGTTGAACACCTCATTGATGAACTCAGTAAACAAAGCTATCATTTATTAATTGAGGGAACACTGAGAACAACAGAAGTCCCTCGAAAAACAGCTCAATTATTAACATCACGAGGCTATCAAGTATCACTTGCGCTCATCGCAACAAAGCCAGAACTGTCCTATCTTAGCACCTTGATACGCTATGAAGAACTTTGTGCCATAGATCCTAGTCAAGCCAGAGCAACACCAAAAGAGCACCATGATATGATAGTGAACAATCTCGTTGAGAATACCCGACAGCTGGAGCAATTAGGTATTTTTGAACGAATCCAAATCTATCAACGAGATAGAACTTGTGTTTATGATTCCATGGATGATGAGACTTCAGCAGCAACTTTGCTCCAAGAGTTGCTGTTTGGCGAATGGAGTCAAGTAGAGAAGGAGATGTTGAGGGTGGGAGAGGAACAACTGAATAATTTGAAATAAATTCAATATATAGAGAGAAATAATGGTGATGAATATGTACGATGAATTAAGTATAGAGTTATCTAAAGGAAAAATTCTTGATGACTATGTGAAAGAATTTTTAAGGGAATTTGGTTATAAAGATGGAATCGAGATATTAGAATTCTCGAATTATTTAATCAGAGAGGTTGAAGATATTCTATTTGCATTGGATGCTCAAAACAGAGAACCAGTAGAATTGTTAAATGATTTACAATCTTTACTTGATAAATTTGTAAGAGATAATTTGTTAAACATTTCTAACCTAGAAGACGAAATTAAACTTGACAATAGAGAAAAATTATTAAAAACATTATATACATTAGTCTACGATGAAAAACAATGGGTAAGCTATAATATAGGTTCAAATAAACTTGTTTCCAATATAAGGAGATGTATTTTAAAGGTTTTAAGTGCTATCACTGAATTTCAAAATAATCAAATGGCTGATATGGATAATTTGATTGAAGCTATGAATGATAAATATCCTATACGACAAGGAGGTACGAATAACCAAGTATTTCTTTCTCACGCTTATATTGATAGACTTTATACCTTAGGACTATTCTTATATTTTTATGATAGAAATATTTATCTATATATTGACTGGATGCATCAACCGAGTGGACAATTAACCAAGAAAATAAAAAATAATTTGCTTATTGAGATTGATAATTCGAAGCAGATATTATTTTTGAGATCTTTAAATAGTGAATTGGGGTTACAAGGGGGTAATCGACAAATTAGAGAATGGTGTGCTTGGGAAATAGGAACATTTGATTATAAATCACATGGTACAGGTGACAAATACTTTATTGATAGGTATAGACGAAATAAAAAATCAAAAAGTAGAAGTCAATTGATTCAAGATTTCCTACCATTTAGTTATGTACAAAATGGTAGACTGTGTTAAAGGAAGGATATGATGATGAGACAAGGAATATTTATTAAAGAATTTACTAAGGCTGTTCAAGCAGGAAATGCAGCAGTGTTTGCTGGTGCAGGAACATCAGTTGATGCGGGGTTTGTTAACTGGAAAAAACTTGTAGAACCGTTTGCTGATGAAATTGACTTAGATATTGAAAAAGAGTCTGATTTAATTGGATTAACTCAGTATTATATAAATTCCAAGTCTGGGAATAGAGGAACTATTAACCAGCAAATAATTAAGGAGTTTTCTAGCACAGAGGCGGAAACAGAAGTTATGAATCTGCTAACACGACTTCCAATTACTACATATTGGACAACTAATTATGATAAGGTAATTGAAAACGGATTAAAAAATAATAATCGTAGAGGAGATATAAAGAGAAAAACTGATGATCTAGCAATTAGTGTTCCTGATAGTGATGCAATTGTTTATAAGATGCACGGTGATGTAGATTCACCTAAAGATGCAGTTATTTCAAAAGATGATTATGAAAGATATAGTGATAAAAACTCTCTATTCGTAACAGCTTTACGAGGTGACTTAGTTTCTAAAACATTTTTGTTTGTGGGGTTTAGCTTTGAAGACCCTAATTTAGAATCTATTTTGGGTAAGGTAAATGTTTTACTAGGAGATAATAAGAGAGAACATTATTGTATTCAAAAACAAGTGTCAGAGAAAGACTATGACGGAGACACCGAAGAATATAATTACGCTAAAATAAAACAAGATTTAAAAATCAAAGATTTACAACGATATGGAATAGAGACAGTCTTAGTAGATGCTTATTCTGAAATATCTGACTTGATACTAAAGATTGAGGAAGCGTACTTAAAAAATACAATCTTCATTTCAGGTAGTATATCCGATTATAATGAGAATTGGAGTAAAGAAAAAGTAAATCAATATTGCTATGATTTATCGAGTTTTCTTGTTTCAAAAGATTATAAAATAATATCAGGGTTTGGACTTGGTATAGGAAGTAGTGTTATTAACGGTGCACTAGATCAAATTTATAAAACTAAATATAGGCATGTAAGTGAGCATCTTGGTTTGTTTCCTTTTCCACAAAATGACAATGGAGAGAAACCGTTAAAAGAACGTTGGACTGAGAACCGTGAACAAATGATTAGTGAGTCAGGGGTGTGTATATTTTTATTTGGTAACAAGCTAGTTGATGGTAAGGTAGAACTTGCTTCAGGCATGATGGAGGAATTTCAAATAGCTAAAGAAAAAGGTAAGATAATCATTCCGATTGCTTCTACTGGATATGCTGCAAAAGAAATTTTTGATGAGATGAAACAATTAGGAAAATATAGCTATTTAGATGATTATTGGGAAACCTTGGAAACTGAAAAGAATTTTACTAAAGTTTTTTCTACGATTGATAAAATTATTAATGAGGTACGATAATGGCAACCAAAGTATTTATTTCGTTTCGTTTTAGTGATGGGAAAGAGATTAAAGATGAACTAGTTGATTTATTTGATGAATCTACTGAGGTTATTAATAGGTCTGAAGATAAAGATAGAAGTCATATGAGTGAAGAAACGATTCAGGATTATTTATACGATAAATTGAAAGATACTTCTGTTACAATTGTACTATTGACCCCAGAAGCAATTTCTTACAAAAAAGATTGGCTAGGCAATTACGATGATTGGCTTTATGATGAACTTATATATTCTTTAGAGGATAGGAAAAATAATAGAACAAATGGTGTGATGGCTATTTATACTGATGAAGCTAAAGGTAAGGTACTAGATGATAGCACTCATTATTGTCAACATTGTCAGCAAACTAAGTCGTGCAGGTCTTTGAAAAACTTTGATAATTTAGCTAGAAAGAACATGCTAAATATTAAATCGGCTTATAAGAAAAATCCATGTAATGATCTTTATGATGATGAACACGATTCTTATATTTCTTTAGTGAGTTTGAACGATTTCAAAGAAGATTATAGTCGATATATACAAAATGCAAAAGACAAAAGAGAACGATTAAATGAATTCAACATATATAAGAGAATGTAATTCAAACTCCTTGTAGATAATTTTACTCTTGACATAGATTCAACTTTTCAAGAGCCACGAGGCTCTTTTTTCATCCCCTCATTTCCCTGTGATAACTTTTCCAAAACATTCTTGTTATCCTTATATCATTCCTAAGAAAATCAGGTCTTGATTTTTCACTGGGGGTTTGGGGGCGGAGCCACCAAGTTATCTTATCGTTAGCTGTCAAAACTGGAAAGTTCTGGCCAGCTGGCGATATGATTTTTGGGATATTGTGGACACAATATCTGAGCTCGCAAAGAGCGAACAAGAAGCGAGTGAGGTCTTTAAAAATTCTCCGTATGTATTACGGGGGCGGGTTAAACCCGAGGAATGATAAAAGTGGGGAAACTGAGATGACAGAACAATATCGAGATGTCCGAAAAGAGATCAATCTAACTGCGGAGGAGATGGAGAGAATTGAAAAACTGATGAATCAAGCGAATTATAGACACTTTTCTCCTTTTGTAAGGGATAAATTATTGGCCTTTGATGAAGAAAAGTTAACCATAAAGGCTTGTTTTTCTCTGTGGCAATCTCAAAGGTTAGAACAAATTAGCCGTGATGTTTATGAAGTATTGGTTATAGCAAAAGAGAATAAGCAAGTGACTCAAGACCATGTTTCAATTCTTTTAAATTGTGTTCAGGAATTGATTACAGAAGTGAACAAAATTCATCAACTCAGTCCAGAGTTTCGCGACAAGTATATGGATTAGGAGATTGCTATGGAGCATCGTTATCGAACAAACTTGAAAAAAGTTTTTCTGACTGACTCGGAATTGAACCAACTGAATAATCATCTTTCTAAGAGTAGATGTAAAACTTTTTCTGAATATGCTAGAAAAGTTTTGCTTAACCCTAATATGAACTTTCTCACGATTGATACGACAACTTATCAAGACTTGATTTTTGAACTTAAGCGGATTGGAAATAACGTCAATCAAATTGCACATGCAGTTAATCAGAACCATATTATTTCTCACGAACAGTTTCAAGAGTTGCGTCAAGGCATGGCAGAGCTTGTATCACAGGTTGAGAAGGATTTTCAAATAAAGGTAGAGAAATTAAAGGCGTTCTATGGTAGTCACTAAACATTTTGCAACCCATGGAGAAAAATATCGCAGACGATTGATTAGGTATATCCTTAATCCTAACAAAACAAACAATTTAAAGTTGGTATCCGATTTTGGTATGAGCAATTACTTAGACTTTCCAACTTATGAAGAAACAGTGGAGATGTACAATACTAATTTTCTGAATAACGACACTCTCTATCATTTCCGAAATGATCGCCAAGAAAAGCACCAGCAAAAGATTCATGCTCATCATTTGATACAATCTTTTTCTCCCGATGATAACTTATCTCCAGAAGAAGTCAATCGCATAGGGTATGAAACAATTCAAGAATTAACTGGTGGACAGTTTCGATTTATTGTAGCAACTCACACGGATAAGTCGCATCTTCATAACCATATAGTGATAAATTCCATTGACATCAACTCAGACAAGAAATTGAAATGGGACTATGCCCAGGAGAGAAATTTTCGCATGATTTCTGATCGTATTTCTAAAATAGCTGGTGCAAAGATTATTGAGAACCGTTATTCGCATCGTGATTATGAGGTCTACAAAAAATCGAACTACAAGTTTGAGCTGAAACAACGTCTCTATTTTTTGATGCAGCAGTCTGACTCTTTTGAGGACTTTTTGAAAAAAGCAGATCGGCTTCATGTTAAAATAGACTTTACTCGCAAGTATAGTCGTTTTCTGATGACAGATAGAGATATGAAGCAGGTTATTCGTGGAAACAAACTTAGTAAACGGGATTTGTATGATGAAGAGTTCTTCAGAACCTATTTTGCCAAACAAGATATTGAAAAACGATTGGAATTTTTACTAGATAAAACAAATTCTATAGAGGAACTACTTTTAAAAGCTAGAGAATTAAATCTTACTATAGATTTCAAACAGAAAAATGTGACCTTTACTCTAGAAGAAGATGGACGACGGATTAGTTTAAACCATAAAGAAATAAGTGATAAGAAACTTTATGATGTTCAATTCTTTCAAAGTTATTTTGAAGAGAAAAATATAATAACACCAGAAGAGCAGGGAAATTTACAAGAACACTATCGTAACTTTAAGGAAGAGCAGGGACAGGAAAAAGTTAGTCTTGATGATATTGAATCAGCTTATGAGGAATTTAAGAAGAATCGAGATGCTGTTCATGAATTTGAGGTAGAATTAGCAGTGAATCAAATTGAGAAGTTAGTTGACGAAGGAATCTATATCAAAGTTTCTTTTGGAATAAAACAAAACGGTATCATCTTTATTCCGAACTACCAACTGGATATGATTGAAGAGGACGATAAGACAAAATACAAAGTCTATATTCGAGAAACGACCTCTTACTTTGTCTATAATAAAGAGAGTTCGGACAAAGACCGCTATATCAAAGGATGCACTCTAATAAGACAGTTAACCCAGGATAGTCAACAACTTCCCTATAGGAGAGCGACTGTTGTTAGTATTCAACAGAAAATTTCTGAAATCAATCTCTTGATTGAGCTAAATACTAGTGATAAGAATTATCATGAAATGAAGAATGAGTTTGTAACGGAAATGGCAGAGCTAGATATTAGACTAGATGAGACACAAGAAAAAATCGCCATCTTAAACAAGATGGCGGAAGTGTTTATTAATCTGAAAAGTGACAATCAGGAAAGTAGAAAGCTTGCGAGATATGATTTTGCGAAATTGAATTTATCAGAGAGTGCTACTTTGGAGAAAGTAAATCAAGATATGATAAAACTTCAAGAACAGTTCAGTCACTATTTAAATGATTACGAAGATCTTATAAGGAGACTAGAAACTTATGTGGAGATATTGAATCAGCATTTAGGGAAGCCTGAAGTGTCTGAGGAAAGGTTAGTTCTTCGAGAGGCTAAAGAGGAACTTGAATAGATTATAGTATTTAGCTAGAACATCTCTCAAAGTGGACTTTTTTGACAAGACTAAAGCACCATCGTGAGAATTGCTTATTTACTTCCAACTAAAAGTGATTATATGAAACTATTTAAATAATCATCTGTATTTATTAAATATATTGATACAAAGCCATTTTCAAGAAATCGAATTTGGCTTTTTGTTTTTATTACAATTTGAGAAAATTTTGATTCAATACTTTGAACATTCTAAAATGACATTTAAATATAAAAAAATTGAAGTAGATAATTGACAAAAAAGAAAATCCATTATATATTATACATATACCCCGTTAAGGTATCTAAATTTAAGTGGTTGATTTGCACTAGATATAGCAGTTTACTGTTGTGTGAAGATGCAATTTTTAAGTTATAAAGGAGAACTAATGAATAAAACTGCATTGGAAAAAGTAGAGTCGGTTGTTCAATGGGTAATTGATAAGAAGATAACAGCTTATCGTATCAGTAGAGCAGAAAGAGTTAATGAAGCTTCAATAGTTGCACTTTCGAAAGGGCGATCTAAAATAAGAAATATTACATTTGATACGGCTCTTGCTCTTATGAACTGTTATGATAAAAATTACGAAAAGTTTGACTCTTAGGATTTATTTAACATACATTTTGAAGGAAAATGTGATCGGGGAGTGATGTATGAAAATATGACAAGAAAATCAATTTGTCAGAAAAAAGAGGTAATTGGAAAAGTTTATGGGAAACTAACTGTAGAAGATGTATATTGCAGAGAAAGAACATCTTGGTGTCGTTGTTCATGTAGTTGTGGAAATAAAAAAGATATTCGCTACTATAATCTTGTTTCTGGAAGAACAAAAAGTTGTGGGTGTTTAGAATACGAAAACAGGCACAAGTGCAAGAATGTAGCAGGAAAAAGTTTTGGAGATTTGCTTGTTACAAGAAAAACAGATAATCGGAAGAATGGTTTAGTAGTTTGGGAATGTACTTGTCAAAAATGTGGAGAAATACACCTTAGGACAACTAAGGATTTGCATCATGGCTGGAAGACAACTTGTTCCAAATTTCCTAAAAAGAGAATCGGTCGTAAAACAGATTTATCGGGAAGACGTTTTGGCAGATTAAAGGTTATAAACGACACTTTTAAAAGAGATTATAAAGGTTCTGTTATTTGGAATTGCTTATGTGATTGTGGGAATAAAAAAGAGTATTCAGAAGACTCGTTAGTTCATGGTCGTTGTACTAGCTGTGGGTGTAAAAAGCGAGAAATCACTGAGAATATAAGAGACCAACTAACTTTTGTGGATCAGACTTGTATTGAGTGATTGAAATTTAGAAAAACACGAAAAGACAACACGAGTGGTTTTCGTGGAGTGTTCCAAAAGAACAACGGGAAATATCAAGTTAGAATCGGTTTGCAACGAAAAAGTTACAATGTAGGTTCATTTGATACATTTGAACAGGCTGTGGCGGCTAGATTGGAGGCTGAAAAATTGTTGCATGGTGGTTTTATACAGGAATATGAAAAATGGCAAGAAAAAGCTATTATTGATCCTCAATATGCTGCTGAACATCCATTTCAATTTTATGTAAAACAGATAGAGGGGCGATTTTATGTCTCTTCAAGTGTAACCGAATAGAGAGGAAGTATTAAAAATTAAAGAACATCAGGGTTTAAGGCGAAGAAATTTCAAAATAATAAATTAACTGTAAATCATATCCTGCTATCAATATATAAAGAGAGGAAGAAAATAAGATATGGATTGGAAAAAACACGAAAAGTATTCTATAAGAAAGTTAAGTATTGGTGCTGTTTCTATTTTGGTAGGACAATTTTTTGTCAATCATGTTCAAGAAGTAAAAGCGGCTGAAGCGACAGCGGCTTTGGTTGATGATCAAGCTACAGAGGCTGCTACTTCTTCGCCTGTAGCTAATGCTGGAACTAATGTTGAAAATACAGGGGGAACCTCCCCTAGCGCTGTTAATTCAAGTGTAAAAGAGAATTCTACAACGCCTCCTACTGTTGAAAACCCAGCACCAACTAAGCAAGTATCACCAGAATCAGAAACAAAGAGCGATTCACAATCGGAATCTGAAGCTTCAACGTCAGAAACGACTTCTCCTATACGAAAGGAAGATACAAGCGCTTCTGTTTCAAGTTCTGCTAGAGAGAAGAATGGTGATAATGGTTCATCAAGGGGTAACGAAAATTTACAAGGGAAAGGAAGAAAGCGACGCAATGGTCAATTAGAAGCCGCCCCATCTAGCGGTGATTCTGAAAATAGATCAGAGAGAACGGTAACGTTATCTTATCGTGTCATTTATCAAGATCAGCAAACAGGAGTTGAAGTGTATGAAACGACTAAAACAGTTACTTTTACCACCAGCGAAGCCACAGGGAAAGTACAAGTCACAGAAAAAAGTTCTGAGTTGAGAAATATCTCAAAAATGAAAGACTACGCGTTTGCGAATGGCGACACTTTCAACGAGACCTTGATTGAAGGGCAATTTAACGAAGTGCGCGTGCCTGTTAAGAGGAAGGTAGTAAAACGAACCAAGCGAGAACAAAACTTGTCTAATTGGACAAGAAGAGGTTTTCGTTTGGTTCCCATCACAATAAATTTGGGAGAACCGGTAAATCCTTGGGATGCTATTCAAGGGGGAAGGGAGCTTGAATATGATTATGGTGGTATCAGACCTGGCACTACAAAATTGACTATGGTAAATTTACTTGATTCTCCGGATACATGGAAGCCAGGAACCCAAACGCTCAGAGCAAGACTTGTTTATGATAGCAATAGTCCAAATCCAAAACCTGAATATCAGGGTATGTCGATGTTTGAGGACGTGACGATAACACTAAATGTTCGACCTGGTAACGTAGGGTATACGGCAAAAGGGCGTGACTTGACTACCAAAGTTGGAGTTGTGCCACAAGCAAGTACAGGAATATCTAACGCATCAAGTTTACCAACAGGAACTACTTACGAATGGCTAACACAACCGGATGTCTCAAAAATAGGGAAAGGCGTCTATGGCATTCGTGTTACTTATGCGGATAAAACATTTACGGATGTGTATATCACGCTTACTGTGAAAGGTGAGGCAGAGAACTTTAGCCCAGAAGGACGTGATTTAACTACCACAGTGGGGACCCTTCCGGATCCAGCAAACGGGATCAGTAATCTAAATAGCTTACCTGCAGATGCTGACATTACTTGGTTGAGAAAACCTGATGTTAGCAATCCAGGGGTTGTTTATGGTGTGATTCGTGTGACTTATAGTGATACTAGCTATGACGACCTAAGGGTTAAGGTAAATGTCGTTGATAACCGCAAGGACGGCGACAAGTACACGCCAGTAGGCAAACCAGTGAACACTACACTAGGCAAAGTCCCTGATGCTAAGAGTGGAATAGCCAATCCCCAAGATATGCCAACTGGAACTACTTATACATGGGCTAAGACACCAGATGTAGCTACTCCAGGACAAAAAGACGGCACCATTCGCGTGACCTACCCAGACAAGAGCTTCGATGACGTTCCGGTTAAGGTAAATGTGACTAATACTGGTACAGGCACGAACACCGGTTCAGGCAGCAATACCGGCTCAGGAACGAACACCGGTTCAGGAACGAATACAGGTTCCGGCAGCAACACAGGTAGTGGCACGAACACCGGTTCAGGAACGAATACAGGTTCAGGAACGAACACCGGTTCAGGAACGAACACCGGTTCAGGAACGAATACCGGTTCAGGAACGAACACCGGTTCAGGAACGAATACCGGTTCAGGCACGAATACAGGTAGCGGAACCAATACAGGTTCCGGCACAAACACTG
>OGCQ01001872.1_pt1 | contig 23610 bp, 26 predicted proteins | sample 1570161 | NCBI WGS metagenome assembly OGCQ01 (sample SAMEA4384402, study PRJEB24528) | human gut metagenome
TTACCGGACGACTGGAAACGAACCGGGCACGTCATTTAGACGTGTGACTTTTTCGCTGAAAAAGTCTTTTCTTGTTACATCTTTTTAGAAGGTGAAGACAAAGGGTAAATAACATTGTTTTAGAGGATAAAAGTAGAAATGAGTGGAAGCCCAAGGTTGAATGGAGAAATGAATAGTAGAAATTTTCAGGAGGAATGAATCATGAATTACATTCGAGTGACAAAAGAAAATATTGATAAAGAACATATTTGTTGTGCTATGTCTGGTAAGCAAAGTCTTGCCAAAAAGGAATGGATGAAGCAGCGCTTTGATGAGGGACTTGTTTTTTACCGTAGTGAAGAGCGTGGCAAGTGCTTTATCGAATACATTCCAGCAGAAAATGCCTGGGTACCCATTGAGGCAGATGGCTGGTTCTATATCAACTGTCTATGGGTTTCCGGTTCTATGAAGAGACATGGGTATTCTAATGATTTATTGGAGGAATGTATCCGGGATGCCAAAATGCAGGGGCGAAAAGGAATTTGCATTTTGTGTGCAGAAGGCCGGAAGAGGGAATTTCTTGCCGATCCAAAGTTTCTGAATCACAAAGGATTCAAGGTTGCAGATATATCGGACTGTGGAATCAATCTCATGTATCTTCCTGTTGAAAAGGATGCCCAGCCTCCAAAATTTAGAGAATGTGCGAAGCATCCTACGATTGAGAAAACTGGTTTTGTCCTCTATTACACCGACCAGTGTCCGTATACCTATTATTGGGTGTCAAGGGTGCAGCAAGTGGCAAAGGAACATGGCATTATGTTTAAAGTCATTCATATTATGGACAAAGAAAGTGCTCAGAATGTCCCTGCACCAGTCACTACGTATGCTTTATTCCAAAATGGTAAATTTTTGACCCAGTCCATTCAGTCAGATAAAAAATTTCTGGCATTGGCAGGCATTTTGGAGTGAGGTACTTCTTGTACGCGAGAAAATGGAGGTAAGAATGAAAGCTATCGTATATACATCAAATGCTGGATGTACAGTAGATGATAGTGTTGTGTAGACGATTATCACAAAATATACGTATGCAATTTGTTGCTAAACTTATATAGCAAGAAAAAGGGATGTGAAGAACAAGTTGAAATTTACGATTACGATATGTTCATAGTGTGCATGTAGGCGTTAGAGAGGATAAAGAGTGGCTTCAAGTAAAGAATATTTACAATTTATATTAAAGCAGTTATCGGATTTAGAGGAAATTATTTTTCTCGCAATGATGAAAGAATATATCATATATTACCTGAGTAGAATTGTTGGAGGCATATATGATGACAGGTTACATGTAAAATAAACACAATCTGCGGTTTCTTATATTGGAACTGTGACTTACGAATTACCGTATGAAGGAGCAAAAGAGATGTTGTTAGTAGAAGATGTTGACAGTAAAGAATATCTATCTGGACTCTTCAATGCAATGTATGATGAATTGCCGGTTCCTAAATCACACAACAAAAAGAAATCTTTGAATAATCAGTAATTGTGAAAGTAAAAAAAATTATGGGAAATAAAAAAAATCATCAGAGTGTCAGTTTAATAGATGTACTGAAGTATGTTTATGTTTCTGTTCAAGGTTTATAGACGTTTATTAAAATAAGCTTTTTACAGTTTTCTTTACAATTTTTGAAATTGTAAAGTATAAAAAAGACTCTGAAACCCTTTAAATAAAGGACTACAGAGTCTTAAATTTCAAACTGGCAGGGGTAGTAGGAGAAATAAATAGCAATATAAGGGTATGAATAATAGTAAAAATGCTTTAACTAAAGCATATTATTTTGTATATAAATTATTTTCAATAGATTTTTATGCAAAAAAGTTTGCCAAAAGTTTGCCAAAAAAAAGGCTAATTTTGACTGTAAAAAAGCAAGATTTATAGCTTGCTTAAAATGGTTTTTTTATGTCTGTTCTGTTTAATAAATAATCAGTAGAAACTTTATAATAATCTGCGAGCATGCAAATTATATCAACCGAAATAGTGCGTTCACCTTTTTCGATGTTTGAATAATATTGTTGACTTATTCTCAAATATTTAGCAACTTCTGTTTGCGTTAAATCATTATCTTCTCTTAAATCCCTAATTCTTTTTAAGTACATATATAAACCTCAAATAGATTATATGGAAGAGAAATAAAATTATTTTAATATACCGCAAATAGCGGTAAAATGATTGTAGGAAGTTATAAACTTCGCATATATAAATGATTGATGGTATATAGAAGATACTTAACTTAAGAATAAAATGGAGGTTTTGAAGATGATAATACTGGAATTGATTGGAATGTTTTTTAGATTGCTAGTTTCATTCCTGTTTCAGATGTTTGCAATTTTTTTGGAATTTATGCTAGGTATTAGCGCTATTGTAACGAGAGTATGGTTGTTCCTACTCTTTGCGACTGTTTGTTTTCATGCATGTGGTTTAGATCATGGAACAGTTAATATGTTTACAGATAAATTCACTTTGATTGCATATATTGTGATTACCGTAATCGTGTTATTTGCACAAACAATCTTAGGGTGGTTAATTAGTGTTTGTTATTACATATCAGATGCTATTACGTCATTTTGATGTTAAGATACATAAAATTTCATAGTGAAAAAAAGTGATGGATTATGTTAATGTATAGATATAATTTGATTTGAAAATAATTTTTTGCAGAAAGGGAAAATATGGATAAGGAAGAAATAATTAAAGAAATGGAAATGGATTATGATCAATTAGTTCATTATTTATTAAATAAGTATGGTGGTTCTAAATATGATTATTTTGTAAATGAAAGTTGTAAAACGAAGAATAAAAAGGTAACTAGATCAAATGAGGGATTGCTTTGTCATCATATAGATGAAGATAAGGGTTATTGTTTGTGTAGTCCTGTTGCAGCTCAATGCTTTTCATTTGAATATCAAAAAAAAGAGCGTTTAGTTTATTGTAATTATATAGAACATTTGTTGTTACATATACTGATAGGGAAGAATTCGTATTGGAAAAGGCGTTCTACATTAGAAAGTACAACGGCTTTTAATCTTTTTATAACACCAGGAATGGGGTATATATGCTCAGATATAAATGGCCTTTTTGAAAAAAATGGTTCTTCTTTGAAATGGAAACAAAGGTGTTATCAAGAAATAAAAGACAATTTTGATGATTATATTTTTATACTAAATTCATTTATTGAGTATTTGTTCAATAATTATACTGGAAAGAAACCGTTAAAAGTTGGGCAAAAAGTTAAAAATGACACATTAGGCTATGGTGTTATTACCAAAATTGACGGAAAGAATCCAGATTCAAAAATAGTTGTTGAGTTTGATAATTGTGTAAAAGTAGTTCAAAGAATAAATGCTGAACCGAGAACGGCTTTTTATTTCACTGAGATAGATCGGATGAAACGTACTCTTTCGAGTATTAGTCGTACAGAGTTGAATCAGACTGTTTACGAGCGATTGCTAGATCTCTAAATTCAATTCCTTCAAGGATAATACAAAATAACATAGAAAGATGAAAAAATGGCAATACTACCACGGCAACAATTTTTAATCTTCATAAAATGCTTTATATAAAGTATAATAAATAAATCAAACAGGATTTATGCACCTTAAATGCACCTTTTGGATAACTTCATCAACAAAATTGCTTGGCTTAAATGCTGAGCTTTTTTTGATTTAAGTATGCACATATCTAAGGTGAGCTATAAATGTTATGGAAATTTGTTTTTAAGTCTTAGATGTTATATATAAAGCATGTTTTTAGTATTGTTTCATTATTTTTTATCAGTTCTAAAACATCAATCCAGATGATAGTATTTTATAAAGTCTTTTACATTTTCCTCATCATATTCATATTTTTGACCTTGAAAATCATTTGGATAACTTACATATTCAGATAATTCTTCTAAATGACCATCTTCAGAATAATAAACAATTCGTCCATATTGGTACTCTCCACGATTATCATCTCCACCATATTCAACTAATACCATATTTCCATTTTCTGTAGAAATTATATTTGGAAAATATAAATCAGTTAAATTTTTGCTTGCAGATACCGTAAAAAATGCCTTGGAAACATTATTTAATCTATTTTTTTCCATTGGATCATATTTACTAATAATTTTAACTGGTAAGGAATATGTGCCTTTATTTCCTGCACTGTCCTTTACACTATATTCAATATGGTAATCGCCTTCTTGGTGCTGTACAATATCAGATTTAATCTGTTTGATTTTCTTTGATATATCACCATCTACATTATCCACGGCTTTTAAGGAAAGTAATAAACGGTCGAAGTCAATTGTTTTGTTAGCTTCAAATGTTGGGTTTTCATCCGAGCAAGTAATTACCGGTTTTGTTTTATCTTTTTTTATTCTCTTTTTTAGTTTTTCTTCTTCTTTTTGTTTCTTTGCCAGTGCTTCATCAACACGATTACTTTTTGTATCTGTACAAGCACACATAGTTATACCTAGCAAAATAATTAAACCTACATTAAAAAATTTATACATACAAAAATTCTCCTATTTTTAAGTAATTTACAATACTATACTAGCATATTAATCAGTATTAAAGTTATATCTATAAAAAAAACTGAATCAATGATATAATGAAACCAACTTAGGAAAGAGGTTACAAATATGAAGTTATTACGCAAATTTATGGCTGCAACCCTTGCAGTCTCCTTACTAGCAGGATGTTCATCAGAGCCAAAAAAAGAGGGACCACCATCTGATAAAGATTTTATTTTAAATGTATCAAAAGGATTGGAAGCACGGTGGGAATTGGCAGATAATGAAAATACTGATAGTTATTCAAGTGCGGAATTACAAAAAGCATATACAAAATTTCTAAAAGCTGAAACAGATGCTGTTGGAAAAGAAAGCAAATACAAATTTAAAGATAAAGATTTGAAAAAAGTTGCTGATACATATTATAAAGGACTTAAATTACAAGAAGAAGGAATTCAATATGCTGGAACTGATGATTATACTAACCAAGAAAAAACGTGGGAATTAGGATATAACTACAGAGCTTTAGCTATTCACGAATTCGAAAAAGATTATGGATTGACTGTAAATTCAAAATATAAGAGCGATTTAGATGATTTTCTTTCTCAATATTCTGTTGCAAAAAAGGAAGTTGCAATTCAAGAATTTGTAGATAATTTACAAGAATCAATCCAATATACAAAAGATGAAAGTCAAAGTGATGAATACACAACATATTATTCAGCAATTATTGAAAATACAACTGAATATACAATTGATTCGCTTTCAATCCAGTTAGATTTTCTTGATGGTTCAGGTGTTATTTTATATCAAGGAGATGATTATGTTTCAAATTTAGCCGCTGGATCAAAAATTCAAAGTACAGTTTATTATGATGCTGAAAAAGGAGAACCATCTACTTTAAAACCGATAATTACTGTATATTATAATTAAGATAAAGAATTTAAAGATATGTTATACAAAGGACAAAAATTTTGTCCTTTTTAATTACTATTTTTAACATATAAACATGCAAATAAATTTACATGCATCTATATAATAAGACTGAGTAAAGAAGGGAGGTTTTATTAATGGAAATTATTGATCTACAGATTAATGCTTATATAAGTATTAATTTAGTAATATTTAAATGCTATGAATCTGCTATAATAGCATTAACAATACTTGGTAATAGGAAGAGGGAATTGAAATGGCAGCTAATTATGATTTAATGCCTAATGAAGCAATTTTATTAAAGCAAAATAGTGTTGCACATGGAGGCGTATTATCAGCGTATATTCATGAACTAGTTTTAACAAATAAGAATTTAATTTTTGTCAATAAAGGTGTGTTAGGAAATATAAAAGGTATTTACAAATATCCGTTAAATCAAATAAAAATGTTTAACGGCATGCCACAGGCCATAATGGGAAAATTAGGAAATGGGACAGCAACTTTAGAAGTTAATTTTATTAATGGGCAGACCGAAGTGTTTTATTTTGATGGCTTTAATAAAACAATTATAAAAAAATGGATCAAAGCAATTATAAATACGGTAGGATCAGATGAAGAGACGCTTCATACATATGATGATTCAAATACTGTAGGTGAAGCGATTAAAGGATTAGGAAACCAAATAAATGGTTTGAAAAACAGTTTTATATCTACAGTTGAAGAAAAATCTAACATAACTATTCCTCCTTTACCAAGTTTTACAGGAAAAGGAAATCAAATAACAAAAAAGTGCATTTCTTGTTCAGCACCTTTAACTGGTATAAAAGGACAAAAAGTACGATGTAAATATTGCGATACGGATCAGGTGTTGTAGGAGGTTATTGAAATGGGTATAATTAAGGCCTTTTCTGGTTCTATAAATGGAACATTTGCAGATCAATGGAAAGATATAATTACAGCTGGTCAATTTGATGAGCATACAGTTGTGATGCCAGGAGTAAATAAAAGAACAAATAATGGACGTGGTTCTAATTTATATGGTTCAGATGGCATTATTACGAATGGATCAAAGATATATGTGCCTGAGAATACAGCAGCATTTATTTTTGATCAATCAAGAATTGAAGAAATAATTACTGAACCAGGTGGGTATGAATACCGTAATGGTCAAGATAGCGTTTTTGATGGTGGAAGTATATCTAATGCAATATTTGGACAAATCAAAGACCGCATGGGATATGGAGGTATATCTTCAGATAATAAATCAGTAGCATTTATTAATTTGAGAGAAATTAGAGATATAAAATTTGGTACTAAAGGACCACAAACATATAATGATTTATTTTATGGAACAGATTTAGACATATTCGCGTATGGATCTTTTACAGTAAAAATAACTGATCCAGAAGTGTTTATAAAAAACTATGTACCAGCAAATGTTTCTTATTATACATTCGATGATCCTAAAGTAAGAACTCAAATATTATCGGAATTTTTACAATCTTTTAACGTTGCTTTAAATTCTTTATCTAGTCAATTTAGAATTTCACAATTGCCTTCACAAGCTAATAACATTGCTAAAGAAATTTATGAAGATAAAGATAATGTTGGATCTTGGGAAGATAGGTTTGGGTTTAAATTGATTAAAGTTGGAATAGAAAACATTGAGTTTACAGAAGAATCTAAACAACTTGTAAATCAATATTCAGCAAACAAAATGAATGTAAAAGCTTATGATGATGTATCGAAAAAAGCCTCTGACATAGCGGCACAACAAAAAATTGCAGAAGGAATTAAGAATAATGGTTTTGGAGATGCTGGTGGAATGCTATTCGGTATGAACTTTGCAAAAGGTTTAGATTCGAATGTATCTGATAAACCAACTATGTCTTTTGATGAACAAATAGAGGCATTAAAAAAATTAAAGGAATTGATGGATGCAGGAATCTTAACACAAGAAGAATTTGATGCTAAGAAAAAAGAGGTGCTGGGATTATAAATTTAGCTTTAAACGACCATAATTTCTTAGTTAAAATTTATCATTATGGTCAAAGAAAGATGGACTCTTAATTATAAGAAAGTCCGTCTTTTTGCATAAAGTATTCTAACTTTGCTATAGTTTGTAGATTCAATAACTAAAAAGCAAACCATTCTATTTTAGGATCGGCGATTATTTATGGAATGATATATACTTTTTGTAACAGAAAGTATGCACCTTTTAAATGTGAAGATATAAAAGGTTATAAGAGGATATGAGAAGTTATATTGGGTTCAATAATACAACTGTTTCTTATCTTCTAAAAAAGCTATAAATAAAGGAGTTTTGATTATGAAAAAATTGTAGTTCATGTGCCATGCCAAAATATGGAGAACGCTTTAATATTACTTTATATAAAGTAAATATTAAAAAACAATTAATAAAAATACATCGGAAAAACACCGTTTTATAGAAAATTCTATCAACTTAAGGTTCTAAAGTCACAGAACCTTTTTTTAATACTTGCAAAAATGTATTACAGTTTGATGGATGTTCGTAAAATTAAAAGATGGCAGTACTGCCACCTTAATTGGAATAGTTTTAGTTTAGACAATTTTCTTTGATGTATTGTTCAACTTCTTCAACTGAAATTTCTGTAAATGATGCAATCTCTTCTAAAGAAAGATTTTGTTTTAAGCCATAAGATATAATTTTTATTATCCATCTTTTGTTTTCTTTCTCTTTTCCTTGATTTTCACCTTTAAGGAAGATGTTATTGTATTTTAGTTCCATAGGGATTTTGCCTCCTTGTATCTTTTGCGTTCAAATTAAACATGATGGCAGTACTGCCACCTTTATGGAAAACGTACTAGTTTAAATGATTCTCTTTAATACACTGTTTAACTTCCTCAACTGAGATATCTGCAATTGATGCAGTTACATCTAAAGAATGGTCTAGTTTTAAACAGTTAGATATTACTTCGATTGTTCGTCTTTTTCTCTCTTCTTCTTTCCCTTTAAGGTAAATGTTATTGTATTTTAATTCCATAAGGATTTAGCCTCCTTGTATTTATTTAATTTAAATGTGATAGCAGTACTGCCACCTTAATAAAAAGTATTAGTTTAAACAATTCTCATTGATGTATTGTTCAACTTCCTCAACTGAGATTTCTGCAATTGATGCAATCTCATCTAAAGAAAGATTCTGTTTTAAGCCGTAAGATATAATTTTTATTATCCATCTTTTGTTCTCTTCCTCTTTCCCTTTAAGGTAAATGTTATTGTATTTTAATTCCATGTTTTTTTAGCTCCTTGTGAGTTTATAGTATTTAAATCAAATATGATGGCAGTACTGCCACTAGATGTTATAGAAAATTTCGATAGACATTTGGAATGCCATACCTATATCGAATGTATGATTTGTAATGATTTTAAATGTGTTTGATATTAAACAAAAATTAGAAATGATAAATAGATAATACATAAATAGTATAAAATACTGTTTCACAAAATACAACAAATAGCGGTATAATGTAATTGGGAGTGAGAAATTAATATGATTAAAAAATTATTAAGTGGCTTTATAGCTGTTGTATTATCCTTTTCACTATTTGGATGTGGATCTAATAAAAATGAAGTGGATTTAATGCAAAATGTGAGTTTGAAAAGTATAGGTGGTTTTAGTGGTTCTGGAATACTTCGTATAAACCATAATGAGACTGATGATTGGGCATTGATAGATCGAAATGACCAAAACAATTATGCATTCTTTCAATCTATTAAATATGAATTGAAAGGAGATAAAAATCAAGATCATAAGTATACAAACGGAGACGAAGTTACTGTTGTAGCAAATTATAATGAGAATTATGCTAAACAGGCAGGAATTACAGTAACTAATAGTGAGAAAAAGTTCAAAATTGATTTTTTGCCAGAGGTATTTACAAAGGCTAAACAAATTAAAAAATTTAGTGAAGAATTGGAACAGGGTAACAAAAAGGTATTGGATTATATTTTAAATGAGGATATGCATCATAATGGTAGAAATATAACGGTAGATAATACTCTTATTGGATCTTATTTAGTAAGTTCAGTTCAAGGTCAGGTGGCTGTTTATGTTGATTTATATTTGATTCATAGACATTCGGATAAAGCTGATCTAATAAAAGGATTTGAAACGGTGCCTGATTTGTATAGTCTATGCGCTATTGGACCATGGGAAACAAATGAAGAAACGTTTGAATACAATGATGGATATATGCCTAATAATTATTCAGACATATATTTGGATAGCCAAGAATATACAGAGGATGATATTAATAAAGTTTTGTTATTTAGAATGAATGATCATACACCATATGATGTTGACGCAGAAAATAAAGATGAATACACAATAGTAAAAATCAAATAAAAAAGAGATGACAGTTGATTCGCTTCAATCAGTTGTCATCTTTTTTCTGTTCTTGTAATTGGTTTGTTGTGTTTACTTTATCTAATGTACTGTTAAGGAATTCTTCTTTTTCTTCTTCATCGACATTTGGACTAAATAGATTATCTAGTGCTACTCGAGCTTTAGCTATATCTCTTTCGTTGAGCGTAAAAGATTTTTTTAATAAAGAGTCATCAGATAAAAGTGAAGACCAAAATGTTTTATTAGGATTCTTTTCATCGTAGGCTGTAGTATAAACTTCAGTTGATAAAAAGATAAATAATTTTTTTACAAGTAATTTTCTTCCTTCATCAGTTAATGAATTAAATACTTGGTTTAACATTTTAACCATTGACTTAAAGGCTTTTCTATTGTCATTATCACTGCTTTCGTCAATATGTAGAAGTAAATCATAACTTAGGATTGAGGCCCTCATATCTCCATTTTCGAAATAAAAGTCTTTCGTGAAATACTCGACATCTTTATCTAAAGCATTTGCAATCTTTTGAATATTTGTGAGAGATGGACATTTTTCATTGATTAAATATCGACTTAAAAGTCTGGCGCTAATACCGGTGTGATCAGATAACTGTTTAACAGACATGTTTTTATCCGTTAATGCTTTTTCAAGATAGATTCCTATTTGATAATTGTTTCGTTCGATTTTCATATAATTAGCTCCTAATTGATGATATATATGTATTATATCAAAAAAATAATAAAAATTTCTTTGTTTTATGAATTTAAAATGTTATTATATATACATAAAGTGAACATAGCACTTTAATAGAAAGGAGAAATAATATGACATACAGTGAAAAATATCGCATTTCAATGAAGCCATTTCTTAAGTATACAGACTGTTTGAATCTAATTGGTACAAACACAAAGATTTTTACTAAGACGTATTTTAACGATATGGTCAAAGTTTTGGAAAAGAAACATGATTCACATTTTGGACCATGGGGCATTCCGAATAGATATGCGATGGATTACCTTGGCTTAGACGTTGAATTGCTTCGCCTCAATGCAGAGCGTGAAGAAAAAGAACAAAAAAAAGAACATGTATCCTTGTTTGGCGACGAAAATACATGTTCCTGAGCAAAGTGTTCGATAACACTTCTAATGAATTCTAACATTTATTTGTTTTATATTCAATATTATATGTGTATCGAACACTCTTTTCCAAATATATGAAAGGAGTGTTTTTATTGTGGAAAATTTAAAATTTTTAAATGTAAATGAAATAAGAAAATTAAATCAAGATTGTCAAAATGAATATATTGAAAAGATACTTAGAGGAGAAGGGAAAGTCAGTTTAATAACTGGTGCCCCAAAGTCCGGTAAATCCACATTAGCTTTAAATTTCGCTAAATCAATAGCTTCAGGAATACCTTTTTTGGGCTTTAATACTATGAAATCTAGTGTTCTATATATTAGTTTGGATTCCGAAGCAGACACAATTGCCCATAAAATTAATGCTATGGGAGTACAAAGTGATTTGGATTTATATTTTGTTACAGACCTCTATATTCAGTTAGGGAATGATGCTGAATTAAGTACAAATGATGAAATACCCACTTTGTTAGAGGTGCTACAAGAAGCTGGTAGTAAAATAAATAATTTAAAGGTTGTTATTTTAGACATGTTTGATAATGTGAGAACTTTGACGGAACACACGCAATATAGTAACGAAAAATTACGTGCAGATTTAGATTTTGTAAAGGGCATAGCTAAAACTTTGGATTTACATATTGTTCTCCTAAATCACGATCGAAAACAAGGTGCATCTAATGTATATAATGTTTCGATTGGTGGTACCAAATTAGTAGGATTATTAAATGGGAGTTTTATCCACCTGAGTCGAGCTTGTTTAGGCGATAAGGTAGCGAAAATCGAAATAGGTGGAAGAAATGTCGAAGAACAAGTATTGAATGTTTGTTTTGATTCAAAAGAGTGTGAGTTTGTAAAATTGCCGGAAAGTGAGATTGATGAGATTGATTTGGATATCGCAAAAATCAGAAATTATATACAAATAAAAAAAGAATTTAGAGGGACAATGTCTAAGCTTTGTGCTCAAGTTGGTCTAACAATATCAGCAAGTGCATTGGGTAAAAAAATTAATAGTAACCTGGAACTATTGGAAGCGGAAGGAATAAAGTGTGAAAAGATAGCAGGACACAGAAATGGTCGACTATATTGTCTAACTTTAATTTAGAAAGAGTGATTCTTCAAGTGAATCACTGCAAGGAGGACGGGTAGGACGCATGGGACACATTATGAATATATATATAAGAAGTGTCCCAAACGTCCCAAGTGTCCTCACACCAATGAAAATGAGTAAAAGGAGCACATATAATGGCGGTATATAAGAATGAAAATGGAAGAGGATATCGAATTGTATATCGGAATCCGAAGACTAAAAAAGTAACGACAATTCGTACGAATGATAGTGGAGAACCATTTCTATTGAAGAAAGATGCAAAAGAGTTTGAATTGATATATTTGAATAAATATAAAAATATCAATAGAAATGTAACTATGGATGAATTGTTTGAAAAATATGTTGAGTATTTATCGGTACAACCGAGCAATTCAACAAAAAAGTTGAGGTCGTGGTATACGAACCACATCAAAAAGCCACTAGGCAAACGGAAAATATCAACAATATCAACTCAAGATTTGGAAAAGCTAAGTCGAGAAATGCGCAATAAGAATTATTCAATCAATTACATTAATAAAAATTGTGCAAACATAAAAACAATGTTGAATTATGCAGTCAGTCATGACATGTTGGTTCGAAATAATGCGGCAAATTTCAAACCTTTGAAAAAGATTAAAAGTAGTAATGAAGTAAGATACTGGGAACCTTATCAATTTAAAATGGTCATTGATAGTATTCCAGAAGTCTATTCAAAATCTCATACAGATCCTTTATTTATTAAATACTTTTTAATGTTCGGTTACCTTACAGGATGTAGAAAAGGCGAACAAAGAGCTTTGAAATGGACCGATATCGAATATCAAGGTGATACAGGAATCATTCATATCAATCATCATATAAATGAAGAAAATAAATATGTATATGGTAGAAAGAATGGGAACGGTTATTCGATTTATATGGATGAGGCGTTGTTAAAACTTGTAAAAGAAATGAGAAGCTATTTTTCTGGGTTTGAAGGCTTCAAAAGAAACGGATATATATTTCCATCGTTATCAAAAGGTTTTGATTATCCAATTGGAGGGCATACACCAGTTCGTTGGATGGAAGAATTAGCAGAGTATAATGGATTGCCTCATATTACCTATCATGGGTTAAGACACAGTTATGTTTGTTATTTGAGCTCAAAATTAGGTTTAACTGTATATGAGGTGGCAGATCGCATTGGAGATACTGTAGCTGTTGTTTTAGAACATTACTATCAATTTTTCAATCAATCAAAAATTGATGTAGCGAATAAAATTACTGATAAAACAGACGAAAACATTATTTCGTTGTTTGAAGATGATGATGACTAAAGAAGGATAGGAAACATTTCCAAGTTCGGAAATGTTTGCGTAAGGACAACGTCCTTATCATTTCGAAGAAATGAAGCCCTGCAAGTGCAACTTGCGAAAAGCACGCATGAATATCTAGGGTTGATGAGATATGAATGGCGTGCTATGAGGGATAGATAGTTGATTGGAATACATTTTCTAAAGAAAATAGTATTCCAGGAAAACTATCGTAAGGGAGCGTGCTCCCTTGTAGCTTTCAATTGTATTGAAAGCTATGCCTCCTGCAGGGACAAGATAAGCGCAGCGGTGGGAGTTTTAACAAAACTGCCATATCTTGTCAGGCAGTTTAAAAAAGAAATAAAAGACAAAATAAAGAAAGAAGAAAATAAAATGGCAAGTGTAAAAAAATTCACTCAATCTGCAGTCGTAAATATGCTACGCCACAATGCTCGTACAATTGAAAATCCGTCTAACGAAGATATTGATGCGGATAAATCGGATTTAAATTATTCTCTATCCCCGTATCGCGGGCAATCGGACTATGACTACTTCATGGAGAGAAAATCTCAATTGTATTGTTATGGTAGAAATGACGTAAAGGTAATGGCTGGATGGATTATTACAGCTCCTAAAGACCTCGAGAAAGATCAATACGAAACGTTTTTCAAATTGTCGTATGACTTTTTAGAAGATCGATATGGTAGAGATAATGTGATACAAGCTGTTGTACATAATGATGAATCAGGGCAGCCACATCTACATTTTAACTTTATACCAGTTGTTGTAGATAAGAAACATGGTGGAGAGAAGATATGTTGTAACGATGTGTTAAATCGGAAAGAACTACGTTCTTTTCATCCGGATTTGAATCATTATTTGAAAGAAAGCGGAGTTGATTGTTCTATTATGTCTGGTATTACAAGAGAACAAGGCGGAAATAAAACGGTATTACAGTTGAAGCAGGAACGAGAACTCGAAATTGAAAGGAAAATAGAAATTGAACACCAATATTCTAGAGGTAGATGGCAATGACGAATATAAATGATATTTTAGAGGATTTAAACAATATAATTCTTATTGTTTTGGTACTGGCAATTGTTTATTTGGTATTTACAATAATTAAGAATTATATAAAAAAAGACAATAAAACAAATGTAATATTGAAAGAAAGCTCAAGAGATTCAGCTGAGGGTATTATATTTGGAATAGAAAAACGTAATTTAGTATTTTCTCCAACGAATGCAGAAGGACATATTAGTGTTTTTGGAGGTTCTGGGGTAGGGAAGACATCAGCTATATTGATTCCAACCTTGTTGAAATGGAAAGGTACAAGTTTAACCATAGATATTTCTGGTGATATTTCAAAAAATGTAAATATGGAAAATAAATTAGTGTATCAGCCTGGTAATGGTTCTATTCCGTACAATGTTTTTTATCAAATTGATTTGGTTGATGAAAAATCAAAGAAAAATGAATTGCTAGAACAATTAGCATTTCTAATGATGCCGGATAACGACGAATTTAGCGATGCCAGCCAGTTCTACAATACAGAAGGACGAAAAATTTTGACAGCATCATTCATAGCGTTCTATTTTGCAGGATATGACTGTATAGATATTTGTAAAATGGTATTTCAAAGTAGCTGGAAGGATTTATTCTCGAGAATCGATGAAACAAAGAATCAGGATGCGATTCAGTACATCAATTCGTTTGAAGGAGCTTCTGAACAAAATACGTCAGGTTGTAAACAAGCGTGTGATGCAGTGATAAAGCTATTTGCGACAAATGAAACGATTCAAAAAAGTATAGGTAGACCAGTTGATGGTTCTGAAGGTTTTGATCCAAGTAAACTAGAAACTAAGAACGTGTTTGTTGTGATTGATGATAGTAAGTTAAAACTATATGCACCATTATTACATTTGATTACAGCTCAGTGCTTAGAGTTTTTCTCAGAAAGATCGAATGAAAGTAAGACGAACATTCTGTTTTGTCTAGATGAATTTGTTTCACTAGGGAAGCTTGAAATAACAGATGCTTTGAGAAAATTAAGAAAAAAACATGTACGAATTATGATTCTTACACAATCTATGGCAGATATTGATTTGTTGTATGGTAAATCTGAGAGAATGGCCATGATGAACAACTTCTCATTTAAAGTCATTTTAGAAGCATCAGATACAGAAACACAAGATTATTTTGCGAAATTGATTGGATATAAACCAACGAAAAAGAAAAGTGTATCAACAAGTAATGTTAATACAACGAAAACATTGGCGGACGATAAAGAGTGGATCATAGAACCGGCGAAATTAGCGCGATTAGGAGATAATTTGATTCTGCTTTATCGAGAAGGTTATAGATTATTGAAGAAGAATTTTTATTTTAAACATTAGGAGGACTAAAAATGGCTATATATTTATCGAATTTACGTTATCTGGTATCAGATATGCGAGAAAATAAAATAGATTTAAATGATTTTGAAGTACAATATCAGCGTTATAAGTTCAGATGCATACTAGATATAGGTGCATCTCCATATGAGTTGTTGATTGGAGCAATAGATACAAATTGGGCGGCTGTCATTTATTTGAAAAAAGGATACGAAGCTGAAATGACGGATAAAGATTTTTATAAATTATGCGATTTATTAGAATTAAAACCAGGTGGAGGAGTTTTCACTTCATATATGTTTTTAAAATACATTTCAAATCATGCGCCTCACAAATGTAAAAGACGTATAGTTGATCCAATGTATTTGGTTCATTATCGTCAATATAAGATTAAAGATAGTGATGAACCATGGAAAATATATTTTAAAGGCTGGAATAATCACGTATTGGATAAAAAAACAGCAAGGAATTTTGATAAAACAGAAAAGTTACTAGGGAAAAGAGTAGCTGATTACTGTAGAGAGCATAATATCAGCTCTATGTGGTCCGATAAAACTAGTGAAAAAAAGAAAGTAACGTATCCATGGTAAAATAAATAAAAAACAAGGTGTTGTAACGAAATGGGTTTCGAACAACACCTTTATTACCGTTGAATGCTTAGTATGACAATTATAAGAAGAGCCTTATGTATAACGAATAGTTATAGCTGCTAGCGAATATTATTCTAAAAATATTTTTAAAGCATCTAAAGATAAATCATCTATATAATGGTCTTCTAATAATTCTATAGATATGTATTTGAAAGGTTTATCTATATCGTGTATTAAACGTTGTTTAAAGATGACTTTGGATTTATCAATTAAATAGGTGAATTTTGCACGGTCATAAACATAATAGTTTTCAATGTCATGTAGAGTATAGAAACATGAATAATCGTTTAAATCTGTGTAAGTGTATCCAATTTGTATGTTTGTATAAACTCCAAGTGTTTTAAGTCTAATCACAATAATTCTGTTTGCATCTGGTTCTTCTCTTTTATATTCGCCTTCGTCAGTAAAATATTTAATCTGTTTAACATGTTTCAAATAAATCACATTATCTTTTTTATCGTTGTATTGTGAAAACTGAGAATCTTCTATCTTTTCTACTGGATATTTTTGAATAGAGGATTTTTCTTTTGGTTTGTTATCAAAGTTATCAATATTGTTTTCATGAGTCAATTTATTTAGATAGCTACCATCCCATAAAATTATTCCAACAGATTTTGCTTGGTTAATGGCAGATTGTGTAAATGTGTTGTTTGTAACAATAACACCTATATGTGCGTGGTAGTAGCTTTTTCCAGTGAATACTTCTTGTACAGCCTTGTTACCTACCGGTTGTGAATAATATTTACATTGGAAAGCATAGGTTACTAAATCTTTTGTAGCAACAACGTCCACTCCGTAGTCGCCGGTGCTTTTTGTGATAGTCACATCAGAATAACCAATTTTCCTTAATAGGTTTGCTATATATTGTTCAAATTCAAAACCACTAGATAAATCAGTAATGCTTTGATTGTTAGAGATGTCATTATTTTCGCGTCTTCCAGTAATATACAGACATAAGTCATTTAATTCATAAAGAAGACTTGACTCAAAGTGGAATTTAAAAACATGATCACTTTCTACAACCAGTTGAGAAATATCAACATTCTTTTTATGAACATCTTTATTTGATAAATAAGTAAAAAAATTATTGTTTATAAAATCGGAAAGATTATTGTTCATAGACTTTAGATAGTTTTTTTCTATATATCCACTTTTTTCAATTGAAACATTGTTAATCACAGGGATTTTTAAAAGGTTTATTAGACGATACTCATTACCTAAACAATCTTCAGAAAATATTTCCGAGTAGCCATTTTGATAATATTCTCGAGCCTCACATAAACAAAGTATTAAGGTGATGAACATATTTAGGTTTGTGAAATCTGTGACTGTTTTGTTTATTGTGTCATAAGATGTCCTGGCAATATGATTCAGAGTGTTAATCTTTTCTAATTCTTCTTTGAAAACCTTGCTTTGAAAATTATAATTAATTAAATTCTCGTGAAATAGAGAAAAATCAGTGTATATTTCTTTTTCAGGTATTAAATTTACAGTATCGTTCAATATTCGAAAATATCTATTTTGTGTCAAACAATTACTCTGAGAACAGACATAATTTTTAAGCTTTTCATATTCAGTTGTTGTTATATTCTCATCTAAATAAGTGAAAAATCCTTCAAAAGACATATCGTAATGCAACATGGACTCTTTCATAGATAATTCAATTAAATCATATATGGCGCCGTAGTTTTGGAGCAAAGCAGATATAAGTTCTGTTTGATCAGTAAACTCCCTTAATGCATTCGCATAATCATAAAAAAATGAACATATATATTCTAACTTCTTTAGATAGGATTTAATACATGGTAAAAACATATGTAATGTGTAATTCGAATCAAACATGTATAAATACTTTTTTTTAGTATTATAGTAGTTTAATTTGCTGATTTTTATTTTTTCTTGTTTTGCTTCAAATGCTAGGTTGTTTTTTGATAAAATTGAGCCTTTTCTATTAAACATCTCTAAAGACACCTCACTTATAAAGGGGATTGAATAGATTACAATCTATTCAAGCACTAATGTATACATGGATTCTATTGGATGAATGTTCATGTATATATTTATAGTGCTTGTGTTAATCAAGTTAATTATAGTTCATCATATTTTAAAATACTATCTCAGATTATTGTGTGAAGGTTGATTGAAATTTGTTTTGGCTATAGGTTGATCTATATATAATCTGGGAGACTATTCTGTTATAAAAAGCTTTTTATTTGAACTTTTAATAATTCGTTTCGAAAAGTAAAAAAAATAATTTTTTTCGAATTGTTTGCCAAAAAGTTTGCCAAAACGGGTAAAAATCGACTTTTTGACGACAAAAAAACTCTCAAATCCACTTTATATAAAGCATTTTTGAGAGTCTTAAATTTCAAACTGGCAGGGGTAGTAGGACTCGAACCCACATCAACGGTTTTGGAGACCGCTATCTTAGCCTTTGGACGATACCCCTAAGTGCCTGTTAATGATATCATGAATTAAATGGTTGTGCAAGACTTTTTTTGAAAAATCTCAATTGACAATAATATGAGGGTTACTTATAATTAATTAGGTATTGTAAAGAACATACCTAAAAGGAGGCTCTTATGTCAAGCCAAGTAGTTGTAGGTACCCAATGGGGCGATGAGGGTAAAGGAAAAATCGTCGATGTTTTAGCAGAAAAGGCGGATATGATCGTTCGTTTCCAAGGTGGAGACAACGCAGGTCATACAGTCATTGTAAATGGTAAGAAACATGTATTGCACTTATTACCAAGTGGTGTTCTACATGAAGAAGCAACTTGTATCATTGGTCCAGGAGTTGTTTGTAACCCATTCGTATTATTAAAAGAAATGGAACAATTAGAAAAAGATGGTTTATCAACTAAACACATCATTATTAGTGACCGTGCACAGATGTTAATGCCATATCATCAATATCAAGATGAATTAGAAGAGCAAGCAGCATCTAATAAAATCGGAACTACAAAACGAGGAATTGGTCCATGTTATGCAGATAAGTATGCTCGTCACGGTATTCGTTACCATGAATTTAAAGATTTTGAACATTTTAAAGTTCGTTTAAAAGACTGTTTAGATTTTAAAAATAAATTATTTACTGCTGTTTATGGTGGAAAAGCTATGGATTACGATAAGATGGTAGCTGATTTTGAAGCTATTTATGATCGTATTGTCCCTATGATCCAAGAAACAACACACTTAGTCAATGAAGCATTGGATGAAGATAAGACAGTATTGTTTGAAGGGGCTCAGGCAGCTATGCTTGATATCAACTATGGAACATATCCATATGTAACTTCTTCAAGTCCAACAAGTGCTGGTGTTACTACAGGTGCTTGTATTGCACCAAGTCGTATTCAGACTGTTGTAGGTGTAGTAAAAGCATACTCAACACGTGTAGGAGAAGGACCATTCGTAACGGAATTATTAGATGAACAAGGTGAATGGATTCGTGAACACGGTGGAGAATATGGAGCTACTACAGGTCGTCCTCGTCGTTGTGGATGGTTAGATCTATTAACTGTAAAACACGCAAACTTAATGAGTGGATTAACAGACATCGTTATCACTAAGATTGACGTATTAGATGGTTTGGATGAAATCAAGGTTTGTGTTGGATACGAAATCGATGGTAAAGAATATAATTATATTCCTAGTGATCAGGCAGATGTTGCCAAGGCAAAACCAATCTATAAAACTTTCAAAGGTTGGAAGACAGATATCACTAAGATGACTACAGTCGATCAATTGCCTCAGGAATGTTTAGACTATGTACACTTCATTGAAGAGTTTACTGGCGTACGTGTTTCTATGATTTCTGTAGGACCAGATCGTGTTAATAATATTTACGTACATGAGATCAAGTAATTTGATCTCTTTTTTGATAATACAAAGGTGGTAATGTTTTGATGATACCTGATATAATTCATGGACATATAGAAGAGATTGAATGTGGAAAAAGTGGATTAGCACTAAGCCATGGAATTCGAGATATGGAAGAATATGTTACGAACTTGAGTGGGAAACAAAATTTAAGATATGATGGTTGTATTGACGAGGGTATAAGAAAGTAGGGAATCGAATGAATAAAAAATATTTTTTCTTTGACATTGATGGCACTTTAACTGATCGAAAAACCGGTAAAATCGTACCAAGTGCACAAGTGGCATTAAATGAACTTCAAAAGGCAGGACACTTTGTAGCTATTGCGACAGGTCGTGCTCACTATAAAGCGCGTAAGTTTATGGAAAGTGTGGGTCTTCATGATATGGTTTGTTGCGGTGGTGGCGGATTAGTCATTCATGATGAATTGGTTCAAAATATTCCTTTAGATTTAGAAAAATCAAAGGCAATTGCCAAACAAGCACTATCTTTGGGATATGGTGTTTTATTTGCGTTAGATGATTCAATTAAGGTATATACTCAAGATCATACGTTTCAAAAACAAGTAGGTGATCGTAAGGAACCTACGGAATATATTTATGATGGAAATTTGGATGTAGACAAGTTGGATGTTATATACAAAATGTATATTTCCATCCCTAAAGACAAAGAATCCGAATTGACTTTAAAGGATACATTAGGAAATATGCGTTTTGTACCCGATTATTTAATGTTTCAATATGATGCAAAACACCAAGGAATCTTGGATATGATGCAGCATCTTGGTGGTGATTTAAAAGATGTAGTGGTCTTTGGGGATGATACGAATGATATGGTTATGTTTGATCCGCAATGGACAAGTGTAGCTATGGGCAATGCGTGTCAAGAATTGAAGGATATCGCAACTATTGTCACTGATGCCAACGTAGATGATGGAATTTATAATATTTGTAAGAAAATGGAGTGGATTTAAGGCTCTAAAAAGACATTTTTTTGATTTTTATTCGAAAAAGTGTCTTTTTTTACGTATATGAGTATGTAGAAAATCTCTACTAGAAAAGAGGTACACATGCGTAGCGCAAATTTATTAAATGATTTCGCCTTCTAGTATGTTTTTGGCGAAGATTGTAAAGAGGCTAATGATGCCTTAAAATCATTACTTACGGTATTTTTAGAAAGGAAAGTCCATCATGTGGTTGTTAAAAATTAAGAAATGGATATCGTAGCCACTTTTATGGTGGCTTTTTATAATATTTTTTCAAAGTTGGATGTTACTTCATAATAATGATGAAAATAAATGTTACTATAAATAAGTAAGTAATATGCATCCTAAAGCTATTTTGTTAAATTGTAGGTTGTAGAATAAAAAATGTATTGAAATTTCTTGATTATTCAATATTATGTTTAGTAGAAGGTGATAAGAATGCTAACGAAAAGGCAAATTGAAATTATAAAATTATTAAATGATAAGGACAAACTTACTGCACAAAATTTAGCATCATCTTTACATGTTTCTACAAAAACAATTCGAAATGATATTCATGCGATAAATGCTATGTATCCAAATAGTATTGAAGCTATGCAGGCTTCAGGTTTTAAATTGACGAATAATGAAATTTTTGCTCTTATAAAAAAAACAAAACTTAATTCAAATAATACAGATATTGAATTTTTGGTATTAAAACATTTAGTGTCTCGAACTAGTACTTACATTGACGATTTATCCGATGATTTGTTTATTAGTAGTACTTCGCTTTTAAAAATAATAAAAAAAATAAATAATTTGTTGGAAAAACAAAATTTTAATTTATCAATCATAAGGAAAGATAACAAGCTTTATTTAATAGGAAGTGAAGAGGAAAAAAGAAAAGCAATCTCATTCACTATATCTCATGAATTCACATCAAATGTTTTAAATATTAATGATTACGCGAATTTTTTTCAAGGCTTAAATTTAACTTTGTTGAAACAAAAGACAATTGGATATCTTGATGAAAAAAGCATCAAAATGAGAGATATTGAATTGATTAGCTTTTTATTGCACGTAGCAATTATGATAGATCGTATAAAAAATAAGCATAATGTTGTATATGATAATTACAATAATATAGACTCATATTTTATAGATTTAGCAAATGGATATCTGCGCTTGTTGCAGCAAATTAGTGATGTTACATTTAATGACAGTGAAATTAATTATTTGGCTACTTTATTTGCAGGTAAGGTAGATATTAATACAAGTAAAAATACGGATAAAATTAAAATGTTAATTGATTTTATGTTAAAAGATATAAATGAAATGTATGGTATAGATTTTCAATCTGATGAACAGTTAAAAGATAATTTGATTGCACATCTAATTGGTTTACAAAATCGAATTAAATATAATACTTTTCTAATGAATCCCATGATAGAAGATATAAAGCGTAGGTTTCCTATATTATTTGATATTAGTGTCTATATGGCGGATCAAATTCAAAGTTTTTATCATGTTCGTCTATATGAGGAAGAAATAAGTTATCTTACACTTCATTTAATGGGTTCTTTGGAACGTAACAAAGAAAGAGAAAGCAAAAATATTGTTATTATCTCACCAGTAGGTAAATCTGGTATGCAGTATTTTAATAGAAGACTTAATCATTTGCATCAATATGACGTTTACATTAAATCCATATTATCGTGTTTCGAATATGATAAAGTTCCACTTTATCATCCTGATTTAGTTATTAGTTTTGATGACTCCATTAAAATTAAGGAGTATCCGATTTACTACGTCAAGAATCTTTTAAATGATGAAGATGTTGAAAATATTTATAATATGTTACACCAAAATCATAAAGGAAATAAATGTTCGGACTTTTTTGAGGAAGAATTGTTTTTTTCTAAAGAGAATTTTGATTCAAAAGAAATGGTTATTCACTTTCTTAGTGATAAATTAGTTGAGAAGGGCTATGCGGATAAAAGATTTGAATCTTTAGTGTTAAATCGTGAAATAGTGGCTCCAACAGCGTATGGTAATTTATTTGCGATGCCTCATCCGATAAAAAAAGAAGGACTTGAAAATAAGATTGCAGTTTGTTCGTTAAATAAAAGTATAAATTGGGATGATAAAAAAGTTAGACTGATATTTTTAATTTGCTTAAATAAAGATAGCCAAGAATCTGACTTTGATGAACTGTTTGATCGAATTGTTAGTATATTGGATAATCCTGAAAAAGCAGAGGCTTTAATAAAAGAGGATAACTATTCAAAGTTCCTAAATCTTTTCGGTAATCCGCAATTAGATAGGGTCGACTAAAAGTTGGCTTCAAAAATTGTAGGGT